>Ga0325400_1003995_pt1 | contig 13531 bp, 7 predicted proteins | sample PopdelMetagenome_2_FD_205662 | JGI IMG/M metagenome (GOLD analysis project Ga0325400, IMG submission 205662) | Populus deltoides microbial communities from Bellville, Georgia, United States - Xylem-PdKOR-R1 | ecosystem: Host-associated > Plants > Phyllosphere > Stem > Wood/Secondary xylem... | reverse complement strand
ATAATATCTCATTGCTTGTAAATATTGAAAAACCGACGGAAAGAGGCCTAGAAGAAACTTTCTTTTTTTAATTTCTTCCCATATGCTTCGAATGAAATTAATTCCTAGATAGAATTGAAGATATCCTTTTGAAAAAGGAGTGTTTTAAGCATCAAAAGCCACTACCTCTGCCATCCACTCTCACTTTATTTTACCATCTTCAATATCTTTTCAAAGGTTGGAATTATATGCCTAGCCACTAGGAAGATCCCATGATGATTCAAAAAGCTCTTAAATGTGGGAGCCACCCCAACACGAAAAATAGCAATAGCAAGAACATCAATTCATTGGTTTCCCTGCCTCATTTAGGATTTTCCAATCTCTCCCACTCCTGTGAATTTTCTAATCTAAATTGTAATCTTGCAAGCATGAGATGAAGCAGAATCACTTTACTACAAATTTGGAGGGGGAACTTCTTAAAGTAAGCAAAGCTACAACATATAGTTAAATGTGCTGGAAGTCATTGATTACAAAGTGTCCATTCTTTTCAACTAAAGCAACAAAAGGAGGGCATTGGGTCCCTCTCCCCATATCTTAAGCATAAGACTAAGTTATGATTATTGACCTAATTGAAAAGGATACGAGATCCAATTTGTGAGAGAGAGAGAGAAGAAATTAGGTCCCTCATTTAGTTCTAATGACATGACATCACTATAAAATGTTCATTGTTCAAGGATGGAGCCACCTCAAATGTTTGTCATTGTGTTTTATTTTTTCTTTTTGCGAAAATTAACCCCTAGTTTGCCCCAAATTGATTGTGCATGGTAGGTCATACATAAAAACATGCCTATTATTCAGTCAATAGACAATGCACCTAATTAATGATGTGATTGAGTTTTTGAATGTTGATTTCTCTCTAATTACCAAAATATTCCTTTTGGATAAATGTATTTCTTAATTTCCATACTCACATCAATAATTACTAAATTTTACATTAATCTCTATTTAATCCCAATTATCGAAACAAATTTCATTAAACTGTGCACAATTATGGACCTCAACCACCCATTTATTATCTAGAAAATCAAAGGAAGAACTTTTATTTATTCATGAAAATAAAATTGAATATTCAACTATCTATATATTCCATTTTCTAGAAATGTTTGATCAGTCATGCATGAACCTTCAGAATTCACATGGCTGCTTCGGAGAAACAGACTGAAATTGAATAATTCATGCATCTAATCATGGATGCCTTTGGCAAAGGGTCAAAAAAGAGTTCTTTATCAATGGTGACAGCAACAAAATACGTGTAAAAAATAATTGAATGAATGCTTATAATTTCAACCAGGTAATGTAAATTTGTCTTGGCATGCACTACATCACCACCAATTAAAGGCAACACGTTTTCATGCAGTCGAACAGGTTCCAAGATAAGATATATATGCTATTGTGATTAATATTTAACCTATGAAAATAAGACTTTAGTATAATGAAGATTAAAGGACACATGCATGAGACAAAAATAAAGTGGCCTCCTTGTATCTTTATTCGAAGTGGCAAGACCTAACTAGTTACGGGGAGTGATTTTTTTCTTGATTCAATATTAGTGTTAGAGTCTAAACACTAATTAATGATGATGATATTTATATTTTCATCAAAATTTCATTTATAATTCTTGATTTCTAGCAAGTTCACGACTGTGTGTGTGTGTAGTAATTATGTAGCATCATCGATCATTGAACAATTCCCTCTCAAATTAGAGATTTATCCTCATAAAATAATGTTGTCGATAACACCAATCATAATGAAATTGATTTATATTTTGATTTTCCAAGAAGCTACATCCTATACTACTCGAATCAATTAGTTTTTATCAACAAACATAATCTAACTTTTCTGCTTTTCCCACTGCCACAAAGAAGAAAAACAAGACACATTTGAGCATATCTTTTACATTTTCCAAGCCAGAAATTAATGCAAGTACTTATTCTTGGCATCATCGATCCCATACATAGCATATAGTAGCCCCCAATCTTGTACTGGCTTGTGTCATTATCATAGAAATCTGTAGATACATTTGAATTGCACGCCAACAAATAATTTTTGACAATATAATGTGTACATACATAAAAATGTGAACCAAACTGATTGATCAGGACTTGGCCACACCAATCACTTTCTTGTAATTTCTCTTTTGGAGGCTGCTAGAGTTAAACACGATAGAAATCTTGTTTTATAATTTTTTTCTAGTGGTATTGTCATTAGTCGTGTACTTTATTATTTTCGTGTAAACATTATCAATCGTGGGCCAAATTTCCAGCTTTCAATCTTGTAATGATGTTGATGTATACAATTTTTTGTTCATCTTTTCTTACATGTCCAAACATTTCTAGATTAAAGGTTAGTACTTGTTTGATTTCTGTCTTAAATACAAATATTCACATCTCTATCTTTTCTTTGGAAAAAACCCAAGCTGAAAAAAAAAAAAAATTGTACCCATCTTGATTTTTCTTGGTGAGAACTCAACTTGGGAGTCTCTTTCCTTGACAAACCCTTGAATGATAAATTGGGAGTCTCTTTGCAAAGATGCATGCTAACTTTGTCACTTTATTTTATCAAGTGTTTTTTGATGTGACTCACGTGTACAATATTTGTTATCTTAAATAAACTGTAAAATAAAACATATTTAACCATATTATTATAGTTGATATTGTTCTACAAATTATTAAGCATAAAGTTCAAAAAGCTATATATTTTAGTAGATCTTAATAGACAAAATGTACTACATTTTGAGTTGAGTGATGTGAAATTCGTGTTTATAATCTTTATGTAACAACACAATATTAGATAATTATTATTTCATGCTAAATACATTTTTATTATTGTGGTGTTCTTAAACTATTCTCATCTATTTTCTTAACAATTAATACGTACACTTAATATAGAAAATTATATGTTCTATGATAAAATTAGCATCTTTTTTCACTTAATGTATGCCTGTCTTCACCTTGCATTTTACGTCTAGCTCTAACAGGTTTTAAATAACACTTACGTCTGCCTGGGGCTTATGAGCATGGCATTGGTGATACATGTCGATCGATATTATTGGAGATGGGGACCAAACAGAGAGTTTGGCCAGAAATTGCCTTGTTTGTTTGCACTATGGCATAGTTAATTGGCTGTCATAGCGGTCAGTGGTCACAACTTGCTGAAGAAATCAATTGAACAATTTTTGGATCACGCCAATGTTCATAGAAGCATTCATTGAAAACACTGTGAAGGTGCTGGCAGTTTCATAGTACACAAGTTGACACAACATGAACATCAAAGATATTGAAATGGCACAAGTCTAGCCCCACTATCACTTGATTTTGTCCCTGATATGTAGCAGGTTGTATCCAAAATTAGGTAGTATTATTTATTATGATCATTGAGAATATGTTACACATTAGTAGAAACTAGAAATAAACGACAATAAAATAAGAAAAGTTGAAGTGAAATCAAAGTTATCTTGGATTAATGGAGATGATAGCTGAAGAAATTACTAGAGTAGATATGTGATTGGACCCATTACTATATATAAAAAAAAAAATTCAAAGAAGCAAGGATTTGTAGCTTTTGCAGCATTATTATTAAACTCGGCTAGGCCGACCGACCAGCTCCCTCCCTCGAGTGTAAAAAAAATCAATTTAAAGTTAATTAGTTTTATCTAATCAACTCTGTTAAAATCCAATTTATTTAATTACCCTTTTCAAACAATTGTTTTTTAGGTTCTTTATTTAAATCAACTGAATTAATCTACTTGATCTGTGTCCTGATCCTCAAATTAGATTTAACGGCTATATTTTGGGATGCCGATGGATGTGCATGCATGTGATAGCTAAGATTTTGAGCCCGGCCTACAGTTGTCGGTATAATATAATCGATAATTGAAAGAATAATAATTAAACTGTGAAGTGCCATTGTGGTCCATATCATGTTCTCTAAGGAAGCATTTTTTGTGGATTTGGTTTTCCATTTCTTACAAGTTGAAACTATAATATTGTATACTAAGGAACCCACCAAGAATCAAACAGGGAAGCGGTGTTTTTAAATTACTACTAATGACCAAAAATAATAAAAGTTAGGTTGGTAATCTTAGATTGATCAAGACAAAGGCCTCATGGGATACCTGTCATTGTCCATAGAGAATCATATATAGACTGTTACCGAAGTGCTTTGCCCCATATGAATTGGAGTCGTCTATTTTTGACCAAGTTTTCAGTGGAGATCGTAATAATTAAGATAGCAGATAGTTACATTCTTTATTCATCTCCCACCATGCACAGCATCTCAACAAATGATAAACAACGGCTTTGCCAGGTCTACAAGATATACACAAAACAAATTTATAATTACATATCCTTCTAAGGAACAACAACTCGAGATATCAAATATTATATTGGTCGTATGAAGTTAAAGGAACCTATACAGAGGTCAGGTATAAATAGGAGTAGTATTAAGCTAATTAAACATCCATCAATTATCCTCGAAATATGAAAATCTTGTAGCAAATAATTGGCAAGAGAGAACTGAATTGGTAGGTAAATAATCAATGATATCTGGAGGAAAACCTCTGATCAACACGTGATGATCACATAAGAAGTCTTTGTTTTCCTGTAGTTTTCCTGGCTCTTGCATGTGCATTTGGTGAACTCCTGCAAAAATGAACGCAATATATGCATTATTCGAGTGCAGTACTGCTGGAACATCACTATACAAGGTTCCAAGACTGAGTACGTGCATGGAAACTGCAGTACTTGCTGTAGAGGTCGAGTTAGGAACATGCATATGTAGCTATATATAGGTGCAATATTTTGAAAGAATATTATTCTGTGTCATGACATGATCACGCATCAAAACCAAAAAAAAAAAATAATGGAGTTACAATAGAACTATAGGCCCTGTTTTAGTTGTGATATTGTACTTGAAAATATATATGATTGAGGTTAATGTATCCTTTTTTTTAATTGATTTCACTCCACAATACACCATTAAGAATTCTGAGATTAATTTTTAGCGTTGGAATCCATTAATTAATCGCCAATTATGAGTTGGGCTATAGCTGGTACATGTTTGAAAGGTGAGAAGGAATTTATAGGTAGATGATTAGTTCTGAAATCCCAAATTTATTTGAGACACGCCCTTGAGAATCGGCCAAATATATAATCCCAAGCATGATTCAAGAAATTATAGTAAAGATATTGTCTCAATAAGCATGCACGAGGAACAATTTAACTTGTTCAGTGCCTAAGATTTGCAAAGTTGAGTGACCTCTAGTCTCTTTGAATTAATCTTTCACTTGTGTATATATATACGAGCTTCAATTTCAAGCCTCTTATCTTCTGTTAAGTTTGGAAGATATATTAGAGAAATTAATCGCCATTTCTTGGACAGTTTTGAAGAACTTTCTGAAAAGTCTTGTTTGCGTGCAAGGCAGTACCTACCTAATGAAAATTACCTTCTCTTTTCACGCTTTGTTTGTACTTCATTCCAAAATCACTTGAAAGGCTTCAGAATCCTTGCAACTTCCTTTGTATGCTAGAAAAGACGCTTTTTTTTCCCCATATGTTGTTGTACAAGAATTTTCACAGTTACAGTGTTGCCACCATGCCCTATATAGCAAGATAAGTTAATTTACAGGTCTAATCAGATGGAATTTATGACGAACTTCCAGTAAGATATCAAAGAAAGTTTCTTGTTGGCATGCCATTACAATCAAGATCACAAAATCAGGAGAAATTCCTCAGGTACAAGTTCCTAATGGAGATTTGTCCTCATCAAGTCCCATTATTGACCTTGAAAATATTGTTGTTAGTAGTTTCCTCCTTGATTAAGAGCATTAATGATCATTAAGAATGTAGAATCAAATTGAGTTTGCTTGTCCCTCATGATCATGAAGCAAACTAAGTAAAATGTTTTGTGCTTATGAGATACGACAGTCAACCACAGAGTTCATTAATTTCTCATGGCATAGCTTAAAATTAACCTTCTCTTACATATTCAAAGATAGCAGTCAATTGATACTGATAATTAATTAGCAATTGATCTCATTAAATCCTCTTGATCACAATTCACGTTCAACTCCATGCTGTTGTTGGATTCTGATTAGCTTACCAAATCACCTAACTGTTGAACAAAATGCCATTTGATGCACAAGTCACTTACTTATCAACATAATTATTTTAAATTCCCAGATAACTTAAATTAATTAAGTCTTATGTTTGAATATCTGTATACATTTTAATATCATGCACTTGAGTTGTTGATGATGGATAATTAATTACATATAACTTAGTGTGAACTCTTGTTTCTTTGTCAGAAACTTCTGGAGCAGGTAATGTAGCTCTTGCATTTTCAAGAACATTTAAAAAAAAAAAAAATGTTAATGGAACTCAGGCATGTGCCGGCATTCCTCATCTGTAGCTTTACAATAACAATTAACAACTGAGGTGAAGTCACATATAATTAACAATTAATAATGTTATTTTATATATATATATATATATATATATATATATATATATATATATATATATATATATATATATTTCATGGTGCTGCCCTTCTTGTAGGCTTCCATGAATGTGAAACACCTGGAGATCTAAGAGATAGGAGAATAAAAATTTCCAAAAAGATTAACAAATGATTGTGAAGGTACACTGAAACCTTTGATAATTATAAAAGGATCTTGGCAAGTGGGGCCTTTGAATTAGGAACTTTGTCCTTTTCTAGCTATTAGAGGGGCATCATGACATTTTAAAGCATGAACTTTGCCTTCAAATTCTGTAAAACAATATTAGGTATACATGTGACTTCACTTCAAGTTTGTATAATGGTTCTTCCCACTATTTTTCTTAATAAAATTTTGTGTTTCAAAAACTAGAAGAGCAAAGTGGTCTGCTTGTTTTGTTCAGTGAGTAGAAGAGAATAGTCTAACTAATCTACTTAATTGTGGGCTTTAATGCTCCATGATGATCATAGGCTAATATACATTATTAATTATAGTTGAAGAAAGAAATTAAAGCCAAAAAGCTAACCAACAAACCCTGATAGCACCATCAAGAAAAAAAAAATCTTCTTGTCATGAAATCACAAGGAATAATTTCATGTGCAGGGGGTGCTCCCCATCTCAATTTCCCGTTTCTTCATCAATATAAAGATCATTTTCCTTAATTAGCTCTTAAATTTGCAGTAAAAATCAGGAGAACAAACTATATATATATATATATATATATATAAAACAACCTGAGCTGTTCCCACATGGGATGCTAACTATCTAACACCAAACACTTCATGAGAAATGATCATCCATAGGTCCACTTAACTTTGTTTTGTTCTCCCCCTCAAACTTGGTCCATCCTTTTGTCCCTAAATCCTTGCGTATCCCTGATAAGACAGGGGCAAAATAATGTAAAAGTGCCTTAAAAATGGAGATTTATATGTCACGTTGATTTCTCATTCATTTGAATTGATGGGGTTCCAAAGAGGATAGAGATTAGACGAAACCAGGCGTGAAATTTGGATCTTATGCAAGGCTCTATGGGGTCCAAGATGTGAGTACCCTTCAACTTTTGTGTTAAATGTGGGTTAGGGCACAAACCAGCTCTAGCCCTTCACATAGAATTGACATTGCTTTGTCTTTTCTTCTTGCGTAACACATTATGCCTTTCTGATATAGGTCCCACTCATGAATCTACAAGGTAATGATCATGAGTCATTACCCTCCATAATGTGTTTCATACTTTCAAGGAATTTTGACAACCTATCAAGAGGGTTGTTCTATGGCTGAAGGGATTTATTAGTGGGATTGGATGATGGCATTGACATAGGTGGAGTAGAAGAAAAGCTAGGGCATTATGAATTTCATTTTGAATATAAAGCAATTGTGGATAAAGTGTTGAAAAGTGAAATCAATAGAAACCAATCAACTTTTCTGTCTGAGGTTTGAAAGATATATTGCACAGGTCATATTTTTTCCCACTAGCAATAATTCCATGTGCCAAGCCTGCACGACTTTTTCCATCCCATTAATGGGGTTTTGGACATTATGGCAACATCCAAGCTATGTGCTTGATGCAGACCCAACTTCCAAGTCCCATCTATGGTAGAAAGATTGTCATGTCTTGCTTTTAGAAGTTTTTAAACCTTAAAGTCTAGTGCCCCAACTTGAATTGTCTTATGGGACTGTCTTTATTAGAGCCAGTGAGAGTGGGCACCCATTACATGTGCTAGCAAAACTGTAGATGCGTTGTCTGATACTGCATAGTTGTAAGGGTGTGAAACCGTCTCCTTGAACTTGGAATTAAGACTTTAAAGAGTCAATGAGTTCATCTACTCGTTTCCATGGGTGGAAGAATAGTCTCCTTGTAAATTGGTGAGAAAGAAACAATTTGTTCAGATGTTGAAGTTGAAAATAATGTGATTGGGTAATATAGAAAGATAGAAAATAGTATGGCCTATTATACTTGATGATCTGAAGATACCTGCTAAGAACCTTGTGTGCTCATCAAGGTGAATAGCATTAACTTCTTACTTGGTCAGGTCATGTTGGTGAAACTATAGGTCAATTCAGACGGCAGAGTCCCTTTTACTAGACTTTATCTACAAGATTTTTTTCTTTTGTGGATATCTTAGGAAAGTGAATAAATAATGATGCTGTAATCTGTTCAAAACTAGAGGTGTTTTTAACTCACCTTGTGAGTGCATACTATTTTATCACGTGAATCTTGGCCTACGTTCTGTTTTTTTCTTCTTTGATCTGTTCTTTGATGAACTACCTACCATACCCCATTCAAAAAAGTTGCAGTGGTCCTAAATGAGCTTCAAGTAGCTGCTATATATCACATCAACTTATAGTGATCCTTCTGGTAATAATTAGACTTAGCCCAGTTGGTGAGAAGTGGGGAGCAATTCAGTTGGTGAGAAGAGGGGAGCATTTAAGGAGGAGGTTAAGTTTCGAGTTCCTTTTTTGATGCTGGACAGGTTTTGCTCAAGCTCTAGTTGATCCAAGCCCAGTCACTAGTAGATGTCTGGCAGAAATTTGTAGCCCAATGCTGCTCAAATATATATAAAAGCATGTCATGCTTGATGGTCATCATTCTGTAGTTTAACCACAAAGCAACTGGACATGGAAATCCAGCCTATGAACATAACAGGGTTAATGGCATCTGTATTCATTTCTCTGGAGTGACAAATACGCGTGTACATAAATTCTAGGATTACAGCAAATTATTTCAGTTGGGATTAAGAGTTTGAGGTGCTAAGCACAATTATTATTACCCTAGAATATTGAGACTGGACAGTGGACACCTTGAATCGATATCTAGAGTCACTATGATGCAGACGAGTTCAACAGCAATGCTCTGACTGCAGAGGACCTTTGACTAGCCCGTGATGCATCTGAGAACTTATGCTGCAAGTTCTGGTTCAAAACAAAACTGGCATGCTAGCATAGAACATGTTAGCCAAAAAGGAAAAACTTCCTATAAGAAATGGAAACTAACACACACAAAGGAAAAGAGTGCAATTTGGACATATCCAACAAATCACACCAGCTCACTATTCAATCATAAACTACGCAATTAGGCATTCCATTCTTTCTAAATCACTTCTGCAGATTAATACCACAGTTAATCAGCATAATCAGAAGCAATTTTAAATCTCAAACAATGATAATTTCTATTAACTAGTAATGAGAACAAATAAAAGGGCATGCAGATGCGTACATGTGCAAGTGAGAGAGAAGAATTTGGCATCGTAATTCATATAGTAGAAGACATCACTCACCTTTATGTGGTACAATCTGTCAAGAAATCTTTCAAAAGACAATCCAGATTGTGTTTGGAAATAATAGCTGGTATTGGGAATGTGCTTAACCTTCTGGCGATCTACTCTTCCTTCTCCACGAATGCACTCTATGATCTCTTCTCTAACAATTATGAATATCAATACCATGAGGCAATGCCTTTAGTTTCATGCATCTACCAAGGCTCAAAATTTGAAGACCTGGCATCACTCCCTTCTCTAGAACAATCTCATTTAGTTGATTGCAGTTGTATGTATTCAAGATCTTGAGTTTCTGTAACCCATCAAGAAAGCATAACTGTTTGCCTACACAGGCGTTGACGAAAATAAGCCTTGCCAAATTGGGCACTGCTTGTAGGCAAGGAAGTGGATCTTCTCTTAATCTAGACCATAAGAAGAGCAAAAATGTGACGGAGTGAAGAGAAGGAAACCAACATGCCACCTTTTCCAATTTTCCAACTAGTTTGAACAGTTCCATATCCGGGATTGTGAAGGTATGCAGTTAAGTGCCGTAGATACTGCAGCTTTGCGATCACAAGTGTTGAGAAACCTTCAGCAATAATAATGAATATTGCACAAGAAAGAAAACAAGAAAAATTGCTTAACAATGTGTCTACATCCACATAAACGAGGAGGAGCAGAGTAGCTTTATTTCACTATATATCAAATTAAATTTATCTTTATAGTAAATCCACGAGGACGCTACCCCCGCACCTCCAACCTATCCATAATCCCTAACAACAACAAACAAAAATTAAATTTACATCCCATAAAGGGCATTTGTCTATGAGCTGCATACCAAAACTCCTCGATTTTGGTTTCGTTAATAGCCAGCGTTTTCTAACTCGGAAAGTTTTTCGATTGATTTATGATGTTGCTCCACTTGATTTCCAGTCAGGTTCAAGTACCTGTAATTGAATGAATTAATCTCTGAACCAGGTAGTTTACCAATCTGTGGATTCTCTAGATCCCACACCCTTAATAATTTAAATCCATGAAACACTTTACTTAAAAGAGGTTTAGAAGTCTTGTCTGCAGGAAACAGAAAGAAAGAGCGAGTGTGTGAGAGCATGCCCTTGCTAGATTGTATTTCTCGGTCCTGGACTTGAATTGACAGTCGACGAGCTCCGCTCTCCTGAATTGCTAGATTATTATAGTGAAATTGCTAGCTCCTGCATAAGATCATGCATCCTGCAAGCTTTTGGTCTAATGTTGAATGGATGGGTTTCCCTCTACTACTTGAAGCATACTCCTGCAAATGAATTCCATCAAGTAATTCTCAGCTATTTCTTCTAATATTGCTCCTCTCACCATCTTAACGAACCCTTCAGCTATCCACAGTTTAATGAACCTCTTACGTCGAATCATATGGTCTTCGGGAAAGACACAGCAATATAAGAAGCAATGTCTTAATTGCAAGGCAAGTCACTTAAACTCTGCATCAATAGTCTCTTTACGAATCCAAGCTCAGGACTAGATTCAAGATTTTATTGACTTTCCTCCACTCGAACTCTAACTTCTTGGTAGACATGAGACCAGCCAAAGCCACAATTGCTAGACGTAAGCCTTTACATTTTTCAGAAACATTCCTTGCTAATAGTCCAAATTTTGTGGGCAACATCCCTTGTTGCTTGAAGAAGCTTCCATCCAAAACAATGCCCAAGCCTCATCCATTTCAAGAGGTAGAAGCTGATGAACATGGCTTCCAGCCCCAAATGAAAACGAAGCTTGATCGGAATTGGATGTGCGGTTGGTTCCCCGAAGGGCTATCTGATCCGATGCCCATAACATGAGTACTCTTCCTCTATCTATGAGTGAGACTCTATCTGGATCTGCTCAGCATCCAAGTCATCCCAATCTGCCAGGCGAGGCTCCGGCCACCACACTGAATGATGAACTTTGCGCCTCCAGGAGGGTCAAGCCAAGCCTGAATGGAATTCATGTCTCCTTCGTCTAGTCGAGAAGAGGCTGTGACTCTTCCATTACATAACGGAGAAGTCCATTCTCGTCATGATCGATCTAATTCCTACCGTAGTGCCCCAAGAAACTTACATCTTGTTTTCGAGTTGTAAGCAAAATTCTGATTCCGTTCATACTATCAGGAAGTGCAACATTTATTCTCTACAGAGATCTATACTCCACACATCATCTAATACAATCACATATTTCCTTCCATGTAAGAAGTTCACCAGAATCTCCACCAATTGTTTATAACTCATGGTGCTCAAATTCATCGGAACGTCCTCCTTTATTGCTTTTTACAAGTCCTGTTATCATAATAAATCTTCAATAACATAACTTTGAGAAACAGTGATTCAAGCATATCAATCAAAATGTGGCCTGACAACTTCAACTTGGCTGTTGTAGTTAGTAGCAACTAGAGTTATCTTACCTAAACCACCCATTCCGGCTAAAGAAATAACAGATCGTCATGGTTTTCCCGTTAAGAACCACCCCAACAGTCACATTTTACATTTTCAATCCCAACAAGACATCTTCGATGAAAAGACAAGAGTCGCCATGACTTTTCATCAATCTAGTATCATAATGCAAAATGGTTCCTTCTTAATTTTGCTGCAATTTGATGCCTCACAGAGATATTCTTGGGAATGTAAATGGTTGATTCAAAAGCCTAGTGTAGTACTTACCCGAATTTTGCAGCCTATTCTTGTAATACATGAAGTTGTCGATGATGTCTTCCACATCACAGGCCATGCTCTTTACATTATCCACCCTGGTTTTCTCTCCCTCGGCGAGGAAATCTTTCTACAAAGGATCTCATGCTTATCGACTCCATCTTGATTTTGTAAATTTCATCAGCAAGTCATCCAAGCAAAGATGCTTCATTCTCAAGGACCAAAATTATCTCGCTAGTCAGTAGGTCTACTGTAGGAGATGCCATGTTACTTCCCTTCTTAGCTCTCTACATGACTATTCATGTTATTAGTTTTTTTCATCTTCGTTCATGGAGAAAAAATCAATAGAAGGACAGACTGATTTAATATGATAAGATTCTTTTCAACTCTGTTTCTTTTTTCCTTTTCAAATCTGATGCATTAATGAAAATATTTTATAATTATTATTACAGAAGAGAGATCCAAACACGAAATTTCTAGGTGGAAAGGGATTTTATCACCAGTTAAGCTACATGCTTGCTAATTTGGCGACACCATTTTAAGCTGCCACTTGATTTCTTGCTTCTCTCCTTTCAAAGGCTTGAGAGAGGTGGTTAAAACGGTTAAAAGGCAGAGAGACCCATAAGAAGTGGTCTTGGGCCAAAAGTATTTAGATGATGCTAACACATATTCAGAAAAGGCCCATGTTCCATATTCAGAGAAGGCCCATTTTCCATATTTTGAAAATATACAAATATAAACACATCTCCAATGGAAATTTTCTTTCTTTTGTTTGGATGGAGTGAAGAATAAGGGGATGAGAGTGAAGAAAAGAAAATATTTTTTTATTTAAAAATTGTAAGGAGTTGGAGGGGAAGATTAAATTATTGAAAAATTATTAAATATATGAGAAATTGCACTATTTTCTCTTTCAAAAATATATAATTTATAATGAAAGTAATTTATAGAAGAGGATGGTTTTGACATAGTGAATAATTATATATTTATAATTTATCAAAGATAAAATAATAATTTTATAGAATTTCTCTTCAAATTAAAGAGTTCAAGAATTGTTCACATTTGAGTAG
>Ga0325400_1003992_pt1 | contig 13539 bp, 10 predicted proteins | sample PopdelMetagenome_2_FD_205662 | JGI IMG/M metagenome (GOLD analysis project Ga0325400, IMG submission 205662) | Populus deltoides microbial communities from Bellville, Georgia, United States - Xylem-PdKOR-R1 | ecosystem: Host-associated > Plants > Phyllosphere > Stem > Wood/Secondary xylem... | reverse complement strand
TTGGTCGGGCTGATGAAGCGTGTCGCCGCATTGATCGCGAACGGCATCAGCGCGGCCGACCAGCCGGAGAGATAACCGGGCAGTTCGTCGTAGCGCCGGCCGCCCAGCCAGTGAATGTTGTCGCGCCGGGGCAGCGTGGCGGGATCGATCTTCACCACCGGGCCGATCATCACGATCTGCCAGTCGGGCCGCGCCGCGGCGATCGCGTCGATCAGCGCCAGGTCGATGCGTTCGTCGATCACGCCGTAGAAGCCGAGCCTGGGACCACCGATCCGCGACTGATCCTCAGGCTCGGCGATCGACCCGCGCGCGGCGGCGAAGTGGTCGACGTCGACCGCCGAAGGGAACGGATACACCGCGCCGTGCCGCTCGCGCTTGGCCTCGTACAGGCTGTAGCCGCCGGTGAAGACGACGTCGGCGCGCGCCAGCAACGCCGCCTCCCGCTCGACCAGCAGGGGGTCGGCGAAGGCGAACGCGGACAGCTCGTCCATGCAGTCGTAGACGACCGTTTCCGCATCCAGGTGGTCGGCGAACCCCAGCATCATCGGCGTGTAGAACCACAGCACGGGCTTTCCCGTGGCCGAAGTCGCAACGAGCATGTCGAGTAGGCCGCGCAGAGCCTCTTCGGTCGCCGCGCGATCCCACCAGTGCGGCACGCGCGGGCGCAGCGCGATCACGTTGTCGGCCGGGAACGGGTGATATTCCAGGTACGGCAACGGGTGGTCGCACGCGATCGGCTCTTCCCAGAAGAACACCCGGCGTTCCGCGGCAAAGCGCCGCATCAAGTGTTGCGGGCGCTGGGTCACGAAATCCCAGCGAAGATGCGAGAAACAGATGACGGGAGGAAGGATCGGCGCGGACGCAGTTGTGGAGGGGGTTAGACCGGGTCCGTGCACGCCATTCTCCGCCTTGATCGCGCGGGATCGTGGCGGAGCGCCGCCACGAACTCAATAAACGTGCATCAATAGGTTCTGCTTTTATTCTCGCGGGCGGCGACGAGCAGCGGACGCAGCCGTTCGATCGTGTGCGGCCACGTCCAGCGCGCGAGCACCTCCTTGCGGGGATCGAGGCCAGCCGCGCGCTCGCGAAGGGTCAGGATGGCGTCGGCAAACCCGTCCGCCGCGGCGAGCATCCCCGTTTCGGGCAGGATGTACTGGGTTCCGCAGGCGAGATCGGCGTTGGCGAGCACCGGCAGGCCGGCGAGCATGTACTCGGTCAGGATCGCGGGGGCGCCGTCGTCGCGGCCGCACACCACGCCGATGCGCGCACGGTTCATCAGCCGGTTGACCTCGTCGAACGGAACGCCGGGCGGGCCGATACAGTCGATCGACAGCCCGCGCTCGGCGATCTGCGCGCGGATGGCGTCGCCGTCCTCGCCGTAGCCGAAGACGCACAGGCCCCGCACATCCCGCGGCAGTCGGGCAAAGGCGTCGAGCAGGATGTCGTGCCGTTTGTAGCCCTGCGCCGCGGCGACGTAGATGACATCGTAATCCCTGGGGCCGCGGAGCGGGCGGAAGAGATCGATCGCGGCGAACTCCGGGCCGACCGGCAGCACCGCTGTCGCCATGCCGGGATGCCGCGCCTCGACCTCCGCCGACTGCCACGGGGCGCCGGTCAGCACGAGGTCGAAGCGGGCACTGACCTGCGCCGGCACGCGCAGCGTCGGGGCGTCGATCGAATTGTAGACGATGACGCTGTTCGCGCACGCATCGAGCAGCGCGGTCGACACCCCCAGCCCGTAGACGACCAGCACGTGCGGCGCGCCGAAGGCGTGGACGAAGTCGACCATGTCGCGGTTGTCGAGCGGGGCGTGCGCGTCGTCCAAGCGGAACGCGCGGTAGCCGAGCCGCGGACCGGCGGCGCGGAACGGCGCGCGGCCCCCTCCCGTCTGGTGGTGCCACACCTCCGCCGCATCGACGATGCCGGCCGCGACGCAGGCGAGCGGCAGGCGCTCCAGATAGCCGCCGGTGACCTCGACATCCTGCCCGCGTGGGTCCTGCCACGGCGCCTCGCCGGGCGGCAGATCGGCCCATGCCGCAGCCTCTCCGGCACCTGCGTGGTCGATGCGATCGCTGATGACGACGATCGTCCGCCCGGCCGTGAGTGGCGCCGCCTGCCCCGTCATCCGTCCCTCTCCCGCTTGCGGCCCCGCCCTGCCCTGCGCTGACGTTAGGATCAATCCGCTTCGTCGCGGCGCGTCGGCGCGGCATAGGGGACGTATGGAGGACGCGAACCCCCTGGAGGTGTGGCGCCGGTCGCTGGCCGGCAGCGGCCGCCGCGTTCCCGAATTCGACCTGCGGGACGGCGGCGCGGACGCGCGGGTGCTGATCCTGCTGGAGACGCCCGGCCCCGGCGGCGAGGGTCCTCGGACCGTGTCGCGCGACAATCCCACCGGCACCGCCCGCAACCTGACCCGGTTCCTGGACGACGCCGGGATTGCGCGGGCCGAGACGATCCTGTGGAACACCGTGCCGTGGATCGTGCACCAACCCGGCGCCCGCAACCGGCCGCTGCGGCGCGGGGAGATCGCCGAAGGGCTGGCGGCGCTGCCCGCGTTCCTGGCGCTGCTGCCGTGCCTGGAGGTGGCCGTGCTGTCCGGCCGCGTCGCGGGCGAGGCGAGCGAGACGGTTGCGCGGGCGCGCCCGGACGTCCACCGTCTGACGATGCCCCACCCCTCCCCGACCATCGTCTGCACCAGCCCCGACATCGCGCGGCGAATCGCGACGACGCTTGCCCAGGCCGCGGCGATCCTGGCGGAGCGCCCGCATGGCTGATGTCGAGATCACTGCGCTGGAGAAGCGGTTCGGCGCCACCGTCGCGCTCGCCCCCACGACGCTCAGGATCGAGGACGGCGAGTTCGTCGTGATCGTCGGCCCGTCTGGCTGCGGCAAGTCGACGCTGCTGCGGCTGATCGCCGGGCTGGAGCACGAGACGGCGGGCAGCGTCGCGATCGGCGGGCGCGACGTGACGGAGGCCGCCCCCGCCGCCCGCGGCGTGGCGATGGTGTTCCAGTCGTACGCGCTCTACCCCCACCTGACGGTCGCCGGGAACATCGGCTACCCCCTGCGGATCGCGAAGGTGCCCAAGGCCGTCATCGCCGAGCGCGTGGCCGCGGTGGCGGCGACGCTGGGTCTCGGCGACCTGCTCGACCGCCGCCCCGCCGCGCTGTCGGGCGGGCAGCGCCAGCGGGTGTCGATCGCCCGCGCGGTGATCCGCGAGCCGAAGGTGCTGCTGCTCGACGAGCCGCTGTCCAACCTGGACGCCGAGCTGCGCGTGCGCATGCGGCACGAGTTCGCGCGGCTCCACGCGCGGCTGGGCACGACGATGATCTACGTGACCCACGACCAGCTGGAGGCGATGACGCTCGCCAACCGCATCGTCGTGATGAACGGCGGCCACGTCCAGCAGGTCGGCGCGCCGATCAGCCTGTACGACGCCCCCGCCAACCTGGCGGTGGCACGGGCGATCGGGTCGCCGAGCATGAACCTGATGCCAGGCACGATCGCCGAGGACGGCAGCACGGTGCGGCTGGAGGACGGGGCATCGGTCACCACCCCGGCGCGGGGTGCGCCCGGCACGGCCGTGACGCTGGGCGTTCGCCCGGAACACCTGACCCCCGCCGACGGGGGTGCGTTTGCGGGCGAGGTCGAGCTGTTCGAGCGGCTGGGCCCGCTATCCTTCGCGCACCTGGGCGCGCGCGGCGCCGCCGGGACCGTCGTGGCGCAGCTGCCCGGGGACCGCGGGGTGACGCTGGGCGAGACGTTGCGCTTCGCCGCGCCGGCGAACAGGGTGCACGTGTTCGGCGCGGACGGCGCGTCGCTGACCCCCGTTTAGCAGCCTGCGCGACCGTTCGCTTCGCGTCAGCCCTTCACACTGCCGCCGAGCAGGCCGGTCATGTAGTAGCGCTGGAGCGCCAGGAAGATCGCCAGCACCGGCAGCGTGGTGACCACGGCCGACGCCATCATCAGTTCGCCGTCCGCAGCATGTTCGCGCACGATCGACGCCACCGCGACGGGCAGGGTGTATTTGGCGTGATCGGTCAGCACGATCAGCGGCCACAGAAAATCGTTCCAGCTGGCGAGGAAGGTGAACACCGCCAGCGTGACCGTCACCGGCGCCAGCAGGGGCAGGATCACCGTGCGGAAGATCTGCATCTCGCTCGCCCCGTCCAGCCGCGCGGCCTGGATCATCTCGTCGGGGATCGCACGGGTCGCCTGCCGCACGAACAGCACGGCGAAGATGCCCGCCAGGCTCGGCAGGATGACCCCGGCGTAGCTGTTCACCAGCCCCACCCACCTCAGCATCAGGAACAGGGGCAGCATCGCGACCTGTCCCGGAATGACCAGCGATGCGATCAGCAGCTTGAGCAGCCGATCGCGCCCGCGGAACTCCAGCTTGGCAAAGGCGTAGCCGGCCGGCACGGTCAGCAGCAGCGCGAGCACCGTCGCGACGCCCGCGACCCACAGGCTGTTCCACAGCGCGGGCAGCACGCGGTAGTCGAACCACACACCCTCGTAGAGGCGCCGCACCAGCAGCTCGTGATAATTCTCGAGGCTCCAGCGTTCCGGCCAGAACGGCGGCGGAAAGCGGCTGGAGGCGTAGCGCGGCATGAACGACACCAGCACCATCCACACGAGCGGGACCAGCGTCACCGCGGTCAGCCCCGCCACCGCGCCGTTCATCACGATGGCGCGCGTGCGCCGGCGTCCGATCCTCACAGCCATTCGTAGCGTTTCCCGATCCGGGTCTGGACGAAGGTGACGGCCAGGATCAGCACGAACAGGATCAGCGCGACCGCCGACGCCTGCCCGAGGTTCCACCATTTGAAGCCTTCGTCGAACATGAAGTACAGCACGGTCACGGTCGACTGCGCGGGGCCGCCCATGGTCATGATGTACGGCTCGGCGAAGATCTGGAGGAACCCGGCCACGCTCATCACCGCGGCCAGCAGCAGCGTGGGGCCGATCGCGGGCAGCGTCACGTCGCGGAACCGCGCCCAGCGCGACGCGCCGTCCAGCCGCGCCGCTTCCATCAGGTGGGTCGGCACCGTCGACAAGGCGGCGGTGAACACGATCATGTTGTAGCCGAAGATCTTCCACGTCACGAAGATCAGGATCGCCGGGATCGACGATCGCGGGTCCCCCAGCCAGTCGACCGGACCGATGCCGATCAGGTCCAGCGCGTAGTTGAGCAGCCCAAATCGGGTGTTGAGCACGAACCGCCACACGATCGCGGTAGCGACGACGCTGGTGACGTAGGGGGCGAACAGCGCCACCCGCCAGAACGGCTTCCACCGCACGCTCGCGTCGTTGAGCAGCAGCGCGGCGAACAGCGACGCGCCGATCGCCATCGGCACGCCCAGTACGGCGAACAGCGCGGTGTTGCCGAGCGCCCGCCAGAACAGCGGCGTCGAGAACAGCTCGCCGAAGTTGCCGAGACCGACGAAGCTGATGTTGCGGACGTCGGCCGCCGCGTAGATGCTGTAATCCGTCACCGACAGCGCCAGCGCCAGGATGGTGGGCGCCAGGAAGACGACCGTGATGATCGTCAGCACAGGCGCGGTGAACACCCAGGCGGTGCGTTCCTGTGGCGTCACGCGATCCGCCCGCTTTCCACCAGCGATCGCCGCTTGGCGAGGATGCGGTCGGCACGCCGGTCGGCCTCCGCCAACCCCTCGTCGATCGTCATCAGTCCGCGCACGATCCGTTCCGCGATCAGCTGCACCTCGATCTGGATACGCTCCCAACCGACAACCATCGGGGACACGGCGAGATCGTGCGCCTGCTCGCGGAAGGGTTGCAGCACGCGCGGCGGGATGTCGAGCCCGTCCCAGGCGTCGACCCGCGCGGGCAGCGTCGAGATCATGGTGGCGAAGCGCAGCTCGCTCTCGGACGAGGTCAGGTGGCGAACCAGCGCCCACGCCTCCGCCGGGCGGTGCGAGGTGGTCGAGACCGACAGGCTGACGTCCTTGGCCGACGTCGGCCCCGGCCCGCGCGGACCGGCCACCCGCGCCGCACCCCACCGTTCGGGCGGCAGTTCGGCCGCGCGGCGGCGCATGTCGAGCAGCCAGGTGGCGCCACCCTCCCAGATCGCGAACTGCCCGGCGGCAAAGGCGGCGAGCGGGTCCTGAATCTCCGTCGAGGACGCCAGCGGGGCGTAGCCGTCACGGAACAGCGATGCGTAGTAGGCGAATGCCTCGCGCGCTTCGGGTGTGCGAAAATTGCCGCGCGTGTCCCGTTCCCGCAGCGGATACGCGCCGTTCTGGGCGAGCATGGTGAACAGCCAGCCCTCGTAGTTGACCAGCGCCAGGAACACGTGGTCGTCGGGACGCCGCCGCTTGATCCTGGCGGCCATCGTCCGCCAGCCGTCCCACGTCACCGGCGGCGTGGCGTAGCCGGCGTCCTCCAGGATGTCGCGGCGATAGTATTGGACCAGCGGCGCGACCGACCAGGGCACGGCATAGTCGCGTCCGCTGATGCGGCTGCCCTCGACCAGTCCGGGGAACAGTCCGCTGACCAGCGTCGGCGACGGCACGGCCGCGATCGCACCGATCATCTGGAACTCCGAGATCCAGCTGTTGGGCAGCATCAGCACGTCGGGCAGCACGCCCCCGGCGTGCGCCGTCAGCAGCTTCTCGTGTGCAGCGGTCCAGGGGATCGACTGCACCTCGACCGGGATGCCGGTGTCCGCGGTAAAGCGGGTGGTCAGATACGGCGAATAGTCACCCTGGTAGCTCATCGCCCAAAGCACGAGTGCGTTCGGGTCGCGACGCGGCGAGCAGGCAGCCGCGAGCATCGCCGCCGGGATCATGCCCAGCATCGTCCGGCGATCCATCGCGCTGGGGTGAAGCTCGCCGGTCACTGGGGCGACGGTACAGTCTGATCCGCGCGCGACCAGCCTGCTCTCGGCAGGATCTTTGATGTCGATCAAATGAAAGGTACGATGATCCCGTTTCGTGCTTGCCGGAACGTCGCGGATCGGCGCTAAGGCGGCGACAGGGTCACGAGAAGCCGCGCGAGCGGCCCGGCCACAACAGGGGAACAATCATGCCGTTCATCACCAACGTGCGCGCGATGCTGCTGACCGGCATCGCGGCGCTTCCGCTCGTCGCCGCATCGCCAGCCCTCGCCCAGACGGCGCAGGACGCACCCGCGGTCGAGGATACCGCCGCGGCCGAGGACGTCGTCGTCACGGGTTCGCGCATCCAGCGCCCCGACTTCGAGGCGCCCAATCCGATCGTGTCGTTCGATGCCGCCAAGCTGCGCGAATCGGGCAACACCAACGTCACCAGCTTCCTCCAGCGCGTGCCCGCGCTGACCAACTCGGTCGACAATGCGCGCGCGGCGGGCAACGCCCAGACCGAGGCGTCGATCGGCGGCGCCGGGCTCAACCTGCTCGACCTGCGCGGGCTCGGCACCAACCGCACGCTGGTGCTGGTCAACGGCCGCCGCCACGTCGCCAGCCAGTTCGACACCGCCGCGGTCGACATCAACGCGATCCCGACCGACCTGATCGAGCGGGTCGACGTGCTGACCGGCGCGGCGTCGGCCGTCTACGGCGCGGACGGCGTGTCGGGCGTGGTCAACTTCGTCCTGCGCCGCGATTTCGAGGGCGTGGCCGCGCGCGGGCAGATCGGCCTGTCCAGCCGCGGCGATGCCGGCAACCGCTTCGCCTCGGTCATCGCGGGGCACAACTTCGCCGACGGTCGCGCCAACGTGACGCTCGGCTACGAGTACAATGCCGAGGATCCGCTGGCCAACGACGACCGTTCGTACCTGCGGTCCGAGAACCGGTTCAACTTCGTCAACCTCGACAACTACGACCCGACCCGCGCCGGCAGCTACCAGCAGGGCCCGGTCCGCGACATCCGCTACGCCTACAGCGCGCCCGCGGGGCTGGTGTACATCGGCGATCGCGTCTTCCGCGGCGACGGCGCGATCTACACGCCGGGCCGTCAGCTCCAGAACGACGGCTACACGCTCGGCGGCGACGACACGCAGGTCGCGGGCTACATCGGCGACATCCTGCCCCGCACCCGCCGCCACGCGGTCAACCTGCTGACCCGCTACGACGCATCCGATGCCTTCAAGCTCACGGTGGAGGGCAAGTTCGTCCAGTCCGAGGCGCGGACCTTCGGCAGCTACAGCGGCACCTATCCCTCGACTATCCGGTTCGACAATCCGTTCCTGCCCGCCTCCATCCTGAACGCCGCCCGCGCGAACGGCGACACGGCGGTCTACATCAGCCGCAACAACTTCGACTTCCCGCGCCGGGGCGAGGACGACCGCCGCCGCACCTACCGCGGCGTGGTGGACGCAACCGGGCGCCTCTCCGACCACGCCTCCTACGACGTCTACTATACCTACGGCCGCACCGACGTGCGCGCGATCAAGCTGAACGACCGGCTGGTCGATCGGTTCGTCCAGTCGGTCGACGCGGTGCGCGATGCCTCCGGCGCGATCGTCTGCCGGTCGGCGGCGGCGCGGGCGGCGGGATGCGTGCCGATCAACACCTTCGGCGTCGGGGCCGCGGCGGGCAACACCGGCGCGTTCGACTATTTCCTGACCGACCCGGTGAGCAACGCCCGCGTCGAGCAGCACGTCGCCAACGCCTCGCTGACCGGCGACTTCGGCCAGTTCTTCGAGCTGCCGGGCGGGCCCATCCAGTTCGCCGCGGGCGGGGAGTATCGCCGCGAATCGAGCCGCTTCCGCCCCGACGCGGGTCTCGCCACGCGCGCCTACTACTCGGAGGCGGACGGCATCTACGACGAGCCGGTGATCCAGACCCCGTCGCGCGCCGCGTTCGACGTGTGGGAGCTGTTCGGCGAGCTGAACGCCCCGCTGCTGAAGGACCGTCCGTTCGCCTACCTGCTGTCGGTCGGCGCGGCGGGCCGCTACTCCGACTATTCGACGATCGGGGGCACGCGGGCGTACCAGTTCAACGCGATCTACGCCCCGGTCGAGGACATCAGCTTCCGCGGGTCGTACGGCCGGTCGGTGCGTGCGCCCAACATCGCCGAGATCTTCCGGCCGCGGACCGGCTACGCCGACTTCATCAGCGATCCCTGCTACCTCGGCCAGCGCAACCAGGGCACGCAGTACCGCGACGCGAACTGCCGCACGCTGATCGCCGCGGCGGGCGGTAACCCGGCGACCTTCAACGACATCAACAACCCCGACCGCGACGTCAACATCCCCGGATCGCAGCAGGGCAACGCCAACCTGCGCCCGGAGGTCGCGCGGACGTGGACCGCAGGCGTCGTGCTGCGCCCCGGCTTCGTGCCGCGCCTGCAGATCGCGCTCGACTGGTACGACATCCGGCTGAGGGATGCGATCAGCCAGGCATCGCCCAGCACGATCGCGGCGCTGTGCGTCGACCAGCCCACGACCGACAACCCGTTCTGCCGTTCGGTCACGCGCCGTCAGGGCACCGGCTACATCAACGGGTATGTGGTGCAGCCGGAGAACGTCGCCGCCTTCCGCACCGCAGGACTGGAGGGCAATCTCAGCTACCGCATCGACGCGGGCAGCGTGGGCAGCTTCGACATCCGCCTGGTCGGCGGCTACCTCCACCGGCTCGAGCAGATCGCGACGCCGGGTTCCGAGGTCGAGAACAACGCCGATCGCCCCTTCCGGCCGAAGTACAACCTCACCTTCTCGCCAACGTGGACGACGGGTGCGCTAACGCTCGCCTACAATCTGCGGTGGCAGAACGGCGTGCGGCGCTTCTCGCGCTTCGCGACGGACGACAACCCGACGTTCGTCGATCCGCAGTATTTCCGCTTCAAGGAGCTGTGGCAGCACGACCTGCAGGCATCGGTCGCGGCGGGCGAGGACTATTCCTTCTACGCCGGGGTCAACAACCTGGCTGACCAGAAGCCCGACATCGGCTTCGAGACCAATGTCCCCGTGTCGCCGCTCGGCCGGTTCATCTACGCGGGTGCGCGGGTCAGTTTCGGACGCTGAGAGCGGCTTGATAGACGGTGCTGCGCCGCCCATAGGCGGCGCATGCATTTCCCGTCAGACGCCTTTCCCGCCGACCTTCCGCTCGACTCCTACGATGTCGTGATCCCCTGCCACAACCGCGCCCACGTCGTCGCAGACGCGGTCGCGAGCGTGCTGGCGCAGAGCCCTGCGCCGGCGCGGGTAGTGGTGGTCGACGACGGGTCGCGCGACGACGGCGCCGCGGTGATCCGCGCCCTCGCCGCAATGCATCCGGGCGTCGTGCAGGCGGTGATCCTGCCGCGCAACGGCGGAGCGTCGAACGCGCGCAACGCGGGTGCTGCGCTGTGCTCGTCACCGTGGATCGCGTTCCTGGACAGCGACGACACCTGGCTGCCGGGCGCGGCGCGCGCGCTGCTGGAAGGTGGCCTGACGAGCGGCGCGGACGTGATCGTCGGCCATTTCGCGCGGGTGGAGGACGGTGCCGCGGCCGGCGATCCCGAGTGTGGCTGGGACGGCGGCTCGATCCGGGCCGGCCTGGCGAGCGGCGGCGTGATCGGCCCGTCGTGGTCGATCGTCCGGCGCGAGACGGTGTTCGAGGTCGAGGGCTTCGACCCGAGCTTCCGCAACTGCAACGACTGGGATTTCTATACCCGCGCTGCCCACGCGGGCGCCACCTTCGCGCGGGTCGATGCGACGATCGCACTGTACCGCACCGTGGCGGGCGACCGGCTGGTCAACGATCACACCGCCGGAGCGGCCAACGCCGCTCGCGTGCTCGCGCATCCGTATTTCGCCGGTCCGGACGCCGTAGCCGCCTGACGCTCCTACCCGCGGGTCGGGTCGATCAGGTACTTCTCGCCCGTGGCCTTGCGGTCGTAGGCGCGCAGCGTGTCGGGATCGAGCGCTTCGGCCAGGCCGATCGTCCGCGTGTACCGGCTGGCGAAGGTGGTGGTCAGTTCGTCGACGACGCGCCGCCGCATCCGCGCGGTCGTCTCCGCGGCCGCATTCTGAAGGAACGGCGTTAGCAGCCAGCCCGACACGCTCCATTGGAACCCGAAGCTCATGCGGTTGAGCGTGGTCGGCGACAGATCGAGCGCGCCGTAGATGTACAGCTGCTTGAAGCTGTTCGACCCGTAGCGGCTGTACTCGGCGCCCCTGGACGCCGCCCGCTCCATCGCCGCCACGATGTCGCTGCCGATGCTGCCCCCGCCGATCGCGTCGAAGGCCAGTGTCGCTCCGGTCTCCGCCACCGCTTGCGTCAGCCTGCCGCGGAAATCCTCGTCACAACTGTTCAGCACGTGGGTCGCACCGATCGATCGCAGCAGCGCGACCTGCTCCTCGCTCCGCACGACATTCACCAACGGGATGCTGTCGGCGAGGCAGATCTTCTGGAGCATTTGACCGAGGTTCGACGCGGCAGCCGTGTGGACGATCGCGCTGTGCCCCTCCGCCCGCGCGGTCTCCACGAAGCCGAGTGCGGTGAGCGGGTTGACGAACATCGACGCGCCTTCCGCGGCACTCGCACCCTCTGGCAGCGGCACCACCTCGCGCGCGGCGAGCTTGCGGTGATCGGCGTACATTCCGCCGCCGATCATCCCGACGCGGCGGCCGAGCAGCTCGCCCGCGTTCGCGCCGGCCTCCAACACGGTGCCCGCGCCCTCGTTCCCGACCGGCAGCGCCTGGCCAACTCGGGCGGCGACCGACGCGCGCCGCGATGCCGGTATGTCGAACACGAGCGCGTCGCCGACGCTCCGCATCGACGTGACGTCGGCGGGTCCGAGCAGCAGGCCCAGGTCGCTGGGGTTGATCGGCGCCGCCTCGACCCGGACGATCACCTCGTCGTCACCCGGCGCGTCGAGCGTCGTTCCGTCCAGCGCCAGGCGAAGCTCCCCCTCCGCCGTGACCGTCGATGTCAGCTGGCGTCCGGTGACCGGCATGATACGCTCCCTCGTTCGTGGTTGTACGGTGTCGTAGCCGGTAGGCCGGGTTCAGTCGCCGGATGGTCCGCTCCGCTCGCCCTTCGGCAACATGACCGCCTTCAGGTTCATGAACTCGTGCAGGCCCCACGGCCCGAGCTCGCGCCCGTGGCCCGATCGCTTGACCCCGCCGAACGGCGCCTCCGGAACCGAGGCGAGCATGGCGTTGATCGCGATCATTCCCGCCTCGATTTCGCGGGCGAACCGTTCCTGTTCGGCGGCGTCGCTGGTCCACACGCTCGATCCGAGCCCGAACGGCACGCTGTTGGCGAGCGCGATGGCCGCGTCGATATCGTCGGCCTTGAACACCATCGCGACGGGTCCGAAGATTTCCTGCTTGGCGAAGTCGCCGTCCGGCGGCACGTCGACCAGCACGCCCGGCGTCATCCATGCGCCCGAGCGGTCGATCGCGTCGCCACCGGTCAGCAGTCGCGCGCCCTCGCGCTTCGCTTCTGCGACCTGCTCCAGCACGCCGTCGCGGGCCTCGACGCTGGACAGCGGGCCCATGTCGGTGTCCTCCTGCATGGGGTCACCGACGGTCAGCGCCCCCATGCCCGCGACGAAGGCCTGGAGGAACTCGTCGTACACGTCGGTATGGACGATCATCCGCTTGGCGCAAATGCACGACTGCCCCGCGTTCTGCGTTCGCGCGGTCACCGCGACCTTCGCCGCCTCGGCGACGTGGGCCGACGGCATGACGATGAACGGGTCGGAGCCACCGAGTTCGAGCACCACCTTCTTCAGGTTGCGCCCCGCCGCCTGCCCCACCGACACACCGGCCGCTTCGCTGCCGGTCAGCGTTACCGCGGCGACCCGCGGGTCGGCGATGATCGGCTCGATACGCCGGGATGAGATCGCCAGGTTCTGGAACAGCCCCTCGGGCGCCCCACCCTTCCGCACCGTCTCCTCCAGCAGCCGCGCAACGCCCTGCGTCAGCGACGCATGCTTCAGCAGCCCGACGTTCCCGGCCATGATCGTCGGCGCGATGAAGCGGACCACCTGCCAGTACGGGAAGTTCCACGGCATGACCGCGAGCACCACACCCGTCGGCAGCCAGCGCGCGACCGCGGGGCCGCTCGGCGCGTCGATGGTCGTGTCGGCGAGCAGCGCGGGCCCGTGTTCGGCGTAGTAGCGGAACGCGGCCGCGCACTTCTCCACCTCCGCGATCGCAGAAGCCAGCGTTTTACCCATCTCTCGCGTGGCCATCTCGGCGAGGGCGGCCTTGTTCGCGTCGAACGCATCGGCGATCCGCCCGAGCAGCGCGGTGCGCTCCGTATAGGAGGTAGCACGCCAGGACCGGTACGTGTCGGCCGCGCGGGCGATGCGCGCCTCCACCTCGGCGTCGGACAGTTCGGGATATTCGGCGAAGCTTTCGCCGGTCGCGGGATTGATGCTCTTGAACATGCGCGTCCAACGAAGCGCACGCCACCGAGGTTGCAAAGCCGCCCGCCCCTGCCGCATAGGTCGGCCATGTCAGACAGCAGCGCCATCGCCGACCTCTCGTTCGAGGACGCCCTGAAGGAACTCGAGCGGATCGTCGGGCGGCTGGAGAGCGGCGACGCCCAGCTGGACGAGGCGATCTCCCTATACGAGCGCGGCGACGGCCTGCGCCGCCAGTG
>Ga0325400_1003989_pt1 | contig 13545 bp, 8 predicted proteins | sample PopdelMetagenome_2_FD_205662 | JGI IMG/M metagenome (GOLD analysis project Ga0325400, IMG submission 205662) | Populus deltoides microbial communities from Bellville, Georgia, United States - Xylem-PdKOR-R1 | ecosystem: Host-associated > Plants > Phyllosphere > Stem > Wood/Secondary xylem... | reverse complement strand
AAAAATATCAAAATTACCCAACTAAATTTATAAACACCCCTGGAATCAATGAGCTTATGATTCGTTAATTAATCATACAATATTTTCAAAAAAGGTTTTCTATTGCTTCAAGTTATTATTCTGCGCCTCATGAACGTATTTGGATCCCGAAAGCCATTATCCGAAATAAGTTTTATTAGATTCTAATCCCATGGAGTGTTGATTGATTCCTGACAGACTAGTTATGGCGTCCCCACACAAAAAGCAACAAATGTTGACTTTCCGGATCGATTTAAATCTCTGAATGCTTTTCTTTTTCTTCGCGTATAGCCCCATTTTTACAGTACTTTCATCCTGTAATCATTTCACCTCTGAAAATTACCATTTCATATCAATAAATGCCATGCATGACTCGGGTCAGAGATAACTTGGATTTCTGCTACACAATCGTGGAATTGCCAGACGTCGGAACAAAATGCGCATCTAAATATGAAGAAGCAGTTTCCGGGTTCAGTGGGAAATCGAGGGTCTGATCTGCTTGGACGGCCGGTAAAGTATCATCAAATGTCGACATGGCAGCTGCTGATCTGTCTTCGGTCTTCGAATATGCCTGCTTTCCCACCAGTTAACATATAAAGATGGATGCTCTTTCCGAACCCGCTTCCGGCCTCGCCATTAAATGATAGAAACATTAAGCTATATATGTCATTGTCTACCAGCTTGAATCAAGAAATGTCCCAACAGAGAGACAAAAAAAAGTTTGTTAATATCCCTCAGATTTTACACAATCATGCTTTCGAGAATCCAATATATGATCACTTACTGATTAAATCAGAAAAACTCTTTCCACTAGTCTCACTCTGATGTCTAAGGACGGGTACTAATCTTTCTCAACTGAAAGTCTGAAAGCTACTGCTTTCCAAATATCCAAATTCATAAACTCTAATTGCAGGTCTTATACTGGCTTTTTTTTACACATTTCTTTTATTGTAAGATGAGCATATACTGTCAGAATTCTTCCCTTCTTTTGAAAGATCATGGAATTGTCGGTAACCTAATAAATCAGACTTCGAAGACGCCTGCCAAAAGTCACGCTCCACCCCGTAAACTCTTCAAAATCAGCATCTGTTTAATTATCACGAAGGATGGAAATGGGGGAGGAATAGAAGAGTAAACTGGGAGGATAGAGAGGAGGAAGGAAGTAACAAAAACAAAATCAACTTAATGAATCGATAAGAAAGACAGATAAAAAAACAGTCGCGGAAGAAGGAGAAATAGCAAGCATGTCACCCTCTAGCAACCATGCATGTTATCCGAGGTAAGAAAAACCCACGTCAAAAAGCCCCCCGGCCCCATGAAAACGTAGAAAACTAACCTAAAGCAGACCATAGAAAACGAAAAACTCAAGCACACATAATTATGCAGCAACAAAACCAAACTAAAGAGTAAAAACAACATAATTCAAAACACCAAAACCAATATATATTTGAACAGCAAAACCTAAAAACAACCGGACAAAAAAGATGCTGGAAAAACAATGACCATATTTGGAAAAACATAACAGAAGGAATCTAAAAACAAAACTAGAAAGTAAAACAGCCAAAAGAGCGTAAATGCCAGCATTCCTGTAATAGGCAGTCCTTAGCAACATCAACAAACCAAAAAGACCATCCCAAGCATAAGCAAGCACCAGCCATGGTTAGCCCTAGAAAACCTGAATGTCACCCAATAAAATATCGCAAACAAAAGATTAGTACTTTGAAAAGCGCAGAAGGAATCAAGCAATCCACAAATGACCATCAACACTGAATACAAAACAAAAGAGAACATTCAAAGCAAATGCAGGGGTTGGGGAAAGTACAAAAAAAAACAACGTGACTGAACTGGTAAGATGCTACATGAACCTAAGAGCAAGAAGCAAAACACAGCCACGAAAAAGCGAGAGAGAGAGAGAGAGAGAGAGAGAAAACCAGTGTAGCAAATGGTTTGGGAGCCTACAGGAATCACAAAATATGGCTAAAGCTCCCGAAAAAATGTTCTTAAAGCCCTTTATAGCACTAAGATGCATTCGTGACGCGAAAAGACAACATACAATACCCCAGCAGTACCAACAAAGACATGAAAAACGTGGCAAGCCTACTACAAATGAAATGGCATGAGTCAAAAAGAAGCCAAAGTAGGCATCATATTCACATGAGACCAGTCCAAATAAGAAACTTCAGCTGCTTGAACATTTGAAATTTATTTTTTTGCCTCCTCCATTTACTTGATTTTACTTTTATTATTTATTCATTTATATATTCTTGGTTCCATTGAGGGGCCTATACCCAGCTATTCTACTCAAAGACAATTAAAGTCATCACCGTAAAGGTTGTTCTGAACGAAAAGAATACACAAAATAAGAGGGTAGTCGAAGCCTCTTACTCTATCTTTAAGAGTATATTTAGTATTATAATAATTTTTATAGTTATAGTTTTTAAAAAATAAATTTAATAAAAATATTTTTAGTTATTGTTATTTAAATTTTATATATGTTAGGTTAAAATTATTGTTGAAATAATTATTATATTGAATAAAAAAACAATTCAAAATTATTTGATTAAAGCTCTTTTTAAAAATAAAATGACTAAAAAAATAAGTATTAATTAAATTCATAGCTTCAAATTAAATAAGAAACATGCAATTATTAAAACATAAAAAATATGTCTCTTGTTGTTTGTTGTTTTGTTGTTGGCATTAAGCATGCATGAAGATTTATAATCAAAAACTCTCCAAACCTTATAGTAACTAAACAAAACTTTTGTTTCTCCAATCACACCATGGAGTGTTTAAATTATAAAAGTTAGATGATCTATGGATTTTTCAATGGTAAGAAAACTAAAAGAAGAAAATAAGAGCAGATTTGTAATTTAGGAAAAGCATAAAAAAATAGCCTTATCATAACCAAGGTTAAACCTCATTTAATAGGAAATCTCATTTAATAGTAGGCCCCACGAATTAAACCACACTTTTATTTTATAACCAAACAATATATTGTTGTGGTTAAGAAAAAAAAACAAAATTAATCTCAACCCTAACAGGCTCAAAGTTAGCAAATGAATCAGCTATTTCCCTGATGAACTATACATGCACATTTAAAACTCTTATTTCTACTATTTACATGCTATTTGTTTTATCACAATCCATGATTTGCTAAGATTAGTCCCTTCATTTCAGACCAACCTGGAGCCACAACGACAATGCATAAAAACACAAACATCAAACAACTAGTAAAAAGTAGCTTGATTTCATACAGGTTCATAACACCTAAGATTTTATAAGTAGGATAAACTTGGAAAAAGCACTTCATAATACGATGGATTATTCCATGTTATCTAAAACAAAAGGAAAAGGGATCATTCAAAGAAAAATGTAAAAGCAGAGCTTTATACACCCTATTCAATATAAAAAAGGATGCAAAATGTAGGTTAAAGTTTTGGAACCTTAAGTACGAATTGTCCAAATATAAAAATAAGGATGCAAAATAAAGGTTAAAGTTTTGGAACCTTAAGCAAGAATTGTCCAGAGCCTAATATGAAACCAATAATAGTATTGTCAATAACTATTATAAATTGGCCAAAACACTCTAGTAGTACATTTGTGTGTATGAGTCTTTTCTAAAAACACATAAGTATTGTATTTTATTGAATATTAAATGTTAAATCAAACACCTAAATATAGGCTAAAAATTGCACCAGTCAACATTTATTGAAACATTTCAAGTAATAAAAGGATTTTATGATCCTTAAACGGAAACTAAATCAGTCTAGCATTAATCCATGCACCATCCAATAAAATAGAGACTCAAAATCACCAGTCTTCTTTTCACAAAGTATAAAAAATACACCATGCATCCCTTGTTCTACACCAACATCATTAAATACAAACAACAAAGAAATAAAAGATGATTTATAGACCAAAAACATCTGTGAAGGCACATCAAAAGCAGAGGGAAAACACAAAAAAACATTCGGTTATATGAAAGAAACCTATGTTACAGCAAGGCTGCAAATTAACATTAAGCCTAACATGAAACTACCATGCCTAAGCCAAGAAAAATAGAGTAAAAAGGCATTAACAAAATATGAAATGGCTAAAACTCATTCAAGAAAAGAGGAATTTCATGCAAAATTATCAAGACTTAAAAGAATAAATCAATCAATAAGAAAAGGAAGAAAACCCATTCCCTCTTAGTTGCTTAAATTGAAAATACAATAAAGCACATCTAGACAAAAAATCTAGATTGTTCTAACGATGAACATTCAATTAATAAATGTTTTTTTAATCAATCACTTCCAAACCAAACAAACTTTTGTTATATATATTGATTTGTTAACTAAAAATTGAGAAAACAAATACAACAATAATTAGTGAAAAATAAAATAACCCTTGCTATCAAGCAAACAAACTAATGTAGAAATTAATGAGATATTAGAAAAACAAAAGTTCTTGATATGAGAACATGAGAATCAATAGAACTTTAAGGATAGTACATGCCTAAGAAAGAAAAAGACTACATGTGCAACAACAAATAACAAATCATTACTCATGATCAAAACATACACTTGTCTAATAGGCCCATTAAGACTTAAGACATTGTTAGTTTGTGTATTCCATGCTGCCACACTGCGATGTCAGCCGAGACTCCCTGAAATTAAGGGGAAAGGTATATATCGGGGCAAATAGGGAGTTCCCACCTAATAATTAAGGAAATTAAAGATTTTAAAATATACACTAGTTCCAAATTTCATGTAAGGAGTTAGTTGTTCTTAAGGGAAGAACTACATCACCCTTAAGGCATCCTTTCTTATGAAAGTTTACTTTTATTATGTGTTTTCTCATAAATTTATCTTTTTGATTGCTATTAATTATCCTAATTGTTTTTAGGTTTTTTTATTTTATTTTCAATCATTTTGAGAAAAATTTGACGTCAATCCCTAGAAATAGAATACTCGTTGTCTTGATTATTCGCAAAAATCAAATATTGACATCGGATCCTTTTAAAAGAAGACTTTCCATTCATGAAAACTTTGATATTGATCATAAATAAAGAGAGTTATTAAAAATGGCTAAATTAAAGATCTAGTTTTTAATTTCTAAGTTAACACCTAAAGTTCTTGAATTTTATTTCTAAGATCTCATTTGCTTCAAACATTGAAATTAAATAACAAAACATTTTTTTTAGAAAACCAGGGTTGGGTTTTTGAGTTTATTGGGTATGTCGACCCAATAGGCATTTTTATTTTGATCAAGTCTTAATAGACTTAATAAACTTGTTATTATGTCCAAATATGCATCTATAAATATAAAAATAGAATTAAACCTGGACATTTTGGCTTTAAAAATATTTTACCGTGGAAAGAGCATTGTACCTGGTTTTGCAGTGCCAATAAATTTGGTTTGTTGATTTAAAAAGGAGTGCATTAGAATATTTAGAATAAACTTATGTGCTTTGATGTGAGTATAACATTGCTTTTCCTGATCCTCCTTTCTCAATGTTTTTCCTCTGTTTTTTTTTAAATCTTTCTTTTCAATTTTCATGAACCCCATCTTTCTTTTCATGAGAGTTTTAAGTGCTATATATAGGTGAAAGGTTACTTGTATGACTTTTAATGTTCATCAATTTTTATGCACAAGATAATGCTAGAAATCTTAGCTGAAAAAAGGAATACAATATTTTGTCATTAAAAGCCAATGACTATGGTATTTTGCTTGGATTTAGGGGTAGTGAATCAAGAGCTGGACCTTTAACAAAGATGAAAATGATATATTTAAGGTGCTAAATAGGTTGGTTGAGAGTATGTTTTTGGTTTGGATTTTGGGTGGATTCATGGAGTTAAAGCCTAATTCTTTGCATCATGATTAAGGCTAGCATACTAGAGAATACTTTTTTTTTCCTTTTAATCCTGTCAGATTTATCAACTTGGGTTTGAAATTGGGGTGAAATATCAATAGAAAATCAGCCTTCCCTTTATGTATTTCAAGCCTAAAATTTCTGGAAAATTAAGGCCAAAACGACGTCATTTTCTTTGAAAATTCAAACTTTGTTATCCCCTTTTTTAGGTGAAACACATTATTTCATTTAATGTGAAATGGTGTTTTCTTGCTTTACGTTTTCTTCAATTAGGATTACATCAATTTTCCTATTTGTCCTTCCATTTCAGCGTCTTTCGCTCTTCAATCCATAGACTTTTAATATTTTTATTTTGGCTAATTTTCAGCTTTTTCTCTTAATTTGTTTCAATTTCTCCCCTGATTAAATTACAATGTGCCCTATGATTTTATTTCATTGCTATCATATCAGTCATTGGTTCTTGAATTATTCATTTTTAAGTTAAATTGACTTTCACTTTTAGTTTTTTTTTCAATTGAACCCTTAATTGATTTTCTAATTTGGTTATTTATTTCAAACTCATCATTGAATCTCCAATTCCTTTCAATCTTAATCAAATTAAACCAATTTAAGTTATTTATTCAATTGTTTCTTCATCTCAACCCTCAATTATGGTCCAAAAATTTCCAAACTCATTTTTTGCTTGTGATACTCAATTATTAATCCAATTTCAATCATAGCTATGTATTTTTTTTTTTAGAATTTTTTGTATTTTTATATTTTTTATAATTTTCACGATTTATTTTTAACACACAAAAATAAAATAAAAATAATGAAATGACTAAATTTACTAAAAAGAAATATATTTTGTATTTTTCTAAAAATAAACAAAAATAAGGGGTCAAATATTGAGTTATAACAGTTGCCCTATCCTTAAAATATTTACGGTACAAAGTCTTGTAAAATGCTTTATGTAGAATACTTGTAAAGAAAAATGATGTTTGAAACGAAAGGGATTGGATCTGACACCAAAAAAATCTCATATGTGTTTGAAATAAAAAAGATTCGACACCTTTTACGTTTAACAGAGAGATTCGACACCCTAAAAAATCACATAGTTGGAAAGAATTGGATCTAACACCCTCAAATATTCTATGTTTGAAATAAAAAGGATATGACACCTTTAGATCCAATAGAGTGATTTGAGACCTTCAGAAATAACATGATTGGAAGTTAATGGATTTGACACCTATATATTCCAAAAAAGAGTTATGATACCCTAAAAATCTCATATTTGAAATAAAAAGGATCTGATACCCTTAGGTTCAATAAAGAAATCTGAGACCCTGAAAAATTGCATAGTTAGAACGAAAGAGATTTGACACCCTTAAAATCCAAAAGAGAGATCTAACACCTTAGAAATCACATAGTTGGAAGAAAAGAGATCTAACACCCTTAAATTCTAAAATATGGATCTAACACTCTCACAAATCATATAGTTGGAAGGAAAAAGATTTGATACTTTTAAATTTTAGAAAAGGATTCTAACACGCCTAAAATTCATATAGTTAAAAGGAAATGGATCTGACACCCTTAAATTTTAAAAAACGATCTGATTCCCTTGAAAATCATATAGTTGGAAAAAAAGGGACCCGATACCCTTAGATTCCAAAAGAGGGATCCGACACCCTCAGAAATTTCATGTTTGAAACGAAAGCAATTTAATACCCTAAAAAATCATATATTTGAAAGGAAAGGGATCTAACACCCTTAAGTTCAATTGAGGGATCCAACACTTTTAAAAATCACATAGTTGGAAGGAAATGAATCTAACACTCTTAAATCCTAAAAGAGGGATCCCATACCTTTAAGTATCACATGTTTTTAAATGAAAGGGATTTGACATCTTTAAGTTCAATGGAGGGATCCAACACCCTTAGAAATCATATACTTGAAAGAGCAAAAAGTATCTAATACCCTTAATTTTCAAAAAAAAAAAAAAAGACGTGACACCCTTAGAAATTATTTGATGGTCTCATTATAATGGATGACCTACCCAAGATAGTCTCATTATAATGAGTGACCTATCCAAGATGATGAAAAATACAAAAATGGTTGATTAGAGATGTAACCTACCTCATTAATCTTCTTTTTATTTATATTTAGATTAATATATCTTCTTTCTTTTATGTTATTTAGAAAGCCTATTTGAAATGATAATAATTTTTTAATTATGCATTTATTTTTTGAAGATATTTTTCTGATTAATCTATATTTTTATTAATCTTTTGTATAGATGAACTTTATTTTTGAAAATAAAAAGAAATTTATTTTTAAATAATATTTTTAATATATGCAACCTTGCATATTATTTTTTTATTTTATTTTATTCAATAAATTTAATTTTTTTGTCTATTTTTATTATCATTTGATTGAATGAAAAAATATTTTAATTAAAATCTTTTCCAAATTTTATTTGTAGTCATTGTTTATGGTTTTTTTTCATTTATTAACACACATAGTTCTTGATTTATTTAATTACATTTATATATAGACTTTTTATTTTCACTTCGAAGTTTTTTAAAATATAAAATCTTATAGAAAAAGTCTGTGAATAAATTGTTTTGTTGAAAAAAAACATATTTAACCCGCTGGCTTAGTGAAGCGTGAGTCAAATATATATATATATGTGTGTGTGTGTGTGTGTGTGTGTGTAGTAAAAGAAATGGTCTTTTACATTAGAAATGACACAATTGAAATTTTCTATAGTTTTTTTATTGTAGCAATAGCAAATCTGTAATTTTTGGCATTTTTCTTTAGAAAACAATTTTTTCTTATAATTTTATTCTCTTTATACTTGATATTTTTATTATTTTACACTTGGCCTATTTAACACCATTTGTTTTTCTTATCTTTATTTTTTTGTAATATTTAGTTTTTCCTTTTTTTCTTTACACTTTTTTTGGAAGAAAATAACTAATCCCCTTGGCGATATTATTGTGTCCTAAGACACATATTACTATTCATTACAATAGTATAATTATTATTTTGCATCTTGGTCATTTTATATTTTGTCTTTGCTTTAGGGTTAGGTAGTCTTTTTACCATAACATAAGCCTTTTGAGGATGGTGTGAGATTATTTTGGTAATTGTGTTTTTTAAGGCATAGTAAAATTATTAATGTAACCTTTAAATAAAACAATTTAATACCTTTTGCACAAGGGTGTTTTCATATTTGATAGAACAATATAATTACTACATTACCCTTACCATTCGATTTGTTTAGCTTTGACTTCAGTTTTGTACAAAACAAATAGTTGATGACGCATGCCTCACACACGTTAGTCGCTCTGTCGTCTTTTGGTGACATGTGTGGTTGGCTCCGGTGGTTATAACCTTGATTCTGCCGCACTATTTGATTTATCTCAATGTCCTCTTCTTCTTTGGATGGCGCATGTATGATGGTTCGACGTGGTTTGACATGAAATTGCTTTTCTTTCTTTCTTTTCCTCCTCTTCTTCCTTGGATTGCGTGCTAACCTTACAAAAAATCATACCAACCCTTCAATTTAATTATTCTTTTGATTCAGTCCATCTTCTCTTATTTGCAATTGTTTTATTTACATTAATTATTTCTAATTGTATTTTATTTTTTATTCCATCCCTAGTCATTTGATTTTTTTAGTTCATTTTTAAATTTGGTTCTTGTTTTTTTAATTGCTATTTTTTTTAATCATTTTCTTGATTGATTTGTTTTTTTTTTCAATTCCACCCCTAGGCATTTATCTTCATTTAATTTTTATGTCAAATTTAGTCCTAATTCTTTTAATTTCTATTTTTTTAATCATTTTATTAATGGATTTGTTTTTTACAATTCCATCTCTAAACATTTAATTTCATTTAGTTTTTATGTTGAATCTAGTCCTAATTCTTTTAATAACTATTTTTTTATATATTTTTTGCATAGTTTTTTTATTGATTTTTTTTTCTCCATTTCATCCCTTAATAATTGTTTGTTTAAGAATCTTGTTTCTTTATTTTTTGGGTTTGTCTTTATTGAGGTCACTCCGGTTTTTTGACTCGGGTAATAGATATGAAAGATTAGCCCGAGTCGACTTCTATCTTTCTTTAAAGCATTTGTTTTTGAATATATTTTTTTTACAGTATTGTTTTTGCTTTCTTATGTATAGGATCATCTCAATTTCATGTCCTATATCATGTGTTTGATTTGTTGACATGGTTGGTTATCGGGTTTCCTCAAAACATTTTTTGTTATTTATTTTTTTTCTTTGAGAAGTTTTAAAAGTTTGAATTTTTAAATTGGCTTACAATAAGTTTCTTGATAGGACCCAAATCTAGGGTTTCATAAGTTGCAAGCTTTTTAAGATTTAACCATGTTTAGGATGTTTATTTTGGTTTGCTTTATTTTTATAAATGCTTTAAATATCACCCCTTATGATTTTTTTAATCTTTAAAATTTAGTCTTTATTCTTTTAATTTATATATTTTATTTGGGATTATTTTTTATTTTTTTCATCTTACATCCTCCTTTGGTTTTTTCTATCAAGTTTTATTCTCATTTTTTTTCCTTTTGTTGGTTTTTTATTAATATTTTCTACCTATCTCACCCTTCGAAATTAAATTTGTTAAGAATTATGCTTCTTAATTGAATTAAGGTAAACAATTTCACAGGATGCAGTTTTTAAAGATTAGGCTAAGTTTAAGAGGTTTACCCTGTTTTTTTTCTTTTTCTAAATTGATGTTGTCTCTTATTTTTGTATCATTTTTTGAAATTTTATTTTGTTATTTTTTTGTTTAATTCTCTTTTTTAACTTTTGTTTTCATATTTTTTTTAGTTTGATTCTATTGGGTTAGCCCTCAATATTTTTTTTCTATTTCACCCTTACCTTTTTTTAATCTATAAACAATCTATAATATTACAAATGATTTTCAATTTCACCTCCCTATGATTTTTTTAATCTTTCAAGTTTTTTCCTAATTCTTTTAATTGTTTTTTTTTGTTTGTGATAATGTTTTTTAGATTTTATCCTCATTGGGTTTTTCTCTATCAGATTTTAGCCTCATTTTTTTTTGTTCATTTTCTTTGTAAGTTTTTTTATTAATAGTCTTTTCAACAATTACATCCTTTAAAATTAATTTGGATGATATTTAAACTTTTTGATTGAACTCGGGTCCATAATTTAACAAGTTACAAGTTTTTTAAATTAAATTATGTTTAGGAGGTTCGGTTAGGTTTGCTTGGTACCCCCCTCCCTTTATTTTTTATGCTAATGTTTATTTTTTTGAAGTTTAACTCTCTTTTTTCTGGTTTTCCTTCGTTAGGTTATTTTTGAGTTGTTTGATAATCTGAATAGACTTGGGTGTGGTTTTTTTCTCATTGTTTTTTTTATTAGTTTATTTATTATTGTTTTTTTTTTGTAAATATGTTGTTAATTTAACTAATGACTAGAGACTTGAATTTGTTTTTAACCTATCACTTTTTTTACTTTTAAAAGAAACTTTTCGGCCCTTATCAACTTGCCGACCACAACATATCTAAGTATGTATACTAAAAGGAAATGGCTTTTTACCGTAGAAATGATTGATTTGAAATTTTATCTAGTTTTTTATTGTAGCGGTGGCAAATCTGAAATTTTTGGTTTTTTTAAAAAACTATTTTGTCTTAAATTTTTTCATAAACTTATTTTTCAAAATGGAAGAAACTGAATGCAATCATAAAACTCACTACAATATAAACTTGTTCGTAGATCATTCTTTATGTAACAAGTTTATATTGATCATTAGTGTGTTTGTTGGACTACATTATTATTTTTCCTCACATATCCATGATTGTCTATTAATTCAAGATTGGAATAATGACATAAGGTTCTGGTTGGTTCCGTTTGTTTGTTCATGTAAAATAATTTGTTTTCAAAAAAATATTTTACATTAATTTTGGTAGATAAAAAAAATCGTTCTCTATTCCACTCCCTCACCTTTCCTCGATTTTTCAACTAAAGGATTAAGTGAAAATCTCAAAATTTAGTCATGAAAAGATAAATACGTTATCTCAATTTTGTTTTGGTAGATAGCATTGTGTTCATATCAATTGATAAATGACACTTGAACTCTTAATTTTATATATATATAAAGGCAATTTTAGCCACGTACCGTTTTTGGGAAAACTTGTGTCAAGATTAGATAATCTTCTTTAAAGTTTGTTTGATATTTTCGTGAAAAGTGTTCTTTAAAAATATTTATTTATTTTAAAATATATTAAATAATATTTATTTATTTTTAATATTAGCATATCAAAATTTTAAAAAATATAAAAAAATAAATTTAATAATTAAAAAGCTTGCATCAAGGTTAGATGATCTTCATGTCTTCAAATTAATTATAGGAGTATTTATTTTAAGTGGAAGCTTTCAGTTTCCAGTAAAATTGAAAACTATCTGTATAAAATAAAGCTCCAAAGTCATTGGGCAGTTGCCACGTACACACATGCTATAGAGAAAAAAATAAAACAGTCGTCAAACAACTTTCCTCCAACACTAGTCATCGCAATATTCCTCCCCGTTAAAAAAAAATAATAAGAAAAATAAAATCTAGAAAACTTTCCTCCAACACCAGTCATCGCAATATGTATTTTCAATCTTTTTAGAACAATATAATTACATTGATGTCTTTAAAGAGGAAAACAATTGAACTCTCACCTTATAGTTTTCTTCGTCATTTTACATTGTTTTTATTGTAATTTTCAAGGATGTCATGAGACAATGTTGTAAATTATATTTATTAAATATAATTAAAAAAAATTATTGGCGTAAGCACAACAACATGCAACGAGTGGGTGGACAACCTCGGCGTTGTTCGGGCGACGCATAGTGGTCATCCAGCCATCAAACGTTGCCTTCCCGGGTTGCATTTGAAAGATATCAGTGCCCCAGACCAGATGAGACATTGTGTGCGCCAAGATTCGTGACAGTTTGGCATCAACAACCGTTTCCTTTTTCCTTTTTCTTCTCTTTCCTTCCACCTAGATTTTCACGTTAGCCCTTAAAAATTCAAGAATAACCCTTTAATTTGTTGGTTCTTCATATTTGATCCATTTTATTTTTATTATAATTTTTTTATCTTGAATAATTTATTGAATTTGGTCCTTTTTTTATTTGGAATTTATTTTTTCAATTAATTTTGTTTTATGATTTTGCCCTCCTTTGCTTCTTCTTTTTTCTATCAAATTTAATCTTTCATTGTCAATTTTTTAGCCTTGATAATTTTTTTAATCATAAATGATTTTATTTAATGATTTCACCCTTCTTTGTTTTTCTCCTATCAAATTTAATCCTTATTCTTTTGGTTGTGATTTTTTTTTGACAAGTTTTTAAAATTTATATTTTTAAATTGTCTTATAATAAACTTCTTGATTGGACTCAAGTTCAAGGTTTCACAGGTTGCGAGTTTTTAAAATTTGACAAGGTTTTAGATATTTTCTTGGGGTTTCTTGTTTTTAATAAATGTTTTTTTTTCAATTTCACCCCCTGTGATTTTTTTTCTTTAAAATTCGGTCTTCGTTCTTTTAATTGTTATTTATTTTATTTGGCATTATTTTTTAATTTTTCTTTAAATTTCTTTCTCCTTGGGTTTTTTTTATTAAATATTATCCTCACTATTTTTTATTTAATTAGTTGA
>Ga0325400_1003984_pt1 | contig 13552 bp, 10 predicted proteins | sample PopdelMetagenome_2_FD_205662 | JGI IMG/M metagenome (GOLD analysis project Ga0325400, IMG submission 205662) | Populus deltoides microbial communities from Bellville, Georgia, United States - Xylem-PdKOR-R1 | ecosystem: Host-associated > Plants > Phyllosphere > Stem > Wood/Secondary xylem... | reverse complement strand
TTAAAAAAAAACACTTTGGACCAATCTCTCATTTTAGGAGACCAGAGTATAATTTTGTTTTTATATTTTTGAATATTTTTGATGTATTAATATAAAAATAAATTTTAATAAAATAAAAAAAATATTATTTTAATATATTTTTAAATAAAAAAGCATTTAAAAAAAAAACTTCAATCATCACTGTACCTGACACCCTTAGCTAGCTTAGCCACAGCCCACCTCCATCTCCAGCTCCAATCTGCTAGTCAAAATTTGTGTCTGGCTTTTCTTTCTCATGGGATAACACTGTCACTTGTTACAATCCCCAAAACCCCTTTCTCTTTCTCTAATAAAAAAAAAACCACCCAAAAATCTTCATAACCAAAACCCCTTCCACATTCTTTCATTTGATTTCCATCTAAAATCATGGAGACAATCAAATGTAGATCACTCCCAAACAACAAGAGCAAGATAGCAAGAACATTCCAAAAAGTTATCAACCTCAAGACTGCAACTAGAATTGCGTCAAATAATGGGATTGGCATGTGTATGCTGACACCACACAACAAGTTCGATCAAGATGATTCAAACACCGCCTACAAACCTCAAAACACTAATAATCACAAGAAGAAAGATGCCAAGGCCAAGCGCAGAGCAGTCTTGGAGGCATTGCTGGCAAAGCTATTTGCAAGCATTACTACAATTAAAGCAGGTTACGCGGAGCTACAAATGGCTCAGAATCCTTATTGTAGTGATGCTATACAAGCTTCAGATCAGGCTGTTGTTGATGAGTTGAAACAATTATCACAGCTTAAGCGTAGTTTTTTCAAGAATGAGCTTGACCTTTCACCCCAGGTTACTATGATGCTGGCGGAGATTCAAGAACAACAGGGCTTAATGAAGACCTATGAGATCACAATCAAGAAACTGGAAGCAGGTGTTGAGGTTAAAGGTTCAGACATTGGTTCACTCAAGAAACAGCTTGATGAGGCCATAGCTTTTAACAAGTCTCTTGAGAAGAGACTAAATGCAAGTGGGCCTCTGTCAATGTTCGACAACATTCGGTTTTCACTCCTAAATCCAACCCATTTTGTTCAATTCTTGCATCATGCTTTAAGGTCCGTGAGGAATTTTGTGAAACTAATGGTTTGTGAAATGGAGGTAGCCCGCTGGGATATTGAAGCAGCTGCAAAAGCAATTGAACCAGAAAACACTGTTTTCGCAAATCCAAGCCACAGGTGCTTTGTCTTTGAATCTTTTGTGTGCAAAACAATGCTCGAGGGTTTCAATCATCCAAATGAAGAGCTTCAAAGTGAACACTACTACTTCATTGAATTCAAAAAGCTCAAATCTTTGAACCCAAAACAGTTCTTGACTCAGAATCCAGACTCATCATTTGCACGATTCACAAGGGCTAAGTATCTTCAACTTGTTCATGCAAAAATGGAGTGCTCTCTGTTTGGGAATTTAAACCAGAGAAAGCTAGTGAATTCTGGTGGATTCCCAGATTCTGCTTTCTTTAATGCATTTGTTGAGATGGCTAGAAGGTTATGGGCCTTGAATCTCTTAGCTTTCTCATTTGGTGAGGATGTCAGTATTTTTCAGGTAGCCAAGAATTGCAGGTTCTCTGATGTCTACATGGAGGCTGTTACACAAGACTCAGTATTAGAAACCACCAACGCTGACACTGATCTCCTGGTAGCTTTCACAGTGGTTCCAGGATTCAAGATTGGCAAAACTGTGATACAGAGTCAAGTGTACTTGTCTCCGGCGAGTTCTTGATGTTCTCCCCCTTTTCTCTCCCTTTTGTTTTGTATAATTTTGTAATATAATATTAAATCACATTGTAGTTCTATCCGGTCCAGTGATTGCTGCAAAAACCTTGGTTTATGGTAGACCAATCAAATTATCTAGCCGATTTGAATCGATTTGGTCTAATATAAGCCGAGCTGTCATATCAAATCCTGTAGTTAAAAAAAAGATGGTTACAAGTTCATGTACTCTGGCTAGCGGGACTTGACAATTTTGCCAAATATTTGATCTTCACTCGAAGGTGCGGTTAGTAGACTAGACATGGTGGCGCGTGGGGTGGCGCGTGGGGTGAACATGCCTTGTCGCATGAGGGAGCATGAGATGTTTGGACCCACCTCTGAAAAGTGGTGTATGTTCATGTCATTGTATTATTGTAATGGAAAATCAAATGGTGTGGGGAGAAAATAGAAATTATCTTCATCAATGTTTGTTATGTATATGTCTTAGGCGACATTTTCGAAGAGAAATGCATTGCATCGTGACTGAATTCAATCTCTTAATAGCCATACATGCTTTTGCTTTGTAGCCATGGGGTCACAGCCTTGGAGGATCTGGCAAGATTGGTAGTGTTAGCTAGCTGTTCGTCTCCTTCGCTGGTGCTTTCAGGTAGGGTCAAGCAGCACAGAGCTTTAGGTTACTGCCATAAAATGACATTCTTTTAGTGAGCATAAGGTCCATACTTAGAAAGTCTGAGCAATGAGCAAGGTTCACGAGCTGTGTGCGCAGCATTGCCTGCATCTGTTTGACTGCTAGCTAACACGCGAGCACTTCCAACTTGTGACCAGAACTCCAAGCGTGGATAGCCATATGTAGCTCATCTTCTTGTTTCCTGCATTGAATCTGCATGGTCCCCATGCAGATCTTGACTGGCTTAAAATGAAGAAAAAAATGGAACCAAAAGCTGTGTCTCCTACGTAAAGGGAGCAATAGCCCACATGGTGAGATATGAATAAGGATGTTGGAAATGAAAGAATGAATGAGACAAGCTTCAACACTTAAAATGCCAATCAATAGTTTTATCAGAGTAGTTTCAGCTTGTCCAGAAATTAATAAATACATGTAAAAGAAATAAATGTAAAAGAAATAAATACGTGGGTACTTGTGGCCTTGTTCATGCTCAGAGTACGGAGGACAGGCCTCCTGTCTTGTCCCCTGTATGGGCCAGGATTTCACCCCAACTTAGCGAGTGTATGGCTGTAAGAAGGTTGAATTAATTAATTAGATGTTTTTATATGATTTTGAAATGTTAAAAGCTAAAAATATATATAAAAATATATATATATATATATGAAGATGTATTTTTTCAATTTAATTATGTTTTTTTATAAAATCTCATGCATCACATTATCAATCATGTTAGAAAGAGACAGATAGAGCAGAAAATGGGAAAATACGAGAGAGGTACAATGCAAGGGTTATTTAGTTAAACTAATTTGATTAGTCTCCATGAGGACCATAAACAATTACAGATTACCTTGACCAGCATTGGTCTTCCTCGATTTAGTAGCTTTTTGTTTCAGAATTTACTTTTTCACTAATCAAATCTTCCTATCTTAACTATTTCTCTTTTCTATTTCTCAACAAAAAAAAAAAGATGGAAAAGGATGTGAAATCATGGAAATACCAAGTTATAAACAGATTTAAAGGATTAATTATATAGTCTCAAAAATCACAAAGATTAATTAATCAGTTTCATTAAACTATGAAGACTAAGATCTATTTATTTGCTGAAAAGTAGTTTTTTTTGAAGTGGTTTTCTTGGAAAATAAATTCATGGAAAGTGAATTATTTTATGATATTTGGTAGTATCATGGAATATAAGTTGAATTTTTTTTTCAGTGTTTAGCTATGTTATGAAAAATAAACTGGAGAATAAATTGTTAATATTTTTTTTTCAAGTTTATTAAAATAATGGAGAACAAATCTTACAAATTAAAAAGTTAAATGAGAATAAAATTGAAAAAAAAAATCTAATTTCACAAATTATCTCAAATAAAATAAATAACAATCAGAATAATAGAGATCAAATCTAACAGATAAAAAAAATTAAAAGATGATGAAGTTAAAAAAACTTACAATTTCATAAATTATTTTTAATAAAATAAATAACAATAAAATAAAATGAGAACAAAATATGATAGATAAGAAATTTCAATTAAGAAAATGATAAGAGAAAAGCAAATAACAATCATAAAAATGAGGACCAAAGTTGATATAAAAATCAAATTAAATCAAATTCTAAGTGAAGGAATTGAAAAAAAAAGATTCAAAACAAAATATATAGAAATCAAAAATTTGAGAACCAAATTTGATATAATCAGCAAATAACATGATATTTCTAAATTTTTCACAACTTCTAGAAAGTGTTTTCCTCCTAAAATAAAAAGAAAACACTGTCCTGGAAATTAAACCAAATTTTTCTTTGACTGAAAAGTGTTTTTCGTTGGGCAACTTTTCTAGTGACAAACAAACATAAGAAAGTTTGAAAAGTGATTTCTAGAAAACTATTTTTTGTGAAACAAACAAGACCTAGGTTACAATATATTAGTAAATAATAACATTGAAAGAGAGAAAAAAAGAAGAAGAAAGGAGACGAGATAACTCGAATCTAAGCATTAGACTGAAGGAGGCTACTAAAATGTCTTAATCCTTAAAAAATGATATAAAAAAATCTGCAAGTGTCATATGATTGGGTCAAAATAAAACCAGCCTAATCGAACCAGAAAAAGAAATAGAGAAGGAGAAGAAAAAAGAAAAAAAAGGAGGAGGAAGGGCCTAACCAGACCCGAATGGAAGAAAGAGAAAAGGAAAGGAGAGTAGTAGAAGAAGGAATAGAAAAAGGAAGGGCACAACAAGCCATGAAGAAAGAAAAGATAATGAAGAAGAGAAAGAAAAGACAGATGAAGGGTCTAAGAGTATCTTCAACCAGAGAGGCAAATTTAAAAACATGTCCTTTTAACTTTTGTTTCTTTATTTTACCATTCCAACACAGCAGGTAAAAGAGAAGTCAAAATGGCTATTCAATTTAGGAAGAGCTATTTCTACAGGTTTCTGTAGAATAACTAAAATGGAATTAACGTTGCCAACGATTATTTTTATAGCCGTTGGTCAACAGTGTTTTTTTTCTTCTTTAAAAGCAAGGAAAGAAACTTATTTTTTTAAAAAATCTTATATTGTGCTTCACTCTTCTCTTAAATTTAGAAAAATAAAAATTAATTATTCTCTGGTTAATTAATAACATCGGTTGTGTTAATTAGCTGTGACGGTTTTAAATCTTAAACATGAATTTTTTTTAAAAAAAAATTGAAAATCAAAATTGAAAATATTAATGGTTTTTTTCAAAGTTTGAATTTGAATTTACTTTTAAAAAATTAAATTTTTAACAGTAACATATAAAACTAAAAATTAAAAATATTCATATAAATAAATTTTAAGTTTAATTTTAAATTATATCTTTTAACTTTCATATTATTTCATTAAATTTTATATTATTTTTATAAATTACTCATATTAATTATATAATTAATAACATCATAATTATATTATATATAAAATATTTAAATTAGTTATATAATTATATAAAAATGAATTTAACATGAAATATATTAAAATAAAAATGACTTTTCTAAATAGCTTTTTATCATTGGAATGCACATAATCAAAAAAGCTATATTTATACTATTCAAAAAGCCATTTTATCAATTTAGCTTTTTGCATTGGAGATGCTCTAACTAGGTTTGCAATCCCCTTTACCACAGGTAATTCAGGTGGTTTGAAAGTGTATAAATGCCTAAGGATCATTGGATATAAATGATAATTGTTTTTTTATAAAAAAAACAACATATTACAAAACACTTGAAAGCACTCCTTTGTTATTTTCTCCCTCTACAATATATATATTAACCCATCAAACTACCATAAAAAACCCCAAATTCAATCAAAGTTTTTTTTTTCATTTACGGAAAACTGAATGAATGTTTATAGAAGTTTTCGAAAGTCGTTTTTCTTTTCAACCATTAAATCTTAAAAATCTCACTCAGAACCCTGATTTTGATACTTTTATGATTTTCTTTATAAATAATCAACCAGTTTAAACTAGGGCTGAGCATTTCCGATTCGGTCTGATTTTGAACCAAAATAAACAACCAGACCGAATTATTGTTTTTTTAATTTTTTGAACCGAACCGAACTGAAAACCGGTTCAAACCGATTAATTTCTGTTCGGTTCGGTTCGGTTTTTTTCCCTTCCAAACCGGTTCAAACCCAATGGTTCTCTCTACTTCTCCTGCAATCTCATACAATAGATCCCAAGTTGCTGGAGGTGAAGACCCATTCGGGCTTCCACGGCTAGATCCTTGTCTACAACTGCACCCAACCTTGCAAATCAGGCAAAAAACCCAAGACCCGAACATTAGCCCCAGAAAACATAATCACAGAAACCAGAGCAGATTGTCCTATTTTAAAAAGAAACATAAAGGAAGCAATACCTTAGTCTTTTCGGTGCTGCAAGGGAGGTTGTTTCTCTTGAAATCATCTTTAAGGGTAAAGTGAGTCATTTGATGAGTTAACTCAGCCAAGTACTCTTCTTCATCACTCTTTATCTCAGTAGAGCCAACAATGACCAACTTGTTTTGCTTTGATTTTTCACCAGCCAGAGAGTGAAGGGAAAGAGATGCAGAGAAGGGAGGGGAGGGGAGGGGGGCGGCCCACCAGCCAAAGAGTGAAATGAAAGAGATGCAGAGAAGGGAGGGCAGGGGGGAGAGTAAAGTGAGAGTGAAATGAAAGAGATGCAGAGGGGGGGGGCGTCCGCTAATGGCTTAATGCCTTATTCTAGGGTTAGAAAAGATTGTATTTATACTTTTTTTTTTTTTGAAGTGCTGACTGGTTGAACCGGTTCGGTTCAATTGGTTTCAGACTTCAGAAACCGAAACGAACCGAACCGGAATTTTTTTATGATTTTTTAATCGGTTAATTCGGTTTTTTTTCAGTTCGGTTTTTTCGGTTATTTTTTGTCCGGTTTTCTCGGTTTAATCGGTTTATCAGTTTTTTTGCTCACCTCTAGTTTAAACAACCATAAAAAATCAATAAGTTTTGGATTTAGTTGATGTGACAGTTCACAACCGCAACATGAATTAAAATTCATCACATTTCCTACCCATGACATTTTAGAAACATGATATTTAATTAAATATCACATTTAAAACCATGATATTCAATGGAGTGAAACTTTTTGCTACCATATTAATTTATTATTATTTTTATGCTCATTGCCGAATTTGTTAACGAAAACAGCCTACAAAATCATGGAAGACCATCCCTGACGATGTTAAAAGCAGAGGCAGGGCTTAAACGGCAGTAGTTCAAGGAAGACTGTGACGGACGACAAGAGTTCCAAAACAAGACAGCAGACCTCTTAGCATGCACAAGACAAGCGGTTTTAAAAAAGGGTCTCTCTCTCTCCAGTTCCTAGAGAATTTACAAAACCAACATTAAACTCATTTTTGTGCAGTACAAATGGCAGAAGTGTCCACAGTTTACAAACAGGTCAAGAATCAACCAACACTCCAGTAAGTATGAGCAACAATGTCGTTCAATGAAATTGATTCCAAATCAACTAAATTCCCAACTTCGCTATAAAATTTACAGATTTAACGAGCAAAGGAATAAAATAAAAATTGTTCCAAAAACAATTCACTCGAGAAAAAAAAAATTAGAAGGAAAAAATGCGCACCGGTATAGTCTCTGTTCAACATGGCTACTTGAACCATCTGATACCTGATTCTGTTACAGCGGGAACCCCAACTTCCCGCCGTTTGAATTACCCAGGCAAGAATGCAGTTGAATATGAATGCCACCTACAATCATGTATTGGATCCTATGCAGCTGGCCTTTACACACTTGCAATGCAATATTTATTTCTTTTAATTCCATGTCAGTCTTCCTATAAATCCATTAGGTCACCTGAACCCCTACATGTCTGAACCGATTAAAAAATGTACTTTTTTAGGATTTCCCCATGAAAAATCCCACTCTCTGAACTGTTCATGTTATGTCACAGACAAAAATCAAGCGCTTGGACATTTCTCAACAGGCCATCAATCAGGAGGCCATTAATGTCTCTTCCAACAAGCCACTTCCAAAAATGAGCAGAAAATGATTGCTACCCTCAATCACAGTCAAGCACGTTATTCTTCCTTGATCATCTTAAAGATTTCAAGGGGAGTTTCCAGCAGAGGGTGAAGGGTCGGAAGCTTCTGCAAGAGTTTCAAGCATGCTTATGACATCAGCTGTGTCATCCAAATAGTACTTGGCTTTGCTAGGTTTCTGACCAACAGTGCAAGCAAATACAGATTTACTGGAGTTAAGGATACCACTTGCTATTGCATTATCAATGCTTTCAAACATATCCTCATCTGATCTGTCATCCCCAATACACAATACAAAATCAGCCTGTCTTCCGCTTTCAGCCATTGATGTAAAGATTTTTTCTGCCACGGAACCTTTACTGATTCCCTGAAAGCCGCATGAAAATTTGCGTCAGGCTTCATGTTACATTTTAGTCCAGAATAGATCACTTGATTAGGAAAGATGGACCCAGGTTATCCCAAACAGTAAAAGAATCAAGAAGAAAGGTAGGTTGTAGTTATGATTGAAGTTAACACTGAGCGTTTGCATGGTTCATTGTCAAACAAAATATTCAATTAGTGGTGATATAACATCCACGATCAACAAGCTTTAATGTTTTCTCCTACTGAAATTTTAATGATCCAAAGGTTTAATAATGAACATTCAAACTGACTGATTATTAAACAATATTGACAATCAATAAGAAATCATGCAACTTTTATGGCATCATCACCGCAATTGCTTCAGAAAGAGAAATAACGACAACTGAAAAGGCCAAAACCCAACCAGTTTAGAAAATCAAGCCATAGTCCAAAAAAGTATTTTACCAACACTATTATTTTTTCCTTTTATAGCACAGCTTACAATTAGAAAGAGTGTTCTAGGAAACAGGTTTCCAGAATTTTCATGATTGCATGAATCTGTAATTCCCATTTGGCTAACTAGCTGCTCCTGAAAAAAACTTGAAATAATTTTCATGCCAAACATTAAACTGATTCTCACTCCCTAACTTCCAGCTTCTCCTCCGACCTAGGTTTGTCATAAGCTTACTTACCAGACTTGAAGTTATGTAATTGGTCTAAAGAAAATGAGAACAGTTTACACTTCGTTCTAGCAATCAAAACAAATAAGACGGTATGCCAAAGACGTTCATTTCTTTCATGGTTGAAAAACAAATTAGTTGATCATCAGAACAGCAATTGACAGGAAATTGCATTCAGCTAGAAAGTTGGTAAATTGGATTTGAAGCAGAATATTTACCTGAGGCTTAACTTCCACAATAAACTGACCACTTTTGACAGCAACAGGCTCATTTGCAAGCACACTTTCAAGATGGTCCAACATCTCCTTGGCCTGAGCAGCTCCAAAACCAGGATCTGCATCCCTGTGGTGCCAAACCAAAGCGCTCTCTTTGGTCTCGATGGAAGATCCATCAGTGGCTTCTGTGTATAATTTCATAACAGGCTCAGCTATTTGAATCCATCCAAAATCACTACTCTGCCCGCAGATCTCCCAATCATCATCTGCAGACCACCTGACACATCATGATTTTTAGTCAAGCAGAAATGGAAGAACAATAGCAAACAAGAGTAATTTAGAACATACCTCACGAAGTACCCATGTTCAGAAGCAATTCCAAGTTTTTTGCAAGGAGCAAGCCACTTGCCTAAACTATCTCTTCCTCTTCCACTGACAACAAAGACGGTGTTCTTAACATCACTACAAAGAGTATTTATCATTGAAATGATCTCAGAACTCGGGGTCTTATTGATGGATGTTTGTGGCATTACAGTTCCATCGTAGTCCAAGAGTATAGCTCTTTTTTTGGACTTTATGTATGCAGATTCAATATGATCAATATTTAATTTTTTGAAATTACAATCAAGCGCAACAACTCTGAAACCAAAGCTTAAGCCAATTCCCCAGCAGCGCCTTATGAAATGGTCTTTGCAAGTCCTCTCCATGTCTTGGTAAAAGCTCCTTGACCAATATGCCACATCATGTGTGCTGACATACCTGTAATGCTTCTCATGTCGCAATTGTTTCTCAGAATCAGCAATTGAAATCGCCTCATTCATTGCTTCAGCGGTTGCTTCAATGTTCCATGGATTGACCCGAATTGCACCACTAAGTGAAGGGGAACATCCAATGAACTCTGATACAACCAGCATGCTCTTCTTGGGTCCACTGGATTCTGCACTAGGCTCCGACCCAGAAACACCCTGCCTGCACACAACATACTCATAAGGAGTAAGATTCATCCCATCTCTCACAGCTGCCACAACAACACACTCTGCAATGGTGAAATATGCAGCTTTTTCACTGAGAGATACTGGTCGATCAATAAAGACAACTGGTTCATAGCCAGGTCGACCAAAAGTTTCATTAATCCTCCTGCAGCTTTCCTGTATTTCAGCCTGCAATTCCTCAAGATCTCTCCCTCGTCCCCTTGCAGGATTTGTTATCTGCACCAAAACAGCCCTTCCTCGCCACTTTTGGTGTTGTTTCAGAAGCTGTTCCATTGCCAAAAGCTTCAAATTTACACCTTTAAAGATGTCCATATCATCAACCCCAAGTAAAACTGTCTTTCCTTCAAATTGTCGTTTTAGCTCTCCTACCCTCCACTCCTTGTCTGCAAGTTTCAAGACAGACTCAATCTGCCCCATATGAATCCCAACTGGCATGATTTTTATTCCAACAGTCCTACCATAGTACTCCATTCCAATGTAACCTCTCTTTGACTGATATTCCAACCCCAACATTCGACTGCAACAAGAAAGAAAATGTCGAGCATAATCGAAAGTGTGAAAGCCAATGAGGTCTGAATTCAAAAGTGCCTTAAGAATCTCTTCCCTAACAGGTAAAGTCCTGTATATCTCTGACGAAGGAAATGGACAGTGAAGAAAGAATCCCATTCTCAATGCATTGAACCTTCTCCTCAAGAAAGTAGGCAGCACCATCAAATGATAGTCATGAATCCAAACATAGTCTTCCTCTGGGTTTATAACCTCAATCACCTTATGCGAGAAGATCTTATTTGCTGCCACATATGCCTCCCACAAAGATCGATCAAATCGCCCACCATGATTCCCCGAAAAAGGAAGCATATAGTGAAAAAGCGGCCACAAATGCTGTTTACAAAACCCATGATAAAACTTTGACAAAATATCAGGAGGTAGAAATGCCGGAACACAATTAAACCTATCCAACAAAACCTGCGAGACATCATCTTGTTCACTCAAGTCAACATCAGCCCGCAAAGAACCAACATATAAAACCTCCATATCTTCAGGCAAACCATCTTTTAAGTGCAATAACAGAGAATCCTCATCCCAACTAAAGCTCCATCCTTTATTATCTGGCCCACGCTTTGCTTTTACCGGCAATTGATTCGCTACAATGATCATGCGGTCCTGAACTACTGATGAAGGCACATCTGAGGCCGCATCATCATCAAGCTCGGAAATAACTCCCGGAACTGTCATTACACGAGGCAACTGCTTTCTCTCCCGAGGTTGACCCATTGCCGGAAAGTTACCTGAAGCTAGATCTAAAAGATTGGTATATGATCTAGACACCATCTTCACCCTCTTTCTTTAACAATGCAGAACTACAAACACTACAACTTCTACTCAAAACTTACTATAAACCAAACCCCAGTATTGATTTCCCTTTGAAATCACTATAATTTGACAGGATCTGAAAAGGGTAAGAAGCAAGCACCATAATCAGAGATACAGTAATTACCAATCTTAATCCACACATGATTAATGGCTACAATCCAATTAAACATATAAATGAGATCCAAATATAGTAAATGATCAAGCAAAGATGAACTATAAAAAAGACTCAAACTTTACATTCGAATTCAACAAAAAAAAAAAAAAATTACCCCAGATTAACAAACTTTCTTGTATGAGATTAAAAAAGAAAAACTATCCAAAAGTTGAAAAACTAACCTTTGAAAGGCAAGAAAGTTTGCACCTTAATAATCTTTGGATCTGAAATGAAATATAATTTTAAAAAAAATGTTATCTTTCACAAGAAAGAAAGAATGAATTCTAGGGTTTGGCTTTCGGTTCCTCTCTGTTAACTCAAGAGTCACATTAACAACCTCTCTCTCCTCTCCTCTCCTCTCCTCGTTCTTTCTATCTATCCATGTAAACAATAATGTACTACTGCTACAATACAATACAATAATAAACAATGTTTCTTTCTTTCTTTCTTTCTTTCATTTGTTTTATGTTTTTTATTTTTTAATTAATTACCAGAAAAAATATTACATAAAAAAGAAGAGGATAAGGTCCGCCAGTAGACTACCCAGTAACGCCAGCTGGCAAAGTCGAGTCTTAGGGTCACGCGCTCTTGACTCCCTTTCGTTAAGGCAGCTGCACGCGTGTCAGGTTTTAAACAAAGCCACGTGAGTAAGAACAATGTACTGCCCACGCGTCGTTTGATACCTAATCAACCAAGGTGAGCATCACATGTTTTCATTTGTAGCTTAATTGCTAGCCAATCATCTTCTCAGCCTCCTCACCACCTTCTTTTTTCTTTCTTTACTTCGAGTGAAACTAAAATTATATATTATAATAATGCTATTTCGTAAGAAAAAGAAAATATATAAACTTTTATATAAGAATACACTAATAATTCCTACAACGATTAAGGTTTTTTTTTAAAATATTTAAAAAATATATTAAAATAATATTGTTTTATTTAAAAAAATATATTTTTAACATCAACATAGTTTTTTTTGATATACTAATGTTGAAAATATATTTTTAAAAATAAAATAATATATTTTTAAATAAAAATTACTTTAAAAATAATATTTACTACCGTGCTAAACACTCTCGATCTCAGTTGGTCCGGAAATATCTTTATCTTTATCGGATAAAAAAGAATAAAAAAATCAGAAACATCAACTCTTGTAATGGATGGAATATAATTAGGAAGGACATATAAAGGGGGGGAAAGGCAATGGATAAGATGGGAAAAAGCTTCAATCCAAAGTTTCATCCAAGAAAAGAAGAACGGATAAAAAAGTAAGAAACAGCGTGGTCCATGGAGGAGCTGAATATACCCAAGGGAGACTAGAAGCTTTCCATCCATGTTGATGATGTTGCCACGTGGATGTGAGAGTTTGTAGATAAGGTGATGGACGGAGAAATGATGGCGTCACCGACAACATCACCGTGGCGGCGAGCCGAGAGGAGGTGGTTGGCGATGGGTATTCCAAAAGAAATGTTAGTTGGTGGGCAGCATGTGTGTAAATAAATTGAATGGGAGTAGAATGTCATTCTCATCCCTGAAAAGTTATTGACTTTTGGATGGTTGCGTTGGAAATAGATAGGAGATTTGGGGGTAAAATGAGTGGCTGAGACGGAGGGCGTTGTTTGACCAATTTGCGCTCTTTACCTAACTTTTCTCTCTTCTCATGAACAAGAAAGGTGGCGTCTGGTGTGGCTTTGGTGGCGGATGTGGTGGGAGGGAACCATTTTTTTAAGGGAAAAAAAACCCTAATAATTATATACTTCAATATTAAATTCACATGGCCGATAGGGTTTGTGAAATTACCATCAAACCTTGTTGTTGGTTGATGGCTGGCACCATCAATAAATAAGTATATTCTCCA
>Ga0325400_1003982_pt1 | contig 13554 bp, 7 predicted proteins | sample PopdelMetagenome_2_FD_205662 | JGI IMG/M metagenome (GOLD analysis project Ga0325400, IMG submission 205662) | Populus deltoides microbial communities from Bellville, Georgia, United States - Xylem-PdKOR-R1 | ecosystem: Host-associated > Plants > Phyllosphere > Stem > Wood/Secondary xylem... | reverse complement strand
CTCAGAAATGACCAACGAACTGCTGTCACGGGTGACCCGTGGATGAGACAACACAGATAGCCCCTAAGGAGTCAGAAATGACCATAGAACTGCTGTCACGGGTGACGCGTGGATTCGACTGCCCACATGGCCCCTACGGAGTCAGAAATGACCAAAGAACTGCTGTCACGGGTGACGCGTGGATTCGACAGCCCACACGTCCCCCTAGGGACTCGGAAATGACTAACGAACTGCCATCACGGGTGACGTGTGGATTCGACAGCGCACACAAGCTCTACTGTGTAATAAATTATCAACGAACTGATGTCACGGGTGACGCGTGGATTAGACGGCACAGACAGCCCTTAGGGAGTCAGAAATCATCAACGAGCTGCTGTTACTAATGACGCGTGGATTCGACACCCCACAGAGCCCACTAGGGACTCTGAAATGACCAACGAACTGCCATCACGGGTAACGTGTGGATTCGACAGCACTCACAGGCTCTACGGAGTAATAAATCATCAACGAACTGCTGTCACAGGTGACGCGTGGATACGACAGCTCACACAGCCCCCTAGGGACTCCGAAATGACCAACGAACTGCTGTCACGGGTGACCGTGGATTCAATAGCCCACACAGCCCCCTAGGGACTCAGAAATGACCAACGACCTGCTGTCACGGGTGACCCGTGGATGAGACGACACAGACAGCCCCTACGGAGTCAGAAATCATCAACAAGCTGCTGTTACGGGTGACGCCTGGATTCGACAGCCTAGACAGCCCTTAGAGAGTAATAAATCATCAACGAACTGCTGTCACAGGTGACGCATGGATACGACAGCTCACATAGCCCCCTAGGGACTCCTAAATGACCAACGAACTGTTGTCACGGGTGACCGTGGATTCAATAGCCCACACAGCCCCCTAGGGACTCAGAAATGACCAACGACCTGCTGTCACGGGTGACTCGTGGATGAGACGGCACAGACAGCCCCTACGGAGTCAGAAATCATCAACGAGCTGCTGTCACGGGTGACGCCTGGATTCGACAGCCCACACAGCCCCTTAGGGACTCGGAAATGACCAACGAACTGCCGTCACGGGTGACGCGTGGATTCAACAGCCTAGACAGCCCTTAGAGAGTAATAAATCATCAACGAACTGCTGTCACAGGTGACGCGTGGATACGACAGCTCACACAGCCCCCTAGGGACTCCGAAATGACCAACGAACTGCTGTCATGGGTGACCGTGGATTCAATAGCCCACACAGCCCCCTAGGGACTCAGAAATAACCAACGACCTGCTGTCACGGGTGACCCGTGGATGAGACGGCACAAACAGCCCCTACGGAGTCAGAAATCATCAACGAGCTGTTGTCACGGGTGACGCCTGGATTCGACAGCCCACACAGTCCCTAGGGACTCGGAAATGACCAACGAACTGCCGTCACGGGTGACGCGTGGATTCGACAGCCTAGATAGCCCTTAGAGAGTCAGAAATCATCAACGAACTGCTGTCACGGGTGACGCGTGGATTCGACAGCACATACAGGCTCTACAGAGTAATAAATCATCAACGAACTGCTGTCACGGGTGACGCCTGGATTCGACAGCGCACACAACCACCTAGGGACTCAGAAATGACAAACGAACTGCTGTCATGGGTGACGCGAGGATTCGACAGCCCACACAGCCCACTAGGGACTCAGAAATGACCAACGAACTGCTGTCACGGGTGACCCGTGGATGAGACAGCATAGACAGCCTCTAAGGAGTCAGAAATGACCATAGAACTGCTGTCACGGGTGACGCGTGGTTTCGACAGCCCACACGGCCCCTACGGAGTTAGAAATGACCAACGAACTGCTGTCACGGGTGACGCGTGGATACGACAGCCCACACAAGTCCCTAGGGACTCAGAAATGACCAACGAATTGCTGTCACGGGTGACGCGTGGATTAGACAGCCCACACAAGTCCATGGAGTCATAAATCGTCAACGAACTTCTGTCACAGGTGACACGTGGATTCGACAGCCGAGACAGCCCTTAGAGAGTCAAAAATCATCAATGAACTGCTGTCACGGGTAACGCATGGTTTCGACATCCCACACGGCCCCTACGGAGTCAGAAATGACCAACGAACTGCTGTCACGACTGACGCGTGGATTCGACAGCCCACACATGCTCTACGGAGTAATAAATCATCAACGAGCTGCTGTCATGGGTGACGCCTGGATTCGACAGCCCACACAGCCCACTAAGGACTCGGAAATGACCAACGAACTGCCGTCACGGGTGACGCATGGATTCGACAGCCTAGACAGCCCTTAGAGAGTCAGAAATCATCAACGAACTGCTATCCCGAGTGACGCGTGGATTCGACAGCACACACAGGCTCTACAGAGTAATAAATAATCAACGAACTGCTGTCACAGGTGACGCCTGGATTCGAAACCCACACAGCCCCCTAGGGACTCTAAAATGACCAACGAACTGCTGTCACGGGTGACGCGTGGATTTGACAGCCCACACAGCCCTTAGGGACTCAGAAATGACCAACAAACTGCTGTCACGGGTGACCCGTGGATAAGACAGCACAGACAGCCCCTAAGGAGTCAGAAATGACCATAGAACTGCTGTCACGGGTGACGCGTGGTTTCGACAGCCCACACGGCCCCTACGGAGTCAGAAATGACCAATGAACTGCTGTCACGGGTGACGCGTGGATTCGACAGCCCACACCGCCTCCTAGGGACTCAGAAATGACCAACGAACTTCTATCACGGGTGACACGTGGATTAGAAAGCCCACACAAGTCCATGGAGTCATAAATCGTCAACGAACTTCTGTCACGGGTGACACGTGGATTCGACAACCGAGACAACCCTTAGAGAGTCAGAAATCATCAACGAATTGCTGTCACGGGTAACGCGTGGTTTCCATAGCCCACACAGCCCCTACAGAGTCAAAAATGAGCAACAAATTGCTGTCACGGGTGACGCGTGGATTCTACAGCCCACACCGCCCCCTAGGGACTCCGAAATGACCACCGAACTGCTGTCACGGGTGACCCATGGATTCAACAGCCCACACAGCCCCTAGGGACTCGGAAATCTTCAACGAGCTACTGTCACTAACGACGCGTGGATTCGACACCCATAGAGCCCACCAGGGACTCGGAAATGACCAACAAACTACCGTCACGAGTGACGCGTGGATTCGACAGCCTAGACAGCCTTTAGAGAGTCATAAATCATCAACGAACTGCTCTCACGGGTGACCCGTGGATTAGACAGCACAAACAGCCCCTAAGGAGTCAGAAATCATCAACGAACTGCTGTCACGGGTGACGGTGGATTCGACAGCCCACACAGCCCCCTAGGGACTCAGAAATGACCAACGAACTGCTGTCGGGAGTGACTCGTGTATTAGACAGCACAGACAGCCTCTAAGGAGTAAGAAATCATCAACGAATTGCTGTCACGGGTGACACGTGGATTCGACAGCCCACACAGCCCCCTAGGGAGTCACAAATAATCAACGAACTGCTGTCACGATTGACGCGTGCATTCGACAGCACACATAGGCTCTACGGAGTAATAAATCATCAACGAACTGCTGTCACGGGTGACGCGTGCATTCGACAGCCCACACAGCCCCCTAAGGACTCAGAAATGACCAACGAACTGCTGTCACGGGTGACGCGAGGATTCGACAGCCCACACAGCCAACTAGGGACTCAGAAATGAGCAACGAACTGCCGTCACGGGTGACCCGTGGATGAGACAGCACAGACAGCCCCTAAGAAGTCAGAAATGACCATAGAACTGCTGTCACGGGTAACGCGTGGTTTCGACAGCCCACACGGCCCCTACGGAGTTTCAAATGACCAACGAACTGCTGTCACGGGTGACGCGTGGATTCGACAGCCCACACAGCCCCCTAGGGAGTCACAAATCATCAACGAACTACTGTCACTGGTGACGCGTGCATTCGACAGCCCACACAGCCCTCTAGGGAATCAGAAATGACCAACGAACTGCTGTCACTGGTGATGCGTGCATTCGACAGCCCACACAGCCCTCTAGGGAATCAGAAATGACCAACGAACTGCTGTCACGGGTGACGCGTGGATTCGACAGCCCACACAGCCCCTATGGACTCAGAAATGACGAACGAACTGCTGTCACGGGTGACGCGTGGTTTCGACAGCCTAGACAACCCTTAAAGAGTCAGAAATCATCAACGAACTGCTGTAAGGGGTGACGAGTGGATTCGACAGCACACACAGGCTCTACGGAGTAATAAATCATCAACAAACTGCTGTCGCGGGTGACGAGTGGATTCGACAGCCCACCCAGCCCCCTACGAACTCAGAAATGACCAACGAATTGCTATCACGGGTGACCCGGGATGAGAGAGCATAGACAGCCCCTAGGGAGTCAGAAATCATCAACGAACAGCTGTCACGGGTGACGCGTGGATTCGACAGCACACAAAGCCCCCTAGGGACTCATAAATGACCAACAAACTGCTGTCACGGGTGACGCGTGGATTCGACAGCCCACACAGCCCCCTAGGCACTCAGAAATGACCAACGAACTGCTCTCATAGGTGACCCGTGGATGAGACACACAGACAGCCCCTAGGGAGTCAGAAATCATCAACGAACTGCTGTCATGGGTGACGCGTGGATTCGACAGCCCACAAAGCCCCCTAGGGAGTCAAAAATTATCAACGAACTGCTGTCACTAGTGACGCGTGGATTCGACACCGCACAGAGCCCACTAGGGACTCAGAAATGACCAACGAATTGCAGTCATGGGTGACGCGTGGATTCGACAGCTCACACAGCTCCTAGGGAATCATAAACGACGAAAGAACTGCTGTCACGGGTGACGCGTGGATTCGACAGCCTAGATAGCCCATAGAGTCAGAAATCATCAATGAACTGTTGTAAGGGGTGACGAGTGGATTCGACATCACACACAGGCTCTACGGAGAAATAAATCATCAACGAATTGTTGTCACGAGTGACACGTGGATTGGACAACCCACACAGTCCCGTAGGGACTCAGAAATGACCAACGAACTGTTGTCACAGGTGTCGCATGGTTCGACAACCAACACAGCCACCTAGTGACTCACAAATGACCAATGAATTGCTGTCACAGGTGACCTGTGGATGAGACAGCACAGCAGCCTCTAGGGAGTCAAAAATCAGCAACGAATTGCTGCCACGGGTGACGCGTGGATTCGACAGCCCACACAGCCCGTACGGAGTTAGAAATCATCAACGAACTGCTGTCACAGGTGACACGTTAATTCAACTGCTAAGACAGCCCCTAGATAGTCAGAAATCATCAACGAACTGCTGTCACGAGTGACCCATGGATTAGACAGCACAGATAGCCCTAGGGAGTCAGTAATCATCAACGAACTGCTGTCACGGGTAACGCGTGGATTAGACAACCCGCACAGTTCCATGGAGTCATAAATCATTAACGAACTTCTATCACGGGTGACGCGTGGATTCGACAGCCCACACAACCCCCTAGGGAGTCAGAAATGACCAACGAACTGCTGTCACGGGTGGCTCGTGGATTAGACAGCCCACACAGGTCCATGGAGTCATAAATCATCAACGAACTTCTGTCACGGGTGACGCATGGATTCGACAGCCCAGACAGCCCCTAGCGAGTCAGAAATCATCAATGAACTTCTGTCACGGGTGACAGGTGGATTAGACAGCCCCTAGGGAGTAAGAAATCATCAACGAACTGCTGTCACGGGTGACGCGTGGATTAGACAGCCCACACAGGTCCTAGGGAGTCATAAATCATCAATGAACTGCTGTCACGAGTGACTTGTGGACTATACAGCACAGACAGCCCCTAGGGAGTCAGAAATCGTAAACGAACTGCTGTCACGGGTGATGCGTGGATTCGACAGCACACACAGCCCCCTAGGGTGTTAAAAATCATCAACGAACTCCTGTCACTACTGACGCGTGGATTCGACACCCCACAGAGCCCATTAGGGACTCCGAAATGACCAACGAACTGCTGTCACGGGTGACGCGTGGATTAGAAAGCCCACACAGGTCCATGGAGTCATAAATCGTCACCGAACTTCTGTCACGGGTGACGCGTGGATTCGACAGAGGTCCTAGGGAGTCATAAATCATCAACGAACTGTTGTCACGGGTGACGCGTGGATTTGACAGCCCACACAGGTCCTAGGGAGTCATAAATCATCAATGAACTACTGTCACGAGTGACCCGTGGATTACACAGCACAGACAGCCCCTAGGCAGTCAGAAATCATCAACGAACTGCTGTCACTAGTGACGCATGGATTTGACACCCCACAAAGCCCTCTAGGAACTTAGAAATGACCAAGGAACAACTGTCATGGGCGACACGTGGATTAGACAGCCCACACAGGTCCATGGAGTCATAAATCATCAACGAACTTCTGTCATGGGTGACGGGTGGATTTGACAGCCCCTAGAGAGTAAGAAATCATCAACGAACTGCTGTCACGGGTGACGCGTGGATTTGACAGCTCACACAGGTCCTAGGGAGTCAAAAATCATCAACGAACTGCTGTCACGAGTGACGCGTGGATTCGACAGCCCACACAGCCCCTTAGGGTGTCAAAAATCATCAACGAACTACTGTCACTAGTGACGCGTGGATTCGACACCCCACAGAGCCCACTAGGGACTCAGAAATGACCAACGAATTGTTGTCAAGGGTGACGCGTGGATTAGAAAGGCCATACAGGTCCATGGACTCATAAATCGTCAACGAACTTCTGTCACAGGTGACGCGTGGATTCGACAGAGGTCCTAGGGAGTCATATATCATCAACGAATTGCTGTCACGGGTGACCCGTGGATTAGACAGCACGGACAGCCCCTAGGGAGTCAGAAGTCATCAACGAGTGACGCATGGATTCGACAGCCCACACAGCCCCCTAGGGAGTCACAAATAAACAACAAACTGCTGTAACTAGTGACACGTGGATTCGACACCCCACAGAGCCCACTAGGGACTCAGAAATGACCAACGAACTGCTGTCACGGGTGACGCGTGGATTAGAAAGCCCACACAGGTCTATGGAGTCATAAATCGTCAATGAACTTCTGTCACGGGTGATGTGTGGATTCAAAAGAGGTCCTAGGGAGTCATCAATCATCAACGAATTGCTGTCACGGGTGACCCGTGGATTAGACAGCACAGACAGCCCCTAGGGAGTCAGAAATCATCAACGAGTGACACGTGGATTCGACAGCCTACATAGCCCCCTAGGGAGTAACAAATAAACAACGAACTACTGTCACTAGTGACGCGTGGATTCGACACCCCACAGAGCCCTCTAAGGAATCAAAAATGACCAATGAACTGCTGTCACGGGTGACGCGTGGATTCGACAGAGGTCATAGGGAGTCATAAATCATCAACGAATTGCTGTCATGGGTGACCCGTGGATTAGACAGCACAGACAGCCCCTAGGGAGTCAGAAATCATCAACGAACTACTATCACGGGTGACGCGTGGATTCGACAGCCCACACAGCCCCCTAGGGAGTCACAAATAAACAACGAACTGCTGTCACTAGTGACGCGTGGATTGGACACCCCATAGAGCCCACTAGGGACTCAGAAATGACCAACAAACTGCTGTCACGGGTGACCCGTGGATGAGACACAAAGACAGCCCCTAGGGAGTCAGAAATCATCAACGAACTGCTGTCACGGGTGACGCGTGCTTTCGACAGCCCACACAGCCCTACGGAGTCAGAAATCATCAACGAACTACTATCACTAGTGACGCGTGGATTCAACAGCCTAGACAGCCCCTAGATAGTCAGAAATCTTCCGATGATATGATGAGTAAAACTGGTTCTGAAACTAAACTCTAAATTCAGTCTATGTCCAAGACCCCGCAGGCCTCCTAGATCGCACTGTATCCCACCATGATCGTGCCCTATCTGATAGTAAGTGAGTGGCACAATGTACTCGTAATTCCTTTGTCACCCGAATCTGTTCCATAATGTCCTCTACTGAACGTAACCATCTACCTGCTATCTCAGCATCAGGCTCTCCTAAAAATGAGTCACATCCCAACTCTCGCATACTCTTCACTACCCGAACTAGTGTAACCACATTATCCACTGGTGTAGGGGCAACTTGCGATATCTGTGTTGCTGGTGCCACTAGAGGTGTCGGTACTGGTAATTGAGGCATCGTCTCTATTACAGCTCTCACGATCTGGGCTATAAACATCGGATCAGCATATGGTGCAGGGGTTGTCGCTGGCACTGCTGTTGTTGGAGGAGGCACCTCTCTTAGATGAGGTGCTACAGCTATGTGAGAGGCTGAATCCTCCAAAGAATCCTCTCTCTCGCTATGCTCGAACCCGGGATCTTGACCCAGTTCCCATGCTGGAGAGTGATCTGCCATCTCACCTTGTCTTATGTGTACTACCCTAAACCAATTTGATACTTATCAGATTCCAATTCAATTCCTGAACCCAGACCAGGGCTCTGATACCAAATGTAACAACCCCAACATTTGTATTCAAAACAAATGAGCAAGGACATAATAATTCAATTGAGATTAGGGAAATTTTTTTTTCTTCTATATAATCAATAAAAATTCGGCAGAGTTTCCTCTATATTTTTAGATACCAAGTTATCGACTCTTCTTCCATAATCCCCAATTAACAAATCTCTTACTCGTCCTATCATCCAGGATATCCTCCTCTCAATACATCACAACTGCTCAATAATTAAATTCACACATGTCTACACAATTCAATATCCCACATTACACAATTCAAAGATTTACAAATAAGGACCATTAACAAAATTATAATCGAAATAAATTCATAATTAAAGAAGGAATTTATAATTAAGATTATACTACACAAAAGAGCTTTCGATAAACTGTAGACGCATTATATTACAAAACAAAATGATAAATTCATTCGTTACAACATGATATCCAACAAAATATAAGGAAACTAATCTATTGTTCAGTCTGATAGGGGGATGTACCTGAAAATAGATTTAATACAATAATTCAATTAGACAAATGAAAAAAAAAACATTCCTAAAGTTCTTTCTATTTTCTTTCTTTCTTCCTTTCTTTTTTTTGTAAATTTAGTCAAAAGATCATTAAATTAACTTGCTCATCTAGTATTACATATCAATTAAGTTTTAGAATAATCTATGATGATTTTTTTTCCTTACTGTCAACAAAATATAATTATTCTTATCGCCCAATAAACACGGCATTACATTGACTAATAGATGACTAATTTTTCTACCAGTCCATTCAACAAGCACTATTGTCATCAGTCTAACATGAACTTAAACGTTTCACCCATTTATCAGGGTACAAATCCCATTAACCAACGAATTACTTCTTCATCTCGCCCATTTGCCAGGGCACTAATTCCATTAAATCAGGAATTAGTTCAACAATTTACCCATTCACCAGGGTACTAATCCCATTAACCAGGGACTGTATTCCTCATCAAGCCCATTCACCAGGACATTAAACCCATTAATTCAATGATTAATTCAACGATTTGCCCAATCACCAGGGTTCTAATCCCATTAACCAGGGAATTAATTTCTTATCACGCCCATTCGCCAGGGCATTAATCCCATTAATTCAAGAATTAATTCATCACATCGCATATCTTATTTTCTCAAGTAAACAACATAATAATTTCTAATATATCAACCGCAATTAATTAGATAAAAAGATACATATTGACCAATATTAAATTTGAGCATTGTGCAATTACCTGACGACTGAGCTCGAGCCGAAGTTCCCTGCTGTGATGTCAGCCTGGCAGCCTCTCCTGAATTGACAAGTATGTCACATTATTATTCTACTTTTCATATTAACACACTCAATAAATAAAATCCTTTCAATTATCCTTTTATTTGCCAAAACAAAATTAAGAGAGAAACATGAAAATTCTCTTCTTCCTTTTGTAAATTTCCTCCTTATTCTTTCAATTTTCACATTAACACAATTCATTTCATCATTCAAAACAATATATATATATATATATATATATATATATATATATATATATATATATTATATAAATATATTTATTTAATTTATTCTACCAAAATTTAAATTAAAGGAAAACATAAAAATTCATGATTTATTCACTCTTTAACATTCATATCATCTATTTCCTATACAATCTCATCTTATTAAAATTCTTAAATTTTATTATTATTATTATTATTATTATTATTATTATTATTATTTCCAAAAAAAAAATCCCTTCTTCAAGAACACCTAAAACTTTGCTCCAATTACCATAATTTCCTACTTTCTCTACTCACTTCAACAACCTTAACACAATTTCACAATTAATTGTAATTTTCCCCAAAATTTATCATGAACCCTAATTCCTCATTTCACAAAGTTTAATCAATTTAAAGCATTAATTCCTCAAGAATCTTAGTTAAAAGAGTGAGTGCACTTTACCAAACAATAACCAAAGCTTTGACACTTTTGAATTGAGAAAATTTGCTTGCTTGAATTTGTTTCTCCTCTCCTGGCCGAATGCTTCTTTCTATTTGAAATGTAAGTTTTGTTTTTTTTTTCTACAGCAAAATCACTTGCACTCATATATATATATATATATATATATATATATATATATATATATATATATATAATTAACTTTTTTAAAAATTCCTTCCATGTCCCTCAAAGTTTTCTTCCCGCACACATATTTTTGCACACATATTATTTCTTTATTATTTTTTTTATTTTTTTATGCCTTCTATATCCCTTAACAGTAACTTTTATGAATTTTGGCTAAAATTTCCTGAATCCTGGTACCTGTTTATACCAAATCTTGCCCGGGTTATATCGAATTTCACTAAGTTATTCATTGGTACTTTTAGTTTCATGAAATATACTTCTATTAAAATTTTATTCACATTTTCGTGTTTATTTATTTATATATATTAACACTTGAACAAAACATTTTAATTCAGATTCTCGAATATATCATCATTCTTATAATTTAATTCATCACTTTCCATCATTTTTTTTTGAAATCCTGACTTTTATGAATATCAATAATATTATCTAGGGTTTTACACGCGTGGATTATTCAGCCCACACTGGTCCATGGAGTCATAAATCATCAACGAACTTCTGTCATGGGTGACGCGTGGATTTGACAGCCCCTAGGGAGTCAGAAATCATCACCGAATTGCTATCACGGGTGACGCGTGGATTCGACAGCCCACACAGGTCCAAGGGAGTCATAAATCATCAATGAACTGCTGTCACGAGTGACCCGAGGATTAGAAAGCACAGACAGCCCCTAGGGAGTCAGAAATCATCAACGAACTGCTGTCACTGGTGACGCGTGGATTCGACAGCCCACACAGCCCCCAAGGGAGTCATAAATCATCAACGAACTGCTGTCACTAGTGATGTGTGGATTCGACACCACACAGAGCCCACTAGGGACTCAGAAATGAGCAACGAACTGCTGTCACGGGTGACGCGTGGATTCGACATCCCACACAGCCCCCTAGGGACTCAGAAATGACCAACGAACTGCTATCAGGGGTGACGCGTGGATTCGACAGCCTAGACAACCCTTAGAGAGTCAGAAATCATCAACGAACTGCTGTAAGGGGTCACGCGTGGATTCGACAGCACACACAGGCTTTACGGAGTAATAAATCATCAATGAACTGCTGTAAGGGGTGACGCGTGGATTCGACAGCCACACAACCCCCTCGGGACTCAGAAATGAGAACGAACTGCTGTCACAGGTGATGCGTGGATTCGACAGCCCACGCAGCCACCTAGGAACACAGAAATGACCAACGAACTGCTGTCACTGGTGATCCGTGGATTAGACAACATAGACAGCCCCTAGGGAGTCAGAAATAACCAACGAACTGCTGTCACGGGTGACGCGTGCTTTCGACAGCCCACACAGCCCTTACGGAGTCAGAAATCATCAACGAACTGCTGTCACGGGTGACGCGGGGATTCGACAGCCCTGACAGCCCCTAGGGAGTGAGAAATCATCAACGAACTGCTGTCAGGGGTGACGCGTGGATTCGACAGCCCACACAGGTCCTAGGGAGTCATAAATCATCAACGAACTGCTGTAATGAGTGACCCGTGGATTAGACAGCATAGACAGCCCCTAGGGAGTCAGAAATCATCAATGAACTGCTCTAAGGGGTGACGCGTGGATTCGAGAGCCCAAACAGGTCCTAGGGAGTTATAAATCATCAACGAACTGCTGTCACGAGTGACCCATGGATTATACAGCACAGACAGCCCCTAGGGAGTCAGAAGTCATCAACGAATTGCTGTCACGGGTGACGCGTGGATTAGACAGCCCACATCGGTCCATGGAGTAATAAATCGTCAATGAACTTCTATCACGGGTGACGGGTGGATTCGACAGTCGAGACAGCCCCTATAGAGTCAGAAATCATCAGCGAACTGCTCTCACAGGTGACTCGTGGATTCAACAGCCTAGACAGTCCTTAGAGAGTTAGAAATCATCACCGAACTGCTGTAACGGGTGACGTGTAAATTCGACAGCCCACACAACCCACTAGGGACTCAGAAATGACCACCAAACTGTTGTCACAGGTGACGCGTGGATTCGACAACCCACACACCCCCTAGGGACTCAGAAATTACCAACGAACACGGGTGACCCGTGGATGAGACAGTACAGACAGCCCCTAGGGAGTCAGAAATCATCAACGAACTGCTTTCACGGGTGACCCGTGGATTCGACAGCCATACAGGTCCTAGGGAGTCATAAATAAACAACGAACTGCTGTAAGGGGTGACAAGTGGATTCGACAGCACATACAGGCTCTACGGAGTAATAAATCATCAACGAACTGCTGTCACGGGTGACGTGTGGGTTCTACACCCCATATAGCCCACTAGGGACTCAGAAATGACCAACGAATTGCTATCGCGGGTGACGCGTGGATTGGACAGCCCACACAGGTCCATGGAGTCATAAATCATCAACGAACTTCTATCACAGGTGACGCGTGGATTCGACAGCCCAGACAGCCCCTAGAGAGTCAGAAATCATCAATGAACTACTTTCACGGGTGACCCGTGGATTCGACAGCCATACAGGTCCTAGGGAGTCATAAATCATCAATGAATTGCTGTCAAGAGTGACCCGAGGATTAGACAACACAGACAGCCCCTAGGGAGTCAGAAATCATCAACGAACTGCTGTCATGGGTGATGCCTAGGGTGTAACGATCCGGCTTTCTAAGCCTAAAACAATAGTAATTTTTTTTTATATATATATGTATATTTAATACACATGGTGCCGGTAATCAAAGAACTTGAATCCTCACATCATCAAAATACAATCCATTCAATCAACAGTTCTTTCAAAAGCGAATCTTACACAAACACATAATATTAAGGTTGCATGATTTGAAGTTCATATTAAAAATATATATACATGGACATGAGTTTGCATTCTTATACTACTAATAGCC
>Ga0325400_1003981_pt1 | contig 13555 bp, 4 predicted proteins | sample PopdelMetagenome_2_FD_205662 | JGI IMG/M metagenome (GOLD analysis project Ga0325400, IMG submission 205662) | Populus deltoides microbial communities from Bellville, Georgia, United States - Xylem-PdKOR-R1 | ecosystem: Host-associated > Plants > Phyllosphere > Stem > Wood/Secondary xylem... | reverse complement strand
ACATAATTGGGCCGGGTCCGACCCAGTTCCTTTTTTAAAAAATAATTAAAAAGAAAATAATATAGTTTTGAAAAAATTGCGATTTTCCTGCGTATTTTTCTACGCCGTTTTGATTAATATCGGTCTGTATTTTTATATCATAAAGATACAAATCCGGTATTAAAATACCCGGTTTTTTTCAAAAAAAATTATTTTCATGCATACCGCCCAGTCTCTCAAAACTATATATATAAATATAGTTATATCATATTGTATTTTCATGCAACAAAGAAAACTTCAAAAACAAAATATATTTTAGCATGCATTTTGGCTTTAATAACCAGTTTATTAAAGTCACGAGAACTCGGCTAATATTTCAAAAAAATAAAAAAATATATTTTGTTTTGTTTTAATGTCTAGGATTACGAATTTATATGTAAAATGTATTCCCGATATTAAAAAGGTAATTCTTTTATAGACATTAGAACAATTAGGTTTGATCCCATAAATAAGAACCTCCTTACTGAGGAGGGCTTTTTTTGAACCATAGACGGACTAACAATTAAAAAAAAATGACAAAACCTTCGATTTTAATCAGACAATAAAACAATGCAGCTTCCCTTAGGTATGGCGTATTTGGGGTTCTAATACCTTCCCTTTACGCAACCAGTCTCCATACCCGATCTCTGAGACCAATTAGGGTTTCTAATGACCAAAATATTAGGTGCGCGACTCCCATTCTATTTTTTCCACTGATAAAAGACAAGAATTCCTTGTCTTCCCATATTTGCCATAATAGATAGACACTCCACACCTGATGAGGGTGGTGGACAATCGCTGCGATGCCGCACACATGCGACAATAATCTTCATACCAATTCAAAATGTGACTAACTCAATCCTCTATTCACTACTATTTGTCGGATCTATAAAAAGGAAAACATGAATTTACCAACTTCTATAATTTCTTACATAGTAATCCCTTTTTCCTTATTCATACTTTCAAAATGTTTCATGATAATTTTCCATACCAATTTAAACATATCTTTTACACATTAAACCATTAAAATCTTTCATTAATAATTTCTAATAACACATCTTCACACAAGCATATCCTATACATGATAAAAATCAATTCCTAACCTTTTAGCCAATAATTTATCAAATTGGACTAAATTCTTAATTCGATAAAAATTCATCACCATTATGTAAAATAACATCAACCATCTATCCCTTTCCTATCCATGGCCAGCCACCTAGGGCCTCTTTAGCCCCTCAATTTCTTCGTCGTTGCATTATAATTTCATTCATTTCATAACCTATAATGTTCCTAGAGATTCAATTTCAAAGAAATTTTTCTTTCCCTAAAATTCACATCAAGAACCCTAAATCAATTTGCTAGAATCTTAATGAAAATCAGGCAAATTTCGTTCAAATTAAAATGAGCAAATGCTCACCTGGTTAAGTTTTCCCCAAGTCTCATTCTTCCTCCTCTCCTATCTTTACCTTCGCTTCTAATCTCTCTCTTAGAAACTTCAGGGGCTGATGGAGTTGATGACAGAACACAAATAATAATAATAATAAAAAAAAATCAACATATTCAATCCAACAATTGCTTAAATTAAATCCATAACCACAACAACAAAATACTTGTGCAATTATTGACACGAAAAACACATCCCTAAAATTATTAAAGTGTAAATATAGTGCATTATACCCAACATGATTTCAATTTTATTACACAACAGTAAATTACATCTAAATTAATTCAACACCTTTTAATTAGAAACATCCTCTACATGATAATCAAGCAGCCTGAGTGAAAGTTCAGTTGAGTCCAAGGAGAAGATGTATTATGTATGCATGGACAACTTAAAGTAGATGAACATTAAAACATTGAGTAAGAATTTTAACAATGCAAATAGACTAGCAAAAGTGTTGCTCGCATCAACTATGACTTGCTCTAAAGGGATAAATCTTGCCAGCCACATCTTTGGACTACCATACTTGTGCAATTTTGAAACAATGAATACATCTCTAAAATTATACAACAAATATAAATATAATGCATTATAAATTACCAACAAATGTCTTATATAATTTTAATTTTATTACACAATGAAACATCACTTCGAAATCTTTTAAATACCTTTTCATCAGAATCCTCCTCTTCATTTTATTCATCATTATGTCTAACATCATGTTCTTCATTAAACTCAAGGTTGATCTTATCATCTTCATCTACTTCTCTATGTATACTGGTATTTGATATTACATTTAACTCATCAATATTAACATCAACATAAGTATTCTTGGATAAACAAAAAATTTGATTTTCTAACTCAGTAGATGAAGCAACTTGATATGGATCAACTAGTTCATCCATTTAAAATACACCATCTCCATAAATTACTTCATCGTTACCATCTTTAATAACTCCAACTTGGACATGACTCCTAGATTTGGTTCCATAATGGATAATCAATCAACACTTGTTGGCATTGTTTTGCAAAAATAAAAATGTTGTTGACGTTATGAAGTCTATTTTTTTATTTATCTTGATCAAATCATAGTGATGATCTACTTTAGTTCATTTATCAGTATCATACTAATAACATCTGAATAAAAATATAGCATCTTTTAACCTATGATATCGCAATTCAACGGCCTCTTGTAATTTTCCATAATAATCAACTTCAAACTCAATGGATATTGAAATTTTTATACAAACCCTACTATTATAGGTATTTCCACCCTCATCATACAATTTAGTATGAAAGACATATTCATTGATGAAATACTCGTTATAACATATGACCTTTTTTTCAAGACTTAAAGATAAGATTTCAGACTACCAACATACATTGGCTACCATTTTAAACACCTGGTTAAAGTTAACAACCATTAATGGTCAAAGAAAAAACATAAATATGAACTTAGTAGTTATGAATTATTAAATACTTACATATGTTTCAATCTACGTGGTGAATTATTCATCTTGTAATTGTTAAATTTGAGATTCACTGACATTTAGATTTTGAGATAACAATAATTGATAATATTGTATACAAAAAAGCTAAATGAGTTTATTTTATAAGAGAATATAAGTGAATATTGTTAAGAAAATGTCAGTCATGATTTACTTACTAAACAAAAGGTGTCAATTTATGACAATTAAGTAGTAAATAATTATGTGCTTTTTTGAATTCTATATCAGTTAAATATCTACTCGTTATTGCATTCTTTGATAATAGTCATTTGAGATGACAAAATATTAACAGATTCTCACTCGAAGTCAGTTCACCACCATTATTATTTCTTGGAATACGGTTGATTTTTATTCTCGACCGAGGCTCAAAATAATATAAGATAAATGTTCAAATCTCTTCAACAATATAAGCCTTGCATATCGAAACCTTAATATGTGCTTTGTTTTTAATCTTTTTGTTAAGTTTGAACAAATATTTGCATGCAAGTAATTATAGATGAATATTTTTTTTAAAAAGGCAATAGACAATTACTAAAGATGTATGTAATCCTTAACCTCTCGAATTAATACATTTCTCTATACTATATAGGACCTCTAACTTTTATCTCATACACTACATGAATGGGAAGATGCTCCATTGAGTCAAAGAAGAAATGTGGGAAGATCATTTCAAGTTTGCAAATTATCTCAATCATATTCTTTTCAAGTTGTTTCATGTGCTGGGTATGAATCTTAGTTGAACAAATATCTCTAAAAAAGTGGTTATTCTCTATGAGTGCATCCCATATCTTTTTTTCCAATAAGTTCTTATAAGAAATTGAAATAAGTGTTTGCATAAATACATTATAATCATAACTTTTTATTCTATACAATCTACATTCCCTAAATTCACTAACCTAGCTATGTTTGAAGCATATCCATTAGGAAATCGTATATTCTTATGCCATTCAAAAATAAGAAGTTGTGCATCTTCGTTTAATGCAAAGGTGGCTTTGGGATTTGCAACACAAAGTCCATTATTAACCAACTATATATTCCCACTGTAATAATATAAAGCTAGATCCATTCCAGCACTCATATTATCCTTTATTTTCCCTTTCACACTTATTACCATGTTAAAGATATTATCAAACACATTATTCTCGATATGCATGACATCCAAATTATTACAGATGACATTAGACTTCTAATAAAAAAGCTCCTAAAACATACTTCACTTTATCCAGTTATGGATCATACCAAAACAAGGATGTTTTTGCTTACTAGAATGGAAACCAAATGTAATGATATCAATAGTATCAACATCCCTCTCTTAATTTAATTTCTTATAAAGTTTCACTACACTAGTAAGCATACCTGCTCTTTTTTTTAACCCATTTATGTTTTTAGTTAATTTATTGAAATATTTTTGTACTATTTGTAGTTTACTTGTATATTTAAATATTTTACAACTTTTTCATAAAGAATTTTATTGTATTAATGTATGATTTGTATGTTAAGGTTTGTTTAGGATTTTGGGGAAATTGATTTTATTTGTCATTTGATGAAAATGAGTTTGATTTTGTAACTTAGGTGTATTATAATTAAAAAAAATGATGGGTTATTTAATGGATACCAGTTATATTTTGTCAATTTTATTGTCAAGTTGAATACTTGAGAAAATCTAAGGAAATTAATTTTTTTATGAAATTTATAATAATTAAAAGGTATTAATTTAGGTTGAATAAGTTTGAATTGAAAAACATGATAATTAGTTATTTGATTGTGAATTCATTTCGGATAAAAAGTTGAATTTTAATTTAATAGTTATATTATTAATAAATGTTGTGGTCAATAATCTATATAAGTTTTATAAGTAATAGATGATCGTTCTTAGATATATCGAGATTCTTTTGAAGGGTTTTATAGGCAAGGTTATCTCATAGGGGTTTAGGGTTTTATTAATTTGTACTTTTTAATCCAAAAATGATTAGTACATATGAGATTTGATTTCCACGTGTAAAGTGTAAGAATAAAAAATTTCACCATAAAGATGAAAATATTTTATCGTAACTACTACAACTATCAATAAATATTTTATCGTAGTGCTCCCTGTATAATATATAGGCCTAAACATCCATGGAAAGCATATATGGAAATCCCTGAAGAAAATACATTGTTCATATAAAATATCCATAGTAAAATTCACCAAATATTGCATTATAAACTTTATAGACAATTCTAAAAAAAATTAACTTTCATTCCATGTCATGCATCCATGAAGTATCGATGCATATACTAAGATTAAGACTCCGTTTGGTGTAATTCCTCATGTGCTTGCTCTTACTCTTCAGCTACGTACTAACTCTTCTACACATGTACTCTTTCACAAATCTTGAGTTACATCGCCTGGTTAAACCAGGCCAACAACACATCCCTTTTCTTTCTCGAATCCGGGATCGTCTTAATAAACCATTATATACCCTCCATTCTTTGGGACATCACATCCATCTTTGTCTCCATATACATGAACTATATATCTTAATAGTCTTAAATTTTTTGATATTTTTTATCCCAATTAATCTAAATTTTCACACCTTGTGCTATCATTTGGCCTAAATTCTTCCATGTGAACTGCCATATAAAAGCCATCCTTCTTCTACTTTTGGGTTGTCCTTAACAGCTCCCTTTCTTACTACAATCTAGGCTCTCCTGAAAATCTACAAACATATATAATTTGTTCATAACTTATGTTGACGTCACATTTTTTTTACAATTAACCTTGTCATCATCTTTAAGCCACTTTGAAATTTGAAGTTACTTTGAAATTTGAAGTTTGAAGGGTTAAACGCAAAAATTAAAAGAGGTAAGATAAAAAGAAAAAAAAACGATTATTGGTGCTGAACCGAAGATTTGTTGGTCACATGTGTCGTCCAGGCATGGAGGGTCGTTGAGACAATCAAACACCATTGTAAAAGATGTTAGGTGATGTCGTATGCACCACCTGAAGATCGAGAGGGCATTCCAGAGGTTGCATGTGTGTTGCACACACCAACCACTTTTTTATTTTATTTTTATATTTATTAAAAAACTAAATTGTTCATCAATCAACTTAATTATTACGAATAAACTAGAAAGAAAATACAAAAAGGCCCATCTATAACAGTTAAAGAAATTTTGCTTTTAAAAATAATTAAATTATTTTATTATTCTTTAAAAAATAAAAAGTCAAGAAAGCCTCTAGGCTCCAGTTAAATTAATTTTTTCTAAGAATAATTTAATCATTTTACTATGTCCGAAAAAGTTTTTTAAAAAAGATTGAATTGTTTCCAATTAACCTAATAATGACTAATTAATCCTAATAAAAAAAATTATATTACCCACAATAATTAGTTCATTAATTTGTTTAAAAATACAAAAAAAAAAAAAAAATTGCTGGTGAATAATTATTTATATCCAAGGGCACACTGAATTCACCTTTACTCTCCGTGTGGACAGAACGCAAAAAAAGGACCTAGGATATTGAAAATCCAATGTTAAAGTGATCGATTATCTTAACTCTCCGTGTGGACAGAACGCAAATTCTGTGTGTGTGTGTGTGTTTTTTTTTGCTTGTTTTGCAATCAAACAGAGAAGGACTCGAATAAACTAATTAATAATGGCACTTCCATTCCACCTCACATCTATTGCTTTATCATATCTTAATCTTCTATTAGCATCCAATGTAACAGCTTGCAACCATTTCCTTAACATTATCAACTAATTACTTTAATTTGTTCGACCATTTCAACATGTTCCTATCACCTGTACTATTCGAAAGAGTTTTACATGAACAAAATGACTCCGAGCATTCAGTTTTTTTATTCAAAATGAATAAACTAACCCCTTGCGTGAGATCTTTTTCTTTTTCTTTTTAATGGCAGTGTCGGAACGTGTCTGTCTTTCATGAACTTCTCCAACCATCATTGACTTGCAAAGGTATCAGTTTTTAAGGAGTATGTTCAAGATATGTTAAAATAACTGGATATGATGCGAAGTCTAAATTAAAATGTTCGCTAAACCTCACAAGACTGCAAACACGAAACATCCAAGAATTATACATGAGTTTGAAAGAATTAATTTATTTTGAAAGATTAATATTGCTGATTGATATATCGAACAAGTTGGTGCAGAAAGTGAACATAACTTCCACCATTTTGTACCTCCTTTCCAAGCATCACCTCGCCTTCAATCTCAGACTTGCGTGAGAACAATGAGTTGCTTAGGATGGGCTGGTCAAGTCATCTTCTGCCTCCTGATATTGAAGTTGTATTGTCAACTAACTGTGTCACAATTATGCCCCAAAGATGAAAGCTATGCTTTACTCCAACTTAAGGATGGATTTGAGTATGATGAATCCGCTTCGTTGGATTGCAGCCCTCCTTATCCTAGGATGGCCTCATGGAAATCTGGAACAGATTGCTGTTCGTGGGATGGAGTCGCATGCCATGGGGTCACAGGTCATGTGATCGCTCTTGACCTTAGTTGCAGTGGTCTTAGAGGCAACCTCAGTTCCAACAGCAGTCTCTTTCACCTTTCACACCTTCGGAGACTCAACCTTGCTTTCAATTATTTTAACCGCTCCTCCATTCCACCTGAGTTTGGTATGTTTTCAAGTTTGACACACCTTAACCTTTCTAGCACATGGTTCTCAGGTCAGGTCCCAACTGAAATATCTCACTTGTCCAAATTGATCTCTCTTGATCTTTCTTTGAATGAACCATTGATACTCGAAGCACCAGCCATGAAAATGATTGTCCAAAACCTTACTCTAGTAAGGGATATTTTTCTTGATTACATAAACATGTCTTCAGTTGATCTTGGTTCCTTGATGAACCTATCTTCTTCATTAACTTCTCTCAGCCTCGAATTGTGTGGATTGCAAGGACAATTCCCGGAAAACATTTTCCACCTACCAAACCTCCAGCTCCTGAGTTTATTGTTGAATAGCGATCTATACGGGCATTTACCTGTGTCCAATTGGAGCAGTTCCCTTGAACTGTTGAAGCTTGGCTCCACAAGTTTCTCAGGAGGATTACCAGATATAATTGGCAATCTTGACTCCATCAAGGTGTTGGATCTTGGAAACTGTGCTTTCTACGGATCAGTTCCAGCTTCGCTTGGGAATCTTCAACAGCTCAATCAATTAGATCTTTCGAATAACAACTGGACAGGGCAGATTCCGGATGTTTTCGGCAACCTCAGCAAACTAAACAGCCTATCCCTTCAAATCGGTAATTTCAGTGGTATGTTGCCATCTTCTGTCTTTAACCTCACTGAACTTTTACGTTTAGACCTGTCTCAAAACCAACTAGAGGGAACTCTTCCTGATCACATATGTGGCCTTGACAATGTTACTTATCTTGACCTATCTTATAACTTGCTCAGTGGCACAATACCATCTTGTTTGTTCGGTCTCCCATCATTGGTCTGGTTTAACCTTAATAATAACCACCTCACTGGAGAACTTGGTGAACATTGGTCAAAGTCTTTGCTAGAAATAAGACTGGAAAGTAACAAGATAAATGGTCTTATTCCACCATCAATCTCTGAATTGGTGAATCTCACCAATTTTGATGTTTCATCAAACAACTTGAGTGGCATTGTGGACTTAAACCTGTTTTCAAACATGAAAAACCTTTGGGGACTTGATCTTTCACGCAACAGTCTGTCTGTCGTCACTAATAATAATAGGAACTCAACCTGGCCCCAATTCTACAAACTGGCATTGTCGTCTTGCAACATAATTGAGTTCCCAGACTTCTTGAAAATTCAAAATCAGCTCAACTTTTTGTCTCTATCCCACAATAGAATTCATGGAGAAATTCCCAAATGGCTGTCAGCAAAGGGGATGCAGTCTTTACAATATTTGGATCTTTCTCACAACTTTCTGACCATTGTAAACGAACTTCCACCCAGCTTACAATATCTTGACCTCACTTCCAACTTGCTTCAACAACCATTTCCAATTCTTCCACAATCCATGTACATTCTTTTAATAGCAAATAATAAACTCACTGGAGAAATCCCACCTTGGATTTGCAATATCACCACCTTCCAGATCATAAACTTATCTAATAATAGTTTGAGTGGCAATATTCCACAGTGCTTGGGGAACTTCAGTACTGAACTATCTGTGTTGAATTTGAGGAGCAACAGCTTCCATGGCACCATTCCAGGATCATTTACAGAGGGAAATAAAATAAGAAGTCTTGATTTGAATGGCAATGAGTTGGAAGGATCGTTACCACTATCCTTAGCTAATTGCAAAATGTTGGAAGTCCTCGATCTGGGAAACAATTACATAAATGATAGTTTTCCCCTTTGGCTGCAAACACTTCCGAAGCTACAGGTTCTGGTGCTCCGCTCTAACAGACTACATGGTTCTATAGGCAATCCCACTGTGATATCTCCTTTCTCTAGTCTAAGAATCATTGATCTCTCGCACAATGAGTTCATCGGCCTTCTGCCGACACAGTACATTGCAAATTTTCAAGCTATGAAGAAAGTGGATGGAGAAGTTAAAGCTACACCAAGGTATATAGGGGAAATATATTATCAGGATTCTATAGTTTTGACGATGAAAGGGACAGAGATTCCATTGGAGAGAATACTAACTATATTTACAACCATTGACTTATCAAGCAACCGATTTGAAGGACAGATTCCAAAGGTAGTTGGACTTCTTAGTTCACTCCTAGTCCTTAATATTTCAAGAAACAGCATCACTGGTCAAATACCATCATCACTTGGGAACCTGACAGCACTTGAATCACTGGATCTCTCATCAAATGGGCTTGGTGGAGGCATTCCTTCACAATTAACAAGGCTGACCTTCCTTGCAGTACTAAACCTCTCATATAATCAGCTTGTAGGCCCTGTTCCTCATGGCAGTCAATTTGACACCTTTCAGAATGATTCATATGTTGGAAACTTGCGGTTGTGCGGATTTCCGTTATCTGTGAAATGTAGTGGTGATGTGGCACCACAACCCCCACCATTCCAAGGGAAAGAAGATCCTGCAAGCTTATTCAATTGGAAGTTTGCCATGATAGGTTATGGATGTGGGCTGGTGATTGGATTGTCCGTGGGATATATTGTATTCACGACAGGAAAGCCACAATGGTTCGTAAGGAAGGTCGAGGTTGAACAAAAGAAATGGTTAAGAAGACGGACAAAGAGGAATATATAAAAAGCAAGTGGTGCTCTCAGGTTAGGTTTGCCTGCTTCCCTATCTGTATATTAGCTAGTAATTGTCCATTTCTTTACAAGTTGTCTTGCCTAGTCTTCTTGTCAGCTAGACAAAGAGGATGGGATTTTCTGGTAAAATAAGCTCTAGCAAAATAATATATTTGTTTGTTTCTCTTTACTTTGTTAGTGCATTGCCTTCATAAAAAACAACAGTAACGACCAAGATTTCTTATGTAGACCATCTACCATGGCTGCATCCACTTTAAAACCGACCCATACATTGATTCGCACAGTGAAAAAGTAAAAGAGAAGGAATCTTATTCAAGCAGACAAAGGAAGAATTTAGAAAAACAGAAAGGAAGCTTGTTACACCTTTGATCATAATTGAGCTGTTATGCAGTGTCCTCTGATTCGAAAGCAAATGCCTGGCTTTTTAGCAGGAAATCCAGTCTGAAAATCCCTTTAGATTGCTGGCCGTGTCCCATGATGCGTCATTGTACTAACTCAAATATATTCTACCTCTTCAGTTCTTTATTTTGGAATCAGGAAACACAAATTAAACTTGTATCTAAGCAAGAATTTATAAAGTTGAACACAGTTGTTGAAGATTTAAAGTGTGGTACATATATCATACACGTAATAAAAAGAACAATATTGGCATACAGTACTGTTCCATTGGAATCTAAGTGCATTAGTCACCTAAAAGGGATACAAACGTTATATTACAAGACCATATACTTCAAGGGTTCTTTTTTACCGTGTTTTTAATCCCAATCCAGTAATCATCCTAATTCAAGGCTCAGGTCACAAGTTTTAATCGGGTTATCTAAATTAACCCTAATTTTTATATATATAAATCAAAACGATATCATATTGATTTTAAAAAAATATATTCAACAAATTACAACGGGAGTTTTGACCAGGAATTAAAATTATACTTTGGACTTGAAAGCCCTTTTGACTCAGTTGATAACTGCTGTAATTTTAGAATGAGAAAGTAGCACAACATTACATACATGTGGCCATGTGTATCAGAAAAAATACATAGTGTACGTACGTCGTGGTTATTTAAACGGAAATGCTTAGGGTTCAATATTTTTTTTTTTTTAACTTAATTAACCTTTTCTTACAATCCTCCCAATGCAGTCTGGGAACGATGATTTGAGACAAAACCTGCCTTTTGTAAAAGCAATTAAGGCGAGGATGGCACTAATTAAGGCAGACGTCTTTTAATTAATTGCACCAAAAGGCCTGCGAGTTAAGGGGAAAAAAGCATCCAAACATTATTAATTTTTTGGATAAAACTTAATTACAAAATGTTACCAAAATAATAATTAATCAAAAACAATACCAATAAATAATCTTAACAAAGAAGGGAAATTTCCGCTTTGTATCTAATGTATCCATTAAAAAGATATCAAATACGGATGCACATAATTTATGATCCAAGATATGCAAATTACTCGACATATTTTTCTCCCCACGAAATGCAATTGAGAAATGAAGAACATGCATAGCGTTATCTGGAATTGCTCATATGCTGAAAAATAGAGGATTGTATAAAAGCATGAAGAAGAAACCCCGGTGAACTGAAACAATACAAATGACATCATAATGAAGAGATTTGCCATGATTAGTAGACTTACATTGCTCCTCCTTCTTCTCTGCAAAGATATCAGCTGGAAGCCCGGTGGCAGCTGCTGTGCTGCTCCTCCTTCTTCTCTGCAAAGATATCAGCCCCTATGTTTTCTCTTTTGTTTTTTTTTTTCCCTTCTCTATTCGGTTCTGTTTCTTCCCTCTCTGTCACTGCTCTTCTCCTCTCTTCTCTCTTCTAAAAAACTCGCCCTGTTTATTCACCCTCTTCCTGTTTTCGCTCCTTTTTCTTCACCCGTTTCTCTCCAAGAAAAAAAACACTCTGTCTCTCTCTTTCGGTTTTTTCTCCTCCTTCTCTTCTGCATTCGGGCAGTATTTATAGGGGCAGGGGGAGCGGGATCGACCCTGCCCCGTCCCATCATTTGCATGGGGTGTGAGGCCGCCGCTCCACCTTGTCACGGCACCGGGTGAGACGTCCAATGGGGGCGTCGCTTGCAGGACACGGCCCCTCTGTTTTCTCATCATCAGGAGGTGCGGGTGGCGTCCGGTTTTGGCTTTAACAGAGCACGTGGGGGAGGGGGAGAGAGGAAGAAACAGGGAAAAAAAATACAAAAACTTCTCTTCCCCTGTTGCATGTCCAGGGGAAGAAGAAGGAGAAACATAGCCGTCTAAAACGGCACTGTTTTGTTTTGTTTTTAAATGGAAACTGGTGCCAAAGTATGTGAGATTTCAAGTCAGTCCATTAATTTGCGTGATTTTTAGTTTGGTCTTTGGTTTTGAATTTTTTCAATCAAGTCCTTAATTGGCCATCAAACTTCAATATTTATGTAATTAAGCCCCCGATTTGATCAAATCAACTCTCCAAAATTCTACTTTGACCCCAAAACTTTAATTGCTTCCAATTAAAGCCTAAATTGACTTAAAAATCAAATTTTCTTGTAATCAAACCCTATATAAATTCAATTAAATCTCCCATAAAATTTAATTGAGTCCATAAACATCTGATTTTAGACCTTTTTCATCAAATTGAATTTTTCTTTGTCAACAGGGCTCTTCATCTGTCAAATTTTAATCTTTGAATTTTTGAGCCTCTTCAACCAATTTTTAGCCGTTTTCTAAGCGCTCTGACATCCTCTTTTCATTGTTATTATTTTTTGGATTTTTTTTTGTTTTTAGTTTGAATATTTTTTTTTGGAAGATAAAAAGTGAATTTGCGAAATAACTAAAAAATAAGTTATGACAGTTATAACAGGTTATGATGAACAACGTTATTAAAGTATAAATGAATGGGGGTAAAAAGATGAAAGCTTAATAGAATAATTACATGTAGTTTTGTGATCTCTATAAGAAGAGTTTAATAAGAAATATAGTGACGAAGTTATATAAATAATATGGTTAATTTCTTTGGAAATTGAATTGGAACATTAAGAATGGAAAAAAAAGATATAACCACAAAAGAGACATAGAAATGATTTTTTTTAATTACTAAGGGTAGTGCTGATCAATGGATAAATTGATTCGCGGGAGGTATCTTAGCAGTTGGGCCACTCACTCGAGCCGGAGGAGAGATTTCTAACACAATAGGTAGGTACCTAATACCTATTAAATTATTAAGCTATGTTGTTGTTATTAATGTTGAATTTTATTCTCTTGTTCTCGGTATTAATGTGTATTAATGTGGAAGATAAGTAAATAAATGAATAATAAAAGGAAATGAATTATATGGATGAAGAAAAATCTTGATTAGCTACTACTAAATTGGAGGCTAATGATGTAGCTAATTAAG
>Ga0325400_1003980_pt1 | contig 13555 bp, 14 predicted proteins | sample PopdelMetagenome_2_FD_205662 | JGI IMG/M metagenome (GOLD analysis project Ga0325400, IMG submission 205662) | Populus deltoides microbial communities from Bellville, Georgia, United States - Xylem-PdKOR-R1 | ecosystem: Host-associated > Plants > Phyllosphere > Stem > Wood/Secondary xylem... | reverse complement strand
CGACGCAACGAAGTCTTCTTCATCTTTTGACGCCATCCGTCGTAGCCCGGCTCATTCGGCTTCGTCCAAGTAATCATCGATTGGACGTTGTACTCTTTTGCTAATACAACGTACAGGTACGGTGCCATTTCAGAAGAGCAGAACAGATAAAGTGATCCGTTCGGCCGCAGGATACGTTTCCATTCTCTTCCTAAAGACTCGATCCAGTCTACAAAGTGATCGTCGTGCAGGAAATCCGAGTCGCCGTAGATATTGTCTTTCTTGGTGCTGTGGTAAGGGGGATCCACCAGCACCAAATCGACACTGCCGGACGGCAGCTTGGGCAGGCAGTAGAGAGCATCCCCGCAAGACAGTGAGATTGCTTCCGAACTGAAGGCTTCGTCTTCGCGGAGAGCCTCTCGAATGGCGTCATACGCTCGCTCGCGATTGCGCGGATATGCTTCGTCTGGTGAGTGAGGGAGGGCGAAAACCACGTCGAGATCGTTCCTGATAAGTTCCGCCCTCCACATTAAGCGGACGCGCTTGGGATTCCAGCGATAATCGCCGACTTGAGAGGCCACAGCTTACAGCCTCATTATCACACCCCCCGTCTGACAACAGAGGCTGTGCCAATTCAATGACTTGCTGACGGTCGGCAGCAATTTGTGTGTTTGTCGGTCGTGCGTCACCGCCCGTGCTCCCACGTCTGCCCGCGTCGTTGCCAAGCGCCCCAGGTGCCGTCCGTCTCCCACTTGCGCAGGCAGTAGAGGACGACCGGGAAGTCGTGCCGGTCCAGCTTGCCCGCGCCCATCAGCGCCTCGCACTCAGCGGCGAAGGCGTCGAACGAGCCGTAGTCCCGCGAGATTGGCGACCGCACCGTGCGCGCGTGCTCCAGCCGCTGCACCCTGCCAAGCATGGAGCGGACGCCCGCCACGGTGGTCAGCCCAGCCGCGCCTCTAGCGCCGCGACGCGGGTGCCCTGCTCGGCCACCTTGTCAGCGAGCGCGCGGAGGATGGCGTTGACGTTGGCGGGCCACTCCTCGCGCGCCCGCTCCGCCGCGATCCGGGCCTGCGCGGCCGCGACCTGCGCCCCGAGCGCCCCGTCGAGCATGTCGTTCGTCACGCCGATGTCCGGCGCCTCGTTCCCCGTCGTCATTGAAGCAATGCTCCCATCTGGAGGAGTAGGTCGTATGCGTCCCGCCGAACGGTCGCGTCGTCGCAGTCGCGCAGCACGTGGCGGCAGGCGTCGAGGATGAGCTGCCGGTCGGCCTCCGCCGTCTCTGGAGGGAGCGCGGCCGCCACCGCCTCTTGCGTCGTCCCCTGCCACGCGAGCAGCTCGGGGAAGGACGCGCCGAGCACCTTGACGACGAAGGGCTGTCCCGACGCGGGCACCCGCCCCGCAAACGCCTCAGCGAGGCTCAGCGCCTTGCCGTACTCGTCGGCGGGCTGGACGAACACGACCTTGCCCGCGAGCAGGGTCACGACGAACAGGTCGCCGGGCGCGGGAGGCATCGCCGCGACGGCGTTCCCGCTGGTCATGCGGATGGTGGTCATAGCTGCCGCGCCTCCAAGGTGATGATCCGCTGCTCCAGCTCCTCCACGGCGCGCACGTCCGCGAGCGCCTTCACGGACTCGATGATGAGCCGCCCCACGTCCGGGGCGACCGCACCCGCCGCTATGGCGTCGAGCACCTGCGCCACCTGCTCGCTCACCGGCGCGCTGGAGTCGAAGTGGAAGCTGACCTTCTCGGATTGCGCCTTGAGCGACGGCATCACCTTGGACAGCACGATGCTCGCCGCGTTCGTGTCGCCCTCCAGCGCCTTGCCGACCAGCACGGCGACGATGTTGCGCATCTCGTCCAGCATGGCCTGCGTCGCCAGCAGCCGCTTGTCGGGCACGCCGGGCGGACGCCTCCTCGGGTTCGGGGAGGCACAGCCCGGCTTCCACGCGGGGTTGCCGGGGACGCCAGGGGCCTTCTCGACCGGCGGCGCGGGTGGGACGGGTTTGCTCATCGGATTGTTTGGATCAAACCGTGGGCTCGATCTTGAGCGCGGCGAGCGCCGCTTCGTTCGCCCGGTCTATGGTCTGGACGCGGGCAGCCTTCGCCCCGATCGCCTTCTCCATCTCGCGGAAGACCAGCGGCCCGTCGCGCTCGATCTTCTCCGCCGTGGCGCGCAGGAGCGTGAGCCGCTGGACCAGCGCCGGGTTCTGCCGCTCGTGCCACATGCGCGTGAGCACCGTCCGCATGTCGTCCGTCAGGCCCGACAGGTACGACGGCCCGCCCAAGACGGCGGACACGGACAGGTCGTCGCCAGCCTCGATCAGCCCGCGCACAAAGTCCATCTGGCCGCTCTTGAGCGACTTGGCGTGCGCCCTGATCTCCGCCGCGATGCCGAGCGACGCCTTGCTCTCCACCGGCACCGACAGTTCGCGTTCGATGTGCTCGGCCGCCTTGTTCGCGCTCGACAGCGCCACGTCCATGCGCCGCAGGAGGCGCTCCTGCTCCTTGTTGGCGACCTTGCTCACGGCGAGGATGCGCTGCTCGTCCGTCCACGCGCCATTGCGCTTGCCTGCCTCGGTGGCGTCGTGGACCTTGGCGATGGTGCGGTAGGCGTCGTTGAACGCGCTCACCGCGTCCCCGATGAACTTGGCGCTGTCCTCGTCGTACCCGGCGAGGTTGGTGAAGGTCTCAGGATGGAAGGAGAGCGACACGCGCTCATCGACCTGTTCGGGCACTATTTCCTCCGAGTGCTTGCCACAGGCTTACGCTGGGACAAGCTGCGAAGGTCACGCAAATAGTTATTCTGCTAGATCAATTACTTGGGTCCGTTCGGTGCGGCGCGCCCGCCAAACTTAATATTTGTCGTTCGTGCAGGCGCGACGACGTGCCGAGATAGCGACGCTGGCGCAGAGGCCGCTACAGCGCTGACGGTGCGGCACAGCCACCAGCACATGGCGGCGGGGTAGCTGCCGCGCCCCAGCCGGCGGCGCAGGCCGAATGTGGTGGTGACCACGGCAAGGGCCGAGCCGTTATGCGCCGGACGCGCGGCCTAGCCGGGAATCGTAGCCAATCGTAGCCGCAGAAAAGCCGCGTCCTGCCACGATCATAGCCGCGCGCACCCCGCGAAAAACAGCGCTTTTTGCCGAATCGTAGCCATCGTAGCCGTAGCCGCCGGGGGCGAGCGCCGCCGCTGTGGCCGCTGTAGCATGGCAGGGCAGGAGTTCTAATCAGTTACTCCTCCTTCTTTGTCGCGCAACGGCGACGCTGGACTGGAGCGCGTACGGGGCAACGCGCGGCCAACGGCTATTTTGCTACGATTCCGGCCAAACCCGTGGCGCGCCGTGCGTTTTGCCGTAGCCGCCACCGGCTATCGTTCGGCTACGATTGCTACTGCTCGCACCGCAGGGCGTGGTCAGCTCCATTCTCGTAGTACCTGCGGCGCAACGGTGATGAAGCGCTTCTTCGTGCCGGTCCCCTGCCATGTGACAATGCGCCCGTGGCTTTCCAGTAGGTCAAGCGCATCGTCCAGCTTCCGCTTGAGGCGGATTGCTCCCGGCCCCTTCTGGCGCGCGTCGTTGACGGTGACGTCCCCCCCCCCCCCCTTTCGCTTCTTGATCTCCTTGACCAGCCATCCCTCAAGCAGTTCAGCGTTGTGAACCTCTTCGGTCATGTCGCGTGCGCGGGCGAAGCGGACGGCCTCGTCCAAATACCAGCGCATGAGCGAGCAGGCCCCTTCCATGGACCAGCGCCCGATGGGCGATGCATGTTCGGTGGAGAAGACGTGGAGGCAGCACGCCAGCCGCGCAGCATTGTCCGCCGCCTTGCTGGCAACGTCGCGGATGCCGGAATACACGTCATCCCCGCCGACCTGCTCCTCCACCTCGTCGTGGAAGCGATACCAAACCTCATATGCCTCAGCGTCAAAGCCGACGTATTCCGACACGAGCCGGTTGAAGGCGTCGAATTCTGCCGGGAGGTCTAACAGCGTGGTCATGCGATCGTTGAACCTGCGCAGCGCGACCTCCTCCGCTGCGTCTATGACGTAGAACCGGGTGCCCTGCGTGGAGTCCGGCTGCGAGTAGAGGAAGCGGGCGAAGTACCCGATGCCCCGCGCCAGCCCGCCTGTCTTCTGAACGAATGCGTCGAGTACGGCGGGCTGCACCTGCAACCCCATTGTCACTCTCATATCCTCGACCGTAAGGCGATCACGCCCGACGCGCCCCTGCCTGATCGCGTCGCCGTCCCACATTGCGTTCGCCTGCGCGAGGTTCCGCGTCACGCTGTCCACGTTCATCCCGTGCGACCCGAAGATGATTCCGGCTTCCGCGCTGATGATGGCGGCGACCGGGTAGTCCGCCAATGCGATAGCGAGCGCCTCGGGCGTGTCGTCGCCATACAGGATCGAATGCATCTTGGGTTCGACGGGCATGTTCATCGCGTGGATGATGCGGGGGTCGAACTCACCGCCAAGCTGATCCGCCTGAATGCCGTTCTTGAGCCGCTCGTCCAATGCGCGCCCGTCCCGCCGCCAGTCGTCCATCGCTGCGTCGTACCTGACGCGCGCCTTCTGGTACTCGCGCCGCTGTTTTGCCTCCCATTCTCGAATGGCGGCAGTGAACTTCTTGTCCACGGTCGTCTTCCGCTCGCCGCTCTCGGCGACGGTGAGCAGGTACAGGGTTGCCGGACCCGACAGGCGGGCATCGCGTCGGACGCTGAAACGGGTCTGCACTGCGGTGGAGACGGCCGACAGCGCGCTTGCGGCGACCAGCGCGAGCGGCGCCCGCACGTAGCTAGCGACCTCCTCCACGGCATCGCGAACGATCTGCGGCAGCGCGTGCACGGGGTAAGGCTCGGCTCGCTCCACCTTGCGGAGCGGTTGCGGGTTCCACTTCTTCCGAGCGGCATCGAACTCGTCCATGCGGAAACTTGAAAAGTCAACCATTCCGCGTCTCCCGGCAGGAGGGTAGCGGGCGTGCGGCTTGCGGACCCACCGGCCCCTTCGGTAATACTGTCATCGCTGATGTACCTCGATGAGCGCGCGGGACGGCACATCCCGCCGCTTTTCGTGATGGGTCTTACGGTCGGCTTGCCGCTGTTCCCTGCGGCGGAGAAAAGCGCGCGCTGTCAGACGCTTGCCGGTGCGGACCGCAAGTTGTGAGGTTTGGCGGAGCCTTGCGCAGCCGGGCTGTAGGCGCTCGTGCTGGCGAACGACTGCTGCTCGAGCCATTCCGCTACGGCAGAACGCTGGTAGCGCACGGGGGCTTGCGCCGCGCGACCGAGCTTTACGAAGCGCGGCCCCTTCCCCTTGTGACGCCAGATTTCGAGCGTGTTGGGCTTGATGCCGAGAAGCGCGGCGGTCTGCTCATTGTCGAGCAGGTCGTTGAGGTTGACTGTTTCCGTCACGGACGGGACTCCAGCTTCGCCCTGACATCGCAGGGATCAGACAAGCTGTGGTCACCAGCACCGGAGGAACCCCCTCCGGCAAAGTGTCCGGGGACATCGGGGGCTTTCACCCTTATCCCGCCGGCTCTGGGTTCCGGGTCCTCAAGGGAACGCCCCGGCGCGCCGCCCCGCTAAGCTGGGAGCGTTAATAGCTTTACGCTGCCGCGCTAAAGTCGCGCAAGCGAGAATGCAGCTGGCCCGCTACCCCCGGTCTCGGTGGCGCAGCCGCCTGCGAAGCGGCGTGGGGCGCGATCGGCGTGCTGCCGGTACGCACGCGGCACCCCGCGAAGATCAGCGCTGTGCCGGCCTACGCGCGGAGAGGGACCACGTTCGCGCCGCTCGCCCGCGCGGCCTGCTCATCCATCCAATCAGCGATGCGCTGGGCTTCCGGCTGGAGGTACTGGAGGCGCGACGTTTCGAGATAGTGGCGGGCGGTGACGCCCTTCGGTACGTGGTTCGTCAGAAGCTCGACCTTGTAGTAGTCGATGCCGCACATCGCGACAGCGATCGTCGTATAGGTACGGCGCAGATCGTGAGGCGTGACCTTCTCGCCCGCAACCTCGCTGACCCTCTTCATCATGTCGCGCGGGTCTTTGATGTGGCCTGCGTCGCCCCACGAAGGGAAGACGTACTCGTTACCTTCGACCCGCTTCCGGGTCTTCAGCAGTTGCACCGCCTGCGACGATAGCGGGAGCCACACCGGGTTGCGGTTCTTCGGGTCGGGCAGGTGGAACCAGCCTTCCTCCAAGTTGACCCGATCCCACGTGAGCGGCGCAGCTTCACCGATGCGGCATCCGGTGAGCAGGAGGAAGATCACAAGGTCGATGCTGGACGCCGTGTCTCGGTTGTGCGCGGTGACGCGCCACTGCTGGAGGGAGGACCACACCGCGCCGATGCGCCCGTCTGGGACGCGGCTGGTCCGGGGCTTGAGAACGATCCAGTCGTCCTTGAGCGCCGACACGGGGTTGTGCACGATGAGCGGGGTGCCGTCCGCATGACGGTGCTGGCGACCGGCAAAGTTGATGAGCGCGCGGAGCACCGAGAACGCTTGGTTCGCCTGCCCCGGCGCGGCGGCCTTCCCGCGCAGGCCGCGCGTGAGCATCTCTCGGTAGCGCTTCCGCACGTCATCCTCGGTGATGCCCGCGATGGGCTTGTCCTTCCACGCTGCGAACGTGGTCGCGACATGCCGGGTTATCTCCGACTTGCTGCTCTCCTTCAGCTTGCCAGGACGCTCGACATAGGCGTCCGCGACCTGCTGGAGCGTGACGCCAGCCGCTTTGGTCTGCTTGGCGATGGCGCGCGGGTCGCCGCCGAGCCGCATGGTCCGCAGGTGCTCGCGCGCAGCGTCACGGGCTTGGTCGGTGGTGAACACCCCGAACGCGCCGATGGTGATGCGCGCCTCCTTCCCGCTGCCCTCCACCCTGCCCTGCACGATGAACGTCATCTTGCCTGTCGGCGTGACGCGCAGGCCGAAGCCTTTGACCTCGGTGTCCCAGTGGAAGGCGTCCTTAGCGCCGGGCTTGATGCGTTCGACGTATCCCTTGGTGAGCTTGGCGCGGTTCGGTTGGCTCATTCTCCTAACCCCTCGTAAGCGTGTCGTAAGCGGCAGCGGTAAAGCTGCCACAACCCGCGTAGGGCTTATCAGGAGAGCCAAGCAACTGATTTAACTCGACAATAAGGCTGTGCGAAGCTGCGCAAAATTGCGTAAAGGTCGTTCGCCGCAAACTTGAAAACCGCCGTGGGTTCACGCCCACCGTGGGTTCGAATCCCACCCCGTCCGCCAGTGGAGCTGCCTTGTGTCGGCTTGGCGCCTGGAGCCTCGATCAAGCTGCGCTAGCGTGGCAGAGGGGGGTACCTTCCGCTCGGGGCGCAGCAGCGCTCTCGTTGCTGGTGGGTGTCGGGTATGACGCGCCGATCCGGGCGACGGTGCTGGCGCTGCCATTCCCAAGCGGCGAACGTCACCCGCGAAACAATTGGCACCAGTTCGCCCCGTGGCGGTTGACAACCTAGGTTGTTGAGGAGGCGTCGGTGCAGGATCGTGAGCGCGTCGTGGCCGTGGGCCTGCTCACCGCGCGCGACCTCGCCGTGCTCGGGCAGGGGTTCAAGCGCGCCTACCCGCTGCCGGAGGATCAGTCGTTCAGCGACCTGCTTGTCCAGCTCGATCGCGCCGACGTGGAGCGCGTCCGGATCATCGCGCGGAGCTGAGCGGTAGAAGCGTCAGCGGAACGGCGTCGTCTCGCAGCGGGTCGCGCGTCGGATCGCCAGCGCATTCAGACCAGCAGCGCGCCGTTCCTTTCGACCATCACGGCTGCGATCGCGTCGAAAAGGCCGTCCATCGAGATCGGCTTCACCAGGAAATCGGTCGCTCCGGCCTGCCGACACATTTCGCGGACGCCTGGGGTCAGGTCGGCGGTGGTTACGACGATGGGTACCCGCTGCCCGTCCTTCTCGCGCGCGCGCAGCTGCCGGATCGCAGTCAAGCCGCTCACCTCCGGCATCCGGATGTCCATGAGCACGAGGTCGAACGAGCCGCGCTCGATCAGGCCCAATCCGGCGTGCGCGCTGTCGGCCTCCGTGACGGCCAGTCCCGCCGTCGACAGCATCTCGCGCACCACGAAGCGGTTGGAGCTGTCGTCGTCGATGTAGATGATGTTCATTCGTGCTTCCCTCCTCCGGGAGGCTGCGGCCGTGCCGACCAATTCTTAAAGCCGGATTGACGGGCTGCCGCGACCGTGCGCAGGCGCGCTTCCTGCGGTCCCGTGGGAGCGGCCTGCATGGCGTCGGTCAGCTGCGGATCGCGGCAGCTGTGGCTGCCACCATGACTATGATCTTCCATGCCGCGGCGCTGCGTTGCGCACCCAAGATGGATGGGACTGCCGGCTGATAGTTACCGGATCGTAAGCTCTACCCTTTGGCGATTCGTCAATCGCGTCCCGTCACGCGGCTCTCCCCGGACAACCTTGGAGGCGACCGTGAGCAAGTACCTGGCCGGCTGGAAGCGCGCGATCGCGCTGTCGGGCGCGAGCCTGCTCGCGCTCAGCACACCGGCCCAGGCGGGCGCCGTCCAGGCGAGCACCGGCGATGTCAGCCCGCTCTACGGCCGCATCAATCCCTTCTACGGGTCGGTCAATACGAGCTACGGCCGGATCAACCCCTTCTATGGGCGCATCAATCCGTTCTACGGGCGCATCAATCCGTTCTTTGGCGACGTTTCGCCATTCTGGGGGCGCATCAATCCGTTCACGCAGGCGACCGACGCGTCCACGCTTGGCTTCTACGGCACGGCCTATAACCCGTTCTGGGGATCGGCGAGCCCGTACCTGAAGCCGATGGCGAACGGGCTCAACTATGGCTCGCTCGCAGGCTTCTGGACCAGCACGTACAATGCCTGGACGCCGATCCTGGCCAATTGGAATGCGGCGACGACGACCACGCAGGCGGCCGCGGTGGCCACGCAGATCCAGAACGGCCTGGTGACGCCTGCCAACGCTTTCTGGGGGCCCGTAATCGCCAAGTCGGGCCCGGCCGCGGCGAAGACGCAGGCGCTGCTGGGCCGGCACCTGACGGAAGCCGGCATCACCTTCAACGCAGATGGCTCGATCAACGCCGCCAGCCTGCTGAACAGCGACGCCTCCAAGCGCGCGATGCTGTTCCTCAACGTCTATGACGATCTGATGGACCTGTCCGGCACCGGCCATGTCGACTGGTGGATGGGCCGGGTCGGCTGGAGCCCGGCGCTCGCGCAGATCCAGGGCAAGACGGCGAGCGGCGCCGCGGTGCCGACCGTTGGCATGATCGACCTTGCCGTCACCGTATCGGTCGGCGCCGACGGCAAGCCGATCAAGGGCACCAAGCTGTCGAAGCAGATCGTGCAATATGGCAGCACGGTGTTCGACAACGGCCATGGCGCCGCTGTCGGCAGCCTGATCATGGGCGCGGTGGACGGGTCGGGCGTGCTCGGCATCATGCCTGCCGGCTCGGTGCGCGTGCTCGCCTATGATCCGTATGACGAGACCGGCACGACCAATTGGACGGACGTGGGCACCGGCATCGCCACGCTCACCAGCGCGATCTTCAAGGGCGCGACTACGCCACTTGGCGTGCTCAACGCCTCGCTCGGCGAGCCGGGCTACACGCTGAGCCCGGGCTGGAACGATGCGCTCGCCAATGCAGGCGCTGCCGGCCGCAATCTTGTGGTCGCGGCGGGCAATGACGGCGTGACGCAGACCGCCAACGTCAAGTGGAACTTCGCGAACAATCCCAATCTGATCATCGTCGGTTCGGTGGGCGCGGACGGCACCATCTCCAACTTCTCGAACCGGCCGGGCGAGGCGTGCCTGCTGCCGACCACGTCGACGTCCACCGTCTGCGCTGAGGCGAACAAGCTCAAGTACCGCTTCATCGTCGCGCCGGGCGAACTCATCCTCGTGTCGGACGGCGTCGGCGGGCACGTGCGCCAGTCCGGCACCTCACTCGCCGCCCCGCTCGTCTCGGGCGCGATCGCCATGCTGCAGAACCGCTGGCCGTGGTTGTCCAACTATCCGAACGAGACCGCGTCCATCATCCTGAAGTCGGCGACGCCCAAGGGCACCAAGCCCGGTGCCGACCCGGTCTATGGCGTGGGCGAGCTCAACGTCGTCGCCGCGCAATCGCCGCTCAGCTGGTCGAACCTCGTCTACTTCCCGATGAAGAACGGCTCGCTGCCGACCCCGGTCGCGACCGTGCAGAAGTCGACCAATCGGGACACGTACAGCTGGAACACGCTCGCGAAGTCAGGCGTGTCGCTCCAGAGTGCGGTGACGCAGCAGAGCACGGCTACCCAATCCTCCTGGAATGCGAGCGGAGCCTCCTACGTCGCCTTCGAGAAGGTCGGCGCGACCTTCCGCGACTTCCAGATCCCGCTCTCGTCCAAGCTGGTAGGCCAGACCGTGACGACACTGGGGGGTGGACAGAGCTATCAGAGCTATCTGTCGGCGGCGTTCCGCTCGCAGATCGGCCATTTCGCGACGCTCGATGCCAACCCTGCAGGGACCAGCCTGTTTGCGAACGGCTTCGAACGCTCGTCCGTGCCGGCCGGCACGATCGGCGCGATGCAGCTGCGCGCGAACGTGAGCGCCACGGGCACGACCAACGGCTTCCGCACCTCGAGCGGCATGCCCTACGAGACGGGCATGACGCTGGCGGGCGAGCATAGCGCGCTCCAGTTCGGCTTCGGCAACGGCGCCGCGGCGCTGGACACGAGCGCCAGCTTCGCCTTCCGCAACGACCACAATCTGGCGGGAGGCGGCGTCAATCCGGTGCTCGGCCTGGCGTCGGGCGGAGCCTATCTCGGCGGGCGCATGGAAGTCGTTCCGGGCCTCGCCTTCGGGTTCGGCACGACGCAGCGGACCGTGTGGCGCAACCCCGACGCGTTCGGATACGGGGCGCTCCAGGCCGGATCGTGGGTCAACCGCTATGCGGCCAACGCGCAGACGGTGAACGTGCGCTACGCCGTGACGCCGCGCCTGATCGCCCATGCCGGCTATACGCGGCTGCGCGAGCAGAATGCGTTGCTCGGCATCCAGTCGCTGAGCCAGTCCGATCTGCGCGGCGGTTCGGCCACGAACGGGGCGACGATCGGCTTCGACCTGCGGCTGGAGCATGGCGTGACCCTGTCCGGCTCGGGCACGCTCGCCCGCACCGACGCGAGCGGCGGGCAGCTCACCGCCGATCGGCTGACGGGCGCTGCGGCCGCGTTCGCGGTGACCAAGAACGGCGTGTTCGGCCGGGGGGATCAGCTGCGCCTGACCGCCGCCACGCCGCTGCACACGGTGGCCGGCCAGGTCCGCTACAGCTCGCTCGGCGTCATCGACCGTGACACGGGTGACATCGGCGTAGTGACGCAGGCGCTGGATGTCCGGTCCAGGCAGATGCCGCTGACGGGCGAGATCATGTACGGTGGTCGGCTGAGCGGCGTTGGGCTATTCTCGCTGTTCGGCCGCATCGAACGCGCCAATCAACTGGCCGGTAGCGCGAACGCGCTGGGCGCAATGGGCGGCGCACAACTTCAGATCGGCTTCTAAGACAGGGCGTAAGCGTCTGGCGCGAAACCATTGTTGAGCTTCTAGGGGAGCGCTGGGGAGCAGCCGGCCCTCCCCCCCATGCGCGGTGGAGGATCAGGCGAGCGTGGGCACGTTCGCCCCAGGTCCCGATAGGGCTCTCGGCCGCCTCGGCGGAGCGGTCGGCCCAAGGCTCGCCGTGCTGGAGTAGGTTAGGCTGTGCCCACATCTTCGCCCGGCCGGGTCGACGTTCATACCTCGCCGAGGCGCAAGCCAGGCATCTGGTGGCCCGCGGCAGCTTCGCGGAAAGACACGAGCCGGCCAGCGGCCTCGTCCCATAGTACCAGTCGGACCGAGCGGACGCTCTCGCGCAGCGTCAGCCGGTTGACCCGCGCCAGCTCCGGAAGCGCACGCAGCGCTGCGGGCAGGCGGTAGAAGGGGATGGTGCTGCAGAGGTGGTGAACGTGGTGCGCGCCGACGTCGGCCGTGAACCATCGCAGGATGGGCGGCAGAACGAGGTGCGAGCTCCCCGCGACCGCCGCCTCGTGGAAGGCCCAGTTGCCGTCATCGCGCCAGTGCGTCCGCTCGAACTGATGCTGCACGTAGAACAGCCACACGCCGAGCGATGCTGCCACGAGCGTGATCGGCAGCTGCACAAGGAAGAATGATCGCACGCCGACCAGAAGGATGAGCGCCGCCGCGGCGAGGCAGACCGCAGTGTTGGTGCCCATGGTGCTCAGCCACGGGCGCCAGCCGCCACGCATCCGGCCGAGCGGAAGCCGGTAGCGCAGGAAGAACAGCCAAGCCGGGCCGATCCCGAACATCACCGCGGGGTGGCGGTACAGCCGATAGCGCAGCCGCGCCCAGACCCCGCGCGCCGCGAACTCGCGGGTGGTGAGCGTGTCGACGTCGCCCACGCCCCGGCGGTCGAGGTTGCCGGTGCCCGCATGGTGCAGCGCATGCTCGCGGCGCCACAGGTCATAAGGGCTGAGCGTCACCACGCCGAGGCAGCGGCCGACCCAGTCGTTAAGGCGCCGCCCGCGGAAGAACGAGCCGTGGCCGCAGTCGTGCTGGATCAGGAACATGCGCAGTAGGAAACCGGCGGCAGGCACGGCCAGGAGCAGCGTCAGCCCGTAATGGATGCGGAGCGCGCCAAGCATCAGCAGCCACAGCAGCGCGAGCGGGACGGCGCTCAGCGCCAGCTCCAATGCACCGCGGGCGTTGCTCGGCCGCCGAAAGGCCCCGAGCTGGCGGGCGATCACGCGGTAATCCACGGGCTTGACGGGAGCCGTGGTGTCCGGTGGCGTGGCAGGCATCATGAGTACAGCGGGCCCTCGTATTCGAGCGGGCCTCGGCGCCGCGGACATCATGGTCGGAAATGGTCAGGAGGCTCGAAGCACCTGCAACATGTCTGGGGGCTGTACGGCTCGCATCCGTCGCAGGGCGAAGCTTTAAGCTGACTGCTGCGACCAGCTACAGACGCTGCATCGGCGCAAATCACTCGGCCACGTCTTCTGCCGTTCATCGTCGCACCAGTCGCAGCACCACCGCGCCAAGCGCAACGCCCGTGATAGCGGCCGCGACGTCCGCCACCCAGTCCGCCAGCTCCGCGTCGCGGCCGATCAGCGGCACCGCCTGACTCACTTCGATCAGCGCCCCGAACAGGCTGGCCCATGCCAGCAGGCGAAAGGCGGACGAGCGCGGATAGGCCAGGCGGGCGAGCAGGCCGATGACCAGGAACGCCGCCATGTGGTTGAGCTTGTCCCACCGGGCGAGGTGGGGTGCGTCGGCCTGGGGCAGGATGGCCGCGACATAGGCGACCAGCACGGCTAGCCAGCACGCGACGACAAGCAGGCGGCGGAACGGCGGCATGGGCGCTGGCCCTGCCCCAGCTTGCGCCCGTGGCACAAGCTCTGCGATGAGGGCGTTGAGCCGCGATGCCGAGCACGACCCCGCCCCCTGCCGCCGAGCTGGACCGCCTCATCGCCGCCGCGCATGCCTGGGCGCCGGCGCCGCTCGCCATCGCCACCGTGGTGTCCACCTGGGGATCGGCCCCGCGGCCGCGGGGCAGCCACATGCTGGTCCACGCCGACGGC
>Ga0325400_1003979_pt1 | contig 13555 bp, 10 predicted proteins | sample PopdelMetagenome_2_FD_205662 | JGI IMG/M metagenome (GOLD analysis project Ga0325400, IMG submission 205662) | Populus deltoides microbial communities from Bellville, Georgia, United States - Xylem-PdKOR-R1 | ecosystem: Host-associated > Plants > Phyllosphere > Stem > Wood/Secondary xylem... | reverse complement strand
CGGACCTGCCCCGCCATGTCGGTGGCGAGCTGCCCCAGACGCGCGCGCGCGGCATCGCCGACCTCCAGGAGGAACTGCGCCTGGGCGCCGAGCTCGTCGCGGTTGGCCGCGAGCGAGGTGGTGAGTGCGGCCACCGTCCGCTCCAACGCCGCCGCCTCCTGCCGCATGGCGCGCGCGGTGGCGCCGAAGCGCTGCGCCTCTGCGCGGCTGGAGCGGCGCGCGATCAGGTAGACGACACCCACCAGGATCGGCACGGAGGCGAGCGCCGCCAACCAGCCCGCCAGCTCCACCGGCGCGAGGCTCGACAATTCGGCACGCGCCCGCCACGTCATCGCGGCAAGCCAGATTGCGGCGATCGCCACCGCCGTCGCGGGCGCAGCCCAGCCGATCGGGTCTGCGTCCGACGCCGGCACCGGGTCGGGTGCCGCGTAGTCCTCGGGAGCGGGGGGAAAGGCGGACGCAGGGCCCGCATTGTCCGCCGCCAGCAGCGATCGATCCTGGCGTACCTCGAACTTCATCAGACCCCCGTGTCCCCTCGGCGTTGTTTACCATGTTTGGGGCGGGCGCAACACCGTGCGGCAACGATCGCTTAACCGGCCGGGCTTAGGACCGTGCGCATGGCCTATGATCCAGGAGCGATCGATGCCGCGCTGGCGGCGGCGATCGGTGACGACCCGGCGCTGATCGCGGAATTGCGGCTCGCCTTTGTCGAGAGCGCCCAGGCGGCGTTGGACGCCCTGGCCGCCGCGACGGACGCGGTCGCATGGACCGCGGCGGCGATGCGCCTGAAGAGCCTTGCCGCGAGCTTCGGTGCCGTGCGGCTGATGGCGCAGGCGTCGGCTGCGCAAGACCGCCCGCTCGACCCGGCCGTCCTCGCCAAGCTGCGACGCGCCGTAGCGCGGCTCTGACCAAGGTTGCTTTCGCTTTCATCGGCGGCGGCTTGCCGCTAACCGCGCCCGATGCTTGCCGGGCTCCTGTTCGCGATCAACGAAGCGGAAGACCGGCCGGGCCGGCTGACCGCGACCCTGCCGTTCGGCGGGCTGACGCTGATCGAGTATCAGGCACGCATCCTGATCGCGGCGGGCGCGTCGCAGATCATCGTCGCGGTTCAGCGGGTCACACCCGAGTTGCTGGGCGCGCTCACCCGCATCCGGCGACGGGGCGTGGTGGTGGACCCCGTCCGCACCGCGGTCGAGGCGGGCGAGCGCTTGCACCCGTTGGCCCGCGTCGTGATGCTGGCGGACGGCCTGGTGACCACCGAGACGGTGGTCGAGGCGGTCGCGCAGGACGGCGGTGACGCCCTGATCGTGGTGCCGGTGGTCGACGCGCCGCCGGGCTGGGAGCGGGTGGGCGCGCAGATGGCGTGGGCGGGCGTGGCGCGGGTGGAGGCGGGGCGGATCGTCGAGCTCGCCCGCCTGCCGCGCGACTATGACGTGCAATCGACGCTGTTGCGGCTGGCCGATCAGGCGGGCGCGCGGCACCTGACGCTGGCGGGCGGGGCGATGCGCGAGGGACACGGGATCGAGCACCGGGCGGCCGCTCTGGCGGTGCGCGGGCGCCTGGTGCTCGCCGCATTGGTGGAGGGGCGGCGCGGTTGGTACAATCGCTGGGTGGCCGGGCCGGTCGCCCGGCTGGTGCTGCCCTGGCTGGTGGACCGCGGCACGCCCGGGCTGCCGGTCGCGATCGGCGGGGCGGTTACGGGAGCAATCGGGATCGGAGCGGCCGCCGGGGGACTGGTCGGGACAGGCGCGCTGATCGCGCTTATCGGCTGCCTGATCCTGGGACTGGGTGGGACGCTGGGTGGTTTGCGCGATGAGACCAAGCTCGCGGCCGCGCAGTCGATCGGCGTGCGGGTCGTGCCCGCTTTGGCGATGTTGGCGATCAGCTGGGCGACCGGCGGCTCGGCACCCGTGCTGGCGTTTGCCGGCGTGGCGCTCGGCGCGATCGGGGAGCGTGCGGCGAGCGGAGCGCTGCGCGGCCAATGGTGGGGCACGCCGCCCGCCTACCTCGCGGTGATCGGCGCATTGGCGCTGGCCGGCCTTCCGGCGACGGGGCTGGCGCTCGCGGCCGTTTATGCCGGCGCGACGCTGGCGGCGGCGGTGGAGGCGCTCCGCCGGCGAGCCTTAGCCTCGTTTTAACGACGGAACGATTACCGGACCAGCATGCCAACCGTACCACCCCAGCCTCTCTCGCCCGCCGAGGCCGCGGTTCGCGCGCGCACGCGGGCGGCGGTCAGGGCGCACGGGGCGGTCGCCGACTTCTTCCTGCCGGACGATGCGCGCCTGGACGAGCGGACCCGTGTGGTCGCGGCGCGGATGCTGGGCGAGGCGATCGGCGGGCTCGACCTCGCGATCCGGCGCCATGCCGCCCGCCTGCTGGGACGAGCCGGCCCCGACGACGAAGCAGAGCGTCTGCTGGCGTTGCGCGACGACGTCGCCGCACGGCTGTCGAGACCCGGCCTGCTGCCCGGCGAACTGATCGAGGAATTGATCGCGCGCGTCCGCCACGACGCGCTCGCCGAGCGCCTGACGGCCGCCGACGCTGATGCCGAGCAACCAAGCCTCCTGGTCCGCCTGGCGGGCGTGCCCGACACGGTGGTGGCCGGCGCCGCCAGCGCGCTGTTGGCCGCGGAAAACCGCCGCCGCGGCGACACCGACCATGGTCCCGGCGGAGGCAGCGAACTGCCGGCGGAGCTTCACCACCGACTGGCCTGGCTGATCGCGGCGGCGTTGCACGAGATGGCGGGCGCCGACGTAACGGTCGGTCGCGCGCTGGCGGAGGCGACCGCGCGCAGCATCGCCGCCTATGATGAGGGCGATCGGCTGGATGCGGTGGCGACCCGACTGGCGATCGCGATCGACGCTCGCGGCCACGAGCTGCCGGAACTGCTGATCGACGCTTTAGGGGATCGGCGTCTGGCCCTGTTCATCGCGGTGCTCGCCCGCGCGCTCGACCTGGACTTCGCGCAAACCCGTGCGCTGGTGGTCGAACCGGACGATGAGCGGCTCTGGCTGGGGCTGCGCGCCGCCGCTCTCGAGCGCAGCACGATTGCGCGCATCGCGCTGATGCTGGCCGATGCCGATCCGCGGCGAGACATAGAGAGCTTCGCCGAGCGGTTGGACGAGGTGGCGGCGGTGAGCGCCGACGCTGCCCGCGAGGCGCTGGCCTGGCTGACGCTGCCGCCGGATTTCCGGGCGGCCATCCACGCATTGGGGACGATGTGACGGTCGCGGCCCATCCCGTGTCGGTGCTGAACGCGCGGCTGGATCGCGAGGGTCGGCTAATCGACGCCGATCCCGCGCTCGCCGGTCTCAACGCGCGCGCGGGCGGCGCAACGGGCACGCTGCTCGCGCCGCCAGCGCTGGCGACGGTGGTGCGGCTGGCGCGCCGACTTGGCATCGTCGTGTCCCGCAGGATCACGGTCGCGGATGACGACGCCGACATCGAGATGTGGGCTCGCGCCCAGCCCGACGGCGACGGGGTGCGACTGGCGGTCAGCGGTTGGCGGGAGACCGGCGTGTGGACGCCTCCGACCGATCGCGAGTCCGTTCAGCCGGACGCCGACTGGCGTTGGGAAACGGATGCGGCCTTGCGGCTGACCCTGGTCTCGCCCGTGGCTGGTCGAAGCTTCGGCTTCGATCCGTTCGCGCTTCTCGGCAAGCCGCTGACCGCATTGTTCGATCTGGAAAGCGACGGCGACGGTCTGATGCCGATCCTGTCGGCCCTGGCTGGGCAGGCTGCGCTGTCAGACCAGCCCGCGCGGCTGCGGGCGACCGGCGCGGCGGTGGTGATCTCGGCCACGGTCCGGCAGGACGCGAGCGGCGGCTTCGGTGGTTTCGTCGGCGGCGTACGGATGGACCAGGTCGTCGAGCCCGAACCGGCGGTCGCGCCGGCCGCCTTGCCGACCCAGTTCACGGCCGGGCTGGACCAGGCGCTGCGAACGCCGCTGGCCCGGATCGTCGCGCATGCCGACAGCATCAACGCCGCGGCGGAAGGACCGATCGGCGACGACTATGCCGGCTATGCGGCCGACATCGCCAGCGCGGGCCGGCACCTGATCGGCCTGGTGGACGATTTGGTTGATCTGCAAGCCATCGAGCGGGACGACTTTGCGCCCGCCCGGGATCCGATCGACCTGGCCGACGTGGCACGGCGCGCGGCGGGGCTGCTTTCCGTCCGCGCCGCCGGGGCAGGGGTGACGATCGACCGGCCGGGCTTCGCGGATGCGGCGCCGGCCACCGGTGACTTCCGACGTACGCTGCAGATCCTGGTCAACCTGGTCGGCAATGCGGTGCGCTACTCCCCGGCGGGAACGGCCGTGTCGGTGTCGGTCGCGCGCGAGGGCGACAGTGCGCGCGTAGCGGTGGTCGACCGGGGCAAGGGCATCGCGCTCGAGGATCATGGCCGCGTGTTCGAGAAGTTCGAACGGATCGACCCGTCCGAGATCGGCGGCAGCGGACTGGGTCTCTACATCGCGCGGCGGCTGGCGCGGGCGATGGGCGGCGACCTGTCGGTGACCAGCACGCCGGGTGCGGGGGCGACGTTCACCCTGACCCTGCCTGCCCGGTAACCCGCGGCCAGGACCAATGGCTCAGCGGCGGATCCGCCGCGCCGCGAGGATCAGAACCAGCCCGAACACCGCGAGGGCGGCGCCGTAGTCGGCCCACTCGCGGCGGTCGAGCATCGCGCTGGATTGCGGCCAGTGGATATAGCCCAACCCTTGCGCGATCCACAGGACACCCATCAACGCCGCCAGCACCCCGGCGACGATCAGCAGCGGCCTGAGCCGGGCCATCAGCGGTTCGCCACCGGAACGTACGACCGCTGCGTCGGCCCGGCATAGAGCTGGCGCGGGCGCCCGATCTTCTGATCGGGATCGGTGATCATCTCGTTCCACTGCGCGACCCAGCCGACGGTGCGGGCGAGCGCGAAGAGGACGGTGAACATCTCGGTCGGGAAGCCGATCGCCGACAGGATCACGCCCGAATAGAAGTCGACGTTCGGGAACAGCTTCTTCTCGACAAAATAGTCGTCCTTGAGCGCCAGTTCCTCCAGCCGCAGCGCGGTCTCGAACACGGGGTCGGACACCTTGAGGCTGTCGAACACCTCGCGCACAGTCTTCTGCATTACTGTCGCGCGCGGGTCGTAGTTCTTGTAGACGCGGTGGCCAAAGCCCATCAGGCGGAATGGATCGTTCTTGTCCTTGGCGCGGGCGATGAACTCGGGGATGCGGTCGGGCGTGCCGATCTCGCGCAGCATGTTGAGCGCGGCCTCATTGGCACCGCCATGCGCGGGCCCCCAAAGGCAGGCGATGCCCGCCGCGATGCATGCGAACGGGTTCGCGCCCGAACTTCCCGCCAGGCGAACAGTGGAGGTCGACGCGTTCTGTTCGTGATCGGCGTGCAGAATGAAGATGCGGTCGAGCGCCTGCTCGACCACCGGATTGACCTCGTACGACTCCGCCGGCACGCCAAAGGTCATGCGCAGGAAGTTACCGGTATAGCTCAGCGAATTGTCGGGGTAGAGGAAGGGCTGACCGACGCTGTACTTATACGCCATCGCCGCGATGGTCGGCATCTTGGCGATGAGGCGGTGCGAGGCGATCGTCCGCTGCACCGGATCGTGGATGTCTGTGGAATCGTGGTAAAAGGCGCTCAGCGCGCCGACCACGCCGCACATCACCGCCATCGGGTGTGCGTCGCGCCGAAAGCCGCGAAAGAAGGTCGCGAGCTGTTCATGCACCATGGTGTGGCGTGTGATGGTAGTGGTGAAGGTCGACAGGTCCTCCGCGCCCGGCAGCTCGCCGTTGAGGAGGAGGTAGGCGACCTCCATGAAGCTCGACTGTTCGGCCAGTTCGCCGATCGGATAGCCGCGATGGAGGAGAACGCCCTCGTCGCCGTCGATATAGGTCAGCTCCGACCGGCACGACGCGGTGGAGGTGAAGCCGGGATCGTAGGTGAAGGCGCCGGTCTGGCCGTACAGCTTGCGGATGTCGACCACGTCGGGGCCGACCGAGCCCGACAGGACCGGGTAGGGGAACTGCTTGTCGCCGAGCGAGAAACTGGCGTCGGTCATCCGGCTCATCCTTCCTTGTGATCGGCCTGGTCGGCGATGCGAGCCAGGCTCTCCTCGCGCCCGAGAGCCGCGAGGACGTCGAAGATCCCGGGCGATGTCCTGCGCCCGGTCAGCGCCACGCGAAGCGGCTGGGCGGCTTGGCCGAGCTTGATGCTCCGCGCCTCCGCCACCTGCCGCACCGCGGCTTCGAGCGCATCCGTATCCCAGTTGTGCACCGCGTCAAGCGCGGTGTGGAGCGCGGACAAGGTCGCGCGCGCCTCGCCCGTCAGGAGCGGCCGGGCGTCGTCAACGATCGTTACCGGACGTTGAAGGAACAGAAACGCGGCGCCATCGCGCAGTTCGTTGAGGTTGGCCGCGCGCGGCTTGAGCGACGGCATGGCGGCGAGCAGCGTCACACGGCGAGTGTCGCCGTCGTCGAACTCCAGCTTCTCCGCAACCAGGTCGGCCAGGCGGACGTCCGGCGTTTCGCGAATGTAGTGGCCGTTCAGGTTTTCCAGCTTCTTGAGGTCGAACCGAGACGGAGCCTTGCCCACCGCATCCAGATCGAACCAGCGCGTCGCGTCCTCGCGAGAGATGATTTCCGCATCGCCGTGCCCCCAACCGAGCCGGAGCAGATAATTGTCCAGCGCATCCGGCAGGATGCCCATCTCGTCGCGATACGCCTCGATCCCGACCGCGCCGTGGCGCTTGGACAGCTTGGCGCCGTCCGCGCCGTGGATCAGCGGGATGTGAGCGTAGGTCGGCTCGGCCCAGCCGTTCGCGCGGTAGATGGGCAGCTGGCGAAAGGCGTTGTTGAGGTGGTCGTCGCCCCGGATCACGTGGGTCACGCCCATGTCGTGGTCGTCGACCACCACCGCCAGCATGTAGGTGGGCGTGCCGTCTGAGCGGAGCAGCACCATGTCGTCCAGTTCCGCGTTCTGGACGGTCACGTTACCCTGGACCTGGTCGGCGATGGTGGTCGCGCCTTCCTGCGGCGCGCGGAGCCGGACGACGAAGGGCCGGCCGTCATCGGCGGCGTCGCGGTCACGCCACGCGCTGCGGATGCGCAGCGGGCGCTTCTGCGCCTGCGCCGCCTCGCGCTGCGCGGCGATCTCCTCCGCGGTCATGAAGCAACGGTACGCGTGACCGCTCTCCACCATGGCATGCGCGATCTCGGCATGGCGGCCCGAGCGGGCGAACTGGAACACGGTGTCGCCGTCCCAGTCGAGGCCGAGCCAGCGCATCCCGTCCAGGATCGCGTCGATCGCCGGCTGGGTCGACCGGGCGCGGTCGGTGTCCTCGATACGGAGCAGGAACCGGCCGCCATGGTGCCGCGCGAAGAGCCAGTTGAACAAGGCGGTACGCGCGCCGCCGATATGGAGAAAACCGGTCGGCGAGGGCGCGAACCGGGTGACGATTTCGGATGTTGCGCCCAAGCGCGGGTGCTCCCAGAAGTCTGACTCGATGGCGAGTATCGCGGCCGCGCCTAGCACCAGTCCGGAACCGCACCAAATCGTGTGCCGCCTGGAAACGCTTCTGGAGGCGGAGAGCGGGCAATTGCCGCTATGGGGCCCGGTGCTGGCGATCGCGGGCATCGCCGCCTGGTTCCTGCTTCCCGACCCAGGAGCCTGGGGCGCGCTGTCGCTGGCGCTGGCGGCAACCGCGCTGCTTGGGTTTGCGATGGGAGGCGGGGGCAGGGCGCCACGGTGTGTCGCGCTCGGAGCCCTGGCGATGCTCGCGGGGCTGGGTTGGATTTGGTTGCGGGCCGACCGGGTGACCGCACCGGTGCTCGCCCGGCCGGTCGTCGCCACGGTGCTGGGCTCGGTGGTGCAGGTGGAGGAACTGCCGGCGCGGTCGCTGGTGCGGTTGACGATCGTGACGGAGGGAGGAGACCTGCCTGGACGCGTGCGGGTCAATCTTAGCCAAGCGGACCGACCGCGCGGGCTGGGCGAGGGCGCGCGGCTGAGGCTGCGTGCGCGGCTGATGCCCCCGCCGGGGCCGGCGGTGCCGGGCGCGTACGACTTCGCAAAGGTCGCCTGGTTCGCCCGGCTGGGCGCGACCGGGCGCGGCTTCGCGCCGGTGGAGGTACTCGTGCCGGGGCGCCGCGAGGGGGCGCTGCGGGCGCGGCTGTCGGCGCATATCTCCGAGCGGATCGGCGGCAGCGAAGGCGGCATCGCCGCCGCGCTGGCGACCGGCGACGAGGGCGCGATCGCCGAGGTCGATGCCGAGGCGATGCGACGCGCCGGGCTGGCGCACTTGCTCTCGGTCAGCGGCCTCCACATCACGGCGGTCGTCGCGGCGACGATGTTCCTGGTACTCCGGCTGCTGGCGCTGAGCCCGTGGCTGGCACTGCGCGTCCGGTTGCCGCTGGTCGCTGCAGGGGCCGGGGCAGGGGCGGCGATCGGCTACACCTGGCTGACGGGGGCGGAGGTGCCGACGATCCGCAGCTGCGTCGCCGCGTTGATGGTGCTCGCCGCGCTGGCGTTGGGGCGCGAGGCGCTGACGCTGCGGCTGGTCGCCGCCGGCGCCGTGGTGGTGATTGCGGCAGCGCCTCAGTCGGTCGCGGGACCCAGCTTTCAGCTCTCCTTCGCCGCTATCGTGGCGATCGTCGCGCTTCACGAAGTGCCGCGGATCAAGACGTGGTTCGAGGCGCAGGACGATGGATGGCCCCGGCGGGTGGCGCGGGAAGTCGCCTCATTGCTGCTCACCGGCGTGGCGGTCGAATTGGCGCTGATGCCGATCGCGGTGTATCATTTTCATCAGGCGGGACTCTACGGCGCGCTCGCCAACATCGTGGCGATCCCATGGACCACCTTCGTGATCATGCCGCTGGAAGCGCTGGCGTTGCTGCTGGACGCCGCAGGGTTGGGCGCGCCGGTGTGGTGGCTGGTCGGGTCCGGTCTGTCGTTGCTGCTCTGGTTGGCGCGGCTGGTTGCCGCCGCACCGGGATCGGTAGCGGCGATCCCGGCCATGCCGACGGCCGCCTTCGCGCTGATGATGGGCGGCGAGCTGTGGCTGGCGTTGTGGCGCACGAGGTGGCGCCTGGCAGGCGTCCTGCCTATCATGGTCGGCGGCATATGGGCGCTGGTGACGCCGGCACCCGACCTTCTCGTCACCGGCGACGGCCGGCATCTGGCGATCAGGACGCCATCGGGATTGGCGCTGCTGCGGGACCGGGCAGGCGATTATACCCGCGACATGCTGAGCGAGGGCGCGGGCGAGGACGGCGAGCCGCTGGCGCTGGCCGACCAGCCAACCGCGCGATGCAGCCGCGACCTCTGCCTCGCCACCGTCGAGCGGGACGATCGCCGATGGCGCATCCTGGCCACGCGCAGTGCCTATCTGATTCCTGCAGCCGAACTGATCGCCGCGTGTCGCGGCGCCGACATCGCGATCAGCGAACGCCGCTTGCCGCGTCGGTGCCAGCCGCGCTGGCTGCGGCTGGATCGACCGACGCTGGCGCTCACCGGCGGCGCAGCGGTGACGCTCGCCACCGGCAGCGTGGCCACTGTGCGGACAGCTTGGGATCGCCACCCCTGGGCGGTCCCACCCACCATTGCACCGCCGCGGCCGGTCAATCGCGAGCGACAAGGATTACGACAATTCCGCTCAGGGGGCTCCTGAGACCGGTACCGCGAGTGGGTAAAGGTCGGGCGCTTCGCTCTCGATCACGGGTGCCGCGTCGGCGTGCGTGACGCCGCCGTCATCCTTGCCTATACGGCCCGTCGCGGCCAGTGCGCCGCTTCACCCATCCGCGAAGGCCCCTGCATGTCAGCCATGTTCCGCATCACGCTTCCCGACGGTTCCGTCCGCGAGGTAGCGCCGGGGACTACCCCCGCGGACATAGCGGCCGCGATCGGGCCGGGGCTCGCCAAGGCCGCGATCGCCGCGCGGATCGATGGCGAGGTCCGCGACCTGTCGCGCCCGTTCGCGGGTGACGCGCAGCTGGCCCTGTTGACGATGAAGGACGAGGCCGACGCGCTGGAACTCGCCCGGCACGATTTCGCCCACGTCATGGCGGAGGCGGTGCAGCACCTGTTTCCCGGCACCCAGATCACCTTCGGTCCGGCCACCGCCGACGGCTTCTACTACGATTTCGCGCCCAAGGAGCGGCCCTTCACCGACGAGGACCTGCCCGCGATCGAGGCGGAGATGCGCCGCATCATCGCCCGCAACGAACCGTTCACCCGCGAGATCTGGAGCCGCGAACAGCTGATCAATACCTGGACGGCGCAGGGCGAGACCTTCAAGGCGGAATGGGCAGCGGAGCTTCCCGATGGCGAGGAGCTGACCATCTATCGGCAGGGCGCGTGGCTGGACATGTGCCGCGGCCCGCACATGCCGTCCACCGGCCGGCTCGATCCCGCCGCCTTCAAGCTGACCCGCGTGTCCGGCGCCTATTGGCGCGGCGACCAGAACAACGCGATGCTGAGCCGCGTCTATGGCACCGGCTGGCTGTCGAAGAAGCAACTCGATGCCCATCTCCTGATGCTGGAGGAGGCCGCCCGGCGCGACCATCGCCGGATCGGCGCGGAGATGGACCTGTTCCATCTCCAATCCGAGGCGCAAGGGTCGGTGTTCTGGCACCCCAGGGGCTATATGATCTGGCGGCAGCTGGAGGCGTACATGCGCCGCCGACTGGACGCCGCCGGTTACCAGGAGGTCAAGACCCCGCAGCTGATGGACGCGCGCCAGTGGGAGCAGTCGGGCCATTGGGGCAAGTATCGCGAGAACATGTTCGTCGTTCCTGACGAGGTGCCGGGAACGGAGGAGGACGCCGCGGTCCTGTCGGGCGACGCCGACCTGATGGCCCTGAAGCCGATGAACTGCCCGGCGCACGTCCTGATCTTCAAGCAGGGGATCACGTCCTATCGCGAGCTGCCGATCCGCATGGCCGAGTTCGGTTGTTGCCACCGGAATGAGCCGCATGGGGCGCTCCACGGCATCATGCGGGTGCGCCAGTTCACGCAGGACGACGCGCACATCTTCACGGCCGAGGACGGCGTGACACAGGAGGTACGCGCCTTCTGCGAGCTGCTCGACTCGGTCTACAAGGACCTTGGCTTCGACGACTATGCGGTCAAGCTGGCGCTTCGCCCCGACAAGCGGTTCGGCTCGGACGCGATGTGGGACAAGGCGGAGGCGGAGCTGCGCGAGGCGGTGCTGTCGTCCGGCCTGTCCGATGCGATCAAGGCGCGGTTCGAGGAGTTGCCGGGCGAAGGCGCCTTCTACGCCCCAAAGCTGGAGTTCCACCTCACCGACGCGATCGGGCGTACGTGGCAGGTCGGCACCATACAGTCCGACCGGGTCCTGCCCGAGCGGCTCGATGCCTCCTATATCGGAGTCGATGGCGAGCGCCACCGCCCGGTCATGCTCCACCGCGCGATCCTGGGCACGTTCGAACGGTTCATCGGCATCCTGATCGAGCACCATGCCGGTCGCCTGCCGCTCTGGCTGTCACCGGTGCAGGCGGTGGTCGCGACGATCGTGTCGGACGCGGACGATTACGCGCACGCGGTCGCTGCCAAATTCCGCGCGGCCGGGCTCCGGGTCGAGACCGACCTGCGCAACGAGAAGATCAACTACAAGGTCCGCGAGCATAGCGTCGCCAAGGTCCCCGTCCTGCTCGTCGTCGGCAAGCGCGAGGCAGAGGAGGGCAAGGTCGCGATCCGACGTCTCGGCTCGCAGGCGCAGGAGGTCGTGACGTTGGAGCAGGCCGCTGCGATGCTGCGGGACGAGGCAACGCCGCCGGACCTTCGTTCCGCACCTTCCGCTTGAGCGCGAAAAACACTATATAGATGCGATTACAAGTTCAGGAGAACGACCCATACCCCCTCCCACCATGCGCCGGCCCAACCAGGCGCCGCCGATGAACGGTCCCCGCTTCAACGAGTGGATCCAGAGCCCCAAGGTCCGCGTGATCGATCACGAGGGCGAGAATTTGGGCGTGCTCTACACGCGCGAGGCGATCGCGCAGGCCAAGGAAGTCGGGCTCGACCTGGTCGAGGTGTCGCCCAACGCCGACCCGCCGGTCGCCAAGTTCCTGGATGTCGGCAAGTACAAGTACGAGGCGCAGAAGAAGGCCAATCTCGCCCGCAAGTCGCAGAAGACGCAGGAGATCAAGGAGATCAAGATGCGTCCCAACATCGACGACCATGACTACGACACCAAGATGAAGAAGGTGGAGGAGTTCATCGGCGAGGGCGACAAGGTCAAGTTGACCATGCGGTTCCGCGGTCGCGAGTTGAGCCACGGCCAGTTGGGCATGAACGTGCTCCAGCGAGTCGCCGAGCAGGTGGCCGAGGTCGCCAAGGTCGAGGCTTATCCCCGTATGGAAGGCCGGCAGATGCTGATGGTGCTGGCACCCAAGTGACGCGATCGGGGCTTCCGCAGAAACGGGAGCCCCGGCCCGCGATGGCGCCGGCGGCTCCGGAGTGTTGCATTCGCGCGACACGCGGCTCGAAAACCGTCCCACTCTCCTAAATCCGCTAGACCGCGCCCGCACCGGGCCCGTACCGACTTCTCCAAACCAAGATAGATTGGGAGAGAGAAGCCGATGCGTGTCACCGCGTTCCTATTGTCCGTCGCCGCGGCGGCGATCGCCGTTCCGGCCTACGCGCAGGACAACTCGCCCAGCCTTCCGACCGGCTCCACGCAGGATACCTCGCCGACCGCCAACGGCTCGGTCGAGCAGGCGGAGGACGCCAATCGCGAGGGCGACATCGTCATCACAGCGCAGGGCCGCGCCCAGGCGCTCGCCGACGTGCCGGTCGCAGTGTCGGCGATCACCGCCGACACGCTCCAGAACTCGGGCGCGAACGACATCCGCCAGCTGAACCAGCTGGCGCCGTCGCTGCTCGTGTCCTCCACCGGCTCGGAGGCGAACGGCTCCGCCCGCATCCGCGGCATCGGTACGGTCGGCGACAATCCCGGCCTGGAAAGCTCGGTCGCGGTGTTTATCGACGGCGTCTATCGGTCGCGCTCGGGTATCGGCCTCAACGAACTGGGCGAGATCGACCGGGTCGAGGTGCTGCGCGGGCCGCAGGGCACGCTGGGCGGCCGCAACTCGTCGGCCGGTCTCATCTCCATCATCAGCAAGGCACCGTCCGTCGACGCGATCGCGGGCGGCGGCGAGATCACCTACGGCAATTACGATTTCTGGCGGTTGGCCGCCAACCTCAACCTGCCGCTCGGCGAGACGCTGGCGGCGCGGGTCGACGGCGTCTACGTGAAGCGCGACGGCTTCTACGACGATCCCGTCAACAACACCGACATCAACGATCGCGACCGCTACTTCGTGCGCGGCCAGCTGCTCTTCGAGCCATCGAGCAGCTTCTCCGTCCGGCTGATCGGCGACTACACGCACCGCGACGAGAAGTGCTGCGGCGCGATCTACGTCGACCGCTCGGTCAACCAGGCGGTGGGAAACCTCAACGAGCCGGTACCATCGATCAACGCTGGCGGCGCGACGCTGGCGGGCTTCAACGGCGGTAACAACATC
>Ga0325400_1003977_pt1 | contig 13556 bp, 14 predicted proteins | sample PopdelMetagenome_2_FD_205662 | JGI IMG/M metagenome (GOLD analysis project Ga0325400, IMG submission 205662) | Populus deltoides microbial communities from Bellville, Georgia, United States - Xylem-PdKOR-R1 | ecosystem: Host-associated > Plants > Phyllosphere > Stem > Wood/Secondary xylem... | reverse complement strand
ACGTTGAGTGGTACGCAACGTGCCACGAATCCTCACGGTTGAGGGCCAAGAAGGGCGTGAGAGTTTCGTCAGTGCGCCGGCACGAGGCAGATCGTCGTGTCACGTTCCGTCACCGACCTACGGTGCAGTCGGCATTTGGCAACAGCCTCGACCATGCACTCTGGAGCCGGCGCGCAGCGCTGGACCGTCATCACGCAGAGGTGGTGAGTCGGGTGGTGAGGTGGACGCGGTCGCGGCTGCGGACGGCGCTGGACCACCCGTCGTCGGTGGGCACCATGACGTGCCGGACGGTCGCGGGCAGCAGGACGGGTGCCCCGAACTCCACCTCGTACCGGGCCGCGTCGAGGGCGGGTCCGCCGAGGTCGGCCAGCGCCCGCGACGCCGTCCACATCCCGTGCGCCAGCGCCCGCCGGAACCCCAGGGGTTTCGCGGACAACGCCGAGAGGTGGATCGGGTTGAGGTCCCCGCTGACGGTGGCGTACCGGCGGCCTGTGTCGGCGGGCACCCGCCACCGGGTCCCTCCCCCGTCGGGCGCCTCGAGACGCTCGCCCCCGCGCGGGGTTCCGGGCCACTGCAACCCCCGGGCGAGGTACCGGCTGCGCCCGGTCCACACCGTCTGGCCGTCGACGTCGAGTTCGGTGAGCAGGTCGACCGTCGCGCCCCGACGGTGGGCGTGCATCCCGACCGCCCGCACCCCGAGGTCGAAGGTCTCCCCCAGGTCCAGCGCTCGCGTCTGGGCGAACTCCTGCGCGACGTGGACCACGCCGAGGATGGCGAACGGGAACGGCTCGCGAACCATCAGGTCGATCTGCAGGGGAAACGCGACGACCTGCGGGAAGGGCAGCGGAACGGTGTCCCGCACCGGGAACCCCGTGGTCCGGCAGAACGCCGCGAGCTGGTCCACGTCGAACCGCATCCCGCGCCGGAGCACGCGCGTTCGTGGGAAGTCCACCCGGTGCGGGCGCGGGGTGAGGACGGACCGCGCGTACAAGGCGGGCAGGGAGGGTTCCTGGCGCAGGATCCGGTCCATCACGCCCCCACCCAGTGCTGACCGCAGACCCGGAGCACCTGTCCGTCGATCCCCGCGGCGTCGGGCTGCGCCAGCCAGCCGATGGCCTCGGCGACGTCGATCGGCAGGCCGCCCTGCAGCAGGCTCGAGACGCGGCGGGCGATCTCCCGCTGCACCGGCGGGATCGCCGCCGTCATGGGCGTCTCGATGAACCCGGGCGCGACGGCATTGATGGCGAAACCCCCTTCCGCCAACGGCCCGGCCAGGCCTTGGACCATCCCGACGATCCCGGCCTTGGTGAGCGCGTAGTTCGTCTGCCCCTTCGCCCCCGCGATCCCGTTGATGGAGGACAGGCAGACGAACCGCGCTCCCGGGGCGAGCGCCCCGGTGTGGGCGACGAATTCCTCGGTGAGCCGAAGAGGGGCGGCGAGGTTCACGGCCAGCACGGAGTTCCAGGCCCCCTCGTCCACCTTCACGAACGAGCGGTCGCGGGTGATCCCCGCGTTGTGCACGACCACGTCGGCGCCGTCGAACCGGTCGGCGAGGTGCGCGGCCAGGGTGTGCGGCGCGTCCGGGGCCGTGACGTCGAGGTGCAGGGTGGAACCCTTGACCCGGTTCGCGACCGCGGCGAGTTTGTCCCCGGAACCAGCGGTGTCGACGCACACGACGTGATGACCGGCGCGGGCCAGGACGTCGGCGACCGCCGCCCCGATCCCCTGCGCCGCACCGGTGACGACGGCCACAGGCCGCTCGCGGCGGACGGCAGGAACCCCCGCCCCGACGGTCAGGGGTTGTCCGTCGACGAACGCCGAGCGGGCCGAGCAGAAGAACTCGAGAGCACTGCGGAGGGCGCTGCGGGAGCCCGCCGAGACCCTCAGCAGGTTCACGGTCGTGCCGCCCCGCGCCTCCTTGCCCAGACTCCGGACGAAACCCTCCAACCCGCGGTGCACAGCGCGTGCCTCCCCGTCGGCGAGCTCCTCGGGGACGGCCGTCAGCACGAGCACCCGACCCCGGGTCCGCTGGAACTCCGCGGGCACCACCTGCCGCAGTTCTTCCAGTTCCGACACCCTTCGAAGCCCCGTCGCGTCGACGACGAGCGCCCCGAGGTTTCCGTCTCCGCCGATGGTGGCGCCGGCCTCACGGAGCCAGTCGGTGATCTCCTCGGTCCACACCGCGCCGGTCAGACCCAGCACCAGGGCCGGGTCGGTGAGGAACTCCTGGTCCGGCGCGAACCGCCGCAGTCGCGGGGGTTTCGGCAGCTTCGACCCCAGCAGTTTCCCGGGGCCGCTGCGCAGGAACGCCGCGTACGGATCGCTCATGCTTCCACCAGCGCCACGATCCCCTGCCCGCCCGCGGCGCAGACCGAGATCAACGCGCGCCCGCCGCCGCGTTCGTGCAGCAGTTTCGCGGTCGTGGCCAGGAGTCGGGCTCCCGTCGCCGCGAACGGGTGTCCGGTGGCCAACGACGATCCCGTCACGTTGAGCCGCGAGCGGTCCACGGAGCCCAGGCCGTTGCGCTCCCAGGCGGTCAACGTGGCCAGGACGGTGGAGGCGAACGCCTCGTGCACCTCGACCAGGTCGAGGTCGGCCAGCGTCAACCCGTTGCGCGCCAACAACCTCGGCGCGGCCACGACGGGCGCCGTCAGCAGGCCCTCGCCGTGGACGTGGTCGACGGCGGCGGTCTCGGCGTCGACGAGGTGGGCCAGGACGGGGAGCCGGCGCGAGGCGGCCCACTCGTCGGAGGCCAGCAGCACGGCCGCGGCCCCGTCGGTGAGCGGGGTCGAGTTCCCCGCCGTCATGGTCGCCTCACCCGGCAGGTCCCGGCCGAACACGGGTTTCAGCGCGCCGAGCTTCTCCAGCGTCGTGTCGGGTCGCAGCACGTCGTCGCGGCGCACCCCGAGGTACGGCGTCAGGAGGTCGTCGAAGAAACCCCGCTCGTAGGCGGCGGCGAGGTTCTGGTGGCTGGCCAGGGTGAGTTCGTCCTGGGCCTGTCGGCTGACCGAGAACTCCAGGGCGGTGCGCGCTGCGTGCTCCCCCATCGACAACCCGGTCCGGGCCTCGGAGTTGCGGGGCGTCAGGGGTCTCAGCTGCCCCGGCCGCAACCGGGCGACCGCCGCCAACCGCTCCCGGGGATTCCGGGCCCGGGACAGCGCCAGCAGCACCCGCCGCAACCCGTCGTCCACGGCGATCGGGGCGTCGCTGGCCGAGTCGGTGCCGCCGGCGATCCCGACGTCGATCTGTCCCAGCGCGATCTTGTTCGCGACCAGGACCGCCGTCTCCAGGCCGGTCGCGCAGGCCTGCTGGACGTCGTAGGTCGGGGTGGCGGGACTCAGCGCCGTCGACAGCACCGCCTCGCGGGTCAGGTTCAGGTCGCGGGAGTGCTTGAGCACCGCCCCCGCGACGACCTCACCGAGCCGCTCGCCGGCCAGCCCGTAGCGGGCGACGAGGCCGTCGAGGGCCGCGACGAGCAGGTCCTGGGCGGAGGCCTGGGCGTACCGCCTGCCGGCCCGGACGAAGGGCGTGCGGTTGCCCCCGATGATCGCGGCGCGTCTCACTGGACCTCCTCGTGCAGCGTGGAAACTGATCACGAAGTTATCAGGTACTTGCAGTACCCGATACCCGCGGTTCGGGGTACCGTCGAGGAGTGGAGGTCATCGAGGACGGGCGCCGCACGCGCTGGGCCGAGCACCGGCGCCGACGTCGCGAGGAACTGGTGACCGCTGCCCTGCGCGCGATCACGACCAAGGGCGCAGGGGTCGGCATGGACGACGTCGCCGCCGCGGCGGGAACGAGCAAGACGGTTCTCTACCGGCACTTCACCGACAAGGAGGACCTCTACCTCGCGGTCGCCGAACGGGTGAACTCCCGGATCCTGCGCGAACTCGGCGCGGCCGTCGACCGCGCCCCGGGTCCGCGCGAGGCACTGGCGGCGATCATCGAGGCGTACGTCCGACTGGTCGAGGCCGACCCCGACGTCTACCGGTTCGTCGTCTCGCACCCCTTCCTCGAACGCCCCCTCAGCACCGATCCCGTGCAAAGGATCGCGGGGACCATCGCCGACGAGACCGCCCGCACCATCACCGCTCACCTGCGGGTCGGCGGCGCCCGCGACTCCTCCGCCGATGCGTTGGCGCACGGACTGATCGCCCTCATCCGCACCGCGGCGGACCGGTGGATCTCCTCCACCGACCGCGCGCCGGCGCAAACCCTCGTGAACGACCTCACCCAACTCGCCTGGGGCGGTCTGGCGGCCGTCCTCGTTCCCCAGGAGGTCTCGTGACCACCCTCGAACTGCCCGCCGAGTCCGTCGTGGACGTTCTGGACACCGAGGTCCTGCGCCGTCTGCTCGACGGCCGGTTCGCCGACGTCAAGGAACGGTTCCGAGCGGAGGCACCGGCCGACCTGTTCGGCCCCACCGACCACCTCTCCACCCGCGAGCACCGTGACCTGACGAGGGAGCGCCTGCGGTTCCTCGCCCGCTGGGGCGGGCACGAACTCGGGTACGCCTCCCGGTGGGGAGGCGCCGATTCCCCCGGCGGCCAGGTCGCCCAGTTCGAGATGCTGGGTTTCGGGGACGCCTCGCTGATGATCAAGTCGGGGGTGCAGTGGGGGTTGTTCGGCGGGGCCGTGCAGGCACTGGGCACCGAACGGCACCACGCGGAACTCCTCGGCCCGCTGCTGCGGTCGGAACTTCTCGGGTGCTTCGGGATGACCGAGACCGGCCACGGGTCGGACGTGTCCTCGATCGGGACGAGCGCGACGTACGACGCGACGACGCGGGAGTTCGTCGTCCACACCCCTGACCCGAGCTGCCGCAAGGACTACATCGGCGGCGCGGCCGAGGATGCCGACGTCTCCGTCGTCTTCGCCCAGCTCATCACCGACGGCGAGGCCCGCGGTGTCCACGCGTTCGTGGTCCCACTGCGGCAGAACGGGACCGACGTCCCCGGCGTCTGGCGCGGCGACGACGGTCGCAAGATGGGGCTGAACGGTCTCGACAACGGCCGGCTGGGTTTCGACCACGTCCGCATCCCGCGGGAGAACCTGCTGAACCGGTACGCCGACGTGGCGGCGGACGGCACCTACTCCTCCCCCATCGCGAGTGCGAACTCCCGGTTCTTCACGATGCTCGGGGCCCTGGTCAAGGGCCGGGTCAGCGTCTCCGGCGGCGCCCTGTCGCAGACCAAGGTCGCTCTCGAGATCGCCCTGCGGTACGGCGCGCGGCGCAGCCAGTTCAAACGCCCTGGCAGCAGCGAGGAGGTCGTTCTGCTGGACTACCTCGCCCACCAGCGCCGCCTGCTGATCCCGCTGGCCACCACGTACGCGTTGTCGTTCGCGCAGGACGACCTGATGGGCGAGATGGACGACCTGCTGAAGGTCCAGCTCGCGGGCTCCGACCCCGACCCCCAGAGGCAGCGGGCCTTCGAGGGCCACGCCGCGGCGATGAAGGTCGCCTCGACCTGGCACGCCACCCGCACCATCCAGACCTGCCGCGAAGCGTGCGGCGGCAACGGGTTCCTGGCCGAGTCACGGCTTCCGCAGCTCAAGGCCGACACGGACGTGTTCACGACGTTCGAGGGCGACAACATCGTCCTGCTGCAACTCGTGGCCAAGGGGTTGCTGACCTCCTACGCCCAGCAGTTCTCCGACCTCGACACCCTGGGGATGGCGCGGTTGGCGACCCGCGACTTCGTGGCCACCTACGCCGGCCGCAGCCCGGCGCGTTCGCTGGTCGCCGACGTCGTCGAGGGTGGCCGCGTCCCCGAGGACCTGCACGACCGCGGTTGGCAGCTGCGGATGCTGACCGACCGGGAACGGCACATCACCGAGTCCCTGGCCAAGCGGATGCGCAAGGCGCGCAGCAAGCCCGAGGCCGAGCGGTTCGAGGCCATCGACGACCTGCAGGACCACCTGCTGCTCGCCGGGCGGGCCCACACCGACCGGATCGTCGCCGAAGCCTTCGCCGCCGCCATCGCCCGCTGCGAGGACCCGACCGCCGCCGCGTTGCTGGCCGACGTCTGCGACCTGCACGTCCTGGCCCTGCTGGAGGCCGAGAAGGGCTGGTACCTCGAGCACCGGCGGATGACGACGTTGCGGGCCAAGGCCATCACCGGCGCAGTGAACGCGTTGTGCCGCAAGCTGCGGCCCCGGACCGAGGACCTGCTCGCCGGGTTCGGGACGCCGCGGCACTGGTTGGGGTCGACCCTGGTCGGTTAGGTCTGCCTCACAGCGGGCCGACGGCGGGGCGTACGCTCCCCGTGTGCATGGTGAGTACAAGGTTCCGGGCGGAAAGCTCGTCGTCGCCGATCTCGACGTCGTCGACGGCCGACTGCAGAACGTGCGCCTCGCGGGCGACTTCTTCCTCGAACCCGACGAGGCCCTGGAGGCGATCGACGCGGCCCTGACGGGGATTCCGGCGGACACCCACGCCACCGACCTCGCGAACACCGTCCGCGCGGCCCTGCCGCCGGGCGCGATGCTGCTCGGGTTCACCCCCGAGTCGGTCGCGACGGCCGTGCGGCGGGCCGTCGGCGGCGCCTCGAGCTGGACCGACCACGACTGGCAGTTCGTGCACACGGGCCCGCAGGCCCCGCAGATGCACATGGCCCTCGACGAGGTGCTGACCCGCGAGGTGGCCTCGGGTCGCCGTGGCCCGACCCTTCGGGTGTGGGAGTGGGCGAGCCCGGCCGTCGTCATCGGAAGTTTCCAGAGCCTGGCCAACGAGGTCGACGACACCGCGGCGAAGGAGTTCGGCGTCGAGGTCGTGCGCCGGATCTCCGGTGGCGGCGCGATGTTCGTCGAACCCGGCAACACCATCACGTACTCGGTCTACGCGCCGGGGTCGCTGGTCGAGGGCCTGAGTTTCACCGAGTCCTACGCGTTCCTGGACGACTGGGTGCTCGTCGCGCTCGGCGACCTCGGGATCAAGGCCTGGTACCAGCCGATCAACGACATCACGACCGACCAGGGCAAGATCGCCGGGGCGGCCCAGAAGCGCCTCGCCGACGGCACCGTCCTGCACCACGTGACCATGTCGTACGACATCGACGCGGCCAAGATGCTGCAGGTGCTGCGGATCGGCCGGGAGAAGCTCAAGGGCAAGGGCCTGGCCAGCGCCGCGAAGCGCGTCGACCCGCTACGTCGGCAGACGGGTCTGCCCCGCGAGCAGGTCATCGACTCGATGGTCGGGACCTTCCGCCGCCAGTACGGGCTGTCCGACTCCGAGCTCACCGCCCAGGAGATAGCGCAGGCCGAGAACCTGGTGCGGACGAAGTTCGCGACGGACGGGTGGATCTCGCGCATTCCCTAGACACGCAGCGCCTTCCGGCGCAGACTCGGCAGATGGAACAGGTCGAGCGGGGCGTTCGGACGGGCGTCGTCCGCGACGCCGACCGGGTTGGGCGCGCCCTGCGGGTGACGACCCACCCGGAGGCCGGCCGGGTGGTCCTGTCGACCTGGCAGGACTCGACGTGCGTCTCCACCGTGCGGTTGGACCGGGCCGACGTCGTGGAGCTGCTCACCGCGCTCGGCGCAGCGTTGCTGCCGCCGGAACGCTGACCGTTGCCACCAACGCCACCGCGCCCAGGGCCACCGGGACGGACGGCTGCAGCAGGGGCTGCCCGAACAGGGCCTGGACCGTCAGGAGCGCGATGAGCCCGGCGTAGCCGAGGCTCGCGACCAGGACGAGCCGGAACCGCACCCGCTCGTCCCGCAGAGCGACCACCCGACGGGACAGCGCTTCCAACGCCAGCAACCCCAACGGGATGAGCTGCAGAGCGTGCAATCCCACGAAGTGCGGGATCCGCAGGTCCCCGCCCTCGGTGCTCCACCCGAAGAACGGTAGGCCTGCTCCCCCGTCGGGAACGCCGACGGCGTGAGCGCCGGCGATGCCCTGGAAGTCGTCGAGCTGCTCGTCGGTGGGTGTGGTCATGAGCATCGCCAATCCCATTCCGATCAGTCCGAGGACCACTCCCGCCCGGATCGCCAGGGTGCGGGCCCGGTCCGGCAGCGGGGTGCGGAACACCAGCAGCCCGATGACGAAGGTCATCACCCAGACCACCGCGATCGAGGTCCCCATCAACGACCACAACGTGGTGCTCAGGGTGGTGGCGACGTTGAAGTGGCTGGTCGTGCCGACAGCGGCGGCCCACACGATGACGACGATCTCGATGACCAGCCCCACGACGGTGACCCACGCCGCGACCGCCGCGATCCGGGGGCGACGCAATCCGGGCAACCCGACCAGCCACGCCATGGTCAGCGCGTAGATGCCTATCGACAGCGAGAACTTCAGGGGTTTGAACCAGGCGTTCTGGCCCAGGACCTGCCGCGGGTCACCGAGGGCGAAGGTGATCGCCACGATCGACAGGACCCCCATCGCCGCGGCGAGCCACAGCAGCGGCCGGTTCCAGCGCGCGGGTTTCGGGACAACGGGTTCTTCGACTGCGAGAGTTGCCATGTCATTCTCCTCGGGGAGGGGGGCCGTACCGGCGGACCGCCTCGTTCTCCTGGGCGACCCGGCGCAGGCCGGCGAGCAGTTGGTCGCCGAGGACGGTCCCGACGACGACGGTCTGGGCGGCGGCCTGCCGGTCGTCCTCGGCTCGGGACACCGCGTCGTGCACGGCGTCCAGGTCGGCGCGGGCGATGATCTCGGCCGCCTCGGCGTAGGCGGGCAGGACGGCGGCGAGGTCCTCACGGCCGACGGCGGTGTAACCGTCGAGCACGGCTGCCGCGGCCCGGATCCCGGGGTTGCGACTGAAGGACCGCCACCCACGCTCGGCGGCGAGCTTCTCCACGCGCTCGACCGACTCGGCCGTAGGCGGGGTGACCGCCTGCGGCAGTGCGTGGTGCGCGACGCCGAGGACGTTGCCCATCGGCATGTCCGGGGAGTCGATCGCCGCCAGGACCTTCGATGCGGCCGCGACGGTCAGTCCACCGACGTCGATCAGCGAGCGGATGAGCCGCAACCGGTCGAGGTGCGCTGCGCTGTAGTGGGTCTGGTTGTAGCCCGTGCGGTCCCCGGCCGGCAGCAACCCTTCGCGCGTGTAGAACTTTATCGACGCCGTGCTGACGCCGCTGCGGGAGCTGAGTTCGGAGATGCGCACATTGACAGTTTTGCTATCGATAGCAAAACTGTCAATACATCGACCCCTCTCGGAGGTGCACCGTGACACCACACCGCAACGGCAGCCGCGCCCTCGCCGTCCTGTGGTTCGCCCTCGCCGTCCTCGGCCTCATCGGGACCTGGGCGTTGAACATCCGTTTCATCGACGACCCGCAGGGCCTGGGGTACGTCGAGGCCTGGTTCGTGAACCCGGCCAGCTCGTCGGCCGCCGTCGACATCATCGTCGTGGCTCTCGCCGCGTGCGTCCTGTTCGTCGTCGAGGGCCGTCGGCTCGGGTGGACCCGCTGGTCGTGGGTGCTGGTCCCGCTGACCTTCGCCCTCGCCCTGGCCTTCACGTTCCCGCTCTTCCTGGGCTTGCGCGAACTCACCCTGCGCCGCCGAGAATGAGGGGGGTGGAGATCACTCCGTTCCCCAACTCACCCACCGGTCTGGTCGCGTGCATGGTCGAGAAGTTCGCGGCCTGGTCCGACGTCCCCCACCCGTCGAGGGTGTTCGAGGTGCTGGACCGTGACGCCGTCCTGGACGACGTCACGCTCTACTGGCTCACGGGGACCGCGGCATCGGCGGCCCGGCTCTACGCCGAGTCGCACGACACCGTCGACCGCTGGTTCCGGGACGGAACCTCGGACCGCATCGACGTCCGGACCGCTGCCTCGATCTTCCGCGACAACCCCCGCCCCTCGCGACGGTGGGCACAACGACGGTTCACCGACATCCGGTACTGGAACGACGTCCCGCGCGGCGGTCACTTCGCCGCGTTCGAACAGCCGGAACTGTTCTGCGCCGAGGTCCGCGCCGCCGCGACTGCGCTCACGCAGCCTGTTCCCTGACCGCCTGCTGACGCGCAGCCGCCTCGTCGGGCATGAGCGCCCACAACAGCGGGTAGGCGATGATCTGGCTGCCGGGGATCACCACGAGGGTCGCGGCGAACAGGGCGCGGATCGCCCACGGGTCGGCGCCGGTGCGCCGGGCGATGCCCGAGCAGACGCCGCCGAGCACGCGGTCGTCCTGGGTGCGGACGAGTCCCTGACGGGCGAACTGGGTGTGGATGGCGTTCACGGTCTTCTCCTCCGTTCTCATCCCGCCCGGTGCGGGTTGATGGCTCCAACCCTGCCGGGAACACAGGCCACGGACATCAGGTCCCACCCCGGAGACGTCCCTGATCACGACCCTGACCCGACCAGCCCCGCAGGCTCGTTGAAGGGGGTGATCACCTGGATCTGCGACGGGTGCGACCCCGGCCGCCCGGGCAGCGCCCCCTGGGCCTGCATGATCGCCCGGCACACCCGCCGGACGTCGGCCCGCAGGTCGTGGTGCAGGACGGCCGTCAACCGCCGCGACCGCAGCAGGACGACGTTCTCGGCGTCGAGGTCGTGTGCCACGAAACCTCGCACGGGCCGATCGGCGGAGTCGAAGGCGGCCAGGATCGCGCGGTTCCCACCGCCGACCGAGTACACCGTGTCCAGGAGCGGCTCCTCCGCGAGCACCGCGGCCACGACGGCCGACGTCGACGGTTCCAGCCCGTCGGCCCCCTCGACCACCCGGACGGGCAGTTTCGGCGCCAGTTCCCGCAGCGCGGCCCGGAAACCCACCTCACGGTCCCCTTCGCCGCGGAACGTGCTGCGGCTCAACGAGACCAGGACTCCCCCGGAATCCGGAGCCTTCGTGGTCAGCAGGTAGGCGGCGGTGGCTCCGGCGGCCCGGTCGTCCATCCCGACGTACGCGACGCGGCGACTCGACGGCAGGTCCGTCACGAACGTCACGACCGGGACACCCCGTTCCTCCAACCGCCCGACCGCCGCGACCACGGCCGGGTCGTCCGGCGCCTTGAGCAGCACACCGCTGGAACCCCGCTGTCCGATCCCGTCCAGCAACCCGACGAGGTCGGCCACGGACCCGTTCTCGCGGAAGTGGAACCGGGCGCGGACCACCGCCGGACGCAACGTCGGGAGTTCGGCCTCCAACGCGGAGCGGACCGCCGCCGAGAACCGGTCGGGCGCGAGCATCACGAGGTCCACGAAGAACGTCGCACCGCCGATCCGCACCTGCGACGCCTGCCGTTCGAGGTCGGCGATCGCCCGGTGCACCTCGGCGACCGTGCCCGCGCGCACGCCCGGCCGGCCGTTGAGGACACGGTCGACCGTGGCCGTGCTCAACCCGGCCTGCTGGGCGATCTCCCGGATCCGGTACGGATGGGTCACAGCCTCCTCCTTGAGGTGTTCCTGATGCGTTCACGATGCCACACCGAGCTCACGGCGGACTAGCGTTGGTCCTGGGCACAACACCCGAAGCACTCTCGACGAGGAGAAGACCGTGAGCGCACCGACCACCGCCCGTCCCACCCCGATCCGGTTCCGCGAGAGCGACTGCGACGTCGCCGAGTTCGCGAAACTGGTCGAGCGGACCACCGACCGCGCCGACTTCCCGTACGCCTCGGACGTCCAGAAGAACGTCCTGATCTACGACTCGGCCGTCCTGCGGCACGCCACCGACGACGCCGCGGGCCGTGAGGAGGTCGAGGCCGAACTCGTCCGCGCCCTCACCGAGGGCCCTGGTGTCGTCGTCCTGAAGGGCGCCTTCACGAACCTCGATGTCGTCGACCGCGTCACGACCGTGTTCGACCAGATCATCGCCGACGAGAAGGCTTCCGGAACCGCCAAGGGCGACCACTTCGCCAAGGCCGGCGCCAACGACCGGGTCTGGAACGCACTGGAGAAACTCGCCGTCCGCGATCCCGAGGCGTTCGTCGACTACTACGGCAACGACATGCTGGCCCTGATCTCCACCGCCTGGCTCGGCCCGGGGTACCAGGTCACCTCCCAGGTCAACGTCGTCCGTCCCGGCGGGAAGGCGCAGGACCCGCACCGCGACTACCACCTGGGGTTCCTGTCGAACCCCGTCGCGGCCCGGTACCCCGCGCACGTCCACCTGCTCTCGCCCGTCCTGACCCTCCAGGGCGCCGTCGCCCACAGCGACATGCCCGTGGAGTCGGGCCCGACCCTGTACCTGCCGTACTCGCACCAGTACCCGCAGGGATACCTGGCCTGGCGGCAGCCGGAGTTCCGCGAGTACTTCGCGCAGCACCACGTGCAACTGCCTCTGGAGAAGGGCGACGCGGGCTTCTTCAACCCGGCCCTGTTCCACGGCGCGGGTTCGAACGTCTCCGCCGACGTGCAGCGGGTGGCGAACCTGCTGCAGGTCTCCTCGGCGTTCGGCCGGGCCATGGAGACCGTGGACCGGGTCAAGACAGCCAAGGCCGTCTACCCGGCCCTACTGTCCCGCAAGGGTTCCGGGGCCGCCGCGGAGTTGCTCGCGAACGCCGTCACCGCCGCGACCGAGGGGTACCCGTTCCCGACGAACCTCGACCTGGACCCGAACGTCAACGGCCTCACGCCGCTGTCCGAGACCGAACTCCTGCACCAGGGTCTGGACGAGAACTGGTCGACCGACAAGGCCGTCGAGGAACTCGACGCCTACGCCGCCCGCCGACGCACCGACGAGATCTGAGACCGCGCCGACGAACACGCCGCGGCGCCGCCCCCGTTAGACCGGGGTCGGCGCCGCGTGCAGCACCACCCGGTCGCGACCAGCGGCCTTCGCCGCGTAGAGGGCGGCGTCGGCCTCGGCCACGAGTTCGGTGAGGTCACCGAACTCGGAGCGGACGCACCACCGCGCCCCGACGCTGGCCGAGACACGCACCGTGCGCTCACCGACGACGAACTCCTCGTCCGCGACGGCGGCCCGCAACCGCTCCGCCGCCTCGAGCAGGGTGTGCTCGTCCACCCCCGTGAGCAGGACGAGGATCTCCTCACCGCCGTACCGACAGACCACGTCCGAGCGACGGAAGACGTTGCGGCACAGAGCACCGACGCCCCGCAGGACCTCGTCACCGGCGAGGTGGCCGTGGGTGTCGTTGATCTGCTTGAAGTGGTCGAGGTCGATGATGAGGATTCCCAGACCGTCCGGGTCGCTCACCTCGGGATCGGGGTCCAGCACGGCCTGACGCATGCGTTCCAGGCCCTCACGGCGGTTCAGCAACCCCGTGAGCTCGTCGGTGCTGGCCTGCCGCTGCACCGTCGTCTGCAACTCCGCGCGAGCCAACGCCGAGGCCATCGTGTCGGCGACCCCCAGCACGAGGTCGGGCAGTTCCTCGATGTGCCGGGCACCGGCCGACACCACGAGGGTTCCCCGACCGCCGGCCAACGCCTGCGCGACGGAACGTTCGTCGCGGGCCGAGTCCCCGGTGAGGTCTCCGGCGAAGAACTCGACGACGGCACCGTCCGGGGCGTTCCAGCGAGCCGAGCTCAACCCGCCGTGCTCGTCGAGCAGGACCCGCAGCAGTCGGCCCACCACCTCCGGGGCCTCCGTCTGCGAGGACCACACCTCGCCCGCCACGTGGGACACGGCCCGCAGGCACCGCTGG
>Ga0325400_1003975_pt1 | contig 13558 bp, 10 predicted proteins | sample PopdelMetagenome_2_FD_205662 | JGI IMG/M metagenome (GOLD analysis project Ga0325400, IMG submission 205662) | Populus deltoides microbial communities from Bellville, Georgia, United States - Xylem-PdKOR-R1 | ecosystem: Host-associated > Plants > Phyllosphere > Stem > Wood/Secondary xylem... | reverse complement strand
TGAATAAAATATCTGATTGGATATGTGGATAAGAATATATGCTCTGGGGTTTACATATAACTCATAATTGTTGTTATAATTAAAATGAGAAGGATTTTTTTTTATTAAAAATATTCTTGGATGAGTGGAGTAACTTTCAATCCAGTTGAGCAATATTAAGTATGATTGAGGAATCCATATTAGCAACAACTATGTATCTGTTACTTCTCTCATTGAAGAGATTTCTATCACTTTACAACATTGATCACACACCCAAATCAACATAGCCTCAGTCAACTGAAGAATTATATACATATATAGCAAAATCTTCACTAATGTTGTTGAGAACAAAATGACAAATTAAATCAATAAAAACAATCACAAAAGGGTTAGTCCAACTTACCTCAAAAGGCAAAATGGATTGATAAGGGGACAATTTCCTCAAATGGAAACGAATAAAAGAGTCACCAGTCACATTCTGTTGACCCTCATTGACATGTTCTACAGGCACAGTAGAAGTCATGGCAACAACTCTTCTGTGATTGCCGTTTCTTTGAAATGAGCAAGTGGGTCTTTGAGGCACCAAAGCTTGGTGAAAATTGTTATTGGACTTGATCAAGCAAACAGAAGAGGCAGTGTTGTAGATATCAATCACACCCATGAATGTCTGCGTATAGAGAAACAGTCCCAAATTAAAATCTAATAAAAAAAGAAAGCACTTTGACACAAAAAATAACAAACATATACATTTAGTGAGAGAAAGGCAATGATAGGCTTACCTGGAATGGAAAAGAGAGGGGTAAAGTTTGAAACTTTGTGAGCGTGATAACTGGGGAAGAAAGCAAAACCCTAGGAGTTTGGGAGTATGAGAGAGAATTGGATACCTTTTGGTTTTGTCCTAAATGTCAGCAAGACTGCAAGTGGGATTTTAAGATTTTTGTCTGTCAAACGCGTTCCCTTTGAATCTTCTGCTTAGAATCATGTTTTCCTTTTCTTTTCTTTTTGTTAGGTTTAGAATTTTCAGATTCCCTTTATTTTATTTCCAAATATTTTCCTTTTCGAACAATAAAAAGTTTTTCTTTTTTCGGTACTGAGCCAAATAAATATTTATTTAGCAGTGTTTTAGAGGTTATTTTTAAAAATATTATTTTATTTTTAAAAATTTATTTTTAACAAATTAAAAAAAATTATTTCTTAATAAATAAAAAAATTTATAGATTCAATATATTAAAACAATAAAAAAATTAAAAAATTAATGCTAGCTTCATTTTTTTAATTTTTAAAAAAATTAAACAATGTCAAACACCAAATAGCTTAATTTTCTTTCCAAAACCAAAATTCTTTATCCTAGTTTTTGCCATGTTACATGTGATGTCAACATGAATGCGGATGTATGGTGCAGCATGTTGATGATGTTTCTTAGTTTCGATGCTAATGTATTTTTAAACACGTTTATATGATAATTGATATTATTTTTTTATTTACTGTTCTCAAAGATACACTTTCTATTAATTAAAAATATTTAAAGGAATTTAATGATTTTTTTATATTAATTTCAAGATTTGAATTCAAAATATTAAGGAAAAGATTGAATCTCATTAATTATGATATCCACTCGTTGAGGTTATTAGCAATTTAGTATATCACTTGATGATATCGATATTATCTTTTTTTATTATTATTTAAGGAAATCTCATTTCTTGAAAAGTGTATTTTGTGGATCCAGGTGAGTGAGTAAAACCCTGATTGTCCCAAACTTTTATAAGAGATGCACGCTCTGACTTAAACTCGAGATCTGTTGTGCAGATCTCAAGTCTTTTGTCATCACGCTATATCTTTTGAGGACAAATATTATCATGTTAACTTGACCGGCTTGTTGCTGAATAACTACAATGGAGTAAATGAATTGTTTTATTTAAAAAAAAGACATAAACAAACGAACAAGAAGTGGTTTGATGCTTCATTGATTGTATAAATCATAGTTTTGAAACTCGGCCCGGCCCGGCGGGTCGACCCGGGACCCGGCCGACCCGGAGCCGGAACCGGGCCGGGTTGATGAAAAAACGGGGGAAGGAAAAACCCGATGTGACCCGGTGACCCGGCTGACCCGGCAAGACCCGGTCAAGACCCGGTGACAAACCCGTTGACTTTTGTTTTTTTTTGTTTTTTTTTTACTAAAACGATGTCGTTTTGATTTTTTTTTAAAAAAAGAATTGACCCGGCCGACCCGGTCAAACCCGGTGACCCGGCCAAAACCCGGAACCCGGGCCTTGGACCGGGCCGGGTCTTAAAACTTTGGTATAAATTGAAGAAATATGTCTTATTATTAATTGATTGGTTAAAAGTAACATTGATATTTTTTTTTATGTAAAGTATATTTATTATTAATAAAGACTTTTTTATATTTAATATTCAATTATATTTGATTAATAAATTTAATATTTAATTAATAAATCTAAAGTAAAAATAAAGTCTATGAAACAATAATGCTTTGCACAAGATATTATAGAGTTATTATAATTATAAGATTACTAATGCATCAAAGTATTGTTCTTAAATATTCCTTGTCAATATTCTATTAAGACTGAACATTAATTAGAGTTGTGAGAGCGATGCATATTATGTTTCTTCTTTTATGAAAGAAAACAATTATTCTCATAAACCAAGGTGTGATGGATACCTGAAACTAATATGCAGGTGATTATCAAATGACATGCACACTAAACTGACCAGCAAAAGAATTATATATAGAGAGAGATCACTTATATCAGTGAAAATGCTCATGTGATAGTTGTGTAAGTAATTTTTAGACTTGGGATTACTAAATTATATTATACAAGGAATATTATACTTTGATCTTAAGAAGGTGAGTAAAGTACAATACAAAAACACTTAAACACACAAAGAAAAAGAACTCGCACTTTAAGGTATAGTCGTCCTTCTCTCCTGAAGGGTTTAGGAAATTTCTCACTAGTGGCTTGTGTGGATTACCGTTAAAGAATCGGATATTTGGACAACTTGTGGTTTGCAACATTCTAATCTTGAAGAAAATATTCAAAGCCTAAAACAACATGTAATCTTTAGACAATCTTTGTATAAACCCCAAACAACTCTATATTTGTGTAATATGATCTTTGGAACTCCTAAAAAATTTAAATGTATTATTTTCGCTAAGTGTATGTGTTTCAGGAAACCCAACAATAGTAGTAGAGCCTTTGTTAGACAGTTCATGTTATTGATTGCATGTTTTGATTGCTATTGGTGTTAATTTTGAATTAAATTTGTTTGCAAATTTATTTTTTCCAAAAATTAGTTTTTCTTTCATTATTGTTTTTTAAAATAAGACTTTTTGGCTATTGTTCTAATCAGATCTTGTTGGATTTTCCAAATCTAGCTGGAATATTTTGAAAAAGGTTCTTTGTAACATCCTCATTAATTTCAGGATCAAACAAAGCAATTATACTACCAAAATTTATGGGTAATTTTTTTTCTTTTTTTTTTCAACGACTTATTTAAGGTTTACCAAAAATTTTGCAAAATCTCCCTTATACCGAGAAGATCCCAAGTTATTGATAATTTATCATGCACACATTTTATGCTCTTTCCACAATCATAACATATTCATATTACATCGTAACCACAATCATTACTAGTCATAGGCATGATAGCTCACATATTCATTTTTTTCCTTCTCATTTACAAACATATACAAAATGGTAGTCAAACATGGATAAATAACATTAATATTACAAGCATAAAATAGAAAGAATCTTGAATCTCGATGATTAATATAAAGAAATACTAATACAATTTGAATCATATTATTACTTAGGGCAAAATACATTGGTATTTATTTAATTCCTAATTCATACAAAAGTAACTAGAAACACTAATCTCCTAATTCATACGAAAGGAATTAGAACATGAATTTCTTAATTCATACAAAAGGAATTAGAAACTTATGACACTACTCCTAGCATGAATGTGAAGGACCTGCAATATCAAAATATAGAAATAATTATATTAAAAGTAAAAATGCAGCAGAGATGAGGGAGAGTCACAAATACATGTATCTATATATATAATTGACTACTAGATAGTGCACAATTATAGTTGTCCTGGAAACCCACATTTAAATTTTTTCTTTATTACATCTGGTATCATCCCGTAACCCACTTATAGTTTCCCTTTTTACGATTATTATTCATCGAGTATGTTGTAACCCATTTTTGGGTCCCCACACAAAAATAAAAATAAATATATAAATATATAGCTGGAAGAAATTAGAAAAAATAATGGGAGGTTGGAGCGCTCAGAAAAGGATCAGAAAAATTGATTAAGGAGGTTCAAAAATACAAGGATTGAAATTTTTACAGTATATACTTGAATGATGAGAGCCTTGTGGGAAAAGAAAATTTAATTTGAAGAGAAAAGTCTAAAATTGGATGTTTATGGACTTAATTGGATTTTATTGAAGGTTTAATTGAATTTATAGAGGGTTTGATTGCAAGAACAATTGATTTTTAAGTCAATTTGAGCTTTAATTGGAAGAAATTAAAGTTCTGGGGTCAAATTATAATTTTTGAGAGTTGATTTGGTTAAATCAGCGGCTTAATTGCATAAATATTGAAGTTTAATGGCTAATTAGGGACTTAATTAAAAAAATCCAAAACCAAAGACCAAATTGAAAAAGGCGAGTAAATATAGGGGCTGCAATTAACAAAATCAGGGGCCAAATTGAAGAAATTAAAAGTTTATTGATCAATTGAGGGTCAAATTGCATAAATCAGAGGCCAAGGATCAAAGTGGAAAACGCGGCCAACTATAGGGGCGGATACCGAAATTTACAGGGATGCAATTGAAGTAATTCTTAAAATCAAAATTACATTGTGAGGACTTAAAAGAACAAAGGATAAATTAAGGACTAATTCGAAAAAAGATGCAGGCGCCACCTCTAAATGAAACGGCGTGTTTTTCATAAAACAGTGCCGTTACATGTTAAAAAAAAAGTGCAGAACAGTGTCGTTTTGAACAACACTGTTCCCCTTTCTCCTTCCCCTAGACATGTAGTAGGGGAAGGCAATTTTTCTTCTTTCCTCGTTGAACCTGACACGCCACATGCCTGCCAAAGCCGCCTCCCCATACGCTCTCATGATGAAAGGTCGAGGGAGCCGCACCTTGCCAATCGCACCCACTGGCCAACCGACCGGCGCTGCCCCGCTCCCCATGCAGCCATAATGAGGCCCCGCTCCCTTTGCCTCCTATAAATGGAGACTGAACGCCAACACGCGAGAAGGGAGAAAGAAAAGAGGGGGGGCCGTTTTTTTTGGAAGAGAAGAACTGTAACCTCTCTCTCTGGTCTCTCTCTCCATCATTTGAAACAACACTGCCACCAGGAACCGCCCACCTTGCCCTTAGAACCGCTGCTTGGAAGAAGAAGCAGAGAAGTAAGGTGACTGAACAAGGAGAAGACATAACGCAGAAGCGGCAGAGAAGAGGAAGAGCAACCACAGCCAGCTGCCGCAACACCAACGCCACCTGGAGCGCGAACACAGCAGCACTGCCCACGCCACCACCATCCTTCCTCAGCTCATCATCTTCCAGCCACACGCCGCGCCACCATCAAAGAAAAACAGGAACCTGCACCTCTACGCAGGCGAAGAAAGCAGCAGCAAGGCACTGCCCGACACTGAGAACAGCCCACCATCTTCTTCCCAGCCGCAGCAACACCACCAGGAACAGAGCACTTCCTCTCTACCACCACCAGCTGCCATTGCCATCTCAGTCAACAACAACCATGGGTAAACGAAACAAAGAAAGAAAAAACAAAAAAACCAGAGGAGAGGGGAAGAGGAAGAAATCTCTCTCTCCGCCGCTTGAACAGCAGCATCGCTGCTTGGAGCCGCCGCCTGTGAGCCACAACATCGCCACCGGCCTCCACCGCAGCACCGCCAGCGAAGCAGCCAGACCAGCAACGCACCACCTCCTCCACGCCAGGTAACTTTTCTCCCCCTAATTGTTGTGCTTTCGTGGTTTTCCCCTGCATGCAGAACGAACAGCGTTCTGCATGCAGGAGGGGAGGGGGAAAATAATTCCCCCCTGATGTTATGTTGCTGGGCCAGGCTGATTCTGCCCAGCATTGTTGGTTTTTTTCTTCTCTGGGCCAGATTGGTTGTGGCCCAGCCATGTGTTTGTGGGCCAGACTGATTCTAGCTCATCCCTGCTGTCTGGGCCAGGTCCGGCCTAGACAAAAATAGGAGACTCTGTTGGGCCGAGATCGGCCCAGTTAGTTGGGCCAGCCCACCTAATATTATATATTATTTATTATAATGCTTTTTATGTTATTTATATATAGATATCTATCCAAAAAAAATTAAAAAAATTCTGAAAAATCCTTAAAAAAAAATATCGTTGATTTTCCTGCATATTTTTATCAAAATAGCTTAATATTGGGTTGTATTTTTATACCGTAAAGATACAAATCCAGTATTAAAATACCCGATTTTCGTCAAGACATCAAAAATAAATAAATATATATATATATATATATATATATATATATATATATAAAGATGTTTTTTTTTAATGCATACGACCTAGTCTCTCTAAAATTAAAAAAAAAATCATCACATCATATTTTTATACAACAAAAGAAATTTTAAAAAAAATATATTAGCATGCACTTTGGCTTTAACAATAAGTTTGTTAGAACCACGAGAATTAGGCCAATATTTCAAAAATTTTAAAAAAATCTTTTTGTCTTCCTTTAAGTATTGAGAATTACGAATTTATACGTAAAACGTATTCCTGATATTAAAAATATAGTTTTTATATAGACGTTAGAACGGTTACGATTTTACCCGATAAGATAAGAACCTCCTTATTGAGGAGGACTTTTCTTAAGCCGTAAATAAACCAACAATTGAAATAGGATAACACCTTAGTTTTTTATCAGACAATCAAACAATGCAGCTTACCTTAGGTAAGGCGTATTTGGGGTGCTAATATCTTCCCTTTACGCAACCAGTCCCCGTACCCGATCTCTAAGACCAATTAGGGTTCCTAGTGACCAAAATACTAGGTGGCGACTCCCATTCCATTTTCTACCAATAAACGACAATATCTTCTTGTCTCCCCACATTTGCCAGATAGATACCATACACATTTTTTTTTTTAGATTTAAAGTGGAATATTTCACCGCGACACCGCACCCGTGCGACGGAATGACGACTCCACTGGGGACCTTGTGGACTAAGCTTTGTTTTTGTCTGATTTGTTTTTGTTTTCGTGTGTTTATTGTTAATATGCCTTTCCTTTTGTTATCTGCTTATGTGCTTTAAATATTTTACACATATTGTTCATGCATTGTATAGAATTGTCTCATGCATCTTATAGAATTGTCACATGTATCACATACTTTGATTTTGAGAAGCACACACAAGTTTTAAGTTAGGTGGGGGATTAGCGATGCCCTATGACTATTTGGTCAGGGTTCAGATGCGTAAAACACTCAACTCATATCTGAGTGCCTGCTTGGTAATGGTGGGTATACGTACCTTAACTGTTCCTTACAACACCCCCATACTGTCTTTACGAAGAACGTCACTGGGCAGATATGAGACCCTTCAAGACCAGATAGAAAACCTACCCATTCTCGCTTAATAAATAGAGCTTGTCCTTAGGGTGTGTATCCTACTTTCATTTGCATCAAGATTAATAATGTTAAACTCATCAATACAGGTTTTTGAGCTGAAATCATCTTTCTTTGTAAATGTGTTTTAGTAAGCTGCTATGACAAATACTTGGCAAACTCTTCTTTACAGTAATCAGATTGACTCAGAAATCTTGCCTAAAGGATTACAAAAGTCATGAATCAGCTCTAAAAAATACACATCACATGTGCATCCTATTTTCATCACACATTTTGTTTTTAATTTATCATATGCATTCCAAATCGTGAAACATAGGTCCCACATCCAAAGTCCATTACACCCAGTCCAGATCGAGGATGGAGAACGAAGAAAGAGCTCACTTAGAGTCACATTATTAGACCGAGTTGGAATCTGTAAACAATGAAGTTTCTCGGTTAACCGACCTACTCGAGCAACTTCTATGAGCTAAGAATGGGGAGGGAACATCAGCACAACAACCTGAAGGAGCGCCAGCATCTCACATCCCTCAAGCATCTCAAAACCAGGGGGCAAACTCGGCCAATAAACAATATTTTGTGCCTATCACCCCTATCCAGCCAAATCATGCTCCAATCACTGTGGACTTAACAGTGGAGGGAATCCCGGATAATAGATCTCCCAGTTTGATGGACCAAGACAAGTTGTTTGCTTTGGAAGAAAGATTAAGGGCAGTTGAGGGTAATGACTAGTTTGACCCTATGCGAGCAGCTGAAGTATGTTTGGTACCAAACATCGTGGTGCCAAAAGATTTTAGGATACCAGAGTTCATTAAGTACATTGGTTTGGAATGCCCAAACACTCACCTTCGATCCTACTGCAATAAAATGGCTGAAGTAATCCGCGATGATAAATTGCTAATCTACTTCTTTTAAGATAGCCTTGCAGGATTTGCTTTGAGCTGGTACATGAGGTTAGATAGTGTCAGGATCAGGAGCTGGAGAGACTTGGTGGAGGCCTTCCTTAAGCAGTACAAGTTTAACCTGGAAATCGCTCCTGATCGAACAAGTCTAATGTCAATGGAGAAAAGGACCCAAGAGTCGGTAAGGGCCTATGCGCAAAGGTGGAGGGATGAGGCAATGCATGTCCAACCCCCTTTGATAGAAACGGAGATGGTGACTTTGTTTGCAAATACCTTCAAGGCACCTTATTATGAGCATTTAATGGGTAGCTCCTCTCAGCATTTCTACGATGCGGTGCGCATAGCTGAAAGGATATAGCAAGGGATTAAAGCTGGGCGTATAGCTGAGCCGTTGGAGAAGAAGGGTTTTATTGGAAGAAAGAGGGAAGGTGATATTAACAGCTTGGAAGGTAGATACAAAGGCAAGAGAGTAGATTCTTATAATCCACAAGTACCTACATCCCAATTCTCTCACATGAACATTAGCCAACCTTTTCCCTCCAATCGAACAAATAACCAGTCGAACAACCAAAATCATCACCAAAGACCAAATACAAGATACCCTTCAGAACAACTGCCGCCGTTACCCATGCCTTTGAAGGATATGTATGCCAAACTGTTGAGTATTGGACACATAGCTCCTATTCCTGCACTACCATTGCAACCACCATTCCCAATTTGGTACAAGCCCGAGTTGACTTGCGAGTACCATGCTGGTAATCCTGGGCATGGGATTGAAACCTGCTACGCTTTCAAGAAGAGGTTGTTGGAGCTTATTAAGATAGGATGGGTATCCTTTGAAGACAAGCCCAATGTTAATTCAAACCCATTGCCTAAGCACGCCCCAAGTAGTAGTGGAGAAGTTGGAAATCAATGCAAGGCGTTGAAGTTGTCCATGAAAAAGTTGTACGACATGTTGGTACAATCAGGATTTCTAAAGACAAATATGGAGAGCCATTTGGAGGGATGTGATTACTGTGAATTCCATGGAAGAGATGGACATCATATCGAGGATTGCATCGAGTTTTGTGAAAAGATTGCAAAAATGCTGAAAATGGGTGAGTTGAGGATTGAACCCATAGAGAGCAGGGGTGAGGTGAGTATGATGGAAGGTCAAGATGAGATGAAAGGAGTGTGTAGGGTCCAACAAACAGCTAACGGGCCACCAAGGCTAATCTTGGTTAAACCTTCCTGTGCAAAAGGAAATCACAATGCCATGCCTTATAATTATGGTTGGGCCGCCAACATTCGAGATCCTCTTTCTTTGTTCCAAACTCAGATAAGTGGTTTGACTCGGAGTGGTCGGTGCTTTACGCCTTAGGAATTGAGGAAGGCAAAGGGCAAAGAAGTGGTAGATCTTGACAAAGCACTAGAAGCTAATAAGCCGGTAACAAAAGAGGAGTCAAATGAATTTTTGAAGTTGATCAAGCATAGTGACTATTGCATAGTAGATCAATTAAAAAAGACTCTAGCTAGGATCTCCCTTATGTCCTTAATACTCAGCTCTGAGCCGCATCGAAACGCCTTGCAAAAGGTATTGAACGAGGTGTATGTACCCCAAGACATTGAACATAAAACCATGGAGCATCTCGTGGGGAGGATCCACGCAACTAATTACCTGTACTTCACGGCTGATGAGCTTGATGCTAAAGGTACCGGACATAACAAGCCCTTATACATTACGGTTAGGTGCAAGGATTGCATCATAAGAAAAGTGCTCATCGATAACGGCTCGGCTCTTAACGTATTACCAAAGCACATTCTGAAAGAAATGTTGATCGATGAATCTCATATGAAGCCGAGTACTATGATGGCTAGAGCATATAATGGCTCACCTAGGCCAATAATTGGGACTTTAGAAGTGGAGCTATATGTGGGACCACAAATGTTCCTAGTGACGCTTCAAGTTATGGATATCCACCCTTCCTATAGTATGTTGTTAGGAAGACCTTGGATTCATGCAGCGGGGACTGTAGCTTCATCATTGCACCAATGCCTGAAGTATATCATGAATGGGATGTTGGTAACTGTCAAAGCTGAGGAGACAGTATCCATGATAAAGAATGTAGTTGTACCTTTTATCGAGGCAGATGATTGCAAGGATAACAATATCCATGCTTTTGAGATTGTGAACACTGACTAGGTGCCGGAGAACACAGTGCTGAGAAGGCCAAGGATCTCAGAAGCAGCAAGGATGTCAACTCAATGCTTCTTGGAATGAGGGATCCCATTTCAGTATAACCCTATCGCCGGGGTACCAGAAGGGGTTAATCTGGCAAAGATGACATGTGCTGATCAAAGATTTGAGCTAGGGTATAAACCTAACAAGGATGATCATCGGTGGGCTGCTGGTCGGAGAAGGGAAAGAAGAATAGCTAGAATTGAAGGAAGGGAGCCTGAAGAAGAAAAACTAGAAATCCCTTCCCTTAGCGTGTCATTCCCAAAAGCTGCATACGTAATGCAACATGATAAAGAAGCCGTAAGCCTTGGTCAAGCATTGGCAAATATGAGCATAAACACCTTTGAGGAAAATGAGGTGGAAGGAGATGTCATGAAGATAATAGCGGGAAAGGGAGATGAAGCACTGCCACAACTGACGGTCCACACACTAGAAGAAGTCTCCGCCAAGACCTTTATGGGCAAGTTGGCTCAGGGCGAGAAGTTTCAGAACGGGGTGACCCAAGAAGTTCCCGTAGTTTTCAAAATGCCTTAGCATGCTTTTATCATTTGCTTTTATTTGCTTTTATTTTCTCTAGTTGACAATCAATGCTCATGATGTCAGCCAAATTTTGTGTTTGTCTTTGAGCCTACCTTTTTTTTTTTTTTTTTTTTATAAATGATGAGATTATGCACTTTTTAAACAAGGTTAAGTGGTTACAAAGAAAGTATCATAAATCGATCAAAGATGAAATTTAAGAAAAGGTACCCCTGAAGTACAACCTTACCTCTGGATAACATAATGAATTGATAAATCACTTGTAAATTTATTTCAAGATAAAAATAGAGTTTATCAATCCTAACAATGTGCATTTTGAAATAAGAAAAATTCATCGTTAGCGGTCCTGTTTTGAGCCAGAATGAATTTCTTCTTTTTAAAAACCCGGACTAGGGTCACACTCCACACTGGGGGCAATAAAAGATATTTCATGAAAAGTTTTACATGTTTTCAAAACGGGATGAGAGCCCGTAGATTTGAAAAATATAAAGCATTTGACAAAAGCAGGACAAAGAGGCAATGAAAAGTCATACATTCTGAGAAAAAAAGGCTACTTGTAAAAAGTCGAAGACTTCTTCTCCAAGATATGATAGGTAAAAAGAGGCAACACGAGAATTGAATCCAGCATACGACTCCAAAAGCAAGCTCATGTGAAGAGAGAGTTTCATGAACTAGAAGAAGATGATAGGGCCTATATTTCAAAACCAGGTACGAATGCATGCATGGCATCTAATCATAAATCATTGCATTATTTTTGAATCGTTACAGGAGGAATCCTTAATGTAATCCAACAAAATTGTGGACGAAGAAAGAATCACTGACTTGATGATAGCAAAGAATCACGGTTTTGATTCTGGAATAACGAGAAGAACCTTAAAAATAAATAAATAAATAAATAAATTTCATCATGAAGAACGACATCGATATCAGCTTCGGTAAAAGGGAATCGCCAGATGGGATTCCAGGTTGACCGATTTACAAAATAGATTTTTTGATTGGTTGATTAAGATCGCCAGAAGAAATCTCGTATTTCGATATTCGTCAAAGGAGGTCGCCAGAAGGGACCTCATATTTCAGCTTTGGTTAAAAGGAATCGCTAGATGGGATTCCAAGATTTTTTGTTAAACGAGATTGCCAGAAGGGATCTCGTATTTTGATATTGGTCAAAGGAGGTCGCCAGAAGGGACTTCATATTTCAGCTTTGGTTAAAAGGATTCGCCAGATGGGATTCCAAGATTTTTTGATAAAGAAGATCGCCAGAAGGGATCTCGTATTTCGATATTCATCAAAGGAGGTCGCCAGAAGGGACCTCATATTTCTAGTACGCTTACTACCTTATCCGAAATTTAGGAAGGTTACTGCCGACACTAGTAATTTCTATTAGTGTCATTGGTCGCCCTTACCAGAACCGACTAATCAAATCCTTAGTAATGCTAGTACCAACTTACGGGTTGGTGCCATTAACTATTTCCAACCCGAAATAGTCAATCAATTCTTTTCCGTCTCACCTTAGAGATTTTTCCGATAATGTTGATGTCCGCTTGGGCTTAGCATAGCTGAACCCAAAAATCTTGGGTCTAACAACTCGTCGGACCTATATCCGCTTTGGCTCGGCACACAGCTAACTCAAGGACGTTGGGTCTGACAGCTCGTCAGACCTATGTCTGCTTAGGCTCGGCTCATTGCTATGCTCAATGGTATTGTGTTAAAATTGAGTGAGACCCATGTCATATAGACCTGATATTTTATCAAGCCTAAAAATATTAGGTATGACACAAGCTCCAGTTACTTATTAGTATAGGATTATCACCGTACGTACTTTTAGAACTTCTTGAAAAGAATTAAGGCTAAAAATTAATTTTTCAAAATATGGTTGCTGTACAGTTCGATTCTCTAACAGTGCGTGCAATCTCTTTCATTTAACAGATTCTTATATTATTATTGTTTCTTTAAAAATGTCTCTGTCTCCTGAACATTCATCGACCTAGTAGAGTTCTATATAGTGAGTTAAGTTGTTACATCCATCGGTAATTAGCTGAGCTGGCATTGCAATGTGAGCGTCGTCTCCAATTTTCACGTTAGGCTTTGTTTTTTTCTTGGCTGCCAGAAACAATTTATTAGGTTTCTGACTTAAAGGGAGACATAATATTGTTGGTACTCAAAAGTAGTAAGACAAAAAAAAAAAAAAAACCAGAGAAAAGGATACACTTCGTTTCTAAGCAAGTCATGTTGTTGCACTGCCCTTGTCCATTCTCCTTCTTGTCTTGGTCTTTC
>Ga0325400_1003973_pt1 | contig 13559 bp, 8 predicted proteins | sample PopdelMetagenome_2_FD_205662 | JGI IMG/M metagenome (GOLD analysis project Ga0325400, IMG submission 205662) | Populus deltoides microbial communities from Bellville, Georgia, United States - Xylem-PdKOR-R1 | ecosystem: Host-associated > Plants > Phyllosphere > Stem > Wood/Secondary xylem... | reverse complement strand
GTCAGCAGCGGAAACCAATGAGGAGGTGGTGGAGGTGGTGGTGGTGGTGGAGGTGGAGCCAGCAAGCCACCATGGTCCTGTGCTTTAGGAAGTACATGTGAAATGGGAAATGTGTTACTCATATTCCTTGCAAAATCCACACGTTGCCCCGTTCAAACGGGGATCTGTCGGCTTGGTTGAGGGTTCCAATCTTGGCCCGCTTCCCAGCCAAACGCAGCCGAATTCCACTCCAGTTTCTTTTTTCCCATAATTACCCTATACTTCTTTCTCTAATTATTCCATATTAGAGTTGGAAAAAAATTGACTAATAAAGTGCACATGGTGAGGTGGTGGCACCAATGAAAGAAAGCCGCTTCGATTTTGTCATACTATAAAACATTAGGGTTTTTTTTTTTTAAAAAAAAAACTTTGTGGCTTAGTGGGAGAAGTAATGATTAGTGAATGGATTTTGAGGCCCCCTTTTGGTCTTTTCCACGAGGATCAATTTTCGGAAGTTGTTCCGCCCATGCCCCTCACATGGCCCCTCCTTATCCATCTCACTTACTCCTAAATCGTTTAACGTTACGTTTATAACTGTGTTTTATTAAATTTTAATTTATTTTTGTTAAAATTAAGTGTGGTTTGTATTTTTTAGATCGTTTTGATATACTGATGTCAAAAATAATTTTTTAAAAATGAAAAAACATCATTGGCATGTATTTCGACACGAAAAGCTATTTGAAAAGCAACCGCTACTACACTGCCAAACACACTCTCCGTAGTTAAATGACTATATTGGTTTTTATGCTACACCAAGAGAACGAGTCAATTTTATTTTAATATTGAAAAAATATTTAGATAATATTAATGTTTTTAAATAAATAAGAAAAACATGAGAAAAACAATTATTTTTTTACAATACTTAACTATAATAAATAAGTTATTAACATCATACTCAGAAAAAAAAAAACTTGTTGGAGATTTAATGTCGCTCCATCATAAACATTGCTTCACCACAAGAAAGAACTTACCGATATGGTTTTAACGCTATTGTGAAAGGTTGTATTATGACATTGAAAGAGGTTACATACGTTGTCAGAGTAACGATCTGAAAAGTAAACCAAATAAAACAACAAGGATCAAATATGATAGGAAAAAGATTGAAGGATGATGAAATTATAAAAAAATTAATTTTAAAAATTATATTACATAAAAAAATATCAATCAAAATAATTGGAACCGAATCTGAAAGATGAAAAAAAATTGAAGGATGAATTTTTTTTAAAAAAACTCAATTTTATAAATTATTTCAAATAAGACAAATAATAAGAAAAAGAACATGAATCAAATTCAACAAATGAAAAAATTGAAGGAAGAAGAAATTAATTTTTTTATATAAATTATTTTAAATAAAATAAATAATAATTAAAAAAATATGGATTAAATTTTTTAAAAAATAATCAAATGATTGCTTTGAAATTTTTGAGGATCAGGCGTGAAGAAATGAAAAAGAAATAAAAAAAAAAGAAAACACAGAGATTGTCGGCACCAAACTAAAGTTTTGCAATTGACTAGTGACCATATATATTGTCACCATTCACGATTTATATGCCATTTCACATCAAACCGCACCGCACCGCACCGCACCCATAGGTGTTCTTTAAAAACTTGGTAATTGGTGCCTGGTGGGCAATTTGATTCAGTGTAAGTGCAACAGTGCTAAATCCCTTAAGTTTTAATCATTTAATTCTTTGGTTCAAGATTTGCTAGTAAACTCCTGTTTTTAATATTTCAAGGTTTGAGTATAATTACCAGGTTAAAGGACTTATTAACTATGACCACCCCAATATTCTTATGACAAATTAATGCAGTCAAGTCATGATCAACGTTCAAATCTCCGGCACTTGGCATTAATTAAATGAAATAAACCTCTTCATGGGAGTTAATTAAGTAATCATGAAACAGTTAGTGGATCTTTTGCACGATACCTCCAGGGAGGCCATGCTTTTTGGATAAAAACGCATTTCTAGAACAGTGGAATCTTTAAATTAATGTCGTGGATAACAAGAGGACTGGGCGCATGGGGGCCAGTTCATCAACTCAGACGGAAAATACCTTTTCATGAGTTTAGAGCTGATGATGCCTCCACTCACTTGAACCTTTCGCTTTAATGGATGGTCATGTAGGGTCTCGCCATGTATAACCCTTCATGGCATGGTTAGCTACTCCTTTGCTTCCTCCATTAATTCTGTGTTTTTAGTAATCAATTAATTAAAGTAGTCATGAGACAATCATACCACGTCCAAGATCCCAAAGTTATTTTTATCTCTACATAATTGAAAAGCTTGGCCTCTTGATCAAGAGAAGTTGAGAATTCAAGCCTCGCCTCATCACCATCCATGTGCATATATGTCTTTTTGATATATATATATATATATATATATATATAGAGAGAGAGAGAGAGAGAGAGAGAGAGAGAGAGAGAGAGAGATAAACATTATCACCATGGTGCACTTTGCAGGACCATTCATCGATCTTGGTCCACATGAGTAAAACCTATGGTCAAACAGTAGTCCAGTTGCCGTGATTTCTTGGAGGGGCGCAGCTGACTGCGGTCCTGAAGCACCTCACGTGGTGGGTGATCAATTGATGAGAATAATAATCCGATCAATTTTGCAACTGAAAGAGAAGGTATACAATGACCCACATAGCAATCAAACAGAATAGTAGACTAGTAGTTTCTTGAATGTGATGTTTTTCTTGTTTAAAGTCTGGAATACCAGCCTTTTAAATTAAATTTGATTGTCTAATAATAATACTTCATATAATATAATATAATATAAATCATATCACATGCTTAAAACAAATCTTATTATGCATTTTATCTAATTAAATTAATAAAATTTAGTATAAGGTATTGGTAAATCCATGTATATTTCAAGAAATATGTCTTCCTTTTATACAACTAGTCCCCCTTACTCAAGTGTTGATAATCATAATCTAAATTGATTATTGAGATTTAACCAATAATATTATTGTTTTTATTGTGCTTGTATGTTTACATTTTATGCATTATTTTTTTGAATTGGATATGGAGTTGTGCCTATTATTATTACCCCCTCATCTCTCTCTCTCTCTCTCTCTCATGTATATATGTTGAGAAGAACATGCTGAAATTCTTAGAAAATTACCAAAAACTAGTTGAGAAGGGTCAAAATATATAAAATTAGAAAATTTGACCCTATTGACAAAGAGAATTTAATTTTTGAGGAAGAAAATTCAAAATTATATGTTTAAGGACTCAATTGAATTTTTTTCAAGGTTTAATTGAATTTATAAATGGTTTAATTGCAAGAAAAATTAATTCTTGAAGCCAATTTAGGCTTTAATTAGAAGAAATTAAAGTCTAAAGATCAAATTGTAAATTTTAAGAGTTAATTAGATCAAATTAGAACTTAATTGAATAAATATTAAAGTTTGATGAGCAATTATGGATTTGATTAAAGAAATTCAAAACTGATGACTAATTTGTAAAAGACGCAAGACTTAAGGAGCTGAAATTGGTGAAATAAAGAGCTTAATTAAAGAAAAATAAAAGTTGAATACTCAATTAAGAATCAATTTGCGTACATCCAAAACCAAGAACTAAGATGAAAAAGATGCTGAAATCAAGGAATTTTTAAAAAACTTGGCAGGGGTGAAATTGAATTGATTCTTAAAATCAAAATCTTAATTAATGACTTGATTGAATAAATCAAAAATTAAAGATTGATTTTGAGAGAGGAGTTTTTAAACCTAATTTGTTTTTCTAAGCTCCAAAACAACACTGTTTCATTTAAATGAAATGACTTGTTTTGTTGAAAAAGACGTCATTTTTATAATTAAGTGAATAGAAGAAGAAGGAGGAGGAGAAGGAAATGACGTTGTTTTTATGTTACCGTGCACCATCTTCTTTCTCTGCACTAGTTTTACAGATGGAAGAGATGAGTTTTTTCCTTTTTTTTTACCATTTGTTTTGGTCCCTCTCTCTCTCCTCCACGTCTCCCATACCATGATACAAAACACACCCCTCTTATGGCCTACCATTGTACCTCAAAAAAGAGTAGAGAATTAGGTGCTTTGGCAACCCTGAACTTGTTGCAAAGTGATCTCAAATAACATTACCAAGCCAATCTTTTTTGGTGTGTGTTTGGGCATGAGAAAGGTGGTCCAACATTCTCCTTACCACTATAAATACCACCTCCATGACAAACATCAGGAGGGGAGAAATGAAAGAAAAATAAGACCCTTTTGCACCCATTTTCCTTTTGCTAGGAAGATTTTTGGCTCTGAAAAAAAAAAAAACCCACCTTTCCGTCAGTCATAAACCTAACCTCTCTCTCTCATTTTAGCCATTGACCCCTTTTGTTCTAGCTACGCCAGAGACCCCTTAACAACCATCAATACCAGCAAATCCACCTCCATCTCCATTAGCAGCGGTTGCAAACCTCAATCCCAATAGTGTTTCTACGACTAGCCTTACTAGTGGTACCAATAATGTTTACGTGACCAGTCTCACTAGTAGCAGCAACAATGTCATCTCTCTCTCTCTCTCTCTCTCAACTTTGAACAACAATACTCCACCTTCGACCACTATTGTTCCTCTTAGCCACCAACGTAAGCAATGCCACCGTGAGCCAGTGCCGACACCAGTGAATAGCAATTTCCTATTCTAGGTAATCTTTTTATCCTTTGCTTAAAACCTTCGACATTTTTTACTTGTATGCAGAACGTGAATAATTCATGTCCTATAAAAAGGAAATAATTAACATGGTCACTGGGTCTAGCCTAGTGACCATGTAATTTTTGGGTGGACTTTCAGCTCAGCCTACACGGCTGGGTTAGGTCTAACCTTATCCTAAAAAAAACTATTAGGCATTCAGTCGGCCTGACCAACTAGGTTTAGGTTAGGCCTCGGGCCCAATCAGCCTGGCCTCTAGGCTAAAGGTGTGTTTGGCAAACACACCCTTATGTTTTTCCTTTAGTTTTAAACTTGTGTTTATTTTTATATCTAGCAAAATAGGCCCTTAAAAATTTCAAAAAATTCTTAAAAAATTCAGGGAGCATTTTGAATTTATTTTTGTGTCTATCGCATGTTTTTTCCAACAATTTTACTTAATACTGGGTTGTACACTTATACTGTAAGATACAGATCTAGTATTAAAAATACCTGATTTTCTCCAAAATTTCAAAAAACAATGAATAAAAATGCAATATGATGATATTAATTGCAATATGATGATATAAAACTTTGATAAAAATACACTTTTAAGTACTTATCACCCATATTCATTTATTTTCCCATGTAACCCAAAAATATCATTGCTCTCTCATTTGGTTATTTTCAAGAATTAAACCTTTCGTCTTTTAACCCATCCATCATATTAATTCCATTCACATTATATTGATGCTTAGGTACAAAATTATCTCTACTTTTAAAACATTGGCCCAATTGCCTTCTTTGTTCATATAAAGTCTTAGTGTGTTTTGATATTACTTTGGGATCTACCTTAAAAGTATTAAGAGATTTTGTTGGCATATTACCTAATGTTTTCCCTACTCCAAAAGAAAAAATTGTTCTTAGTAGCATTACTTTGACCCTTTTTACTACTATATAATTCGATTTCTCTTGTCATTTTGCATGTTTAAAAGCTTGCATCAATATAATAGGTTTCATAATCTTGAGCATAGGTTTTATATCACCCTTCAATCCATTTAGGAAATTTGAAATATATTAAGCTTCAGGTAATGATAGATTTAAAGCATTTATAAGGGACTTTAGTTCTTTGAATTTCTCCACATATCCTTCCATACTTTTATCTTATACTAGTTTATTGAATTCCTCGACCACTTGCTCTCTGCTGTCAAATCTAATACAAGTCATTTACTAAATTCTTCTCATCAAGCCAGATCCTCCCCTCCTAACAAAAATCCTTTATACCACACCTCTAACTTGCTTTCCAAGTATAAAAAGCTATCTCCACCCATTATTGAATTAGAATAAAATTTAGCTTAAAGAATTTCCTACATTTCCTGAATTTCTTTAACATTCTATTGATGTCTAGGTACAAACTTATCTCCATATTTAAAACATTGGCCCAGTTGCCTTCTTTGTTCCTATAAAGTCTAAGTGTGTTTTGGTTTTACTTTGGAATCTACCTTAGAAGGACTAAAAGATTTTGTTAGCATATTAGTTTATGCTCTCCCTTCTCCAAAAGAAAACTTTATTCTTAGTAGCACTACCTTATCCCTTTTTACTACTGTATAATTCTATTCCTCTTGCCATTTAACCTGCTTTACAGCTTGCATCAATTTAGTAGGTTTTAGAATCTTAAACATAAGTCTTATGTCATTCTTCAATCCACTAAAGAAACTTGAAATGTTATAAGCTTCAAGTAATGTTGGATCTAAAGCTTTTATGAGAGACTTTAGTTCTTTAAATTTCTCCACATATTCCTCCATAATTTTGTCTTGCACTAGTTTGTTGAATTTCTCGATCACGTCCTCTCCGTTGCCAAATCCCATACAAGTCCTTTACTAAATTCTTCCCAACCACCAAATCCTCCCCTCCAAACAAAAATCCTTCATACCATTCTTTTGTCTTGCATTCCAAGTATATAGAAGCTATTTGCACCCATTGCTGAACTGGAATGAAATTTAGCTTAAAGAATTTCCTATTTTTCCTGAACCACTCCCTTGGATTCTTTATATTAAAACTCGACAATTCTACTTTAAGCAAGGTTACATTGTATCCTCTATTTTGGACTTCCTGACCTTCTATGCCTTCTTTTCTTTAATTATTTTTGTGATGATGAAGAATTTCATCAGTATCTATATTAATTCTTCCATTTTTTTTAGCCTTCATAGCCCGTGATGATACTTTCAATGAAGCTATGATAAAATCAAGTTTTGAGTTGAATTGATGATTTTTTTATGCTTGATTCTCTGCCATCACATATAATTTCTCATGTAAACGTTGTATTTTGTTATCCACCTTTCTACGGCATTCCTCCAAGTTCTTGATCTTGTTATTCCCCACCATTATAGCTATGGGCCGATGCTCTGAAACCAAATTGTTAAGTTTACTCCTTAATAATAGTGGTGTAAGAAGGAGATTAAGAGTGAGAAAAAAGAAGATTGAGAGGTATAACAAAATTAACTATCAAAATAGTAAGAAGAAGATTAATGGTGATTTCTTACTTCTCACATTACCTACATTAGTATTTATACAACATGCAACCTTTAACTACCTAACAAACTATAATAGTTATTAATTAGCAGCTAACAAACTAACTCTACACGTGGCTTATTCTTTACTAATTAACTAACTACTCCTCTATTGTTATATTCTCATGTGGAGAATTCAACTTCAATTGTTGCTTTTTTCTTGAGTTCAATACTTGCTTAATGGCTGAACGTAACATATTGACTAGATTCTGGTGTTTGTGTAGCGAGCTGTTTTGTTGGGAGAATTGGTACTCAGATTGACATGATTGTAGCTACGATTACAAGACTACAAGTCGCGAAGCTATTACAAGAGAGAATCTTGTTGTTAAACCATTTTCTTTTGATGATAAGAATGAAAAAAAAAATGATTAGAAACAATAATTTTTAGGTTTGGTTTAGGGTTTTAGAAAAGGGAAGAAATCTTAAGATGAGAGAGAATCTACCAGTCGAAGTGAGAGAGTTTGATATGTTGTTAGCTAGGATTTCAATTTATTATATAGGAGGGTATTTTGTTCATTTCATAGATTTAAAAAAATTGTTGACCAATAATACAAACTATAAATTTTCAAAACTTGTGAAATTTTGATAAAACTATAAAATACTAGAAGTAATTATCTCTATCAAGATTGATGGTATCAATTGCAGATGAAGAAATTGATAGATTTACTTTTACTTTCAAGATTGAATTAGTGTCCTTTATTTTAAAAACTCGAAAGTCCAACCTTTACTCCTATTGTTTGTTAGCAAGAGAAAATTTAAAGACCATGCAGTACTACCATAGCAACAATCAAATTCCAGCACACTAATAACATTTATAGATCAAAAGTTTACTAACCAAGAGAATGCCAAGGCTAGAATACAAGATTAAATACAATGTTTTTTTTATATATATAAAAAAAACAAAAAACAGAGCCAAAATTTACAGCACCGGGAAAAGGGCCCTTCACCTTTGATTCTAGTCAGAGTTCGAACCCATAAAGTATACTATAGCTTGTGAAGAAGTTGAATAATTATATGAAACCATGGAATTAATTGGGACCTTTGAAAAATTTACAGAAACACCTGAGAAATTGGATCGTTGCATGTTGCCAATCATTTTTCTATTGAAAGGAAAGATACCGTTTCACAAATGCCATACCCGTTTAGACATCTTTAAAGCATCCACTAAAGAAAGGATCCTAAGGAGATCTTTAATTAATGTAGTAATGATATTTAGTACACAAGCTCTTTGATTTGAAGACAAGCTCTTCTCTTCACTTCTCATGTGCATGTTCACATGGAAAGAAATAGATTCATTTAGTTTGAATTCTTATTTTGAGTTTTATTTTTTTATTTTTTATGATATTATAAATTTAATTTCATTAGCTTCATTCATGAAGGGAGATTTCCATATTCATATATATGGACTTAAGAGATAATATTTTGTGTCAAATGTATATAGTTAATTTATTTTTACACAACACAACATTAATTTTTTTAAAGAAAAAAAATCATATATAATAGAATCAAATGTGTGGAGTATTTTTCACGATCACATGAGAAGAGCATGACGTCTGGAGAACGAGAAGTCAATTGAACAAAAGATTAGAAAAATGGAATTACGTGCTGAGGAATTCAAAGAGGGACCGTCACGGTGGCTTGCTTTGTTTCGAAACCACCTACAGCGGCGGTGCCAACGATTTTGTTACCACTTACCACGGTGAGATTTCCCATGCAAAGACCACCCCAACAAAACTCCTGTTATGAACTTCACCAATTCGAAGCAAACCAATGTTTGGAAGCAGGGCGGAATCAAGGAGGGCTGGCAGGGGCCGGTCACCTGTAAGGAAAATTTCTTTTCCACCCCCCTAACAAATTAGATTTTTAATTTTAGAAATAAAAAAAAATTTGAATATTGGCTTTCTTTGAAATTTTTTCTTTAATTTGGTTTTTTCAAACTTTCGCACTGTTTAGAAGATTTAGAAATTCAATGCTGCTATGCCATATTCGAGTTAAATCATAACGCTTTCACTTACTTCTATGTCTCGAATTTCGATCTCTTCTAAAAAAAAATTTCTGAGATGGGATTCTTTTAGGAATTTATTAGTTTCCTTGTTAATTTTGCAAGCCTTCGTGTGTGTATAGATAAAGAATAATATAGTTCTTGAAAAAGAAATCACATTTCATGCAGCATAAATGTATATGGAGATGACTAACAACTACTGGAATAAAAGTCTGGGTTATTGATAAAAGATTGAGATTAAAAGATTTATTTTTTTTGTGTTTTTATATTTAAATTCTGTAGTTGTTAATATAATAGTTATTAGAGGTTTATATAGTCTTTAATTTCAAAATTTATAGCATTAATCGAGATATATATAAACTAACTTGAATACTCACTACGTTAATTAAAAAAAACAAAGGTAAAGTTTACAAATAAAAAGCTTTGAAGCAAGACAACTTAGAAATCTTGAATTCATGTACTATATTCGAGCGACCGAAATATATAGAATCCATCGGCTATTAGCAGGAAAATGGAAAAGAGAACTTATGATCCAAAAGTCAAGATTTGAGAACGATTTGATTATTATTGATCTGTGGATAATTGGAGAAAGGTGTTGTGTGCTCCTCGAACTAATAGCAGCCGAAATCGTGGAAGCCAACATTGAACGTAACCCTTGCTCTTCTTTTTCGTATACACTTTATTATTTTTTTCTTTCCCTATCTTCATCTTCTTAAAGTCATATAGGAATATGGCATCTAGCATTTTAAGCAACATGGTTTCTCGCCCATATAATGGTCCTTTTACATGAAGAAGGAATCTAGTTCACATTACTACCTTCTACTATCAAAGGTTCACAATTTCAATCATTTCCACGTTAGGTCCCTCTAAAAATTAAAAAAGATCCACGTACTCTTTGGCTTTCCCAGGACTTCTGGGACTTGCATTCCTTGTTCTCTTCACTTCATTTTGGTCACGAAAACTACATAAATTCGGAATTAGCTTACAGCGAATCACTTTGATGATTTGTTTCTATCATAGGTTAACAAATGGGGCTGTGATTATCTGAACATATATACGTGTGCGGGTGTTTTGTGTTTGGACTTTGGAGATGGTGAAAGCTGGGAAGCATCGAGGGCGATGGTGCTTCTATTCAAACCATGCAGCATTGCTTCCATAGATACGAGTATCTGTGATTTGAACCATGCAATGTTTTGGGTGGGCCATGTCTTCCACTGGGCATTGAACGGAGATTAAGGTGGACAAGGCAATCTCAACGACCAAATTTTACGTACGAAACAAATGGTAGGTAGTCACAGATTGATGTGATTGAAATTAAATGGGAGACCAAATAATAGCAAGAGGACGGTGAACAGAGAACGTAGTACATTTACAGAAATTACAGCAATCTGTGGATAAGCTACAACCTTGAAATTCGAAATGACCCCACAAAATTCAATGCCTCTGTGGACAATCTCTCTGTACGGCTCATGTTGATTATTCATTATATCTTCTCCACCGCTTTAGCCCATCAACCTAAAAAAAGATGCAAATTAGATTAATTAAGGATAATAGATATTGACTGGCTTGTTTAGAAGAGCAAATTACTGACTTATAAATAATATAAAATTATCGTAGCTCAGGATATGCCTACAATCTAGGCTTTCCATTATGGTCAATGACTTGCAAAAAAATGTCAAGCTTTGCACGTAGTTGATGAATTGCCCACTGCAATTGCTTCCTTAACATGCATGGGAAAAGTTAATTTGACGACTTTTCTTCTCTTTTTTTCCCCTGTAAGTTTGGCGGTTTGGCAAAGTTGTTTTTCGGGGTTGAGAAAGAAAGCCAAGAAGAAAATTACAGAGATGAAGATGTTTTTGGAAGAAAGGAAGTAATAAGAGGCATTGAACTAAGAGTGCTGTCAGATGCCTGGCTTTATCTTTACATAATCATGTGATCCATGTTTGGAAAGTTCCTGCCATATCTGGCAATTTGGCATATCAATATTATTATTATGCATATATATACACGAGTGATGAGGAGAAGACATAAAGAGTTTAATTATCCTATGAGTTATACACATGCTCCAATCAAAATGGAAAATATAGGGAGGCTTGGGCCTCGTTGCACGCCGAAAAAGGAGCTGCCACATCTGGGCAAGCCTTGAGTGTTCTATTGTTAATATATATATATATATATATATGCACATCATCTTGAGAAGATTAGGAAGACTTAATTTCTTTTCTTCCCGAGTAAGAGGTATGGTGTTTCATGTTCAGAAGCCATGTGCATGGGTCTATAGCCCACTTCCCTTTCTCTTAACGTAGGATGCCTGCGAAGCCCTTTTCATTCTATGCCCTGCTTATAATAATCTTGGGCATTTTCTCTTAAAAAGGATACTTCAAGAACTCAAGCAATTGAATTATTCCTTGGCATTGTTTTACAATGGTGACACCACAAGAAAATTATCAAATTCTAATGAAAATACGATCACGGACAATATTAGATTACAGTTGCATTTACCAATGAAATATGCTGTTTTTATTTTGTCAGTGTTCATCAGCTAAAACATTCCCTAACAAGAGAATTACAAATGAAATTCAAAGAATAAAAAATCTTGGATAGATATTCCCTTGTTATTTCCATTAAAAAACATATAATGTTAATATTATCAATAGAATTACCAATAAAAACAACCATTGTTATTTTCATCGAGCAATCTGTTTATAATATTTAAGTTATAACTTGCTACATAACCCCCCTATTTCTTCTTCTTCTTTTTCTTTTTCTTCTTTATTATTTTTCCTACAAAAAACAACATCATTCGTCTTTTATTTTGTCACAAATTAAGTTCTCGTCATCACAAATTCAGCCACCTTAGCATTCAATTTGTTAGTATCCCAATTTTAAAAAATTGCATTTGTTTGTCATCTGATGAAATGGAGTTTGATTTTATAATTTAGGTGTTTAATGAAATAAATAATGGGTTCTTTAATAGGTACATTTCATATTTTGTCAATTTTATTGTCAAGTTCAAAATTTAGGTAAATTTGAAGGAATTTAAATTTTTTAGAGAAAATTAATAATGATTAAATGGTACTATTAAAATATATTGAATAAATTTGGATTCAACTAATAATATCTAATTAGTTGAGTACTGAAAATTTATTTGAAATTAAATAAGAGCTTTCCATTTTTTTCTTTTGAAACAAATTTCTTAAGAAATTAAAGAGGTAATCATAGTGTACTATATGGATTCTAATTTAAGTAACATCAAAATCATACTAAAACAAACTACATTAAGGGTGTGTTTCTTAAAAATTTTGAATTTTTTTTAAATGAAATTTTTTTATATTTTCATATTGTTTTAATGTGCTGATATCAAAAATAATTTAAAAAATAAAAAAATTATTTTAATACATTTCTAAGTAAAAAGTACTTTGAACCGCTATCGTTACCACAATCCCAAACAGGTCCTAACAAAAAACTGTTGTTGAATTTAAAAATCAAATATGTAGAGTTTAGACTAAAATCATGAACAAGTCTTTATAGACTTCACAACATTACAAAGTATATACTACACTGTTATTTGTCCATAACTAATTTAAATGTATGTGCTACATTACAAGTTATATATAAAAACAATTAACGAAATAAAAAATATTAAGGTTGTAGAAAATTATTTGATATTGTTATTATAGTCAGTCTAATGAGTTATCATTGAAACCTCCAAATTGGACCTTGAAATCTTAAAATTACTCCTTACCTAATTTGGGTTTAAAAATAAATCACGTAGGAGTTGTCCAAATGTGTCATAGTTGACTTGGTTGGTCTAAATACAACCCGATCAATTAGAAAAAAAAATTAAAGATAAAATTGAAAAAAAATGATGAAATTGACACAAAAAAAACCTTTTGACCCTAACTACTTGTCCAACTTGGGTTTAAAATTAAATTATATATGAGTTTCTTTAATGTGACCCAGTTAACTTGGAAGGTCTAAAAACAACTCAATTGACGAGTAAAAAAGGTTTGAGAACAAAATTAAAAAAAAGAAGATGAAATTAATAGAATAAAAAAACCTATCTATTCAACTTCTTATCTAGCTAAGGTTTAAACTTAAACTATGCAATGTGTCATGGTCGACTTGGTTGGTCTAAATACAACCCGATCAATTGAAAAAAATGATGAAATTGACAAAAAAAAAAAACCTTTTGACCCTAACTATTTGTTTAACTTGGGTTTAAAATTAAATTGTATATGAGTTTCTTTAACGTGATCCAGTTAACTTGGATGGTCTAAAAACAACTCATTGGAGAGTAAAAAAGGTTTGA
>Ga0325400_1003972_pt1 | contig 13561 bp, 7 predicted proteins | sample PopdelMetagenome_2_FD_205662 | JGI IMG/M metagenome (GOLD analysis project Ga0325400, IMG submission 205662) | Populus deltoides microbial communities from Bellville, Georgia, United States - Xylem-PdKOR-R1 | ecosystem: Host-associated > Plants > Phyllosphere > Stem > Wood/Secondary xylem... | reverse complement strand
TGTTCAATGACCCATGTTTTCATGAACATCATGTGAAATGATGATTCTAATGCATGTAATTTCATGGGGTGTTACATTTAGTTTCGTTGTGATTATAAAAGATTTAAGAAATTATTTTGTTTATATGATCGTTAATGTTCAATGGCCCCTCTTTTATTCCTCATGGTGTCACCTTCCTTAATGAATAGTGTGTGTACTAAAAAAATATCAAATTTTTCTCTAGTAGCTTTTTTTTCTTTTTTTTTTCCTCTTTTCTTATCGATTTTAGAGCCATTCCCTACACATTTTCAAAGCAGTTCTTCAATTTTTTTTTTAGTTTTGGTCCATATTTTTTATTGCTATTTTTTTATTTTAAATAATCTATAGAATTGGATTTTTCTTTTAATTTAACCCTTTATTTTTTTAGCTTTCAGATTTACTCTTTATTTTTTTATTGTTAATTTTTTTTAATAATTCTATTAATTGAATTATTTTGTGAATTGCATAACTCAATATCTTAGTTCATTTTATTTATGTCAAATATAATCTTTATTCTTTTGATTGATATTTATTTTGTTTATAATCTTTTTTTATTGGAACTTTTCTTTTTGATTTTATCCTTCAATATTTTATTTACCAAGATTTTGTTAACCTTTCGAGTCATAGGTTTGAAAGATTTGACTCAGGTTCGCTTAGATTTTTTTAGAATTTTTTTTTACAATAGATTTTTTATGATTCATGTGTTGGGTCAAGAGTTTCATTTGTTAACTCAGCTTGATCCGATCCAATATTGTTTTTTTTTGTTGTTGTCTAATTTTTTTTTACCATATTATCAAATTAATCAAAGTTTAATCCAACTCTAGGGTTTCTCCTATTTATTTAAAAATTCTATCATAGCCTAAATATTTTTTTTACATGCAAAAAAAAAGTTTGGTATAGCTTACAAAATATATAAAATAACGCGTGCTACTAATATCTATCTAAAAATGTCCATATTTGTTAGACTAGTACTTGCTATATGCAAGGCACCCAATTAATAAAGCAACCTCTGCTCATGGTGGATTTCTGGTTTTTAAACACAACCTAGTGGTCAACCCGCCCAAGACTTGAATTATGAATTTTGATTACATCATCGGGTAATTTTTTAATTTTTTTATAAAATAAAATAATATTTTTTATTAAAAAATAAATAATTAATAAATTATAACTAAATTTTTTATCAGGTTTTTCTAAGTTAACAGATGATAAAATCAACCTGAATTTTTGCATTCTACTATTTGTTTCTTAAACCTGGCCTGATGTCAATCCGCCAGCCGGATTTTAAAATTATGGGTGGATTACGAGACAACATCTAAGAGGACAACGTGGGCCTATAGTTCTCTCCCGAATGGCCATAAGAGGACAACGTGGGCCTATAGTTCTCTCCCGAATGGCCCAATATCTAGGGCACAAAGTTTTAAAATTATGGTCCTCAATCACCATAACAGTCATTGAGGAATCTTTGAAACCCTATTGCAAACCATCAAAAACGCAGTACCTAAACTTTTAGCGAAGAAAGAAGTTAAACATGAGATAAGACGTCCCATATCCCAAGCAGGTATTCTTGAGGGTGGGGACTTGGCATCTACGGCTACTCAAGGTCCTCCTCATCAAGACAGTATACAGTACAGACAAGTTGATTACAGGAATGCATTCTCCCTCTTGAAAATCAGATCAGGACTCCAAATGAACTTGGAGACGCATGCATCTTGCTAATTGAATCACTTGCTCGATGGGACCCCCAGAACCGAGGACCCCACCGAAGGGGACCCGTATGGCCGGATATTTGAATATGCTTATAATAATGCTACTACAGTTTTGTTTTTGGACTACCCCATGTTTCAGTACTTCGTGTTAAGATTTGTGATCGTTCTGAAAAGTATTATCAGATGTAATCTTTTACTGGCCTGTGAAACTTTCTTTATTTTGTTTGTTTTTTTGAACACGGCTTGTGAAAGTTAATTTTGTTCGAAGCCAACATCCGACAGACAAAAACATTCGTATTTTTTTAGCAGCAGCAAGCCATAGCACCCACGTTTAATCTGGCACACATTTCAAGTCTCCTACTAAATGCATCAAATTAATAATTAATCATCATGTTGGGTCGAGGTGCTAGTCCTCTTGCATGTAGAATGGTGTATAATGGATTGAACATATGAAAGTTCAAGCAGTTTAGAGAATAGCAGTATATATTGGCTTGCCTGTATCTCGATGAGCACAGTAGAGTAAGCATACGCAAAGGCAATGTCCCCGAGGGCTTGGAAGGTCCTCCAGACTTTCTGTTCTGCTGACACGTCCACCCCAACTGTTACTCCTGTTAAGCTTGTCCTTGCATGCGCGCCGCCTTCATATATATATTCCATTCAAAACAAATCAATCAAAATTAAGACACAGATATTAGATTTAATTAGGGCACGACACGAAAAGTACTGAATTGGGAGTGATATTTAATGCTTTTTAATTCAAGTATTATTAGGTATGGTATTATTACCGATTACTTTTGCAAAGGATAGTCCAAGGCCAATGGAAGCATAAGCAAAAGACATCACTGCTGCAAGAATCGACAGCCATGAGAGCTTGTGGAAGTTTGGTATCTGGCTAAGCATGATTTGGATGCACGCAAAGATTATCATGTATGGATTATTTGACGTCTGGCACTTCACAGCATGCCCATGTTTGTGGAAACAATTTGACCTCCTAACAGCCCTGAGAATTTTAAGACGCGTGTAAATAAATTTTAGCACTGTCTTTTTCTTTCCTAATTAGCCACCATGCCATGCTAAATACTGGCTCGGTTTTTTTAATATATATATATATATAAAAAAAAAACCAAGAAGATTCCACATGACATGTTTTTTGTTCTTTGGAGAGGAATCACATGATATGCCTTTAGCTGTAACCTACTTACACCATGCTAATAGATGCAGTGATGGTGTAACCAACTGTAATTCCTATCAGATTCACGTACTGTGCCAACCCACAGAGCTGAACTTTCCTGCCTCCTGATACAAATGAAGGGAGAACCGGTTATAGTTAAATTTGATTGTCTTTAGCATATGTGGTAATAGATTCGTAGTCAAAATATAATGAACTCACCTAAGTTGGCTCTCACAGCATCCATGTAAGTATAGTTTCTATTGCCAGTGATAGGGTCGGGAGACCTGTAGGAATCGGCAAGAAGAATGGACGTGAAAAAAGTGATGAAAGAGAACACCACGAGAACAAGCGGCCCAACCACCCATCCTAACTGTGCTATAGCCCATGCCAGGGATAGCACTCCAGATCCGATCACAGCAGTGATAATATGGGCACTTGCAGTTATCCATGTTCCTTAAAAAACAACCACCGCCCATCAGAACAAAACCAATAACTATAAGCTGAAGAGAAAAAAAGGATGTAAGAATAGGAAAATGAGTTCTTCAAGCATATGCACCAGTTCTTTTTGGTCGACCATCATCGTCAAGATTCTTGCTAATAATTCCACCGCTTTCAGATCCTTCTGTGCCACGCGATATGTACAGGCTGCTATTTTGCATTTCTCTATCCATCTCTCTCGAACACACCCCCTATGAGTTACTGCCTTTGAAACTGAAACGGCAAGAGGAAGTAAGACTCAATTCGGAGGGTACACTCTGAGAGAAAAGAAGATTCAATAAGAGATGATATGTGTGTCAATTATTGCGATGGATACACAGGTCGGACACGTGGCTAGGATGTTTTTCAAAATATTCTTTTCCCAAAAACAAAACAAATGAAAATATTAAAATTATAAAAAAAACATGGACATATATTTTCTGTATTATCGAACACGTGAATTCATGGTGGTCCAAAGGATGGACCGGGAACCATCGATGGTGGCGGTGGATTTGTGGTATTCCGAAAGCCAATTGGTCCCACCTTCTGTTGAGTAATTGGGTTTGGACCATTCATAAAAAGAGTCTTATATGGTAACCATCCATTGTGAAATTTTAGACAAGAAATCTCTGACTCGGCCACAGCGTGCAATACTGTGGCCTCTCTCATCGCTTCCATTTTGGCGTTTGGGGTTTTCTTTTGATCAAATCTCAATTCAAAACCAGTAAACGTCCATTCGTGTCTTTGAAAGTAACACGCAATGTTTTAGAACAGTGAAGGCAATTCGAGCTTTCGTCTATCTTCTTACTTTTTAAAATATTTTTTTTAAAAAAATAATTTGAATTTTAGACGTCAATCTATTAAAGCAATAAAAAAAAACATAAAAAACAATTAATTTAAAACAAATTAAAAATTAAATTATTTTAAAAAAACTCTTAAAAAATGTAAAAAGTAGGTTTGGAATCGAACAGCAAGCGTAGAAGGAACGATTTTTTTAATTTTTTTTTGTCCCCATACGACCATTATTGGCCCCTCAATCTCGTGTAATTTGTTCTCGCAGTACTTTGAGACGTGATGATAAACACGTACCGAATTGTCCTGGTCTCATTGACAGCATCTATCTCCGAATAAATATTCCCTCTACGCATGTATAGGTCGGAGGTCCTAAGATAGCGATTTAGGAAATGGCGTGGCAGCAAACACCCCATCATCACTTTTAAGACATAGAAGTTCGACCGAAAGGATGGCAATTGGACTTTGAGTGCATTTCCTGTGTTATGATTTGAAAGTTCACTGCTCACATTCAGTAGGTTTCTAGGATTCTGTTGACAATCCTGAATTTACTTTAATGGGACAATATCTAGCACCAAATTTTTTTAAAAAATTTCTTGCACACATTGATAATAATAATAATAAAATTAATAAGTCAATTTATCTCAAAAATCAGTAATCACAACATTTATTTTGATAAATTAGGATATTTTACCATTATTGTAATTTTATATAGCAAGAACGCCAAGTGCAATTGTGATTTTGAATCTTATGTAGCTCCTCCTCATCCTTGATGTGCTTGGACTTCGGATCATATCCGGTTTCTCTTAGATAGAGAGTGCATTTTTCAACTGAACATGTCTTTCGAGAAAGCAAAACAAGGGACTGATTATATTTTTTTGGCGAAATTGGATTCTCGTGCATGGTGATAATTAATGAGTTGAGTATTCGGGATCGACCTCCAGATGGCATTCCATCTCTTTTCCTAACTGATAAGACAGGAGTTGAGTTTTTCAAGCTCCAATGCTTCTTGTACAGAGTGTTAGTGATGAATTGAAAAACAATTTTGCACTATAAACATTAATTTGTGGTTAAATATAAAAATTAAAAGAGGAATGATCAAATTTATCAAAAGTAAATAAAATAGATTCCATTTTGATCCCTGTAGTTTTAGTTTATTCGTTGCATGGGTCTTGTTATTTTAGGAGTCCACGTTTCAATCCAAAATATTTTTTTCGTTTTAGTTTTTAAAAATTAAAGAGAAAGAGAGAGACACCACAAAATATTGAGGATAAAGAGTGATCAGATGTCAACATTCAGGGCATTAAAAAGGATGATATTGGGTGAATAAATTTATATTTTCAAAAGAAGTTGAATAAAGATGTTGTTTTTCTCTATAAAAATGTTGGAAAAGGTAGATTATGGCTGTTAAAGTTTCTCTTTTAATTCATTTGTTTTTGTTTTTAGTGAGATTAGAAGATATTTTGGGTTTGAAAACAAGTTTTTATAGTTTTCCCTGGTGTTTCTTTGACGTCAAGTGAAAATAAATTGAGAAATAATTAAGTTTTTGAAATTTCAAAACCGAAGATGACTGGAAAATGACGTAGAGAGTGACAAATTGGTGGCCACAGCAGGTTACCCATCGTCCGTGTATAAAAAAAAACAGAGAGAGAGTGGACGACAGCTTAAAACAATTTTTGCCAGGCCTGCGAGACTCGGCTTCTGGGTTACTGCTAACATCATATCCTAAAGACGCCAAATTGTCTGCAAGTGCCTCCAGATACAATAAACAAACTTGATTTCTCCATGATCATCACGAGAAGACAAGATTTGTAAATAATAAGAAACAAACCATACACATCATAGCCTAAATACGAGTGTGGACAAGATGCTGGTGGAATTTCTTAAAATATCAATGTAAATCTGCCATTTGGACCCCGACTTGGTGCAAAATCGCCAGGCGGTCGTGAGATGTGGAAGTGGCCAGAAATCGACAGCCTCCAATTTTCGACCTCCACCTAGCTCCAGCAGCCAGCATGGATCGATGTTGTTGATCAATCAACTGATAGCTTTGTGTCTGAGATTGACTGGTCGGAAACAATATTGCTGCTGCAGATCATATGGTAACTGTCAATTATCGACAGCACTCAGCACTCTTGCAAGTACTCGCTTGATCAGGTAAGCAACGCAGGTGCATTCACGGGTTGCCGCGGCGCCGTTCGGTGCCATTTTCAATTTCATACCTACCCTGCTAACTTTTTGAAAAATGGAAGAGCCATCAATCATGCATCTATTTCCAAGTAAATTATTATTATTATATCTGAGTTCCTCGTTTTTGCGACCTTTCCAGAGATCGTTTTAACTTTAAAATATTTGAAGCCTGCCATGTATACGTGTCAGTTTTGGAACCATACAGCACACAGTGTCTGAACCCTACAGTGCATTTTCCGAGGGAAATGCAAAGATAAACTTTTACTCTTTTTTAAAATAATATATGTATATATATTAATAATATCTAAATGGCATGGACTGTTTTTTCATATCTAAATTACTATCTATTATAACAGTAATTTATAGTATTTTTTTTATATTTTTATATATTTTTTTTCCAATTTTCTCTTTTTTTCCCCTTTTTTTTAAATTACTTTTCTTTTTTTTTCATCTTTCCTTTTTTTTATTTTTTTTTCAATTAATTTTTTTAAAAAAATTATCTTTGTTGAGTTTATTTTTTAAATATTGAACTGATTAAAAATTCTGCTTTGTAATTTTTTTCCTTTAACATACTGTGCATTGCTACAATATTTTTCTACATAGTTTTTCTATTTTATTTTTTTATTTTTCAAAATTATATTTGTCGATTTTTTTTATATTGAGTTGATTGAGAATTTAGTTTTATAATTTTTTTTTAAAACATTGTTTATTGTTACAGTGTTTCTTCGCATGGTTTTTTTTGTATGATTTTCTCCGAAATTATCTTTTTTTATTTTATTTTTTAATATTGAGCTGGTTAAAAATTACAGTTACAATATGTGAGGAACGCATTGTAACTTTCCTCGCAAATTACCGTGGATTACTACAGTGTTTTTTCTCATATAGTTTTTTTTTTCTATCTTGTTATGTTTTTTCCTAAAATTGTCTTTTTCAATTTTATTTTTTAAATATTAAGCTAGTTAAGAATTGTAATTACAAGTAAATACAAGTTTTTCCTCACAAAACACTATGGATTGATATAATTTTTCCTCACATGGTTTTTTTCCAGTTTCTTTTGTGTTTTTTCTTGTAATATTTTTTTTCCAAAATTATCTTCATCGATTCTATTTTTTTTAATATTGAGTTGGTTAGAATTTAACTTTGTAATAAAACTTAATCATATGGGGAAAGCACTGTAGCTGTTGAAAATTACAATTACAAGTCATTACAAATAAGGTTAAATCATGTGGAGAAATATTTTAACTTTCATCACAAAACACCATGAATTGCTATATTGTTTCCAACATGATTTTTTTTCTATTTTTTGTGTTTTTTTAATATTTTTTTCTAAAATTGTCTCCGTCGATTTGATTTTTTTAATATTGAACTAATTAAGAATCTAGCTTTATAATTTTTTTTCTTTAAAACACTGTGAATTATTGCAGTGTTTTCCCATATGATTTTTTATTATTTTTTTCAAAATTATTTTTGTCTATTTTTTTAATATTAAGTTGGTTAAGAATTATAATTACAATAAAGCTAAATCATATGGGGAAAACGTTGTATTTTTTCTCACAAAACATTATGGATTGCTACAGTATTTCTCTAAATGATTTTTTATTTTATTTTATTGGGGAAAGCACTGTAGTTTTCTTCACAAAACATTGTCAATTGCTACAACGTTTTTTCTCATGGATTTTTTCCCTTCCAAAATTATCATTGTTGTTTTTTTTAATATTAAGTTGGTAGAGAATTTAGTTTTGTAATTTTTTTTGCTTTTTATTAACACAAAAGTTAAATCATGTGGCGAAAACACTGTATCTTTGCTCCCAAAACACTGTGGATTGCTACAAATCATTTTGTTCAGTCTCTAAGTTTTGATCACCAACACAACTTTTTTTTCCATCATAAAATATTGGCTTCATCATACCTTTAGTTTCTATTACTTACATAGCGCTGGTTCACAATTATAACACTATTAAATATATTTGTTTTATAAGCCCGCGACAGCGCGTGGGCATGCATCTTGTATATATTAGTTAGTATTATAAAAAATGAGTTGGTAAGCATTTTTCAGTATTTGTTTATGTCATTAAAAATGAGCTAAAAAAATTATTTTTGTTTTAATTTTATTTATTTATCTAGAGAACGAAAACTAAATCTGATGGATGAAAAATATTAAAAGATGATGAAATAAAAAAAAATAACATTGTTTTATAAATTATCTCAAATAAAAAATAACAATCAAAATAATAATGATCAAATCAAATAAATAAAAAAGTTGAAGGAAGTTGAAATTGAGAAAAATTTACTACTTATAGATTATTTCAAATAAAATAAATAATAAAAAAAAATATAGACAAAAAAGAATAGAGAACATTACATGCCTTGACTACTTTTTTATTTTTAAATCAGAACTCATATTTATCAAAATACCAATTGTCTTTCTAACAACTTCATTATTAAAACAAATATAAAAATACAAAAAGTCCTTGAATTCAAGTTTAACAAATTTTAATTTTAAAAGTAATTTGATTATTTTATTTAATTATTTTTTGTTAAAAATCCAGAAATTGTTTTCCAAAGTTGAGAAAGTTAAACAAATATGAAAAAAATAGAAAATTAATTTTTAAAAATATATTTTTCATAAAATAAACACCCTATTGGCTTGCATGAGTATGGAGATGATGAAAAATTCAGTAGCTATAGTTATACAATTTTTAATTAAATACCACTGCCTTTTTTAGGGCATATGTTTATTTTCTTTAATCATTTTTATTTTTATTTTTTATTTTTATTTGTATTTTTTAATTGAATTGTTGATAGTATATTTGTTAAATAGACACATATCATCCTTATTACGGAAAGACGAAAAAGAAAAGTGAAAATGAAAATTTGAAAATAAAACAAGAAGAAAAAAAAAACTAAGCTCATGAATGTTATTTTTAGGTCACCACATTTTTTTAAAAAAACTTTAAAACACTAAGCTCATGTTAGAACCACCAATTTTACATAGAATAATAAATAATAGAATAAGATTAAATATATAAAGTTAAGAATTAACCATTCACTATAAAATTTAAGTCTTTTGGATGAAAATCAAGCTAAATTATCAAATCTAATATGACACATTAACATTAATTAAGATCTAACGATATAATAAAAATATTAAAATCTAATCCACTTGACAAACCTAAAAAAAATAGATTACAAGTTAAAAGGAGTCTCACACACACCAGTTCTACATGGAATAAATAAATAATAATAATAATATATGAAAAAAAACTTAGGTCTTTTGAATGAAATCCAAATTCAACAACCCAAAAATAATAATAAAAAAACAAAACAAAAAGAGAAATCGATTAACGTTGCACTATAGGAGGAACATTTGTCGTTTTTAGAAATATTATTTTTGATAAACTATGTTCCAGGATTTCTTAATTACCTGTAAAAGAAAGAAGGTATATGAAATTATCATCACAAAACACAGTTTGCATCTTCGTTAATTAAATATTTATTTTTATTTTTCATAAATAATTTTTTCATTGTTATTTTTTATTATTTATAGATCCCACAATAAGAACGGCAGGCGTCCACATATAGAAGAATATGTCATTACCAACTTAATAATGGATTTATTTAAATGAAAAAAACTGAGTTACAGCCACTTAAATAGAAATGCTTGATTAGATAATCTAAGATAAAAATACTCAATAAAAAAACACTAAATTAGAAAATTTAGAAATACAGAGACTGAATCTTTCACTACCTCGCATTTGGAGGAGCACCCATAACTATATCACAACATGGTACAATATCACGTCATCACAGTCGAATTAATGAAGTATGAATTATTTTTGTGTTTTAAAAATAATTTTTAAAATGTTTTTATTTTTTTATTTTAAATTAATATTTTTTGATATTTTTAAATTATTTTGATAAGTTAATATTAAAAATAATTTTTAAAAAATAAAAAAATATTATTTTAATTATTTTTTAAAGTATATTGGACTTTTGTTCAAAGATCTACAAATTATTCAGATGTCGACTATCCAAGGACGAGAAACCCCACTTTAAATTAATGAGTATGGAGCCATGGAAACAAGTGATGGGAATGGTCGGCGACTCGACATATATATATATATATATATATATATATATATATATATGACAAATAACTTTAAAGGACGTGTTTGAGAGATTGTTTTAAGTTTTAACTGAAGTTTTTAAATTTTTTATTGTAATTTAATTTATTTTTAATATTTTTATATCGTTTTAATATACTAATATTAAAAATAAATTTTAAAAAATATAAATATATTATTTTAATACATTTTCAAATAAAATAAAATCTTACTATTATTATAAATCAATCCTATTTTAGTCGGTGCTAAGCAGCCAACCTTTCCCGTGACTCCAATTTTCAATAATTTCATATCATGGGATGGATTTATATATAAATTAATATTAAGGTTTTTCTTTAAAAAACAATCTCTCACATCACTTTTATCTCTCGCATCACTTTGATTCATTCATGAAAAAATAATAAACTTTTTTACACCAATCATAAAATATAAACACAAATAATAATAATAATAATAATAATAATAATAATAAAATCATATTTTATTATCCCAAGTATTTCATGGCTGTGTAGAGAAATGGACAAAGATTCGATGGGTTAGAACTTTCTTTGTAATAGGTACGTACGTGCGCACACAAATTTACCTGGAGCCACAATAAAAAAAATAAACATATTAAGTGTTCTTACAAAATAAATAAATAAATTATGTGATATCATGGTTTCAAAATACATAATTCATATCCTTTATTTTCACATATATATATATATATTGTTTTTTTGGCGAAAAATGTATCATCATATCATGCGCTTTCTTTTCAAGTTTCATAAATAGCAATTCTCTGGAGATGACGGAACACAACTTTTTTTACTCGAGGTTTTTTAAATTTTTATCATGGTATAGCGATTTTCTCACTTAACCCTAGTTTTGTCTTCTTCTTTTTGTCTTCCGTATCTCCTGTCCGGATCAAGTCCATCTTAGTCCTAGCGCAATGATCCTTATTATTATTGGTTATTCTAGATCAACTAGTCTCGATATGTGTCTTTAGAAAAGTCTTCAACTTTCCTGGTTTATTTTAATGGCAGGAATTATCTATGGGGCCAGGTTAGCGGGAGAAGCCTTGCTCCTGTCAAAAACAACGATAAGGAACAACACACCAAGTGGGAGGTCAATGATGCCCCACTCATGCTTTAATGGCAAGAATTATCTATGGGGCCAGGTTAGCGGGAGAAGCCTTGCTCCTGTCAAAAACAACGATAAGGAACAACACACCAAGTGGGAGGTCAATGATGCCCCACTCATGCTTTAATGGCAAGAATTATCTATGGGGCCAGGTTAGCGGGAGAAGCCTTGCTCCTGTCAAAAACAACGATAAGGAACAACACACCAAGTGGGAGGTCAATGATGCCCCACTCATGCCATAAAGATCAATAATATTCCCAGTAAAACTGTCTGAGGTTAATTATAAGTTTATGAAACTTAATGTATCATTACAAGGAGACTTATTTTATTTCATATATAGATTTTTTTTAATTTAAAAACTAAAAAGCTATTTGACTTTATCGAAAAAACTTTCTAGATGAATTATATATACCTCATCATTTAAATTTTTATTTAAAAACATTATTTTCACATCGATTTGATGTAGTTGTAAATCAAAATTAGCTATTAATATTATTATTGCTCTAAATCAAATTTTTTTAGAAGCGATTTTATGATAGTTTTATGATATTTTTTTAGTATAAACTTTAGCTACAAGTCTAATTTTATATTGATTTATATTTCTAGAAATAATTCTTTTGGTTTTATAAATCCATTTACAACCAAAACTTAAAATTCTTTTGGTAATTCAATTTGATCCCAAACTTGATTTTTAGATATAGACTCTTGAATTAATGTTGGGGTATGTGTGTGTGTATAGTGACACTGTAAGCAAGAACGCATACCACACCTTTCTGGCATTGAACTATAACCTGTAGCGACAACTTCCTTTGTAGACATTGTAAAGATAATTGCATTCCAGTGAGGGCGTTTCTGATCTCTTGATTGAGCTTTTATCTAGCTAGACATCACAATGTTGTTATAATATAGCTACAATACACCCCTTAAAAAGTGTATACTGCGCTATAATTTGATAATTATGTACTGTAAGTTCTGATCATCCTGATTACTCAACACGAATCTTCCACAAAATCACTTTCGGTGGCTATATCCCTCTTGAAGCATGCTGCACGCATCTGCAGGATTAGATTGAAATTTGGACACTTTATATCTTTAACTCGCCAATGAATCCCCATCAATCAATGCGCTTACAATTTACTGGCTCTGAAATTCGGACACATCTTAATTATCTTTCTTGTAGCATTTGAATTTCCATAATTAATCCTCATATTCCATATTTTCAATGATTTCTGAAATCGTCGAAGGTGCGTGCTTCAATTTGATCGAGTTTCCTCTATACCAAACCATTGATGGCTCTTCTCATGCTTTTCATGCAGGTTTTTGGGATAGCTAGTGATCCTCAACCTGGATTAGAAGGGCACATTTCCCCTGATATTGTGGACGCAGAAGGTTTTATGGTATTGCTAGTCTACAAAAATGGGTCTCTAACCCAGGAAGGTACTAATCCATTCGTTTTCATTCCAGCAAAATGTCATTTAGCAGTCCCTGATATGACAACAATCTTTATTTAGATGTGCGTACCTAGTATGCTGAGAAATCTTGGGAAGTCTTCAATAAGTTTCTGCAGAAAGCACCACCTCTTAATGGTTTCCACAGGCACTTGATAATCTCGTTTTCTAGATGATAGTTGTTTTCTGTTTCCTCATTCCAGTCTCTGCAATAGATGGTTTTCTACTGCGAGGACCGTGAAACTCTTCCTCCCTCCCTTCCAGGTAGGCTCTTGGGTTTTCAATTTTGTTCTTGCCATTAGAGGTTTCCATTCAAATTGTCATGAAAAAGCTGCTCTGTGATGTTTCATGCTCAGCTGACAGGCAAATATATAGTCTATGCAACTAAAACAATCTCATGATGCAAGTAACTATATCATTCTTTTCCAAACTATTTAATAGAATCCACGGAAAAGAATGCCCGACCACATGCATATGTTATAATGTGAACAATGTTGTAATAACGAGTGGATGTGT
>Ga0325400_1003971_pt1 | contig 13562 bp, 8 predicted proteins | sample PopdelMetagenome_2_FD_205662 | JGI IMG/M metagenome (GOLD analysis project Ga0325400, IMG submission 205662) | Populus deltoides microbial communities from Bellville, Georgia, United States - Xylem-PdKOR-R1 | ecosystem: Host-associated > Plants > Phyllosphere > Stem > Wood/Secondary xylem... | reverse complement strand
TAAACACCTTTTTCCTTACCCATGGTGGACTTCCTCACTCATTGGGTTGTCAGGTTCAAATGCTGTTGAATCCAGCAGCGATAAAGGCTTGCTGGACCTAAACGAGATCGAGAAGGTTCTCCCTGATCCGAGAGCGGATGACGTGAAAGTTATAATAAAAGTCATTTTAAAAAATAAAATTGTTAATATAGTTTTTCGAATAGTATAAATATATTTTTATATGCATTAAAAAAATCATTTTAACAATATATTTATAATTTAATATTAATATTTTTTATTTTTTTTGAGAAAACTTATGTAGACGATAAAATAAATCCTTGAACAATCTATTTTAATACTTTTAGCTTTTTTTATTTATAGATATATTGAAATCACTTTTCTTTAACTGAAAAACTATTTTGATTTTTTACTTGGCTATCTCCTTGAAACTGCAAAATCATTGGAAAAAAAGCTAAAAAAATAGTTTTTTACTTTGGCTACTCTCCCATTAGGGATGCCCTAACGGCTTACACATTGTATTACTGGGTAGAGCAGGAGGGTTTGTGTTCGTTGTTTTGGATATTGGTTGATAATGGCTTCTTTGGTGTTTAAGAACAGCATGTGTTAAGATGTTTGTTGATTTTTCCAAGCATTAAGATTCCCGTTCATGTCTTGAGTTTTTTATTTGCACGGGCAGGCTAAGCAAAAGCAAAAGGGTGCTCGGCGAATGACCCTCCCCGGCGTAGAAGGGCAAGAGGGAGGAAAGTGGATTCTCATTAACTCCGGTTTGTTTTCCTCTCTATAATGTTATATACATATATTGTTACTGAAAAAGAAAAAAGAAGAAGAAGTTAGATATGTTGGTATTTTACAATCAATGCAGCCCAAAGTTGAGCTGGTTAGAGTTTCCTTTCTCGCTGCTTAAAGGGGAAAACTGGAATAGACTGTGTCAAATAATTCTTGCATAGTCGTATGTGTTCTTATTGAGTTTGTACCTTACTCAATACGGGCATCAATTTCATGCTCATAGTAACCCTACGAGCAAGTTGAAATTGACTTAAATTCTGTTAGCATAATTGTGAAACATTGGTACTTTGATGAACTCTTAAGGTGATAACGAGGCTTGTTGATTCATAGAACCCTGCTACCTTCTCTGTCCTTAGGTAAGGTGATAGTTCATGTTCTTGATGAGGAGGCTCGAGCAGACTACGATTTGGAAAGTCTTTGGACCTCAGAAACATCTAAAGAGGAGCCAGTTCGGGTAAAAGGTAAATTCGAGGATTACAAATTTTAAACCTTTCTGGTCTTTATCTGATTTTTTGCCTTCCCAACACGCACACCTTGACGCCCACCCACCAACATGACATTGTAAGCTGGGTTCTCTTCTTTATCTAGAAGATAGAGGAATGCATTAGCACGAATCGAGATTGCTAGTTCAATTATTTTTAGCTTTTCAGGAAAATTCAATATGCATTTAGCAAAAGAGAAATCCAAGTATAAAAAAGCAATTGAGCCCCAATCTTATAGCAAGATGGTTTAAAATTTTATCCCGGTTTCTAGAGCGAGAGATGTATGCAAATTTGAGAATAATCTAGCTATAACTGCATTTCTTTTTTTAATCATCTCCACCTTTTATCCATTTTGCGTCTTCTAAATCTGACAGTGGCTTTCTGAGTATTTTTCCCGTCGGCTTGAAGGGGAGAGATAGAGTTAAGAGTTTTCTAACCAATTTAATGAGCACTCTGCACTAAATATTCTCTGTGGTTAAGTTGCTGATTAATGTATTGGTCTTGTGGAGTTCTATAAACTTGCATATACGTGTATGTATAAGTTTCTGCATGTTGTATTTTTTTTTTCTGCCTGGGTTTTGGACGGGATAGGTCCATGACTCTGTGGTCTGTGGGGTAATCTATTGATAACTGTCATCTTAGTTGTACAGCAAATTGTTAGAAACTTAGAATTCAATCTCAATCCTTATTTGGAATGGCTTCTTACCATGACAGGGTTTCCAAACTTTTTTTAAAAATTAAATAATGGTCGTTTATGAATAATTTTCTGCAGTTTTTCTGGAGGTGCTCGTGTGTATTAATCTAGACTTTTTTTGAATTGTCTATATTGTTTCATATTTTCTCGGAATCTCTGTTCCATCCTTTTCCATGCAAGGACCGTAGAAAAAGAACGAGGAATTAGCTCATAAATCACAAACTAATAGTAATAACATATTATATAGTGTTTCTTTGGCTTAAATTTCTACTGAAACAGATTTATAGCAAGTTAAAGCAGCTCTTACTAGTGATATCCTTTAGGCATGAAAGGATTTTGGTGAAATCAAGTACATATATGGAATTTGAAGCCAATCAGTGAAAATAGAATGCCTTGTTTCCCACTACATGCAACTGTTCACTACTTGCAAGTACCGTTATCGTCTTCTTCTTCTTCTTCTTCTTTTGTACATGAAATGGGAAAGGCAGATAGGGTTTCCCAAACTCATTGCAAGGCACATCATGCCCAAGCACTGACACACATCTAGAGGAACCTTTCTGCCAACTACTGTGTATTGTACTCAAACTGGTTTGTATGAACCAACTTTCTTCTTCTGAGTGAAGTAAAACACAGTTGCTGCAATAACAGAACCACCAAAAATCAATGCACCTGCAAAACCAAAGAACACTGCACGTTCGTCACCAGAGTAAAGGCTTATCAAAAACTTTTTCTCTTATCCCAGTTTGAGATACTGACCTATGGCAACATATATGTAATTAGGTTCTGGTCTGACTGTAGTTTGGGCACCTGCGAATTCACACAATACTAAATTTTCAGATTCGTAAGTTCAAGTAATAGGGGCTAGTAAATAATATATGTGCTTGCTATATAAACATATGCTATAAAATTATGTGAAGGAAAGTACCCTGGTCATAACAGTTCGTTGAATGCCTCCTGTTGGTACAAATGCAAAAGAAATTCTCGTGTGGACCATTGTTATAACCACAGAATCCACCACTAGCCTCACAAGATTGACATGCTCCATCTAGTTGCTTCCAAGTCAACTTGAAACCACCTTGCAATGCCCGACCAAAACCCTGAACCAAGTCTCCATAAACTGCCTCGTCACTCACCAGGGCACTCACAACTGACTCGCAATATCTATGCCAATCAAATTCTGGTGTTGCTCCCTCCAAGAACACATATGACTGCTTAATACCATACTGTAAACATGCTATATGTGTAAGTGAAGGTGGATACAGTGTGCAATTATAAAAGAAATGCAGCATTTTATTGCCTAGCGTAGAATTGAACAGTGAAGGAGTGCTATTTACTGTGATAGTATCATGGGGTGCTTTTGGACAATCTGCTCGTCTTATTTTGGTATGGTGAAGGGTGAGAGATTTACTGGAGTGGTTGATGTTTGTAATAGGATAAAGATCATTAGAGAGATAGATCATTGGATTTTGGTCACTGCAAGAGATATTGAAGCCTGGGTATCCACAATGCTCAAACTGTTGACTTTGGTGCCAAAAGGGGTAGCTAATTGTGATGCCATTACCACCGCAGTCAAAGGAAGGGCATGTTGTGATTGGTGATTGATCACTGGAGTCGCCATTGATGGAGGTGTAGAGGAAGACAAGGAAGAGAATAGAAGGAAGACGAGCAAGAGAGGCCATGTTTTAGAATGGAAATGCTTGTTGATGAGATGAAACTGGCAATTAGAGGCCGACGGCATACTATAATTGATTTGGGTCGATCATTGAGTTTTAACTAGTTTATTGTTGTTGTTTTCTGGTCAGGGTTGTTAAAATATGATAAAGGGAGGTCAACGAAGTAAGTAGAATGCTAAAATTTAATAAAGGGAAGTCAACGAAGTAAGTAGAAATGATACAGAAATTTTTGGAATAAGTCATTAATTTATAGTTTTTTTATGGATGATTCCCATTCATGAAAAATAAATCATGCAAGGCAAGGTACATTGTTATATGCTAAATGACTATTATCCTCAAGAGCACCAACACGATGATGAAGACCCGATAATGTTTGGTCTGCAGGCTCTGTAACGTGTTAGAGAATAATATAAATCATATCCTGGAACCTCACCTAAAATCTTAAGCTTTTGGGTTGAGATAATTTTTTGACATGGTATCAGAGCTTTGATGACCAAGTGCTCTCGAGTTCGAATCTCACCATCCCCATTTATTTGATAAAAATTAAGTACAAAGGTAATGTGGGCCTGTGCAAGTTTCAAGTCCAAAGGACTTTTACTTGAGGAGGTGTGTTAGAGAATAATATAAATCATATCCTGAAACCTCACCTAAAAATTTAATCTTTTGGGTTGAGATGGTTTTTTGACATAGCTTTTGGTTTGAAGTTTTAAGAGGTAAACTATCCATCTTTGACTCTTAGGCATGCCCCATAAGCTTGGTGGTTCTGTCCTGGAAAAAAAAAAAACAATCTTTAAGGACTTGACCTCTTAGCTGGGCACAAATTGGTAAAGTCATTAGGAGACATTAGGAAGAAATTTGTCAAGCCCAGCTACCATCCAACTCAAGCCCGTAGGCACTCAAAAATTGATAAACCTCCATGGATGGTTGCCCACAATAAGAATTATTAATTCACAGTCCACAAAAGCTATTTAGGGCCACTTGCGCTCATCCTGTGGCTTATTAGACCAACCATGCAATCAATTCTTGGCTTTTTAATCCTTTTCCGTTTCAGGCAAAAAAAAAAAAAAAAAAAAAACAGAGAGAGAGACAGAAACCACATGCATATTGTTCCAAGCCTTAATCGAAACCTGTCATTTACTTAACGACCCTTAGATTTTATGGAGGAAAAATGAGAGATGTAGCTGACTTTGAGGGGGTGTTTTGGTCTAGTAAGATACTGTACAGACTAGTGAGTAGACAATAGCACTGTCATCTCATGCAAGCCACTGCTCTGTATCCTGTACAAAGTGATATCATGTGCATATTAAAGCACAGACAGTCATTTATGTCCGAGGCTAGATAGCCTGCAACCTGGAGCTGGTCAGGTTTCCTTCCAACTGTAAATGATGTAAAGATTCTACAACTGCACAAGCAAATGGTGATCTTGTTGTTCCTTAATTTTAGCATTTTAGTTGATTTTTATTGGTTTCTTTGTTTCTATGGGAATGGTTTTTTTTTTTTTGTTTTTCATATCGTTTGTGTTTATGACTAATCTATCAGTTATTGTTCGGCATATATAGCTGCTTCATCTTTGCAAGTCATGCACCTTGATAAAGATCTCAATAACTCTGAGGATATTAATTGTTAAGTATATATAAGCACTTCGTTGAAATTCATAGCGAGGATTGACGTCAAGCCATCGACATGATAATGGGAGAAAAGCTCAGGGGTAGCTCAAGTTCAACATAGACAGATCGCATATATATAAAGCCTGACCAAACCTAGCCAGGCCTATACAAGCAGCGACTTATAAGCCTATAACAAGTTAGGTAAACATGCATCTGCGCCTGACGGTTCTCTGCCTGTGCATTCAGTCGAACCACTTGTCCTTAAAAAAGAAAATTCTCATTAATTTTGGCTTGAAAAGAAACAGATCATCTTTCATCTTCCAAGTAATTCAGCTGCTATAAGTGTCTGCTATTTGTAAGTCATTTGAGCTAATTCATCTTTACAGTGGGAGCATATCATCTGAGCTCCTACCCTTTTCCTAAAATGTAATTTTTGCTTATTAATCACTAATTAGGTATGCAGGTAATTTGAAAATTAAAGTTTAGAGTGAGACACGCCAGACCTACAAAAAGAAAAAACAAGTATTGTAACTTTTTTTTTTCATATACACAAAGACCTAATTCATGTAGACCAAACAAATTAATCATACTACAGAAATTCAAGGAAGGATTCGATCATAATACATGACTTAGCCTCGTTCCATGTAAACTAAACGAGTTTGATATAGTTTTACGTGAAAGTGAATGTGAATGGAGTGAAGAACAAATTGATTTGTGAAAAACACATCTAAAATATAAATTAACATGTCATGATATACTAGTAGAAGTTGGTGACGATACAAACAGATATATATATATATATATATATATATATATATATATATATATATATATATAAGCATCTCTCAAAGTAGAGACACCACTTTTGGGATCCCACAGTACACGGTGCAGATTGTCAACACCTGTGTTTTTGGTTGTGGTCCTTCAAATATTCACTTCATTGTGGCTGGTTTGCCTCTGCAAGAATGGTAAACCAAGAACCTTCAAAAGGCTCTCTTATGATGATTGCTTGGTCAATGGAGGGAAAGCTTTGAAGACTAGTCAGGTTGTCAGATTCACATACAAATTCCTTCATGTACGCACTCCAATTTAAGTCTGCCAAGTTGTGTTGATAATCCTAGAAACAAGGTCTTATCATGGAGAGATAAGAGAAAGGATTTCACCATATACAATTAAAAAAAAAAAAACCAAGACCCCTGTCCCTGATGTTCACAAAAAAAAGAAGAAGATTTCAATCCCTAACATCCATGAAAATGAAAATAGTCTCAGGTTTTAGCTTTCTCAATATTGTCTAGATCCTTTAATGCAAAGTCCACTGAACCATGAGTTCCCCCTTCTGAGATTTTAAACCAGCCTTTTGTTCCCGTTACCATTTTGTTATGGTATATGAAACTGTAGATATTGTTTTATGATCCGCAGAGATGTTAACATTTCTTCATTCTGAAACTAAACTTTTTCGAGTCTAAAAGCTAATGTTTCTTTAGCTGCATGATGCACAGTTGTGTCTGAAAAAATGGTGCTTTCTCGGCAGAAGCGTGTGCTCTTATTGCAGTCTTCTTTTCTATTGCTTCAATCAACACCAACTTGTGAAGGCGAGAGTGAGAGAGTTGACAAAGGAGGTTGCACGGTAGCATCAAGGTTCGTTGCTCGAAAAGAAAAAATTGAAAATATGAGGGCGCGCGCGCGCAGCAGCAACCAACCAACCAACCAAGGGAACCCTTGTTGGAAAAGTTTGTTGGGATATCGATGTCGTTTTTGAAGACTTGTTACAAACAAATGGGGGTTTGGAATTGATCTCTGTGGCATAAAAATTGCAGCACAAATGCTACAATTTTCCATGTTTTTGTTTTTCTTGAGTGGTAGCTTGTGATTTCTATGCTAGCTTTGTAAATTCTGACATGGTGATTGTTGTGGACTGAAAATGTTGATATTGATTTATGCTCCAATTTTTCTCTGCAAAACTAATTGCGGAGAAATGAATATTAAATTTCCGGCAAGTTGTGATGTTAACAGTTTAACACGCCACTCCAGACTTGATCAGACTAGGTGTTCAAGAATACATTTCAAATTGTCCTATACTATGACGATCATACTCGTACATTCCTCCTACTCCTACAGAATCAAGAAGCTCAACAGGGCATAAATGGCAAAAGAGAACATTAAGGAAAAAAGAAAAATAATTTTTCCTCATCTTCCTTTGGGATTTACTATTTGTGAAAAAAATTTGCTAGTGTATGGCTCATCATTTCCCTCACGGACTCCAGTCTCCTCAACTCCATCCATCTCTCTATGAATTGAATAGGTGTCTTTTGTTTCACTGTCTGCGACCAATTTAGCTCCTGCAGGATTGTCTTGCATTTGTAGAGAAAATTCAAGATTCCACAGCACATCACCCATCGAAGGGCGATTGCATCCATGATCAGCCAAACATTTGACTGCTGTCTCAGCGAATTTGTTGTAGCACTCAGGGTCTATGTCTTCCTTTATATGTGGATCAATAATATCCCAAAGAGTTCCCTTCCTTTGGCAATGTAGAGCCCAATCTGCTAGACTAACTTGTTCTTTAGGCGAGCTAGGATTAAGGGCTGGCCTACCACATAATACTTCAAAAAGGACTACCCCGAAAGAGTAGACGTCGGATTTTTCTGTCAATTGTTGCCGACGGAAGTACTCAGGATCCAAGTATCCAAAGCTACCTTTTATTACTGTACTAACATGTGCTTGTTTAAGATCAGGTCCAGTTTTCGACAGGCCAAAATCGGAAACTTTTGCGACCCACTTCTCATCCAAGAGAATATTTGTAGTTTTTACATCCCTGTGAATGATTGTGTGCCTTGCACCGGTGTGGAGATAGTGAAGCCCTTTTGCAGCACCAATACATATCTCCAATCTTTTCTTCCAGGACAAGGCTGGATTGTTGCTCTTGTAGAGATGCTCCCTAAGAGTACCATTTGCCATATAATCATAAACTAGAACCATTTCCCCTTCTTCTTCACAGAACCCAATTAGAGAGACTAAATGCTTGTGTCTCAGCTTAGAAAGCATCTCAATTTCGGTCTGGAACTCGTGAACTCCTTGTTCTGAAGAAGGGTTTGATCTCTTGACAGCTACTTTTATCCTTTGGTCAATAATGCCTTTGTAAACCTTCCCAAATCCTCCAACTCCTATGACTTGAGATTCGTCGAAGTTCTTGGTAGCATGTTTAATCCCTGTCAACGAAAAATGGTGACATAGGCCTTGTGCAAGGGTTGAAAGATGGCTATTGCAACTGCTTTTACCAGATATTGTTGATCTGCTAGCTGATGTGTGGGAATTTCCATAGAGTGGCAACCAATTAGCACTACTTCCAGACTGACTTCCATAATCAGTCCTCCTCTTTCTGTAGACAAAAATGGAGATAGTGGCTGCTATTGCTACTCCAGCACTCCCACCAAGAATGCCACCAACCACTGGGACAAAACTGGATACTGATGGTGAAAAACCCTTTTTTGCTTCGGCCTGAAGCATCATCGGTGATGGCACCGGATTTGGGCCAGCCAAATTCCCTCTAGAGTCATTAAGCTTAAAAATCTCCAATCCATTAAGAATCGCATCATAGTATTCTGGCTTAATGGACACACTAGGATGCAATGCCACCCATAATTCATCACCACCACTCCGATCACTAACATAAAAGGCATAATCCTTGTAGATTGGCACTCCTTGAGATCCTGCCCATCCTATCACGTCACCACCTTCTTGTGCTGTTCGGTTATTGACATAGATATCGAACACTCTCTGGTTGACCTTTGTTTCCTGATATTCACAGAAATGGAACCTAAAAGCGTACGTAAAATTTGCATCAACCTGAAATACCCATGTCAGATTATAATTCTGATTCACTTTCGAATCTGGCCCCATTGTTCTTGCTGTGCTGTAAACATCTAAAGGTGCAATAGAATTTGGTAGATTATCAGTAGGGTATTGAATGCTGATGTTAGCTTGAGAAGTGACGCCTCCGGCTGCACCAAATAAATATGGTGTATCATCATACCATATTCTTGTAAGGCCTGAGTCCTTGTTTGCGGGAATGAACTGTCCACCAACGTTTAACCTAAACATTGTTTGCAAAGTAGAGCTTCCAACATCAACAGTTTGGTCACTGAAACCAACCAGTGCCGCGGGCTGGTAAATATCTGGCATTGGAATCACTTCAATGCCATTAACAAAAGCATAGGAATCATTACATTTTGAAGAGGGTGTGAAGGTAAGATTGAGAGTGCCAGAATCAATTGGTGTTAGAGAGAATTCCCTGATAATATAGGCAAGCGTAAGGGCCTGTGCCGTAATGGAGACACTGAAATTGTTAAGGAGGGTGACACTATTTGCAGTAACAGAGAAATAAGAATTGTTAGGATCAAGAGAGCTATAGGTAGAAGGATAAAAATGGAGCCTGACCCAAAGGCGACTCTTTGTAGGAACAGAAAACTTGTATGTAGATTCAGATGTAAATATCCTTGCAGTCATGTAAGGAATCGTGGATGGCAATGAAGGGTCTTGATTTTCAGCTGTTGATGTTATTGAGTTACCTGACGAATTGATGTGTTTTGCATCAGGTTGCCAATCCCTGCCATCACTATCCGTGCCAGCACCAGAAGCACCACAAGCGAGGATATAAGAATCAGAATCTGATTCTGATTTAGAGTATTTGCTTGTAACAAAAATTGTGTTTAAGCAGATAGACAAGAAAATCAGAGAAAACAAGATTTGGCTATTGCATTTCATGGCTAAGAAGAGAATATATAACAAAAACAGGGGAGCTATAAAATTGAAGTAAAATATTCGCTAGTACGCAAGAATGAATGGAGATGTGGGCATTTTGGGGTTCAAAACTGATTACTCCATTGATATAAAGTGCGTTTTGTTTTGATTACAGGTTGATATTTGAAGGTTCATCTGGAATATGCAGGGCAAGAAACAGAGAGAACAGAGGATTTTCTTTTTTCTTTCGAAAATGGACGTTACGATAGGAGTGGCAGTTAGAGACTAATGGAAAGAGAGAGAGAGAGAGAGAACTATAAACTGCCTTACTGCATTGATTGCCCTTAAAACATGGGTGTTTCTTTAGTTTTGATAGTTTCCCATCACTTTATATATAACAATTAACAAGAACATGTGCAATGATTTCATTCTTGGTGTTTTCTATAATAACAGTAATGAACTCCTACGCTCCATTCTCCGACAATCTCCTGCATTCAATGAAATAACCTAATTGTTTTGTTTTTTTTGTGAAATGCTATTCATAAAATCTGCAACTCTGTGAGATGCGTCCACAGGCATGCAATTCAGTTCTTTATTTTAGTGCTTTCGTTCTTGATGTTTATAAAAATAATTTTATTTACTTCTTTGTTAATGTTTGAATAAACATTCATGGCATTAATAGTCACTAGGTATTTTTTTAAAAAATACTTTTAAAATACAAAAAAAAAATTCTTAATTATTTCAATTAATTATACTAACATCATTTAGATTCATATTAATCGAGTTTTAAAAAATATATGGCTAGACAACAACAATAATCTTATTTCACAAGAAAAAAACAATAAAAATTAATGGCAAGAAAATTACAAGCTTTCAATGGAACCGATCGATAATTTTCATATGAATTTATATTGAATGGCTCGTATTTTTTTAAGTATATTCTTGCTATTTTTATTGTGAAATTACATTACTCTTGTATCTCACTGGGATTTTTAGTTTATAGATGTTTAAAGTGAAAATATTTTTTTAATTCAAAAATATTACCGATCTAAATATCTCTCTTTCTCCAATAAACTAGAAGAATCTTTTTAATACATGGAACTCAATCTTGTAATAAAGAGATAACTATCTTTGAATCGATGGGTCTTGAGTTTAACTTTTAAAATTTTTTATTTTTTTTAGTTTTAAATTATTATTTTTAAAAAATTTAGATTTTTTTAATATGATAATATTAAAAATAAATTTTAAAGAAATAAAAATATATTTTAATATATTTATAAACAATAAAATACTAAAAAAAAAAAACTATACAAGCCCAACATAATAAACCGAAAATAACTGTGGTAGATTTTCCGAGACGAACAAGGCCTGCCAACCAGTTTCTCTGGGCAACGAGAGAAGCCCAAAGCCGAAAGACCAGACATACAATGGAAATATCTTTCGCTAACCGCGAAACTCTGTTAGGAAAAAAAAAAGATTGGGCATTTAACGGATAATAACCTATCAACCGCTCTGTGCCTTTTGTCATGGCTTTGTGCTTCTCCATTAATGCCACAACATTACCTCAACATCATCATGGTTGCTTCTGCTACTATTTCTATTTGTTTTGCTTATAATTAATTTGTATAATATAATAATACTCCTAGAGTGTCTTCATTTTTCTGGTTTCAGGGAAAGTGAATTATAGGAGCAACAAAAAATGTCTTGAAAGTGTTAGAAACCTTGTAAAAAAAACCGGGGTTGCTTCAGTTGTATCTGCTCCTCAAGAATCACTGCAAAAGGGCAACTGGGTCAAGCTTATCTGCGGTGCTAGCTTCGAGGTATGTGAAAAGCCTTAAACCCTAAACTCTCGTATATTCAAGACACATTTCTAATTGTCAAATTAATGATTTGTTTTCTTATTTTACCTTTATTTTAGGATGTTGTCGATGTCAGGAATCTTTCTCTAGTTTACACTCTAGCTGGAGGTAAAAAGAAAACTCTCGAATCAGTTGCTGTCCGTTTAAGGATTGGTTAGCAAACTTAAGTTCGTGAATGTTAATGTCTACGCCGGTTCTTGATTATTTGTGCATGAACGATTCCGCAGTTGACTGCATTGATTGCGCTGCCGATGCATCTATTGTGAATGCTGTAAACGAAGGAATTGGAGCAGCAAGGGAGATTGTTTACCTTCGAAAGCCTTGGGTAATGATTAGTGTTAATGATGATGAAGATCTTCACTTTCGTAAAGCTGGTACGTGTTCCCTTATCTAATTTAGATTAATTTCATGACTTCGAAATTGCAATTAATCGAAAGGATCCTATATGCAACTGATAAGCTGTTGGCATTTTTAGAAATTCCATACAACGTCATGGGAACATGCAACTGTCGGATGGGATTGAGATTTGTTTTTTGGTCTTATTTTAAAATCCATACACTATATTTGTTGATATCATTATGAAGCATCAATGAATGAGTCTCGAGATATTTCACAAACTTTCCTGATGTTCCAAGTCCAAGCTGATAGACAGCAGCTTTTCAGTGTGAATGTGTGGCCATATCTTTATGACCATGATATTAAAATTCTGTTCGAATGTGAAATTGGCCTTGGATAAAGTGCAATCTTTTTTTTTTTTAATCAAAATGTAAGAGATAAAGTGCAATCTTGCCAATCCAAGAGATGGGTAATTAATGACCATGCAAGGGAGCATGAGCTTTGTGCCATCATCTGATTGTGATATGAGTTCAGTGTTATTCTTAACAGAATTTGATCCAGAGGAGTGTCCATTGGACTGTTCAAGGCCCTGTGAAACCATTTGTCCTGCAAGTGCAATATCATTACAGCAACATCAATCAACAACAGAACTTTCCCATGGTACCGAAACACTCAATGTATTAAAGGTCTTTGAATGATATATTTTCCAAAGTTTATGAATAGTCACCCCATATTATCACCGCAGTTTGTATATTTGTTTGAAATTGACATTGATATGCAGGGCGGAGTGATAACTGAACGCTGTTATGGCTGTGGTCGTTGCTTTCCGGTTTGCCCATATGATAAAATAAGTTAGTAGTTTTTGTCTGTTGATATGCTACTCTTTTCCAATACTTTGGCCTTCCATTTTTTCAACCCCGTGATAGAGTTCTTCAAAAACTTTTTCCTCAGAAAATCACAAACTTCTAGTAGTTTCCCTGTCTCATAGCTTGCAGTATGTCCAGTTTAAACTAACATGTGCAAATTGATCTAGGAATGGCTATGTACACAAGGGATGCAGCCGCTACTGCTGAACTTCTTAAAAGGAATGATGTAGATGCCATAGAGATACATACAGGTGGAAGGTACAATTCCAAGACCGATAAACAATATATAAAACAAATCTGAAAGGCTATCCAGAAGTCCTTTATATCAAAGCATCTACTTTCTCCTTCGCTTTTGTATCTTGGTTTTCACATGGCCTGTACTGTGCAATTATATTATGTTAGAGGGAATATGAATTCACCCTTCGACCCTGTGGAGCAGGATGATTATTTTGCCCTGATGTCCATTCCTCTTTATCTAAGCAGTGACTTTCACATCGTCATCCCTGTCAATTTTTCTTC
>Ga0325400_1003970_pt1 | contig 13564 bp, 15 predicted proteins | sample PopdelMetagenome_2_FD_205662 | JGI IMG/M metagenome (GOLD analysis project Ga0325400, IMG submission 205662) | Populus deltoides microbial communities from Bellville, Georgia, United States - Xylem-PdKOR-R1 | ecosystem: Host-associated > Plants > Phyllosphere > Stem > Wood/Secondary xylem... | reverse complement strand
GCGGCGGGCCGCGACGAAGGCGGGGCCCGCGCCGGCCCGGGTGGAGTCCGGCAGCGGCAGCTGCACCGGGCCGGCACCGACCCCGATGCTCCAGCCCCCCGCCCGGACCAGCCGGACCACCGCCTCCACCACGGCCGCCGGGCGGTCCAGCACGCCCTGGAACTCGTCGCCGGCGGTGCGCTCGAAGCGCAGCACGACGGGCACGCCGGCCAGCAGGTCCAGCGCGCCGGCGACCCGGTCGGGCCCACGGCGGCTGCCCTGCTGGTCCACGGTCAGCACGAACGGCACTTCGCAAGCATGACGCCTTGCCTAGGCGGAGCGCAAGCCTCAGCCCTTGTCGGACAGCTCGGGCGGGAACCCGCCGGTCGCGACCGGGCCCCACCGCTGCGGGGTGACCCGGATCAGCGACTTGCCCTGCCGGCGCATGGCCTCGCGGTACTCGTCCCAGTCGGGGTGCTCGCCGCTGATGGAGCGGAAGTACTCCACCAGCGGCTCGACGGAGTCGGGCAGGTCGAGCACCTGTGCGGTGCCGTCGACCTGGACCCAGGGACCGTCGAAGTCGTCGGAGAGCACCACCACCGTCACCCGCTCGTCCCGCCGGGCGTTCCTGGTCTTGGCGCGCTGTGGGTAGGTGCTGATGACCACCCGGCCCTCGGCGTCGACGCCGCAGCTGACCGGGGAGATCTGCGGCTCGCCGTCGGCACGGCGGGTCATGAGCAGGGCCTTGTGGCGGGGGCGCAGGAACTCCAGCAGCCCGTCGCGGTCGACGCGGTCGGCGGTGGCGGTCTTCGGCATGGCGCGACGCTACGACGGGGGTCCGACGTCCGCCGTCCGGGCACGGCCCCCCGTCCGGGGTGTGCCCGCCCGGTGCCGGAACCCGGTCTGTGCTCTGATCACGGCATGGCCGACACCCCCGAGGACGCCGCCGGCCGCCCCGCCGCAGGGCCCACCGCCGACGAGCCCACCGCCGCCGAGCCGACCAGCGCCGACCCGACCACCGCCGACTTCCACCACGAGTCCGGCCGCGACGCCGCCGTGACGTCGGCCCCCGCGCCGTCGGCCGACCGGGGACCCAGGCTGGCCGCGGCCTCCCGGCTGCTGGCCACCTTCTCCTGGCGGCTGCTGCTGGTCACCGGGGCGCTGGTGGTGATCGGCTACGTGCTGGGCCTGCTGTGGTCCTCGGTGCTGCTGCCGGTGGTGCTGGGGCTGCTGTTCTCCACGGTCATGTGGCCGCTGGCCCGGCTGCTGCGCCGGTTCCGGTTCCCCCCGGCGCTGGCCGCGATCACCACGGTGGTGCTCTTCCTCGCCGCCGTCGTCGGCATCTTCGCCGCGATCGCGCCGTCGGTGGTGCAGCAGGTCGACGACCTGTCCAGCGGGGTCAGCGACGGCCTGGAGAGCGTGCAGGACTGGCTGTCGGGACCGCCGTTCAACCTGGGCAGCGAGCAGATCGGCACCTACGTCGACCAGGCCATCAACCAGCTGCAGTCCAGCGCCGGGGACATCGCCGGCCTCGCGCTCACCGGCGCCGGCGCGATCGGCACCGGCATCGTCAACCTGGTGCTGGCCCTGGTGCTCACCTTCTTCTTCCTGAAGGACGGCCCTCGCTTCCTGCCGTGGCTGGCCGCCCAGACCGGCCCGCACGCCGCCCCGCACGTCGCGGAGCTGTCGCACCGCAGCTGGCGGACGCTGTCGGAGTTCATCCGCCAGCAGGCCCTGGTCGGCGCCATCGACGCCGTCGGCATCGGCCTCGGTCTGCTGGTGCTCGGCGTGCCGCTGGTGCTGCCGCTGGCGGTCATCACGTTCTTCGCCGCGTTCGTGCCCATCATCGGTGCCTTCGTCGCCGGCGGCTTCGCGGTGCTCATCGCGCTGGTCAGCAACGGCTTCGGCACCGCGCTGTGGGTGCTCGCGATCGTGGTGGTGGTGCAGCAGGTCGAGGGCAACGTGCTGCAGCCGATCCTGCAGGGCCGCGGCCTGAAGCTGCACGCGGGCGTGGTCATCCTCGCCGTCACGGCAGGGTCGAGCCTGGCCGGCATCATCGGCGCCTTCCTGGCGGTGCCGGTGGCCGCGCTGCTGGCGGTGTTCTACCGCTACGCCCGCGACCTGCTCGACGGCCGCCGTCCCGAGGCGGACGACGAGGGCCGGGTGCCCCGGCTGGTCGGCGACCACGACGGCGCCCGCCTGGTGCGCGGCGCCCCCGGCGGCGTCAGCGGGGCCGCCGGATCCTGACCGGTCCGCGGGCAGTGGCCACGTCGACCACCTCGCCCCGCTGGGTCACCTCGACCCGGCCCTCGGCGGCCAGCGCGCCGGCCGCGGCCCGGGCGTCGTCCATCAGGTCGCGCCACCCGTCGGGGTCGTGCGCGCGGGCGGCGTCGGACGGGCAGATCGAGGACGTCGGCGCCCGGGCGTCGAGCAGCTCCTCGATGCGCCTGGCCAGCTCGTCCCGGGTGCCCACCGGTCCAGGGTGCGTCGCGCGCAGCGCTCCCGCCACGGGGGGACGATGGGAATGCCCGACCGGCCGGCGGAGCTGCACCCGTCGACCGATGGACGACCAGGAGGACCGATCGTGCCCCGACGCCCCGAGGAGCTCGTCGAGCTGCTGCCCGCCCACGAGCGGCTGGTCGAGCGCACCGCCGCCGACGAGCTGGTGCTCGTGCACGACCTGGCCGGTGAGTTCGACGCCGCGCACGCCGGCGCGCTGGCCGGCTCGCACCTGCTGGCCAGCCTGCCGCACGAGGTGGTCGCCCGCTTCGACGCCGACGCGCTGGTCGACTACCGCGGCCACCGGCCCCGGATCACCTTCTCCGGTGACCACTACGAGTCCTTCGCCGCCCCCGAGATCACCCTGTACGCGGTCGACGACGACGGCGGCACCCCGTTCCTGCTGCTGCACGGCACCGAGCCGGACTTCGCGTGGGAGCAGTTCACCGCCGCCGTCCTGGGCCTGGTGGAGACCCTCGGGGTGACCCGCATGGTCATGCTGCAGGCCATCCCCATGCCGGTGCCGCACACCCGCCCGGTGACGGTCACCGCGCACGCCACGCGGCGCGAGCTGATCGCCGGCTACCCGGTGTACTGGGGCGAGATGCGCATCCCGGGCAGCGCCGGGGCGCTGCTGGAGCTGCGGGCCGGCGAGGCCGGCGTCGACGCGCTGGGCGTGGCCGCGCACGTGCCGCACTACCTGGCCTCGGCCACCTTCCCGGCGGCGTCGCTGACCCTGCTGGAGCACCTGTCCTCGCTGACCGGCCTGCACCTGCCGACCGAGACCCTCGAGGAGGCGGCGCGCTCCAACCGCACCGACATCGACGAGCAGATCGGCCGGTCGGAGGAGAACACCGCGGTGGTCGCCCAGCTCGAGCGCCAGTTCGACGACTTCGCCGCCGCCCGCGAGGGCACCGGCCTGCTCGGCGACTCCGGCGAGCTGCCCTCCGGGGAGGAGATGGCCGACCAGATCGAGGCCTTCCTCGCCGAGCAGGACCGCCGGCCCGACTGACCCGCCGTCAGCCCCGGCCGCGGGTGACGGCGAAGGCCAGCGCCCCGACCGCACCCACCACGGCGAACAGGTAGAACCCCCACGGGAACGCCAGCCCGGCCGTCACCAGCCCACCGGTCAGCAGCGGGCCGCTGATCGCGCCCACCCGCCCCACGCCGGCCGACCAGCCCAGCGCGGTCGCCCGCACGTGCGGCGGGTGGTTCGCGCTGGTGAACGCGTAGACCAGCACCTGGGCGCTGAACACGAAGCAGCCGGTGAGGAAGACCATCACGTAGATGCCGGCCAGGGGCAGCCGGATCGACAGCAGCGCCAGGAACACCGCGCCGGCGGCGAACCAGGCGATCCCGGCCCGGCGGGACCCCACCCGGTCCGCGACCCGCCCGGCCACCAGCAGCCCGGCGATCGCGCCCAGGTTCAGCACCAGCAGGAAGGCCAGCGCCGCACCCAGCTCGTAGCCGGCCTCCCGCATGATCGTGGGCAGCCAGCTGTTGAGCCCGTAGACCAGCAGCAGACCCATGAAGGAGGTCACCGCGATCGCCAGCGTGGTGCGCAGGTAGCCGCTCGAGAAGAGGGTGCGCAGCGTGGCGCCGGCCGAGGTGGGCTCCGGGGCGGCGTCGGCCGGCTCCAGGTGCAGCCCGTAGGCGGTCGCGATCTGCTCGGCCTCGGCCCGGCGGCCGTGCGCGACGAGGTAGCCCGGCGACTCCGGCAGGTGCCGGAGCATCAGCGGCACCAGGACGACGGCGGGCAGCGCGCCGAGGACGAACATCCAGCGCCAGCCCAGCGGCTCGACCACCACGATGGCCAGCGCGGCCGTGGCCACGGCGCCCACGTGGTAGCCGGTCATCACCGTCGTGGTGGCCCGGCCGGCCCGGTTGCTGAACTCGTTGACCAGCGCGATCGCGGTGGGCAGGGCGCCGCCCAGACCGACGCCGGCGAGGAACCGCAGGCCGCCGAACACCCAGGCGTTCGGCGCGGCGGCGCAGGCCAGGGTGAGCAGCGAGAACGCCGTCACCGCGCCGATGAGCACGCGGCGGCGGCCCAGCACGTCGGTCAGCGCGCCGAGGGACAGCGCGCCGATGGTCATGCCGACCAGGCCCGCGGTGACCACCGCGGTCGCGCCGCTGCCCGACAGCGAGAAGCCCGCGGGGGTCAGCAGGGTGGGGACGACGGTGCCGACGACGACGAGGTCGAAGCCGTCCAGGACGACCGCGACCCAGCACAGCGGGGCCACCCACCCCGCGGCTCGGGCCACCACCGGTCGGTCGCTGCGGGTGGGACTGGACACGGGGGGCCTCCGGGGTGTCGACGCTGACCCGTCGAACCTAGGGACCTGCTGTGCACCCCACCACGTGGGCCTTCCGCCCAGCAGAACGGCTCAGGCGAACACGATGGTCTTGGCGCCGTCGACGATCACGCGGTCCTCCACGTGCCAGGTCACGGCCTGGGCCAGCACCTGCCGCTCGACGTAGCGGCCGACCCGGCGCATGTCCTCGACGGTGGCGCGGTGGTCGATGCGGGCGACCTCCTGCTCGATGATCGGCCCGGCGTCCAGCTCGGCGGTCACGTAGTGCGCGGTGGCGCCGATGAGCTTGACGCCGCGGTCGGCGGCGGCCTGGTAGGGGTTGGCGCCCACGAAGGCCGGCAGGAACGAGTGGTGGATGTTGATCAGCCGCTCGGGGAACCGCGCGCAGAACTCCGGGGACACGATCTGCATGTACCGGGCCAGCACGACCAGGTCGCAGTCGCCGACCAGCTCCAGCGCCCGGGCCTCGGCCTGCGCCTTGGTGCCCGGGGTGACCGGCACGTGGTGGAAGGGGATGCCGTGCGCGGCGGCGACCGGCCCGAGGTCGGGGTGGTTGGACACCACGACGGCGATCTCGGCGCGCAGGTCGCCGGCCGACACCCGGTAGAGCAGCTCCTGCAGCACGTGGTCGGTGCGCGACACGAACACGGCCAGCCGGGGCCGGTGGTCGGCGAGCACCAGCCGGTAGGTCATGCCCCACTCCCCGGCCAGCGCGGTGAGCCGGTCCTCCAGCTCGGTGCGGCGGGCGGCGAGGTCCTCCAGCACGAACTCCAGCCGCAGCGTGAAGGTCCCGCCCGAGGGGTCGGAGCTGTGCTGCTGGGAGTCGGTGATGTTGGCGCCCGCGTCGGCCATCAGCCGCGACAGGACGGCGACGATGCCGGGGCGGTCGGGACAGCGGACGACCAGCCGGCCGGCGTTGCTCTGGGACACGAGCGCCGATGATCCCAGACCCGTCAGGGCAGGTCGGCGGGCTCCCCGGTGGCGAACAGGTCGCCGTGCTCCTCGATGCGGGCCAGCACGTCGTCGGTGTCGAAGACCAGCGGCCCGTCCAGCTCCTCCCACGCCACCGGGGTGGACACCGTCGCCCCCGCCCGGGCCCGCAGCGAGTAGGGCGCCACGGTGGTCTTGGCGGTGTTGTTCTGGCTCCAGTCGACCAGCACCTTGCCCGGCCGCAGCGCCTTCTCCATCCGCCAGACCACCTCGTCGGGGGTCTCCTCGGTCAGTGCCTGGGCCAGCGCCTTGGCGTACCGGGAGGGGTGGTCGGGGTCGGTGCAGCGGATCGGGGCGTAGACCTGCAGGCCCTTGGACCCCGACGTCTTCACCACCGGGTCCAGGCCGTCGTCCACCAGCCGCTCCCGCAGCCGCCGCGCCAGGACCGCGCACTCGGCCACCCCCGTGCCCGGGCCGGGGTCCAGGTCGAGCACCAGCAGGTCGGGCAGCTGCGGCACACCGTCCTCGTCGACCCGCCACTGCGGCACGTGCAGCTCCAGGGCCGCCAGGTTCGCCGACCACGCCAGGTCGGGGACGTCGGTGAGCAGCACCATGTCCAGCGTCTCCCGGTCCTTGGTCGACCCGGGCGCGGGCACCACGACGTGCCGCACCCAGGACGGCGCGTGCCGGGCGTTGTTCTTCTCGAAGAACGAGGCGCCCTCGACCCCGTGCGGCCAGCGGGTGAAGGTGACCGGCCGGCCGGCCAGGTGCGGCAGCAGCACCGGCGCGACCTGCACGTAGTACTGGATCACCTGGGCCTTGGTGGTCCCCACCTCGGGGAAGAGCACCTTGTCCAGGTTGGAGACCTCCAGCTGCCGCCCGCCGATCGCCACCCGCTGCCGGCTCACTCGGGCACCGCCTCGGCCGCGGGGACGTCGTCGCGCAGGCCCCGCCAGGCGGGGTGGCGGAGGTGCCCGTCACCGGTCCAGCCGGCGAACACGACCTCGCCGACCAGCTCGGGCTCCACCCAGTGCGCCTCGCGGACCACGTCGGGCGGCACCTCCCCGGCGAACGGGGACGTCGTCCGGCCGGTCACCCCGCGGGCCAGCTGGGCCAGCGCGCGGTCGGTGAACCCGGTGCCCACCCGGCCGGCGTAGCGCAGCCCGCCGTCCTCCTGCACGCCCACCAGCAGGGACCCGATGCCGCCCGAGCGCCGTCCGTTGCCCGGCCGCCACCCGCCGACGACGACCGTCTGGTGCTGCACGTTCTTGACCTTGAGCCACTCCGGGCCGCGCCCGCCGGGCCGGTAGGGCGAGGCCAGCCGCTTGGCGACCACGCCCTCCAGGCCGTGCTCGCGGCTGGCCGCCTGCACGCCGGCGCCGTCGGCGTCGAACCAGGGCGTGGTGGTCCACCGGCGGGCGGCCGGCGCCAGCTCGTCGAGCAGCACCCGGCGCTCGCGGTAGGGCCGGTCCAGCAGCGACCGGCCGTCGAGCTCGAGCAGGTCGAACACGAAGTAGGACGCCGGCACCCGCCGGGCGGTGCGGGCGACCTCGGGGCCGGTCAGGTGCATGCGCTGCTGCAGCAGCCCGAAGTCCGGCCGGCCCTGCGCGTCCAGGGCGACCACCTCGCCGTCGAGCACCGCCTCCCGCCCGGCCAGCGACGGCGGCAGCGCGGCCAGCTCGGGGTAGCGGTCGGTGACGTCGGTACCGCTGCGGGCGCGCAGCCGCAGGGCGCCGCCGCGGACGTGGGCGAGCACCCGGACGCCGTCCCACTTGAACTCGAACGCCCACCCGGCCTCGTCCCGGGGCAGCTCCCCGGCGACGGCGAGCATCGGGCGGGTCGTCTCGTCGACCACCTCAGGCGGACTTGCTCGCGGCCTTCTTGGCCGGGGCCTTCTTCGCCGGGGCCTTCTTCGCCGGCGCCTTCGTGGCCGCGGCCTTCTTCGCCGGGGCGGCCTTCTTCGCCGGCGCCTTCTTCTCCGGCTCGTCGACCGACGCCGTGCCGCCGGCCTTCTCCACGCTGCGGCGCAGGGCGCTCATCAGGTCGACCACCGAGCCGTCGTCCTCGTCGTCCTCGACCTCCTCGGGGCGCACGACGTCGCCGCCGGCCTGCTTGGCCTCCAGCAGCGCCGCCATCGCCTCCTTGTAGTCGTCGGTGAACGCCGACGGGTCGAAGGAGCCGCTCATGGTGGAGATGAGGGACTCGGCCATCTTCAGCTCGGCGGGCTTGGCGGCGACGTCCTCGTCCAGGAAGCCGAACTCCGGGGCCCGGATCTCGTCGGGCCAGCGCATGGTGTGCAGCACGAGCACGCCGTCGCGCACCCGCAGCGCGGCCAGGGACTCCCGCTGCCGGATGGCGATCTTGGTGATCGCGACCTGACCGGCGTTCTCCAGCGCGGTGCGCAGCAGCACGTAGGGCCGGGTCGCGGTGCCCTCGGGCTCCAGGTAGTAGGTCTTCTCGAAGTGGATGGGGTCGATCTCGGACTGCTCCACGAACTGCAGCACCTCGATCTCGTGCGTGCTGCCCAGCGGGAGCTCGTCCATGTCGGCGTCGGTGAGCACCACCAGCTCGCCGTTGGGCAGCTCGAAGCCCTTGGCGATGTCGCGGTACTCGATCTCCTCACCGTCCACCGAGCACACCCGGCGGTACTTCACCCGGCCGCCGTCGGTCCTGTGCACCTGGTGGAACTTGACGTCGTGGTCCTCGGTGGCCGAGTACAGCTTCACGGCGATCGAGACCAGCCCGAAGGAGACCGCGCCCTTCCAGATCGACCGCATGCTGCATCCCTCTCCGCCGACGTCAAGATCAGCCTAGGGGCGCGGGTGCCCGCAGCGCACCCGCGCACCACCCCCTACGAGTCGGTCACCTCCGACTGCAGCTTGTCGTAGACGAACTGCCCGACGTCCGCACCGGCCACGATCGTCATGACCAGCCCGGCCAGCCGGGTGGCCCGGGGCGCGGCCACGTAGGACAGCACGAACCCGGTGCCGATCCACTGCGCCAGGCAGAACGGGCAGGTGACCAGCTCGCCCACCGCGTGCTGCCAGCCCCCGTGCGAGCGCACCTCCTCGGCGAGCTCGGCCTCGCCGGAGGCGCCCTCGAAGCGGGTGAACGGCGCGCGCAGCGGGCTGGTGACCGGGTCCTTGGCGATCGTGCGGGCCAGCCGGAAGGTGCCGACGGTCAGCAGCAGCGCGTCACCGACCGGGATGCGGTCGGGCAGCGGCCTGCCCGACGCCCGCAGGGCCGCCGCGCCCGCGGCGGTGAGCGCGCCGTAGACACCCATCGCGCCGAGCAGCCCGCCCAGGGGCCGGTCCTCCCCGTGCGCGTACTGCTCCTGCTGGCTGCGGGCCCAGGACCCGACCTTCTCGGTGACCGACATGGGGGCGCCGCTACCCCCGTCCGGAGGGGGCTCACACCGGGTGTGGACGACGGCCCCGCGGGGGTAGGGGGGCGATCATGACCAACCCCGAGGGCCAGACCGCCCGCGACCAGTTCCCCGAGGACGCCGGCATCCCCGAGATCGCCGACGACACCCCCGAGGCCGCCCTCGCCGAGGACCCGCAGTTCGCCCCGGACATGGGCCGCGAGACCGCCGGCGCCAGCGTCGACTTCGGCACCACCGCCGAGGAGCAGGCCGAGGGCGAGTCCCTCGACGGCCGGCTGGCCCGCGAGGAGCCCGACGTCGACGCCGCGCCCGGCACCCGCCCCGCCGAGGACCCCGACGGCCCGGCCACCCAGCTCGACCAGGACGTCGACACCGACCCCGGCGACAGCTCCGGGACCGACGCCGTGGGCGACGACGTGCTCGCCACCGGGGAGGCCCCGGTCGGCGGCGAGGGGCCCGAGGAGCGGGCGGTGCACCCCACCGGCGACTGAGCTCCGCGCACGACCTCAGGAGGCCGCCCACCGGGTTGTGGGCGGCCTCCCCCGTGTCTAGGGTCCGGTCGGGCGGTTGAGCAGCCAGCTGCCGGCAGCACCTGCCCCCGGGGGACCACCCGGGCGCCGTCCGCCACCGGAGCCCCGGGCAGGGACGGCGGCCCCAGCACGCGGCAGGTACGTTGTGCACGCCGATGCGTGCCCGTCGGGCACCACCGCTGAGAGGAGCTCCAGTCCGTGACCTCATCTGACCTGCCCGCCGAGGGTCAGCGCGACGTGCCGGCTCCCACCGACACCGCCGACGCTCCCTTCGACGACGTGATCACCCTGTCGACGTCCACGGACGCCGACGGGACGGTCACGGTGACGGTCGTCGGCGAGGTGGACACCTTCACCGCCCCCGTGCTGCGCGCCTCGCTGGACACCCAGCTGGAGCAGCAGCCCGAGGAGCTCGTCATCGACCTCTGCGGCGTCCAGTTCCTGGGCTCCGCCGGTCTGGCCGTCCTGGTCGAGACCCAGAAGTCGGCCCGGGCCCGCGAGGTGGGCCTGACCCTGGTGGCCTCCACCCGCGCGGTCACCCGGCCGCTGGAGGTCACCGGTCTGATCGACCTGTTCACCATCGTCGACGGCAACAGCTGACCCGACGTCCCGAGGACCCCGTCACCAGTCGGTGACGGGGTCCTCGTGCGTCCGGGGTCAGGCCGACAGCAACCGGCAGACCCCGGCCTCGAGCACCCGCTGGCGCTCCCGGTCGTCGGCGGCCCCGGCGGCCTCGGCGAGCGCGTCGGCGATCGTCTCGCCGTGCTCGAACCGGTCGACCACCCGCGGGTCGACGTAGCTGGCCCGGCACACCGCCGGGGTGTTGCCCAGCTGGTCGGACACCGCGCGGTAGGCCGCCCGCGCCGCCTTCGTGCGCCCGGTGCGCGAGGCCGGCAGCGGCTCCTCGGCCAGCAGCACCGCCATCAGCACCGTCGCCGTCCAGGTGCGGAAGTCCTTGGCGGTGATCTCGGCGCCGGAGACCTCCCGCAGGTAGGCGTTCACGTCGTCGCTGTGCACGTCGCGCCAGCCGCCGTCGGGGTTCTGCCAGGCCAGCAGCTCCTCCCCCGCGTCCGCCGGGCGGGCCAGCAGCTGCCCGACGACGGTCGCGGTGGCCGGGTCGGTGACCTCGACCTCGCGCTGCCTGCCGCCCTTGGCCAGGTAGCAGAACGCCACCGTGCGCCCCCGCACCTGGACGTGGTCGCGCCGCAGGGTCGCCAACCCGTAGGTGCCGTTGTCCTCCGTGTACTGGTCGCTGCCGACGCGGAAGGCACCCAGGTCCAGCAGCCGCACGGCGAGGGCCAGCACCCGCTCGCGCGGCAGCCCCCGCCGGCGCAGGGCCGCGGCCACCTCGTCGCGCACGTCGGGCAGCGTGTGGCTGATCTCCAGCACCCGCTCGTGCTTGGCCGCGTCGCGCTGCACCCGCCACTGGTCGTGGTAGCGGTACTGGCGCCGGCCCGCCGCGTCGGTGCCGGTGGCCTGGATGTGCCCGTGCGGCCAGGGGCAGATCCACACGTCGCGCCAGGCCGGCGGGATGGCCAGGGCCTCGATGCGGGCGCGCCGGTCGTCGCGGATGAGGGTGCCGTCCTCGTCGTGGAAGGCCCAGCCGCGACCGCGCGCCCGGCGGGTCCACCCCGGGGCGTGCACGTCACTGCGCCGCAGCCTCACGCCCGTCGTGGTGGGCAGCCCGGGCTGCCGGCAAACCTGCGGGCGGGCCGGGTCGCCCGGAGGGGGGATCAGTCGTCGGCGAGGGGGACGCCGGCCCGGGCCAGCGCGGCGCGTGGCTGGGTGGCCGCCGAGAGCACGCGCAGCGGCCAGCCGTTGGCGCGCCCGATGGCGGCGACCTCGGCCACCGCGGCGACGACGGCGGGGCCGAGGTGGTCCACGCCGCCCAGGTCGAGCTCGGTGCGCACCACCCCGCCGCGGGAGGCCTCCAGCAGCCGGAGCCGGACGCCGGCGGCGGCGTCGTCCTCCAGCGGGCCGGTGGCCCGCACGCACGGCACGTCGGTGGAGCGGTCGATGCGCAGCACGGCGAGCTCGTCGGCCGACGCGGTGGCCCGCTCGGGCAGCTCCCGGGCCGGTACGCGGAGGGTGACCGTGGTGCCGTCGGGCCGGCGGGAGATCTCCACGTCCTCCAGCAGCTGATGCATGATCAGCAACCCGCGACCGCGGTCACCGGGGTCGGCGTCGGGGGTGCGCCAGCCACCGTGGTCGGCGACGACGGCGGTGACCCGCCCGCCGGGCTCGACCGACACCCGCACCTGCATCGTCCCGGGGGTACCCGGGGGGTAGGCGTGGTCGACGGCGTTGGCGCAGGCCTCGCCCACGGCGACCTGCAGGGCCCCGACGACGTCGGGGGTCACCTCGGCCGCCGACAGCCACCGGCCCAGCGACCGCCGCACGGTGACCAGGGAGGCCGCCTCGGCGGGGAGGTCGAGGACCAGGGGGTCGGCGCGAGGACGGGGGTTCCCCGGAACTGCGCTCATCACCGCCATACCACCGCACCTGCGCCGCTCCGGCAACCGCGACGCAGCGGGACGGCCCCCGGTGCGGGAGGATGGACGGCGCCGTCCGCACGGGCGGTGACCACACGTGAGGAGCGAACCAGCCGATGGTCGACACGACCGGTGGCGCCGCAGGGCGCCGCACCGAACGCCTGGAGCTCCGGGTGCCCACGTCGCGCACCCAGCTGCCCGCCGTCCGGGCCATGACCGGGGACCTGGCCATGCGCATGGACTTCGACCTCGACGCCGTCGAGGACCTCCGCCTGGCCGTCGACGAGGCCAGCGCCACGCTCGCCTCGGTCGCCGTCCCCGGCACCCCGCTCGTCGCGGTCTTCGAGACCGGCCCCACGGGCCTGACCATCACCGCCTGGGTGGCCACCACCGCGGGCACCGACGTCCCCCGCGACGGGTTCGGCTGGGCGGTCATCGCCGCGCTGGTCGACTCCGTCGACGCCGGCCCGGCCGACCGCGCCGACGTCCCCGGTGGCGAGGGCGGCGAGGGCCCGGTCGCCACCATCACCCTGGTCAAGGAGCTCCCTCCCCCGCTGCACGCCACCACCGCGGCCGGTGACAGCGACGCCGACCTCACGGTGGCCCGGTGACCCGGGTGGTCGAGCGGACCCCCGACACCGGCCCGCACGGCGTGGTGCCCCTGCCCGGGGTGCCCGCCCCCGCCGAGCCGCCCGCTGACGGGACCGCGGTCGCCGACACCGACGAGACCGTCGACGGGGCCGTCGCCGACGCCGCGCCGGAGACCCCGAAGCCCGACGCGGAGCCGGCGCCGCCGGTGTCGGACAACCGCCGCCGGGCCGAGCGCACCGCGCCGCTGTTCGTGGAGCTCGCCTCCCTCGACCCCGACGACCCGCGCCGGGAGCGGCTGCGGGAGGTCCTGGTCGAGGAGCACCTGCCGCTGGTCCGGCACTTCGCCCGCCGGTTCTCCAACCGCGGCGAGCCCTTCGACGACCTGCTGCAGGTGGGCACGCTGGGCCTGATCGCCGCGATCGACCGGTTCGACCCCACCCGGGGCGTGGAGTTCCTGTCCTTCGCCGTCCCCACCATCACCGGGGAGATCAAGCGGCACTTCCGCGACCAGGGCTGGTCGGTGCGGGTGCCGCGGCGGCTGCAGGAGCTGCACCTGTCGCTCAACGCGGCCGTCGGGGAGCTCGCGCAGAAGAACGGCCGCGCGCCCAACCCGTCCGAGCTGGCCGAGTACCTGGGCATCCCGCGGTCGGAGGTGCTCGAGGGCCTGCAGGTCGCCAACGCCTACCGGTCCTCGTCCCTGGACGAGCGGCTCTCCGGCGAGGAGGACTCCCCCACGCTGGCCGCCACCCTGGGCCAGGAGGACGCCGCGCTCGAGGGCGTGGAGTACCGGGAGTCGCTGCAGCCGCTGCTGGCCACCATCCCGGCCCGGGAGCGCCGCATCCT
>Ga0325400_1003968_pt1 | contig 13565 bp, 13 predicted proteins | sample PopdelMetagenome_2_FD_205662 | JGI IMG/M metagenome (GOLD analysis project Ga0325400, IMG submission 205662) | Populus deltoides microbial communities from Bellville, Georgia, United States - Xylem-PdKOR-R1 | ecosystem: Host-associated > Plants > Phyllosphere > Stem > Wood/Secondary xylem... | reverse complement strand
ATCAAGCAATTCTTCTCGTAAGAACTTAAAGAAGAGTAGAAAAAATGAATTTTTAATGATTGAAGATGAAGATCAACCTATACAAATCTTTCTTTAATTTGTAGGTCTAATTATCTAATCTTTCATAGTAGTCGAATAATTGATTTATAATAAAAAGTATAATTTGAATCCTTTAGCAAAATAGTTTTAAAAAATAATTAAATTAAATTATTTTATTTTGTAAATTTTAAAATTTAATTAAATATCATTCTATTACTAATAAAGACATCATACATATTTTTTTTCTTTCTAAAATTAAATTTAAAATATTAATGTTTGCAAAATTAATGGTAGTCGTACTCATGAATATATTTGATATTTTGTTGAAAACACTCAATTAGTTTTTTGTTTTTAATTTATCCCATAAAAAAAAACTCATTAGAGGAGGTAACAATAGGAAAAATGTGAAAATCAAGACTCTAAAATTATTAGAAATGAGTCTATAAAAAATTATATAAAAAATAAATAACAGAATGAAAAAAACATAAAAATAAAAGAATAAAAGTTACAATAAGTCATGTGAATGGGCAAAAGGCAAGTAGGTCGATGCCATTGATATATAGAAAATAATAAATTATTGAGGAAAGTTTATTTTGAAAAAATAATAAATCATATGAATGGGCCTAAGGCATGTAGGCCCTTGCCATTGAGATAGAGAAGATAATAAATTATTAGGGAAAATTTATTTTAAAAAAATAATAACAATAAAAAAAACATAAAAATAAAGAAAAAAGGTTAGGCCACATGCACGATGAAAGCAAGCTCACCGGTCAATTTGTGTGTTGAGAACACAGTTGAAATTGTATTTTTTTTAAATTTAATTGTTTTTGCTTAAAAATATTTTTTATATATTTTTAAATTGTTTTAATAGAACAGGGATAAAATAAAAATTTTTAAAAAATATATATTATTTTAAAATATTTCAAAACAAAAAATATTGAAATATTTTAGACATTGTTCGGTGTTCAACTCATATCTCGAGTTTTAGAAGTCTAAATGAGTCCATTCTTTTTTGGTTGGAAAGCTAAGACAAATACTCATAAAATAAGGCATTTGCCATACATTTAGGTATGAGGGTTTTCAGATAAAGATCTTGTTCTTGGTTTTTTGTTTTTTGTATTTTTATAATATTCAAGTTTTATTTCATGTTATTCTCATTAATCTTTTATTTACACTTATCATTTCTTTTACTATACTTAGTCAATTTATATCATAACTATATTCTTATCTTATTTAATTTTGTTTGTCTTCTTCATTATGTTTAGTTATGTTTATTTTTGTCAAGGTAAAAAAGGTTACACTAATGGTATAAGAATAAGTATAGTACAAATTCAATATGAACTTTAATATTTATATTCAAGAAAGTTTGCTATTAGCATGTTTTATAATTGTTATCTTACTCATTCTTGATACTCTGCTTGTTAAGTGGTGAGTCTAGATTCATGGTGTACAATCATTGACAAATACTTGATTCTTTCATAGCCTACTGTATGGATAACCGACATTTAGACTATGAAAGGAACTCGATTTGTCTTTCATATAAATTAGCACCGTGAATACGTGACAATATTTACAAGTATTGGTGTTACTCAAATAAGATAATTAATATGATCATGTTAATAATTTAAAAAAAGTCATTAATGATAAATCATTCTATTGGAACCGTCTTTGTGTATGGTTTACCATTAATGGATCCTTTAACCTTGGTAATTATTTTATCTTTGTTTAATCTTTACATTAATATCATATCTCAAAGTTCTCTTCAACTCGGTTTCTTTTATTATTTGTGGTTTTATATGGTTAACCTCTCTGTTGATCGACTCTGGTCTTGTTGGGTTATTTATTACTTTGACACTCTTGCACTTGGGAGAAGACATCAATTATTTGATCTTGTAAGTTTTTTGATGTCATTCTCAGGTAGGTAAATCACTGTATAAATTATAAATTTTATTTTATCTCTTTTCTTTCTGCACTTGCATTAGAGTTTGGTCACACACATTAAGTGGTGGACTTTCTAGGAAATCTTCATCCTCTTTTTTTTTATTAAAAAACATGGCTAAAAAGGATAACCAAACACTTCATAATAAGTATAACCATGTTAGAACACTTAGAGATCACATAAATTCGACAAGTACAACTGCGCCATCATGTATAGTTTTCCCTCCTGACATATCTCACTTCAATTTTAAATTAGATATTATTCAACTTTTACCTACTTTCCATGGCTTAGATCTAGAAAATACACACTTGCATTTGAGAGATATTGAAGAGGTTTGTAACACTTATAATGACTTAAATTGTAGCATGAGCACCATTAGATTAAAACTTTTTCCTTTTTTCTTAAAAGATAAAGCTAAAACATGGCTGTAAAATCTTAGGTTAGGATCCATTCATGCTTGGGATGAAATGTAACAACAATTTTAGAAGAATTTTTTTCACAACAGTGTTTGAAGAAGTTTTTTCCTTCTCATAGAACAAACTCTTTCAAAAGACAAATCACCACCTTTAATAAAAAAAAAAAAACTAGGAGAAACAATTTACTAGTGTTGGGATAGATATAAAGACTTGTTTAATACATGTCCTCATCATGGTTTTGAAACATGAAAATTGGTTTCACACTTTTATGAAGGGTTAACACCTAAAGATAGGTAAATGGTGGAATTGATGTGCGAACTATTAAAGATAAAAATCCTAATGAAGCAATGATGTACATAGACTTATTAGATGAAAATGCTTAAAATTAGGACTCTACAGACACTTGTGAGGCACCGGGTAAATCTCAGCCTCATACATTTAATGGAGGCTTGTACAACCTTAGGGAGGATCATGACTTCCAAGCTAAATTTTAATCTTTAGCTAGAAAAGTCGAGGCATTAGAATTGAAAATAAGTTATCAATTAAAATCTGTTCAAGAAATTATGTGTCAAATTTGGGAAATTAATTAACACTCAACCAATAATTGTCTAATTTTATCTTCTTTCAAAAAATATCTTAATAAACAAGCCAATGTTTTAAACAGTTTTTAAAGGTCAAATCCTAATCCATACTTGCAAATGTACAACCCTTGTTAGAAAAATCATCCAAATTTCAGTTGAAAGAGTTGTAAAAATAATACACAAACTTCTTAGCCATAATTTTTAAAATTCTTATGGATATGTATCTTCTTATGTTTTCCCTCATAGAAGAAGTCTTGAGGAAACATTAAATGCATTCATTGAAACACAAGAGACAATTAACACTCAAAATGCTCAAATTGTGATAGATTTGAAAGATACTCTTACAAAATTTACATTTGCTCTTAGTTTTCAAGAGAAAGGTAAGTTTCCTTCTCAACCACAGCAAAATCTTAATGGACAATACAATTTAAGTGCAAGTAGATCGGGAAGCCAAGATATAGATTAAGTCAAATCAGTTATGACTCTATATAATGGCAAGGTTATTGAAAAACCTATTGTTGAACCTTGTGATAAAAATGATGAGTCAATCTCTGAGGATAGGGAAGAGTTTGAACTTGAACATTGCAAAGAAAAGATTGATTCCCCACCAGCACTTCTATTTCCTCATTCCATGACCAAATAAAAAAAAGCCAATCACACTTTTAAAATCCTTGAAACTTTCATACAGGTAAGGATTGATATATCTTTGTTGAATGCTATTAAACATATACCTTTTTATGCTAAATTTTTGAAAGACTTGTGCATCGTGAAGATAAAACTGAATGTGAAAAAGAAAGCCTTTTTAGCCAAACAAGTATGTTTCATTTTTCAAAACAATAATGCTTTGAAATATGAAGACCCTGGTTGTCCTATAATTTCATGCTTTATTGAAGAACATAAAATTAAAAAAGCATTATTTGATCTTGAAGCTAGTGTGAATTTACTTCCATATTCAATTTTTAAAAGTCTCAATCTAGGTGAGTTAAAATCCACTTATATAAATCTTTTACTTATTAATAGATCTGTAAAAGTGACTAGAGGTATAGTTGAAGATGTGTTAATACAAGTTGATAAATTCATTTATCATGTAGATTTTATTTTTTTTGATACACAACATGTTGAAGCATGTAATTTAATTCTAATTATTTTAGAACGTTTATTTCTTGCAACTTCTAATGCATTGATTAATTGTAGGAATTGAGTGATGAAGTTATCTTTTGAAAATATAACATTGGAAAGGAATGTTTTTAACATTTGCAAGCAACCTAGAGATGATAATGATTTACAAGAAGTAGACTTTATTGAAAAATTAGTTTATGATCAATTCAAAACTACTTTGAGTAAAACTGAGTTTAATGAATCTGAAGATTTACAAATGATTTATTTTTAGAAAGTATCAAAGGCAAGTAGTTGGAGATTAAAAATTAAGAAATTGCCACTACGATCAATACCTTTAAGTGTTCAACCTCCAAAACTTGATTTGAAGTCGTTACCATCTAATCTCAAGTACTCATTTTTAAGAGAAAATAAAACTTTTCCGGTAATAATCCCTTCCAAACTTGATGCACATTAAGAAAGTAAGTTATTACAAACTCTAAAAATACACAAAAATATATTAGGATTGACCATAGCTGATATAAAAGGAATTAGTCCTTTGATTTTTACATATACGATTTATTTGGAGGAAAATGCTAAATCATCTAGAGAAATACAATTAAGGCTTAATCCTAAAATGAAAGAAGTAGTGAGAAATGAAGTCATTAAGCTTCTATAAGATTTGAAACTCTTTTCAAAACTCATTCCACCTTGTGCAAGAATTTCATAATCAATATTATTTAAGAACAAGCGGAACATCTTCTGTAATTCACCAAGAGTGATGAATCATTTCTTAATCACTCAAATATTTTTATATAATTCAAGTTATATCCAATATATATCCATTTATTACCAATGATTAGGATAACTTATAGTCAGAATTAAAGCATAACATTTTTTATATAAGATAATTAAGTAATTTCAAGAATAAGAGTCACTTACACAAGTGTACATGTCATCTGACAATTACCAATATATTAGTTATAGATATCCTTCATACCTCAGCTTGTAAGGACAACTACTTTTTTTTATAAAGAAAAAAAAATATAATATGTATCAATGTTATCAACTTTAATTAATGTTTTCTTAATATAGCATTGACCAGCAACATTAAAAAAAAAATAATGATTTGATGCAATATGAATCTTATAATTATAACCAATTTATAAATTCTTTTGTTTAGTATTTTTATCTTATAGATTTTATCTAGAAAGTGTACTTGACTTAACACTTATTCCTTGTATTGGATGATTAACCATCAATGAAAAAGATATGAGTATCTTCATGGGGTTTATAATCAAGTCAAGTATGCAATCACTAAAATTAATGTTAAATACAAGACATTAGTAGATAGTCATTGCATAAATATCACTTTTAAGGATGGAGACATATTATGGGTTGTGCTTACTCATGGTTGGTTTCTTTAGGGGTGTATCATAATCTTTAAAAGAGGAAGATTAGGTTTTTTATGATGCAATAAAAGATTAAAGGCAATGCCTATAGACTTCGTCTCCTTAGTCATCTAAAGACTTTAGATGTCATCAATTTATAACATTTGATACCATGTTTTGTGGACAATCTAAACTCGAGGGCAAGTTCTTCTTAACTTGGGTACACTAAAATAAGAGATTTTAAAGGAGATGAGTTGTCAAATAAGAAGTTGATGGCGCTAGATTACATTGACAGGGCAGACCAACACAAAGATAATAGTAAATAATAGTTTGAGTTTAGTTTGAGGATGTTTTTCTATAACTTTTGGTATTTTCACCATAACTATAGACATTTTCTAGGCATATGTCACAAGCTATCAACATTGCTTATTAGGGGTTGTTTTGAATATCCTATGTTTCCTCCTCATAATTATTTTTATCCATTTTTAAAACTTTTCAAGATTTTATTTTGTGATAATCTTTATTTTCATTGTTGATTAATTTTTTTCAAATTTGTTATTTTAAGCATTATTTTTAATTTATTGAATAGTCAAAATTTACATTTTTTGATAAATTCTCAAGCCCTAGCTATTTAAGCCCGGCTTATGGGTTGTTTTGAACATTCAAAGTTTAATTAAGAATTTTATTTCTTATTATGAGACGTATATAACTTTTACGGTTCTTTTTCACACCCTTTGCATTAATTACCTTAATGATTTCCCCTTTTAATATCAATCTTAGTTTAGGTTATGTTGGATAGTTTCTCCATGACTGCTTCACTTGCAACACATTTTTTTGTTGTACCCGGCAAGTGGCTCAAGTTTTAGATTATTTTTTATTATTATTATTTTGATATGCTAATATAAAAATAAAAAATAAATATGAAATTATTTGTTCACATGATATTTTTTATTATTTTAATGTATTTTCAAATAAAAAATACTATAAAACAATGTTTGGACCACATCTCAAACTTGACACTACTCTTTTTAAACCAAATATGAAATTATTTATTCACATATATACATTGTGTGGAACTATTATTAATTAAGGATTAATAACTCAAATTATCTTTATATAATACAATAATTATTTAATTTATCCTAATATTCTTAATTAACTCAATTTCATTCTTGAATATATAAGTTTATGTTCAATAACAAATATAGGTAAGACCAAATAATACACACAACTTGAATGGTTAAATATTAAATGGGCTTTTCAAAGCCTCGCCATCTTATGTCCTTCGAATAACTAGATATACTAAAAAAATAGTAAAAATAATTGTTTTTCCCATCATTCTAATTGTTTTTTCTCTTTTATGAATAGTAAAAATACTAAAATGACCTTGGATCAAAAAATTATAAGTCTTTGGTCTTAGGATATTATCAGTGTTTTTATTTAATTTTAGTGAACAAGTGGATTATTAAAATGCCATTTAAGTCAACAATACCAAAGCTTTCAATCAAGGGTTATTAACGTATTTTCAAGTTAGTTTTTTTTGTTATTTTTTGGTCAAGGACATTATTGTATTTAACCATAATAAAATAATAATTAATTTAAAAAAATTGTGAGTGTATGATTAACATGAACTAGCGCGTGAGAGACGTCCACAAACTTTGGACCAAGGTTGTTAAAATCACGATTCAACTCGTAAAATCGTACGATTTTACGAGTTAATGTGGGCTTTACATGCTAAATCATTTATAAAACTTGGAATCGGGTAAAATCAGGTCAAAATCGGGTAAAATCGTTAAAATCGGGTAAAATCGCATCAAATCGCGATTTTACACCCGATTGAACGATTTTGGCGGCAGGAAATAAAGATGGAATTCAGCTGCCAAGTGTCGACTGCCTATTGGCTTTACCAGATCAAAAGCAATTCACATTTGACATTTCACTGAAACAATCAGTCTTCTCTCTTCTCTTCAGATTCACCGTTCACAAACTTAAATCAAAGAATCAGAACATAAAAAACCCCTAAAATCGAAATCCTCAGCCACTCAGTCTCTTAATCTCTTTCTCGCAACCACCGTCCACCTCCACAACAGCCCTTGCCCCTCATCTTTTTTATTTTTCCACCATCGACGGCATCCTTTTCAGCAGCCACCGTGAGACCCAGAGTCCACCCAACAACAACAGCGTCTCTCCATTCTTCACAAGGTAAGTTACTCTGTTTTTCTGGTTTCATCTCCTACAAAAATTCACCGGTTCTCTCTTCTCTGTCGATAACTACCTGCGTCTCTTTTTCCCTGTTGTTTCTTACTTTGATGTTAATATTCACTGGTACTTCTTTGATTGAATTTACAGGCTCCAACCTTGACTGCAATATTGATCTGCATCTGCTCAGCCTCGGTGCTCACTGCTCAGAACAGAGGTAAGCTTCTTAGTTTCTTACCATGTCCGTTTCTTTACAGTTTAATGATGTTAATTGTTAAAGATTAATATTTTGATTCAAAGTTTATGTGACTCTGTTAGTCTATCTAATGTCTATTGTTGAGAGTTTGCTTGTGAATTTTAGATTCAAATTTAATCGTGCATGTGTGTGACTCTGTTTTAGATTCAATGCTGCATTGCTGCTGCTGCTGAGTTGTGAATTGTGATTTTGTGATGAATGGATTTATAGTAGAAATAGGTGTTGCCATTCCACGTGAAAGATGCTTGGTATTTATTGTTTACTTGGTATTACATTATTCAATGTGATTCATGTGAATTGCTAAGAAAGATGTTATAAATGCATAATTCGGTATACTGTTCTTGCATTATGTATTTTGTTCAATCAATTAGTATTCTGCTACTACCTGCTGCATTGCTTCTGCTGCTGAGTGTGTACTAAAATCAAGTTTGTAACCTGTTACAAAATGTTTGGATTGATTACAGGGCTGATTTGAATTGATTCTTGAATTGTTGAACTTATGGCATCTAGAAAAAATTCTTCTGGTAATAGGCTTGATGTGGGATGGCAACATGGGATAGATATTGACAAGAATTCTAGAAAAGTTCAGTGCAAGTATTGTCAAAAAATTATTAGTGGAGATATTTTTCATTTTAAACAGCATTTGGCTTGCACTTGTAAGGATGTTGAGTCATGTCAACAAGTACCAGAAAATGTTAAACAGGTGATTTTAGGTGTTTTGGTGAAAAATCTAGAAGCAACGGAAAAAGAAAAGAAAGGCCCTTCAATATAGTGTAAATGAGGATGATGATGATGAAATAAAAGAAATTAGCTCAAACGACAAAGGAAAGAGAGTAGCTAGTGGGAGTTGAAGTACACAAACAACCCTATATCAATTGCTAAAAAAGGATATTAGAGAAGAAGCATGTCGACAAATTGCTAGGTTTTTCTACACTACTGCAATTCCATTTAATTGTGTAAAAAACCCTGAGTTTATTAAGGTACTTGAAATGGTTGTAAAGCATGGGCCAGGTTTCAAGCCTCCATCCTACTATGATATTAGAGAGAAGTATTTGAAACAAGAAGTGGATCAAACAATGAAATTACTTGAGGAGTACAAGCTAGAATGGAAAAAAACAGGTTGTTCAATAATGTTTGATGGATGGACAGATAAAAAAAGACGTTGTATTTGTAACTTTTTGGTTAATAGTCCTAAAGGGACAGTTTTTTTTATCATCGGTGGATACTTCTAATATGTCCAAGACTACTGATAAGGTATTTAAGATGTTAGATGCCATTGTGGAGAGGATTGAGGAGGAACATGTTGTCCAAGTAGTCACCGATAATGCTGCAAATTATAAGGCAGCGGGACAATTATTAATGGAAAAAAGAAAGAATTTGTTTTGGACACCATGTGCTGCCCATTGTATTGACTTGATATTAGAAGATTTTGATAAGAAGTTAGAGGTTCATCAAGTAACTATTGTTAAGGGGAGGAGAATCACCTCATATATTTATTCAAGAACCATTCTTATTTCCATGCTAAGGCACTTTACGAAAGGAAGAGATTTGATTAGGCCTGCTGCCACTCGGTTTGCTACTGCATATTTGACTCTAGGATGTTTGAATGATCATAAAATGCAGCTGATGACTATGTTTACTTCCAACCAGTGGAGTTCATATAGGTTTGCAAGAATAGAAGAAGGGAAACGAATTTAAAATTGTGTTTTGGACAGCAGGTTTTGGCATGATGTCACTATATGTATTAAGGTAGCATATCCTCTAATTAAAGTGCTTCGATTAGTTGATTCAGATAAGAAACCAGCTATAGGTTTTATATATAAAGCAATGGATGAAGCAAAAGAGAAGATACAAGTGAATTTTGGTTTTGTGAAAAAAAAAGGTATATATTTTGCTAATTTTTATTTCAAATGTTGTCATCTATTAATATGAATGTTTTTCAATTGATATATTCCTATATTGTAATGATATTTTTATTGTTTTTTTTATATAGTTATATACCTATATGGAATATTGTTGATGCAAGATGGGAACTTCAACTCCATAGACCTTTACATGCAGCAGCTTATTATTTGAATCCTCATTATCATTATAATCCCAATTTTAAGGTTAATGCCAACATTAAAATTGGATTATATCAATGCTTAGAAAGGATGGTGCCTAATGCAAATGAAAGGTGCAAAATTGACTTACAACTTGAATCATTCAAGGATGCAAAAGGGTTGTTTGGCATTGACGCTGCCAAGACAGCAAGAGATAAAAAAACTCCAGCTCAATGGTGGGATTCTTATGGGGATGAATGTCCAGAATTACAAAGATTTGCAATCCGAGTTCTAAGCTTGACTTGTACTTCATCTGGATGTGAGCGTAATTGGAGTGCATTTGAAATGGTAAGTTTTTTTTGTTTTTTATTTTAAATATTGAAATATTTGATAAAAATCTTATAAATTTGAATTGTTTATTTAGGTTCATACAAAACGAAGAAATCGTTTGCACCAGAAAAAAATGAATGACTTGGTATTTGTAATGTGCAATCTGAAATTGAATGATAACCAAGTCAAAAAGCAAGCTGATGATTTTGGTATAGAAGATGATCTTTCATCTGATGATGATTGGATAACCGAGGGAGAAAAACATCCAAACTTTGATTTGCTTGGTGCTATTGATAGTGCAACACGAAGACAAAATGGTGATGAAGATGAAAGTGATGAAGAAGAAATTCCTAATGATGTTGAAATGGAGAGTCATGGTATTGAAGATGATTTGGATATTCAAATTGATGATATTGGTGTTGGTACTAGTAGTAGCACTAATGTTCATAATATTGGTGTTGGTACTAGTAGTGATACTAATAATCCTCTTGATGTTAATGATATTGATGAATGCTTGAGGAATGATAAGGAAGATGAAGGGAAGTTAGCTGGTTTTAGTTTACATGACACACCAGCAGATTGTTTGTTTTAAGTTTGTTAATTATTAGTTAATGAAAAGTTATTTTAAATTATGTATGACTTTTATTTGAACCATGTATTTTAAGATGTTTGAACTATGTATGAATTTTTATTTGAAGGTTTGAAATATGTATGAATTTTTATTTGAAACATGTTTTTTAAGGTGCTTGAACTATGTATGAATTTTTATTTGAAGCATGAATTTTTTTTAATGTATTTTAAAATTCCTTACGATTTTACAATTTTACGATCCGTTTTTACGATCCGAGTTTATGTACAGCTTTCCGTGCCGTATTAAAATCGCGATTTTAACAACCTTGACTACAATCACCGTCTCAGTGGTCATTTTGACTTGAGGGAAGGCAAACAAAGTGGGGTTTATAAATAAAAATAAAAAAGAAAAAGAAAAGGAAAAAGGAAAGGAAAGGAAAAGACAGGGCTACCCTACCAGGCTGCATCCCACCTCTGTCGGCAAATTGAACGCAGCCAGGATTATTCAAAAGAAACATCGCAATCCTTCCTTTTACTTTCAATCGAAGGAACCTGGCGAAGTGGATTCAGGAAAATATTTGACCACGTAGTCACAACATTATGGCTACTGAATTACAATAAAACCCTTTGTTTTATTTATTTTTACTAATTGAGTGTCTGCCCGCTTTAACAAATATTTTTAAAATATTTTTTTATTTAATTCTTAGTCAAGATTAAGATTAGGAGCAAAAATATATTTTTTTAGTCAAGATTATCTTATCTTATTCATTAATTCTTATTTTAGCATTATCGAAAAAAAATAATGGTAATTATAAAAATATTTATAAATATTCTGATAACTTGAATTGAAGAGGAAATAAAATTAAAAACTCTCTTTTCTTATTCATGTGTTTTTTTTTATAGAAATATATCTTTTTTATTAGAAGTTTTGTTTTTTGAAATAAAAACTTATTAAAATCATGAAAGCAAGTTTTAATAATAAACTTTTTTGAATCAATCATTTCTATATACATGTGTGAATAAATTTGTGATTAATAAACATGAGATAAATACAATAAAAAAATAAATATTCTATTCTTATTAAATACTAATGATCATTTTTTTTAATAAAATTTTGTATGTTAGGTTAACATATAATTTTTCATAAAATAATTGTTAATATCATTATTAAAACTTCTAATATTCTTGAAAGTTTTTTTTTCTAACCCGGGTATTCTCACATCTTTTTAAAAGGTGAGACTTGTCTCATTCAGGGTTCGTGACTGCCTCTCCTAATAAGTGCGTTTTATGGAGATCGAATTTATATTCTTATCCTTGAAGAGATATAGCAGTGTATTAACCACTAGACCAACACTTCATTGATATATTCTTGGAAACTATGACATAATTAGACAATTATTTAAATATTATTTTTAAAAATATATTTAAAAACAATCTTATTCTCAAATTAAAAAAAAAAACTTAGGCTTATTTAAAAAAAAAATACATGCGCGCTGGTCCAAAAGAAAATGTCAAGGCCCAAATGTCTGGCTTTCTTTGTTTTAAATGGGCAAACAACACACTGAATCAAAATATAGAATAAATAATGTGTCATCTTTCGGTGCAAGGTTTTGCCATTAAAGTAGGGGTTAAAGTTTTGAAACTCCAAAAATACATCCTTCAACTTGTTTTACCATAAAACAAAGAATTTTAGAAATCTCTATAAAGCTATTTTTAAGACTAAAATATTATTTAACCCGCTTTAAAATTATAAATCAACTGAATCAAAATAAAATTTATAGTTTTAATTTTCATTTTTTTTGGTATGTTAAGAATATTTATTTGGTTAAAAGGTTTTAAGGCAAATTTTCACATATATTTATTATGCAAGACAACATCATTTTTTTTCAAGAAAACATATTATTTTAAAAAAATTACTATGATCCTCTCATAATTTAGTAATTTTTTCACTTCACCTTTATTTTAAAAAATTACATTTTATATCCTTGATAAATTTAAAATTTTTTAAAAAATAAATGCACCCTCATATATTATACAACACAAGCATATAACTTCCCCATTTTATTCTCTAGATCTCAATTTCGATTTCAAATTAATTTTATTCTCTATTTCAACCTCTTTTTTCAAACTCAAATCTTCCCCACACATAAGTCAGAATAATCAGACTGGTATAAATACTTCTTAAAACCTCTTTTTTCCATCATGTTTTGATTTTTTAACTACTCTTGCAAATCCACGCCCCCTCAAAAATCACACATCAATAAAAGTGTCATTGTAGAGGTGAATTTTTGGTCTTCGTTAGTTGTCGTTTCATGGTCATTTGCAACTCAATTGCTGACTTTATTCTCAAAAAAAAAAAAACTCTATAAATCAATAAAATATTAATTTTTTTAAAATAATACTTATATGTTAATTCAAGATAATTTTAGAAATTAATTCAATTCAGTCCTTACTTACTTGATATTTCTAGGTCTAGAAATATAATATTTATATTAATTATATTTTAATTTTTAATTTCTAAAATATATTTTAATCAAGTCATACTTAATTAAATTATTACAGTTTAATTTCTGACTAATAATTCTTAATGTGTGTGACCCATTAGATTTCTAATGTGTTGGCCCGGATATAAATTACAATTCTAATTAAATAGAATTAAATAAATTAAGTAATTTAATTTATTATCAATTCAATAATTTATTAATTT
>Ga0325400_1003966_pt1 | contig 13567 bp, 4 predicted proteins | sample PopdelMetagenome_2_FD_205662 | JGI IMG/M metagenome (GOLD analysis project Ga0325400, IMG submission 205662) | Populus deltoides microbial communities from Bellville, Georgia, United States - Xylem-PdKOR-R1 | ecosystem: Host-associated > Plants > Phyllosphere > Stem > Wood/Secondary xylem... | reverse complement strand
GAGATGCAAATGGTTGACCATGAAGACCAACTTCGATATTGAAACATTCAAGTTCACACAAGCTCACCATGCACGGTCCAAAGCTTTAGAAAAACCACTAGAAAAGAAGAAATCACAGCAGGGTCTGCTGCCGGTGAAACAACCGTAGTGGGGGCTTGGGATCGATATATGTTAAGTCTACTTCTTGCGCAAGTTCCTAAAATAGGCAGAAGGATTTTCATCAAAATCACTCCTTGGCATGCGGAAGTTCCCCCCGGGTGCTTTCATTGTCTTGCCATTCTTCTTGCTCTTGGTAAGACATCTGTAGCAACTACGAAGTAGGAGACCTATCACTGCCACTGCAACAATTGTAGGGACATGTACTTTCTGCAACCATTCGAGGACATCAGGAGCTGGTGGTTCCATTGCTGTTAATCTGTTTAGAAATTAACGGGGAGGGGAGTACTGTTCTGGGCGAGGAATTAGAGAATCGAGAGGATGCAAGAAACGTGATAAGCTATGAGAAGGCTGCACACAATTAACGGTGCCTCCCACAATTTAAGAAGATGAAAATGTGGTGGGTGTCTTCTGGAAATAGAGAGTGTCTTGCTTAAGATGTAAGCATCTCGTAAGGATTTAATGTCATGTTCAGCCCACCAGCACTACTCTTCGACAAAAGATAAGGTATCATTGTAGGATTTACGCAACACATTAATTGGAGAATATTATTATAAGATAGAGCTTTAAAAAAATCAAAAGAACATACCAGTACTGATTATTCGATCTAAGTTAAGATTAAATCAACAAGTCAAGCATCGATCCCATTTAAAGAGAAAGAATTTATCTTTTAAGCAGATGAAATGTTTCTTTTTATTTGATTTTAAATTTTTAAACGGATTAAAATGTGTTAAGCACCTTTTATTTTTTTTTTAAATTAAAAATTTCATCAGTCTCCTAACTTAGTATATATTCCCATATTGATCTTTGTACTACTCTTGTTTTGCACCACCGAAAAATTATTGTTTTTTTCTTTAGGGTTATATATATTTCACGTTGTTAAAAATATATTTTTAACACAATTCGAGAAAAATATAATGTAAACTCAAGAATTATTGTTTTTTCTTTAAAGTTCTATTTAAAGTTGTAAAAAATATATTTTTAACATAACCTGAAAAATACAATGTAAATTTAAATTGTCAGTAAATTTTTTATAAATATCATGTGTTCAACAAAGACATTATTTTCATTGACCATGTAATTAAATTCTAAGAAAAATATTATGTATATGTTAATCAAAGGTTTGTCGAGAAGCTTGTATATAATTTATCGAGATGAATAAGCTTAAATCATTTAAAGATGAAAAAATATAATCATAGTAATGATACCTAATTTATTAAAGATCTTAAGATTTAAGTTCAAATAAAAAACTAAATCATATGACATTCTCGGTAGCACTAGAAAATTATTATTTTCTTTTTATTTCTATAATGGCATAAGTGATAATTGCAGCATGATAAATGATGAGTTATGCTCTTAATTATTTTCATATATTAGTACACTAAGTGGAGCATAACATAATACTTTTAATAAAATATCATATATATCTATATGAGTGAGAAATGTGGTCATTTCTTTAAGAATTTTGATAAAGGTTGAATTTTCTAAAACACTCATGAATCCAAGAGTTGTTCATAGTCAAAATAAACACAACAGTAAAAATCAAAGAAAATATCTAGGTAGAGAAATATGTGAGTACTATTATCTTGATTTACATAAAAGGTTGATTAGTTCAAGACATGACATTACCTTTTTAGCCTAGCAAATCTGATAGTATTTCATTAAAAAAGGTTTAAGGCTAAAAGTTACCTATCTTGATGTAATGATCTATCAATTCAGTATTTTTCAATAAATTTCTGCATCATTTTAAAATTGGTGAGACAATTTTCATTGACATAGAGGATTGTCGGAGATTTATTTAAATGCTTTGATTTTTCTTCAAAGCCTAGAGGTTAGTTTTTCTTGTTGAAATATATTTGAGTTATATAATCTTTAATTCAAAAACTTTATTTAGAAGTGCATTAAAATTAAAATGGTGGTGTTAAAATTTTAGGGGACATATGACAAACATTCTAGCTGCACAAGCGATGAGTAATAAAACTTTAAATACAAAGAATTTGTCATTAACAATAATAAAAGTTTCATTACTTTAAAGTATTTCAATAAATAAATACTTTAATTTATTTTAATTTAGTTAAACATAATTATTTTTATTACTAGTATACTTTGAAAATATCAAGGCTTTGGCAGACTTATTATGCAGTAGCAATAATAAATGGACATCATAAAATCTCTTTCCCTTCTATATATGGATGTCACTAACACAAGTTAGTTTTAAGAAGATGGTGTATAGTATCCTACGATGAATGTTAGCTCCATTCATGACATTCAAAATAAAAATTAAAAAAGAAAAAGAAAATAATCTTATGCACATTCTTTCTAGATTGTGGGGCTGGAATCTATTCTCTTATAAGACTAAATTAATTAATAATCTCACAGGTGCCGGTTGTTTTCCATGAGATCAGTACTGCGTGCCCATCACTGGACCAGTACTCTTCACCAGTTTTTCCTTTATATCTTGCAGATCGAGCTGTGGGTGAGGCTGTGAAAAGAATATATATTTTCTTAATGAAAATGAGTTTGCATTAACAACAATATTGTATGTTTCACGCACGGATTCTTAAGAGAGATTTTATATTTATATCGAAATCAAAATTTAATTGTTACAATAATATTCTTGAGATATTTTCCACGATCCATACCACCAGATTATTTTGCAAAGTTGTTTTTTTTATCCATACAATAATAGATTTCAGCGTCCATATAATGGCCAAGTTCAACATTTTTAGCGAACACCACCTTAATGGTAGTATATTTTTTTGTTACTTGGGAAAAAAGCAAGACAAGACAAGCAACATGGGTCTAAAACCAAATTAAGGTCATGGTCTGCAAGGGGGAACTATGGACTTCTGTGGATTTTCAAAGACTGGTAGCCCCTTGCAAGAGATTAACCGCCCAATATCGTAGTGGCCATCCATCTGTGATCAGTCTGTAAATTCTGAAATGTTTATTCAATCAATCCAGGAACAAGTATTGATCGGAAGCATTCTGGAAAAAACCTAAGCTTTTGTTAGTAGCTAAGATTCGTATTTTCTTTCAACCAGTTCAAGATTCAATAATCCGCACTCACACTCTGCAGGAATATTAGCATGATCCCAACATTATTCAATAATACAAGTTCAGCTGCTATTCACTGCAGATTCTCTCTGTGTGGACAAACTCAATAAAATATTAGAGTGGTAATGCAACCTCTTGTGGTTGCTTACAAAAGCACCTGCACCTTGCTGCTAGTTGTGCACTTGTGCTGCAATTTCACTGCAAGTTTTCAAGCTTAATACCTACGAATGCTCTTCAGCCTTTCTTATTGTATTTTGCAGTGCCTGTAGATTTAAATGTTAACTTCTGCATTGGCTGCAGGGTTGTGATGGCTCAAATAATCTCTTAGATGACACAGCCACCTTCACTAGTAAGAAGACTGCCCTACCCAGCTTGAATTCACTCGGGAGCTTTGAAGTGGCTGACCAAATTAAATCAGCTGTCAACCAAGCTTGCAATGGCAATGCATGTGGTGTCATGCGTAGAAATTGTAGCTTTCGCAGCTCGTGACTCTATGAACCTTGTAAGCAGGAGTTGATGTTTAAAGCATAAATACACCTATTCTTTCTTTCCTTGTAAGCAGGAGTTATTGATACATAGCTTTCTTTCAATCTCACGAGCTAAACCTGATGGACCTTGTTGTCCTCTCGGCAGGCCACACCATTGGTCTTTCCACAACAGGATTTATAATGACACAAATTTGATTGATTGGAAAAAAGAGTCTCCTCCATGATCAAGCGGACAATAGAAGAAAGTAAGCCAAAACACAAGAAGGTAAATTTTTATACTGCAAGTTTCTTTTTTTTAAGAAAAATAGGGAGGTTTGGTATGTACTTACAGCCCAGACGTGGGCTGCCTCGGTTACCGTGGGTGTTTTTCGCAGTATTAATAATGACGACTAGCTAAGAGCAGTGGCTGAACTCTGAAGCAAATATTAATCGGTTGATCAAAGTCATGACAATATATAGCGGACATCAGCTATTAAGGCTAAACATAGGGTGGCCTTGGAAGGAACTTTTTTCAAAGTTTCTTTCTTAAACTTTGACAATTTGATAATTACCAAATTCCTTGTAATTAATAAACTCCCACAAAGCTCAGAGGTGGCCCTCAGAGGATACTCCTTGCGCTTAATAAACTTCAGACAAAGACTTGCAGGTTCCTAAGCCATGCAGCTGCCTTGTCCTTGTTTAATCAAATCAAGTGTGCCCCCTACATAAAAACAGCCACCATCCATGCTTCAAGTTGTCTCTCTAAAGCAGCACGCTCCTTGTGCATCATTTCATTCATGTGTATAATATGACAAAGCAAATGGTTTAACTGGGTGGCACTGTCTTTAAATTATAACCAGAGACTCAACCCTATAACCCAACCATCCAGAACACACCACAGATGAAAGCTGCAAATCTTACATTTCGAATTATAACAACATTTAAAGCATAAACATCCTATCACAGGTCACATGGGATATAGTTTATAACAAGGAATGATAAACCCATGACAAGACAAATTAGACGAGTCTGATTTCATGTGCCAAATCCAAGGTGTTCAAAGAAACTTGGAACAATGCACGTTATCAGTGCATGAAAATGTAGCTTCTTCATTCCTCTGCAGCACTGGCAGCACTTAAATCCACACTTAGGTCAAGAACCTGTGACATGAAAGACAAGAACTAATCACAAAGTGGATTCTAGAGCAGACAAGGAGACAAACAACAAGAAACAAGAAAGAAGCTACTTAATACAATTAATATTAAAATGCAGCTAAGCAAAATGATCGCCTTTGATGCTTGGTTAGGTATGATTCAAATATTGTTAGCAGTTCAATTTTAAAGTGAATAGAATTTTTGCTCTTATCCGGATTTGGAGCCATGGCCTGAGAAACTCAAAATGCTAGTTTAGTCCCTCATCCAACGCTCAAGGACAAACTTTAATTAGATATTTTCCCTCAACACAACCCAGACAGATAATTCCCACAGCTCAATGGTATGCACATTAGCAAAAACATAAATACCAACAAAAGATAGTATTCAACAGCCATTGTTTTCTGAAAATTCACTTGTGGTATAGTATTGTGAGGTTAAGCTGATAAACATCATGGTTGTCTACATAACGGAATCACTGTTAATGGTATCACAAGACCAAATAGATGGTAGAGCTTCTTCAGAAGAGTTTTTTTACAACAAATTCTCCAGCACAGGAAAGTGCAATCTTACCTTTCCAGTTATCATGGTATACATGTTCAAAACATCGGTGACAGTTGACTCAAAGTGTGTTGTGGCATCATAACTCTGTCGAAGATTAAGGAACTCAATTAGGGAGTATCCATGAAGGTATGGTGAAGCAATAGAAATCATAACTAGCATCATCAGCATTAAGAAAACAAAAAATACACTCACTGTTGAAATAAAGCAGTTGTCCAATGAAGGTTCATTAACTGGTTCGTATCTGTCATAAATATCAAAGAATATCTCATCAACAGGACCTAGGAGGTCAATTCCAGGCTTCAATTCAACCTCAGGATGATCAGTCTCTGCCTCCGTTGATACAAATGCAATGAATTTGCCCTTTGGAGCGACATTGTGAGTATAAGAACAACAGAAAAGGTACCTGCTCAACACAGAAGCATCACAAAAATTTAGCACTTATTGTTTCTTCAGCAAAGTCACAGTAATGAAATCTCCCCCCTTGGATAGACTATTCAATTTGGGATAAGGGTGTTAGAGGATAATATAAAACCATTGTTGAGGCTTCACCTAACAACGTAAGTTTTTGAATTGAATTGGTTTTTTGATATGGTGTCAGTGTCTTGATGACCAAACTGTCACGATTTCAATTCTCACCACCTCATTCTAACTAATTAAATTAATAAAACTAAGCATAAGGTAATGGTGAGTTTGTGCAAGTTTCAAGCCCTAAGAGTTTTCTCTTAAGAGGGTGTGTTAAAAAAGTAATATAAAATCATTTTTTAAGCTTCACCTAACAACTTAAACTTTTGGGTTGAATTGGTTCTTTGACAAAGGGAATCAACTACACCCCATGGATCTCCTTGCCCATTAGAGAGAAACTAAACTTTCCAAGATAGCCGAAAAATCATAAAAGAACATATCCATTTTAGAATTTTACCATGAAAAAAATCATAACCAATTTGTTGAAGAAAAAAATACATAAACCCGAAACAATCAATCACAAAAAATAAGAACACTAGCAATGCAGCAGACAAGAGACTTAACTATAATGTCCTATGAAAACAATTCTATCTCCCTAAATGAACCACCTTTAATTAATGGCCAACTGCCATGCTGTGTTTACATTACAAAACAAACACAACTCATGCTGGCTGATATTTGGTAACAGTAAAAACAGGTAATGTTGATATGTTAACAATTATAATCCTTCGACTTTTTAAGAAATAATATGGGATTGGAAATAAGAACATATCTAGAACTCACATGTCTGATCTGCGACCCAACTGCTTCTGTGGCAGGATAACCTGCACTGAATGAGATTCATCGGTGCTTGGTATTGGGTGGCTCATAATGGCAATTGCCCTTGCAACCTTCCCAACCTTCCTAACCTGTTCAAATGCATTCAACTTTCTGTAAATAATGAAACATTAAGTTTTTATCTTCAACGCGCGCGCGCACACACACACACATATATATATATATAGAGAGAGAGAGAGAGTCAGGCTTCATTGACTACTTATTTTGTCCTCCGTACCTTGTTGAGTAAGTAGGAAGGATCACAAACAACTTTCTTGCACTTGGCAGTTTCCCCTTCTGATGTGACACCAGCAACTTTGCCTTCCTCATCAAATTCTACCTGGAATTAGAGTGATATGCCACTTTCATATTATATTTCCACTCAACCACAACGATTATATGCACATGGAATTTTCTCAAGAGTATACAAGGTGATGCAAGGACACAAAATAGCATATCAAACTCAGAAACAGAAATAAGTACCTTGCACTCAGGTTTATTTAACATGTATGTGCCTCCATAAACAGCACTAAGCCGTGCAAATGCCTGAACAGAATAACATATCCAAATAACATTGTCATTTCAGTTTATAACAAATCTAGTATGTTGAGACGGATGGTGAAAGAATTGAGGAGGGGTAGGCAGGGGGAGAAAGAGACCTGCGGGAGCTCTCCCAAACCATACAGAGGGTAAATATATGGTGATCCTCCTTGAAAACGAGCAAAAGACTCCGCATATAGCTATCACATAATCAGGAGGGGAATTTTCAAAAAAATGCGTAAAATAAAGAATTTCAAATGTAACAGATTCAAAATATTTGTAATGGAACTAAGCTATAGATTCTGAAAAATGATCACCTTCATCCTCATAACAGTATCCAGTGCAGGTTCATTGAGGTAGCGATCATCTCTATGTAGCGCCACTGCATGACCGATGAAGTCTATGGTATTGTCATCAAGACCAAATTTTCTGACAAAAAGTCAACTGTGTAATAAGAAACAAAAGTGCTCACCAAGTTTATTGCTGAATACAAATAGACTTTGCACTAATTCAAATAACCTCTTACGATATTACTCAAACCAAAATGAAACAACGGTGTTGAACAAAATATGAGGATCCATGAAAGCTACAGTGTGGTACTAGAAAAGCACACATAAAGAGACACGTGTGACATATAAGCCTGGAGAGGGGCATACGCAATCAGTTCTCTGGTAGTCACTCTCGTCAAGTCCATTCCCTCGTGTGTTTTAGGATCACTTTCTTCATAGTTATGGACATATATGAAAAGCTTCCGAGCACGGCGCTTTTCAAAAATACCCATCAGAGGAGATTTGAGTGCCTCCATGTCAGTTGCAGGCACCTTGTGAACCTATTGCAATAGTTTATACCGATGGCTTTGAGTAAAAAATATATCATAACAGAAAGTAAAGTGAATAATCAACCTCGACTGAGCATACCTTTCCCTTGTTGAGGACAAAGCTGCCATCCACTGCTTTGAAGTACAGATATTTGGTAACGTTTGTGTGAATGAGGACACGTACAAGATTGCCATTTGCCATCATAAACTAGCCATAAAGAGAAACGTCGACGAATGAATAGAGATTTAAAAAATGACCAACTCAAAAAATTGAATAACTGGTCAAATAACACGAAGAAGAAGCAAGGTGGGAAATACACCTTAGGAATCATGTCAACATTATAATCCCTACTTGAGCCCAGATGTGCTGGAGGCTTATCGTTTCCCCTGAACCTCTTCCAGAGCTGTAAATAAATTAAATTAAATTCAAAATCAACTACTCACAACAGTAGTAGAAAAACGGTGAATGATAAACAAAGACAGATCTTGAATGGTAAATAGGACCTGAATGAGGTTAAGGGAAGCAGATTCTCCTCCATAGTAGTCATTCCTATCCATATGCAGGACCTGGCTCACAAAGACAAAACTCTTACAAGTGCACAAAATCCAATACGATCCAAATAAATCAGAATGAATGTCAAGAGGAGAACACAAAGATAATATGCAGTTACTTGCATTAATTCCATGCAAAAAGATCCATTACTAAACGTGCACCTCAAAAGTCAAGGCAAGGATGATCATAATTGAGGTGAAACACAAAACCCAATAAGCAAGTGACAAGCAATTCAATGAAAACCCATGTAAAAACTTCCCATAAGAAACTAATGAACCAGGAATCAATCTATTTATTTTCGAAAAGATCCATAAAGTTTGCATTTTTTTAATCAATCAATAAATAGCTCCAGTAAAGCAAAAGTCTTTGCGAATCGGTAAATGATCATCAAACGTAAGCAGTTAGCTTGATCTGTGTGAGAAAAACAAAACCCTACTCTAAAAGGGATAGGAGTGTTGAAAAATGAAACGATACAGATGCATCAGATACCAAATTGGGAAGAAGAGAAGAAAAATGGAAAAAAGAAAGACCTTGAGGCCATCAACGGAGAGAAGACCACTGAGGATGCATTCCTTGAGACCAGTACCCAATACTATCACATCATACTCTTCATCCATGATTCAGAAGATCGACACGATGTTTTCTTTCGTGGTGGGGGTTGGGTTTAGAGTTAAAGGTTACAGGAGAAGAAGAAATAAGAATGGCAAGACAGCTGCTGAGGTAATGACTTTGTTTAATGTTTTACGTACTGATTAATTAACAAATAAAACCTGAAGGCAAAGCAAAACAGAGATGCTTTGTTTCTTAGTCCAGGAAACCTTCCTTGCAATGCGAGCCCTTCTGATTTTATGAAGGCAAGGTCATACCTATCTATGGCTTTGTGAGTTCCTTCAATGACATGTTCGATTTTAAGCTTAGTTTGGTTCGGGTTTGTTTCTGACTTCGTTTAAGAAGTTGATTTGGTTAACAGATATAACTAAATCTAATGAATTTTTTTTAAAAAAATAAATAATAATTATATTAATATATCTAAAAATCTAAAAATAAATAAAAAATAAAAAATTTAAATTTTTAAAAAAATATGTTTATAACACAAATGAAAAAACAAGTATTTAGAGCTGATATTGTGGTTATAATTATTTTTAAAATGATTAACACTTTGAAAATTATGAAAATAATACTTTTTATTTTGTAAAATTTATTTTTAATATTAAAAAGTTAAAACGATTTAAAAATATTAAAAAATTAATTTAAAATAAAAAAATAAAATTCTTTAAAAACAACGAAAATAGTTGAGGTTGAGAAACATTTTGTATCAATTTTCATCCGCCCCAAAAACATCTATGTTCATGACTCACATCCAATTTGGTTTTATTGAAACCCTAAAACCAAAACAAAAAAATCAATCCTCTTTTTCCTTTGAAGCCTTCAAGGAAGGACATGAGTATTAAATATGTTTTAGTCACTTATTTAAAACAATGTGCAATTCTTGGAAAGAAATAAGTAGACACAATAAATAGAAAGTTGAATTTAGTTAAGCTAATTAGCTATTTGACATGCATTTCACTACAAGTAAATAATTTTTTTTTTCACTATAAGTAACTGTATCATAATGATTCTCTTAACTGATAAATGTAAAAAAGTGAATTATGCAAAAAAAAAAAAAAAATATATATATATATATATATAAATCAATAAAATAAGATAGAGCTGCTAATGGCAAAGTATTTTTTTAAAAAAAAAATAACCGTTCCAATAAAAGATAGATGAGTGAGATATTAAACCCCAACTTTTCTCTTTGATGCGCATATTTTTTTTTTTATCTTAAAGGTCAATGTTTCTTACCAAGAATAAATAACTTTGATTTTTAAGAATAAAGTTAATTTATATAAACATAAAAAACAAATAATAGATGAATTAAGATAATTTCTTTGAAATATTAAATACATATAAAATAATGAAAAGAACAATCTATATTTAACAAAATAAATAAATAAACAAGCTAAAAAAATCCAAATATAAGATATTTTAATTTAAATATAAATTAAAACATTATTTCAAAAAACATATATTACAAAAAGAAATCAATTAAAAAAACAAAAATATATATATATATATATATATATATATATATATATATATATATATATATATATATTTCAAGTGTAAAGTGTCATTCACTCCATTAATAAAGAACGGGTTGTAAGTATAGAATGATAAATATTTCAAATGTTAATAATTTTTTATCAAGAAAAAAATTTTAAAGAAAAAAAAGAAAACTTTACTAAAAGATAAATTATAGAAAAATAAAAATAAAAACAAAAACAAAAAGAATAGTTATAAATAAGTTAGGTATAAAGTAATAAATATGTAAAATGTAAAGGAAAAAATAGATAGAAAAGGCAAATCAATTTTTTTTTCACAAAGAAAATCCAAAAATTACAATTTTATTATCGCTACAATTCAAATAATAGTAGACAAAAAATAAAAATATTACAAAATTACAATTTCTACTGTAATTTACCATTTCCTTTTACTTTTAGTATATTGTATAATATATAATTCCTTGTGTTACATTTAAATTACACAATATACTAAAAGGATTTAGTGCTATTTTTTTTGTTTACCTAGACTTAGAGCACTGTGAATTGAAGTAATGTAATGACAACCCAGCCATTACCACAAAGAGTTGCAAGGACAACGAGGGAGGGGTGGAGTTGTTTTTTTACTGGGATGCATTTGGCATTAAAGAGATGCTTTATGAGAAGATGGTCGCTTCAAGTTTTGGTGGGATTGCCCTAGGCGTCAGTCGGGCTCGTGCCCCCACGTGAGGACACCTACCACCTGAGCTGACCTACCTTTGAGTTGGGCTAAAAAAGCATCACGCGACACTAGGGCTGGCTTGCCTTTGCCCTAGCCTAAGCTAGGCCCGCTCCCCTACGCGAGGACACCTGGTGCAAGGCTGCCTTGCCCAGGCCATACAACTGGACTCACGCACCATATAGCGAGACCTGGCGCTTGGGTTGCCCTGCCCATGCGTTGGGGTCACAAATAATAATATTTTTTAGTATTAATACTTTCAATGATAATAAAAATACTAATCTTTGTACCACAAATAATAATATTTTTGTTATTAATACTTTGAACTACAATGAAAATAAAATATTACTACTTTTAATTATAATAAAAATAAAAATATTTGTACTGCAAATAATAATATTTTTGATATTAATACTTTGAACTATAATAGAAATAGTAATATTTATAAAATAAATAATAGCATTTTTAATATTAATACCTTTAATTATAATAAAAATAATAATATTTATGGACAAATAATAATAATAATAGTCATAGTATTTTTATATGTTATTATATGTTAACAACCTAGATATATCATGCACTGTTACAATTAAAGAGTGCTGAAAAAACCATAGTAATATTTTTCTTAGTTTGCAAAGTTTGCTGGCTTGGTCTAATTATTTCTGTAACCCTTGTTTTAAAAGAGAAACTTGTTGAATGTGTTAATTAGGAAATGTTCTTAAGAATAATGTTTGGGAACTAGCTCCTGATGTTTTATTTTATTTTTGTTCTTCATTGTATTATATTACATCAAACAAAACACAAGATTCTCAATCTAATCCAAGCTTATCCATGATGAACTCGGAAACAAATGGCGTTGAATGTAGGAACAAGAATGAAAAGCCATGCATGGCCGTAAGAACAACCAGAAGTGGTGAAGAAGCAGTCATGGCATAGGCAAGCCAGCTTGCAAACAGCCGTCAACAACGGCGAAACGAGGCTGACACCATAAAGAATCAGGGAGTGGGAAATCAAGGTGCTGACGGGCTAGTGGATCAATATTTGTTTCCGACCATAATTTCATAACTTTAAATGCTGGAAGTCATCTTTTCTCAGACGACAATTCATGAAGTTGGGGATTTTCAAGCAGCTGTATTGAACTTCACAATTAGGAGAGTGCTCCGTATATTTTGGATTGCCTTTTCATACCTGAGTTTCTCTTGAATCCATTGAGACAATTTAAAGCTTGATTTCTTTCCTTTTCTTTATCTCTTACTGGCTAATTTTAAGTGAGGTTCAATTGTCGGGAGTCAATTAAGTAATACTTTAAAAGGCATTACTGTAGTTTTTTCATGCTTTTTATTTTTATTCACCTATATATTATTAAGTAATATTTTAAAATATATGGGAGAATCACTATAACTTTCCAACGCTTTTTATTTTCATTCATTTATATATTCTAATAATAATAATAATTATTATATTATATTATAATTATAATTATAAACTGCTCATTTTTTTTCCGTTCTTTTTCCTTTTTTTAATGCTTTTATGGCTTTTTTTTCTTCGTGTCTTTTTTTTAATGAATTTTTTTTGTTTAATTTAGTTTGTTAATGTTAAATTTTATTTTATTTAGTTATCAGACTTTTATGACACGAATCCTGAGTTTAACGGGTTAACCTGGTTTGACGAGTTAACCCGAAATTTTTTTTTCCTCTTTTTAATTAATTTTTTTGTTTAGTTTAGTTTGTTAATGTTAAATTTCTTTCTATTTAATTATCAGACTTTCATGACACGTTTCACGGGCTTGACAGGTTAACCCAGTTAACCTGTCAATTTTTTTTTCTATTTAGTTATCAAACTTTCATGACGTGAATCTCAGATTTGACGAATTAACCTGGTTTAAAGGGTTAACCTAGTTAATTCAGATTTTTTTCTTTTTCTTTTTCTTCATTAGTTTTTTCTTCCTGTTAGTTTTTTTCTTTTTAATTAATCTATTTAATTATCATACTTTTATAACACGACCTTGCAGTTAGACCCACATCCAAGGCTCTTGGGTCCGCTGTTGCAACCAGACTCAATTAAACTTGAGTCATGTAAGTTTAATATTATTATTAATATTATAAATATTACTCTTAGGTCAAGCGTTGCAGTTAGACCAAAGACTTTTGGGTATATCTTT
>Ga0325400_1003965_pt1 | contig 13568 bp, 5 predicted proteins | sample PopdelMetagenome_2_FD_205662 | JGI IMG/M metagenome (GOLD analysis project Ga0325400, IMG submission 205662) | Populus deltoides microbial communities from Bellville, Georgia, United States - Xylem-PdKOR-R1 | ecosystem: Host-associated > Plants > Phyllosphere > Stem > Wood/Secondary xylem... | reverse complement strand
AGATTAGTTGAAGGCAAAGGAGACCTACGACTTAATAATGAAGCAAGGGTTATTGTATTAGTTGTAGGAACTAGTTATGCATTAGTTGTAGGACTTAGTTATTTTGTTTTGCCTAATATGCTGATACTAGAGCTTTATAATTGTTATTTTGTTCTAGTATTTTAAGACAGAGTTTTCATTTTATTTAGTATTAAATGAATTTAAATTTATTATTAAGGACAAATATTGTTTTTTATAATAATGATGTTTTTATGGATCCGATAATTATATTAATGGTTTGTATATACCTGAATTCAAAATACTCAGGTTTAATATAAATTGTAATAAAATTGAAATACATATTAGATTAAGTATTAAGAAACTTCAATTGGATCGAGATAAATAATATTTGACCAAATATTTCAAGGATTATCTAACAAAGAATAAGATTCTCTACACCTCTTATAACACTACAACCATATGAAATGTCAAACCCAAGACATCGCGACGACCGATTAAATAATCTCTCATGGAAAGAGAACAGATATCTAGCATCTTGTTTTTTAGGGGAAAAGGTTTAGTTCGAGGAGTCGCCACCTAGTGTTATGGTCACTAAGAACCCTAACTGGTCAACATAGATTCTTTGACATGGGACTGGTTATGCGAAAGGAACAATACTATCACCCCTTAAGCATCCTACCTGACACATGTTGCATTGCTGGTTTTGTCTTAAATTGCTACGAGTTTGTTGTATCACGCTACCGACGGTCCGCTTAGAATATTTCTGACTCTAGCACTGGTGAATATTCACATACGAATATTTCTAACTCTAACATTAATAAATATTGTGTAACCCAAAAGGTGCGGTGCTCTTAACTCTAGCGTCAGTGAATAAATTTGTAAAATTTAATTTTTTATTTTAGGAAATAATTTTTTATTTTTATATGTTTTTATATTTTTTTTTGCCGGATCTAACCCAACCATAAGGGCTAGACTCGATCCAATAGCCCAATCCAGTTACTGTCCTAAAATAGAAACCTGATTGGCCAGCAGGAGAGCTGCATACATGAACAATTATTGGTGAATAAAAAATTCACATACACAGTAACAAAGTGAATTAAGTTTATGCATGCATAAAGACGAGAAGAGCTTACCTAGTGCAGGGACGAAGCTGGTGCTCGGGGATGAAGATGATGGGTGGCATCGACCGGGATGAAGCTGGTCGCACTGTTGGGTTACTGCTCCGGCTAATACTTGCTCCTAATGGTTGGGGGCTACGACTCAGTGATGGCTGTGAAGGCTGAAGATGACTCCATGGTTGTAGCCGGTGCAAGACAATTGGGCTGTTGAGAAGTGCCAATGACAAGATTGCTGTGTTGAAGAAGAAGTTGCATCGTTGGTCTACTGCTGTGGACGTCGCCAGTGCAGAAGGAGGAGGTGTTGTTATTACTATCCAGAGCTCACCGTGCCTATGGAAGAAAAAGTTGCACCGCTAGAGGAGAAGAAACTACACCACGGGACTTTGATGTGGTGGCTGGTCGTGAGGGAGGAGCTTAATGATGAAAGGAGAAGGCGATGTTATCAGCAGGACTTCCACGACAGCAGGAAGAAGAAAATGGAACGCCAAGTCCTTTATTTATTTTTTTATGTCTGAAGGTGGGGATGTTTTTCCTTGTATTGAAACTAGAGGTGTAAATCTCTATGCTTAGATGATTGATGATGTTGAAGGCTTAGAGGTGCATCATCAATCATCAAGCGCAGCCTTGCCTTTTGAACTTGTTGGCCAACAATTATAAAAAGAGTATCAAGAAGGAAGCTTGTTAGACAATCTCTAATATAACAGCTTGTTCATGAAATTTTATAGGCTGTAATTGAAGCAATCGGTTCACTTGTTCATCTACTTCAAAACACTGAGTTTGTCATAAAAAAGAGGTAGCATGGTCAATTTCAAATGCTCATCTTGTCAACCATGGTTGTATCAAACCCTTGTATAACCTTCTCATTTGCCCAGATCCAAGAATTGTGATAGTGTATTTAGAAGGCCTTGAAAACACTTTTAGAGGTAGGAGAAGTTGACAAGAATGTGAGTGAAATTGGAGGTAAGTCTCTTTGGTGGAAAGGTTAGGGGGGTCTCCTGGTTCAAAAGAAAGAGACCAAATGGTGGTCTTTTGAAAGGAGAGATGAGGGAGTGGTTCCTATGAGGGTTCCTGAGGCCGGGGAAGAAGAGAAAAAAAAACTAAGGGGCCGGCGGCAGCTAGCCTAGGGTCCGCCGCTCCTCTTTTTTTTATTTAGTAATGTGTTTTTTCTTTCTTGTAATGTCTCCCTCTAAGGTTTTTGGTAATGTTCTCCCTTATTTGTGCATACACTGAGATCTGTATTTATAGTGCAAGAGTCTCATCGCGCGTGAGAAACAAAATCTCAATCAAACTCATTCTCTTCTTTGAAGTTTGAATTTGATTAAGAATCAAATTCAAAAGTGGATAATTATCATTATCTTGAAGATAAAGATAGAACGACAAAAGCACATTGTAATCCCTAGTTTTCATGTAAGCTGACAAATCATACTTTTCATCGAAATAAATCTTTGATCTTTTAATTTTACATTTTAAACCCTGTAAAATTTAAATAAAAGCTAATGGGCCAAAGTTAGGTTATAACATGAAATATATTCTCAAGGCTACAACATTGGATGTTTAGCCTAAACCTTAAGAAATAAAATCTCTATAAATTTGGAAGGACATGTCATGCATCAATGAGATAAAGACTTTTCATGGATGTTGTGACTGACATGTTGCTTATAATTGATAAGCCTACCAATTACTTAAGAGTAATATATGATATTTATTCCAAGAAATGACTTGAAGCTATGGACTTCATATACTAACCAAGTTTGAAACTTGGTTGATCTACTTGAAGGGATAAAAACTCAATGGATCTAAGTGGCTCATTAAGAGAAAACTAACATGAAATGCAATGTACAAATGTACAATCCAAGATTTAAGGAGTAAGAATATCTAATTTTAATGTTATAATTAACAGATTTGATTTCATAAAAAAAAAAGAATAAACCTTGTGTTTACAAAAGATTAGCGGGAATGTTGTCATTTTTCTAATATTATATATACATGATATATTTATAAATGACATATCTTTTAGTCAGTAAAGTTTTGGTTGTCCAAGAACTTCTCCATAAGAAAATTAGGAGAAACAACCTATATATTGGATATATAGATCTATAGAGATAGATCTAAAAGGTTGCTTAAATTATCTCATTCTATGCATATAGACTAGATGTTAAAATAGCTTAGTATGAAATAATCTAAGATTATATTCTTATCTATCTTGCATGGAACACCTCCCTTCAAAGAAATGTATTCTAAGACACAAATTGAGAGAGATATGATGAAAATGATATCCTATACTAGGCTATAGGATTCATCAATGGAAAAGATAAGCTAAAAGATCAAAATTGTTTGAATTAAGATTTTTTTCAATGAAATGTTGGAGAATTAGCAAATACCAGTCAATATATATTTTACTCTAAATAGTAGTGCTCTGAGTTGAAAAAGTTTCAAACAAGAGAGCAAAACTGATTTTACAACTGAATAAGAATACACCTTTATGTTTAAGGAAACAAAGAGGTTGTTTGGATCAAGAAGTTCATTAATGAACTAGGTTGGTTCTTAACATTGTTAATCTAGTTGTCTTGTATTGTGATAACAATAGAGCAGTTGCATAAGTAAAAGATCCAGGTCTCATCAATGATCCAAACAAGTATTTAAGAAATAGAGTGAGTACCCGCCAAAGAGAATCTAGAAGATCCTCTTACTAAGCCATTATTCATGTAAAAGCATTAATACTACATAGAGCGATATGGTATTAGATATATAAGCGATTGACTTCAATGCAAGTGAGGGATTATTGGTTTAATATATTATGTAGCCAATCAGTTGGTTACATGTGGTATTAATATATTCATGTAAGTACATATTTATTATTGATAAATGCTTAGTTTATCTTTAATATTCATATAATATTAGATTAATGAATCTAATATTTGATTTATGAATCTAGAGTAAAGATAAAGTCTATAGGAAAAAATGCTTTTCAAATAAAATTATAAAGCTGTTATAATTATGAGATTCCTATTACATCAAGTACTGTTCCTAAAATGTTCTTGGATGATGTTCTATTAAATGCTGGACATTTATTATAGTTGTAAAGACTTGTACATATTATGTTCTTTCTTTTATGAAAGGAAGCAATTGTTCTCTTAAAATGAAGTATAAAGGATACCTAGAACTAATATGTAGATACTTGTTATAAGACATGTACACTGAACTGACCCGCATGAGGATTCTATATAGAGATATCACCTATTTCTATGGAAAGACTCATATGATAATTATGTAAGTGATCCTTAGATTTGGTATCACTAAGTTATCTTATATAGAGAATGTTATGCTTTGATCATGTTACATGTTATCTTAATCAAGGTAATGATAGGGCAGACATGGGGTATAACATGAATTATCTGAAGGTACTTAAGTGATCAAAAGATGATTCATCACCCTAGATGAATTACAAAAAATATTGCATCTGTTTTCAAATAGTATTGACTAAGAAATCCTTAGCCAAGGTGGAATGAGATTTGAAAAGAGTTTTAAATCTTATTCAAACGACTAATGAATATTATGTAGAGAACAAACATGATTTAACACAACAGACATACTTCATGGTTTAATGTTAATTCGAAACATTATTAATGAAAAGATATCAATTACATTTAGAAACCGGTTATTGAAAGGTTAAGTTAAATCATTAATGACTTTTCTAATATTTAAGGGATTATGACACATAGTTAGGCAATGCACTTAATCTTCAAATATAAATTAATCAATTGTTGAATTGATAATAAATTAAATTGTTTAATTTTTTTAATTAGAATTTATATTTGGGCCAACATATTAGGAACCTAATGGGTCGCATAATAAGAACCATTAGTCAGAAATTAAACTGATATGATTTAATTAAGTATAACTTGATTAAAATATATTTTAGAAATTAAGGACTAAAATATAATTAATACATAGATTATATCTATAGACCTAGAAAAATCAAGTAAGGACTTGATTGAGTTAATTTCTAAAATTATCATGAATTAATATATAGATATTATTCAAGGCGCAAATTGATATTTTGCCAATTTATAGGGTTTTTAAGATTTTCCAATAAATAGTAAGTTACACCTCTTTTTTTGTGGTTGTGTATTAGACATAAAAACCACCTAAGTCACAGAATACAGAGCTAGCACTCTAGGCATAACAATCTCTCTGTCATAAATAGAGATTTATAAGATTTCTCAATAGTGATTCATGTGGATTATAGTTGGAGGCTAGACAATTGGACGACTTGTGGTTTGTGACAACTCAATCTTTAAAGAACTATTCAAAGCCGAAGATCTTCAGGTAATAAATCCCTCAACAACTCTAAATTTATCTAACAGGATCCTAAGGACTCCTAAAAAAATTTATTTTATTGTTTCCGCTGCGTGTATGCTATTTGAGAAATCCAACAATAGTACTATAGCTAAAAGCCTAAATGTAACTATGAATATTAATCTTAATGTATGGGTTGACTAGTAGAATGAGATTTATTATGAGGAGGAAATGGTGAAATTTGTATTTAAGTTGAATTGAAAGATTTGATTGAAATGGCTTATGCTTTTATATATATATATATATATTGTCTCATGTGTTGTTAATATAGAAACTGTGTGTTTAACAGACTATCATTATATATTTATATGTGTTATACATCCTTTGCATACAACAAAACAAAAATGATTTAGCATTGTTTTAGTTTAAGTCTTAAGTATACATATTATGTGTACACACAAATACACACACTATATCTTTTTTTATATTAAATATTTATTGTAAATTAGATGAATGTGGAATAATTTATTGTAAATTAGTGATTGTAAAAATATATTCATGGCAAAGTGCTATATATTGAAAAGTAAAAATATATTTTTTTCGGTCAATAGTTCTACAATAAGAAAAGGAGATCCTTCTATCAGCATTTATGTCACTTTAAACTAATTGTTTTTTATAAATCTGTTTTTTCAAAAGATGTATTTTTATGATTTATTTAAATAATCCAATTTGAATCTACAAAAATTAAAAAATAAAATGAAATCCCTGATCAATCTATTAGAATTATATATTTTTTATATATATAAAGGTGATGTTATCAAGGAGCATATCATTATTCACTCATCTAGTCCATTAAAAAAAAAAAAACAAGGAGATAAATAACAAAATTATCAAGTGGTGATGATTGGTTGTCCTTTAATAGCAGTTTCCTTTAATATATTAGTTGATCAACCAATAACAGGACAGCAAAAGGGCTGAGTAAAGTATTGTCCTTAATATTGAATATACGTGATCGGTTTCTTCCGGCGGTGCCGCCTATGTGACCAGATATCGTGGGATAACGAAGATCATACATCTTTATTATTTTATTTAAAATATTAAGAGTTCCGGGCCTCCAGGGTTTTAATTCAATGGCTATTTAATTTTATATTTTATTCTTCGAAAAATGAATTATTCTCGGTATGATCAATTCATAAAAATAAATCTATACAACCACGATTGTAGGATCTAAGTGTCCAGTGCATTTATTATTTGTCCAACGAAATCCTTAAAAAAAAAATTTGATAGCTACCCGTGTCGAATTCATTTTTTTTTTATTTTAATTAATTATTTTCACAACTTCATCCTATATTATTATTTGATTATAAATTAAAATTTATAATTTTTTTATAGGTTTTTTAGAGTTAATCTTGTCTTCTCATTCAAGTTTGGTAAGTTAATCAGGTTGACTCAAATTATTTTTTATCTTTTAATTATTTTTTTTAAATTCAATCCTTTAATATTAGATTGATTGAAAATTATGCTTCATAATTATTATTTTTTATTTGTTTTTTATGGGGTTATTATGGTCTGATAACTCGGGTCGTGGGTTAAGCCGTTGACTCGGGTTTTTTTATCGTTTTTTTAGTTTATTTATTTTTCAATTTCATCATTTAATATTGAGTTGATTAAGAATTAGGCTTGATAATTTGTTTTAGTTTTTATTTTATTAGGTTATCTTGATCTCATGATCCTGGTCACCTTCAACATTAGGTTCATTGAGATTTGAGCTTCATAAATTGTTTCAATTTGCTTTCTATAGAGTTGACCTGGTCTTATAACCCCGATTTGATAGGTTAATCTGAGTTGATTTGGCCTATTTTTTTTGTTGAATTTTATTTTTAATTTTCATCCTTCAATATATTGAGTTGATTGAGAATTGAGTTTAATATTTTTTTATTGATTTTCTTTCTATAAGATTACGATAGTCTCATAACCTATGTAGCGGATTTGGCAAAGTAACTCAAGTTGGTCTATATATAATATTGTCATTTCAATATTTAAAAAAAGATGTTATCTTGATTTTTTTAATCGAATCATATTTTTATTGGTTACGTGGATTGTTTTTAGATCTGCTAAGTAGATCAGGTCAATTTCAATATAATTAAAAAAACATTTCCGCTAAAAAAAAAATTTAACAACAATTAAATATTTTTTACATGACAAAATAATAACTGATTCTATACACAATGTAGCACAGTCAACAACGTAGTTGCATACCTAGAACGTCCAGCACACGAAGACAAAAGGTAAGAAATAATTAAATAACATGACATTATGTAATTGACGTTTATAAATTTAATAATGTGGATATCAAATGAATTGTAAAGATATACCATCATATAAATTATTTTAAAATGTTTGACGTTCATGAGTAACGCCCCACAATTCTGGCTTGAATCGAGATATCAATCTTCTAAAAATCATAACATTTTAAAATACATTTAACAATATTTCAGTCTATTTTGTCTTCATTATATACACACATAAACACATAAAAAATTGTATACCATAATCTTTTTCAGTAAATAGATTTTATGATTATTTAAGTTTATTTTTCTTTTTTATATAAAGAAAGAAGGGTCGTAAAGTTGTTACTATCATTATTAATCATAATTCATTATTTATATTTTAATTTTTAAGTGAATTCGTTTTTTTTTATTGATAATTTTTATTAAGGTAAAAAAGTCAAAGAATTAACTATCCGTGATTCAATTATGCATTAGGAAGCATAGTTTTAAAATCTAAATCCGCAGGTATCCGTGTCAAAACTTGAACCACTTCTAGTTAAAAAAAAAAAAATTGATAAGGTTGAAAATCTAGATTTACATGTGATATCACAGGCATCAATAAAACCTGATGAAATAACTATAGATTTTGTTTTTAATAATCAAAATAAATTTATTTTTAACTTTTTTTAAAAAAATTTATCTAGATGATGAATCCTCTTTTAATCACTAAAGTGTTTTTATATAGTTCATATTATATTCAATGTCTACCATATCATTACTTTAATTAAAATAACATGTAATAAGATCAAAATATAACATTTTTTATATAAGATAACTTAGTGATCTTAAATCTAAAAATCACTTACATAACCATCACGTAAGTCTTTTCATAGACACAAGTGATATCTCCATATATAATTCTCATGCGGGTCAGTCTAGTGTACATGTTTTATAACAAGCACCTACATATTAGTTCTATTTATCTCTTATACCTCAACTTATGAGAATTATTACTTTCTTTTATAAATGAAAGAGCATAATATATATTAGTCTCTATAGCTCTAATAAATGTCCAGTATTTAAAAAAGGATTAACCGGAAGGAACAATACTTTGAAACAATATAAATTTCATAATAATAACAATTTTATAATTTTCTTTGCAAAACATTTTGTTTCATGAACTTTATCTTTACTATAAATTAATTAATCTAATATTATATGAATATTAAAAATAAATTAAATCTTTATTATAACACTTTATTCTTTCCAACGAGCCAATATTTTTCATATTACCATTTGAAATCTGATCAGCAAGCAATTGAAGAGGACCAACAATGTAAATTGGAGGAAACATGGTGGAGAGAACATCCAAAACATCTTGTTCGAACGGGTAGAACGTGTTCAAAATCACGCCATTAGCTCTTGAAACTCTCTATATTTGCCTTATGAAGTAGCTGACCATGCATGATATCATTTGGGTCTGTAGTTCGAATAAAACTTAGAAGATCCTTCAGATGAATGTTGTTTAAACATGGGATCCGGTCAATAATAGTTTCGAGGTACCCATTGATTAGGTAGCTGTCATCTGCAAATCATAAGAAAACTAGTGTACTTCCCATATCTAAATTTTGAAGTTCAAGAACGATTTTTAATTTTGACACCTTTGGGAGGTGTCAAGCCTCTTTCTACCAGAGTATGGTACAGTGTATAGCCTAAAAGACCACAGGCACAAGGACTCCAGAAGAGTACTTTCGGAATTCCAAATTCTTCAGCAGCTTCAAGAGTGAAGGACATGGAACCATCATAGACAACTAAGGTCACTGGAGGGATTTTGGAAGAGGTAGTACTGTTATTGAGCCTGTAAAGTAAATTGCGAAATGCGACTAAGCAGTGTTTTGAGGTGGAATCAGCTAGAGAAGGGATGTCTTGAGTGACATCAGAATAATCTGTCCGAGGAAGGCCATCAGGTATAGCTTCAAACCGAAAGTCCGGCAAGCCATCCAGGGAGTTGGACCCTCTGGATTTGAGTACTCTTTTATGATTGTTCTCCGGTAAGCCATCCAACGTTATGTGGAAGTCTTTGTAATGTAGGAGTTTTGCTAGATTTAGCCTTGGAGTTATATGACCATGAGCTGGGAACGGAATGCAAACAACATGAGGTTTCTCAGCTAGTTGATTGAAACCATTCTCCCTCGATCTGTGTATATATTCTTTTGATGAGGCAACTTTTGGCATGAAAAGGGGTATTGCCTCTCTCTTATAAGCAAGGCAAGCTGATTCTGACCCTGTGGAACTCAGAGACCACTAGAGGTCCTGCCAAACTTGCAACCTTTAAAAGGTAGGATACAGTTTGTTTCCACATTCCACTTCAGAAATGCGAGAAATGTTTGGTAGTAGCCTGAATGCAATGCTTTTCTTTATCTGCATAACCTGTCCTATTTGTTAGGATATTGATATGCAAACCCGACAAGATAAAAAGTAAGGGATATAATAAAAATAAGAAATAAAACACACAAAAATTTACGTGGTTCATCCAATTTTGGCTACGTCCACAGCAAGTATAGAAAGATTTTACCTAAGTAATGTGGGAATTACAACCTCTATCTACTAATAGGAGAACAACTAAAATCTCTCTATTATTAGGAGAAAACACCTCTCTTACTCTCTCACAAATACCTTATAATTTTGTGGGATTACTTTCCCTTTTTTACTCTCCTCTTCTTCTCTCTTGTGGTGCAATTAAGGTTTGGATGCACTGCCTATTTATAGGCAAGCATCCATGCCTTTGTCTTGCAAAAGACAAGAGCACCAATTGGTGCTGTAAGTGGCACCGAATTGGTGCCCACTTTGTTGACTTAGGCAGCACCAATTGGTGCCAACTAGCTTCACTTTCTCCCACTTGAAGACTTTGATGATTTAATCAAATTTTCACACTTGATCATTTGTGATTCTTCTATCCTTTTTATACTTGCCATATTCATGCTGCTTACGTTTCAGTTAGGCCAAAAGAGGATCTGCACCATATATATTTGTCAGTGTTGACTAGTTTGATCAAAACATATGCTGGGTTTTCCTTTGTGTGAACCTTCTGAAAATCTACACTTCCATCTTCCACCACTTCGCAAACAAAGTGATACTGGACATCTATATGTTTTGTTCTTGAATGAAACGCTGGATTCCTTGCAATATGCAAGGCACTCTAACTATCACAATACAAAGGAATATTCTCTTGTTTGTACCCGAGCTCCTCCATAAGTTTCTTCATCCATATTGCTTCTTTACAAGCTTGTGTAGCTATCATGTACTCAACTTCTGTTGTGGATAAAGCTACAACAGTCTGAAGTTTAGAGACCCAGCTTATATCTCCTCCTAAAATTATGAACACATAGCTTGTAATGGATTTTCTTTTCTCAAGGTCTCCATAAAAAAATGCAATTTTCACATCTAACTACTCTAAGTGGAGATCAAATATAACACACATCTCCAAGACTACTCTGATTATAGTAAGTCGTACTACCGGGAAAAATATTTCATTGAAGTCTATTTCTTTTTTCTGAGCATATCCTTTCACCTCCAATCTTGCACGATACCGCTCCACTTGATCATTGCTCTCCATCCTTTGTTAGAAGACAGTATGCAATGTTGCTTTCAGTAACATATTCTAAGTGCCAAGCCGGTGGTCTTCTTTCACGAGTTGACCGTCGAACTTCAGGAGTGTCAGACTCTATTTGTTCTTGTTCTTCATGCTCTGGTGCAGCTTCAGAAGAAGTATGATTCTAAGTATTTTCCATTTGGACTGTTGTAGTCTCTTTTAAAATGCTATTATGTTCTTCCATTTGTATTTTATCTTCTGCAAATATGGCATCTCTACTGATGACTATCTTGTGGGCAGTGAGATCCCACAAGCGATACCCCTCTACTCCATTAGCATATCGTAAGAATACACATTTTCTGGATTTTGAATCCAGCTTGCTAACTTTTTAAGTATTGTACATCACGTACACATAACTTCCAAATATATGCAATCGAGAATAATTAGCTGGCTTCTCGGTCCACATCTCCATTGGTGTCTTCAACTCAATTGCAATTGATAGAGATCGATTTATTACATAACAAGCAGTATTGACTGCTTCTGCCTAGAATGGCTTTCCTAGACCTGCAGCCTTCAACATTGCTCTTGTTGTATTCAATAGAGTTTTGTTCATCCGCTCTGCCACTCTATTTTGTTGTGAAGTGTATGACGTTGTGAACTGCCTTTTGATACATTCATGTTTACAGATGTTATCAAATTCATCACTGGTATATTCTCCTCCATTATCAATCCTCAAACACTTGATGTTCTTTCCAGATTCAAGTTCTACCAACGCTTTGAAGGTTTTAAAGGCTGCGATCACATCTGTCTTTCTTCTAATTGGATACACCCAACATCTCCTGGACAAGTTATCTATGAATGATACAAAGTATCTTGCTCCTCCCAAGGATATAACCGGTGCTTGCCAAACATTAGAGTGAATCAGGTCTAAGATGCATTTGCTATTAGTTGTTGATTTGCCAAACTTTAAACTGCTCAATTGCAGTTGATGGAGATCAATTTATTACATAACAGGCGGTATTGACTGCTTCTGCCTAGAATGGCTTTCCTAGACTTGCAGCCTTCAACATTGCTCTTGTTCTTTCCAATAGAGTTCTGTTCATCCGCTCTGCCACTCCATTTTTTTGAGAAATGTATGACGTTGTGAACTGCCTTTTGATACATTCATGTTGACAGATGTTATCAAATTCATCACTGGTATATTCTCCTCCATTATCAGTCCTCGAACACTTGATGTTCTTTCCAGATTCAAGTTCTACCAGCGCTTTGAAGGTTTTAAAGACTGTGATCACATTTGCCTTCCTTCTAATTGGATACACCCAACATCTCCTAGAGAAGTCATCTATGAATGATACAAAGTATCTTGCTCCTCCCAAGGATTTAACTGGTGTTTGCCAAACATTAGAGTGAATCAGGTCTAAGATGTATTTGCTCTTAGTTGTTGATTTGCCAAACTTCAACCTGTGTTGTTTACTTGTACCACAGTGCTCACAAAAAGGTAAAGTAACCTTTGTAAGCCCAGGGAGTAACTTCTGATCATAGAGAATTTTCAAACCTTTCTCTGACATGTGGCCTAGTTTTTGATGCCATATCATCGTCTTCTCTTCTGCAGGACTGGCTGATGCAATTGACGCCTCTGCCTTATGATGTGTTTCTACCATTAACACAAACATATTTGCAACTATCTTTCTTGCCTTTAAAACCATCAGCGCTCCTTTGACAATTTTCATAATTCCATTGTCTGTTCGAATCTTATAGCCAAGACTATCAAATTGTCCCACAGACAAAAGATTCTTCTTTAAGCCTTTCACATGTCGCACTCTTGAAATAGTGCGAATTGAGCCATCATACATCTTCAATTTGATGGTGCTGATGCCGGCAATCTCTAAAGCATGATCATTACCTATGAACACTGAGCCTTTAGAGATGGGTTCATATGTATGAAACCAATCTCGATTAGGAGTTATATGTCATGTTGCTTCTGAATCCATTAATCAAACCTCAGTGAGCTCTTTTCTATCTGTATAAACTGTCGCTGCTTCACTATATAAAATCTTTTCATCTTCTGAGGTGCTTGCAACACATCCTTGAGGTTTTGATGACTCTGTCGTATTCTTTATACCCTTTTTAAACTAATAATCCTTTTTGAAGTGCCCTTTTCTGCCACAGTTGTAGCATTTCACAGTCTTTTTACTTCTTAATTTGGACCTCCCATGCCTTTTACTCCCACTAGAGCCATGCTCCGTTGATCTTCCTCTTGACACCACCAATGCCTCTGCTTGGTTTGAA
>Ga0325400_1003962_pt1 | contig 13572 bp, 14 predicted proteins | sample PopdelMetagenome_2_FD_205662 | JGI IMG/M metagenome (GOLD analysis project Ga0325400, IMG submission 205662) | Populus deltoides microbial communities from Bellville, Georgia, United States - Xylem-PdKOR-R1 | ecosystem: Host-associated > Plants > Phyllosphere > Stem > Wood/Secondary xylem... | reverse complement strand
TTCGGCATCTGGGGCGGTCTCTCCGAGCGTGAGCGGCGCCGCCTGCGCCGCCGGGCGGTCTGACCCCCGGTCGGCGCATGGGCCACCATGGACGGGTGATCACCCGGGTGGCCGAAGGACGGAGCAGAGTGGTGCGGGAGATCCGCGCCGTGGCCCCGCTCCTGGCAGGACCGGGCACACCGACCACCGCCCGCGGGCCCTGGCTGGCCGCCGCACTGCACGCGGCGCCGGCCCCCGTCCCCCGGGTGCGCCACCGGGCCGTGGTCGTCGAGGCACACCGGCAGGGCCGTCCCGCAGGGGCGGCCCTGCTGTCGTCCCGGACGGTGCTGCGCGCCGGGCGCCGGGTGACCGTGGTCGGCCTGCTCGGCGACGGCGGCCCGCCGGGCCCGCCTGGCACGGCCCCCCGCCGGCTGCCCGCCGCCGACCCCGCGGCGGCCGTGCTGCTCGCCGACGGCGTCGCCGAGCTGCTCGGCCGCACCCGCGGGCCGTGGGAGCTGTCCCTGACCGGTCTGCCGCTGGGTGACCCCGTGCTCGCTGCGCTCGGTGCCCGGCTGGGCACCGGGGCGGTGTTCCGCACCACCCGCAGTTGCGTCCTGGTCGACGCCCTCGACGAGGCGGGGTCGGTGCAGCGGTCCACCGACCCCGCGGGCCTCGAGCGGTGGCTGCCGGCCTTCCTCGCCCACCGGCCGGCGGGCACGCGGCGGGCCGACGTCCGCGCCCTGGTCCGGGTGCACGCCGCGGCCGGGGTCCTGGAGCACGCGGTCGTGCCGGGGCACCACGGCGCGACGGCCGGGGTGCTGACCCTGCTCGACGGCGGCGTCCGCCGGCCGTGGTTCGGCTTCGGCCCCGGGCTGCGTGACGCCCCGGGTCAGCCCTGGGTGTCCCTGGTCGCGGACTCGCGCGACCGGTGAGCCGCCCTCACCCCGCCGCGAAGGTGCCGCCGGGCACGGCCGCGGCGCTCCCGTCGCCGAGCTGCAACGTGCCCGAGACCGAGCCCCCGCGGTCCTGCACCTGCACCGCGAGCGCGTAGCTGCGGCCGGTCGCGACCGGCGGCGACCCGTTCGGCCGGGTGTAGGTCGGGAACGACCCGGTCAGCCGCACGCCGTCGTCGGTGCGCGCGGCCTGCAGGTCCGGCGAGGGCAGGTCGGCGTACTCGGTCAGCCCGCGCCGGCAGTCGGCGGTGGTCGGGTCCGCGGGCGGGGTGTCGGCCAGGCAGTTCCACACCGCGAACTCGACGTGGGCCAGGGTGCGGTCGCCGTCGCTGCTGACCCGCAGCTCCGGGTAGGCCACGGTCACCCCGACCGCGCGCGGCTCGAGCACCACGCCGCCGAAGGAGACCGTCGCGGTGAAGCCGTCGGCGCCGGGGTCGAGGTCGACGGGGGCCAGGTCCCCGGGGGCGGCCGCGGTCAGCGGTGCGGCCGTCGTGGCCGGCGACGTCGTAGGGTCGCTGGCCGAGGCCCGACCGGCCGTCGTCGTCCCGGCCGCGGCCCCGGCCGGGGTGGCCCGGTCGTCGTGGTCCCGGCCGGCGAGGAGGGCGGTGGCGGCCAGCGCTGCGACGACCGCGACGACGGCGCCGCCCACCAGGAGCCCCCGGCGCCCACCGGGGCGTCGCGGCGCATCCGTCGGCGCCGCGGCGGCCGTCGGCGGGTCGTCGGTCCGGCCCTCCGGCGTCGCGGGCCCCGGTGCGGGCCCGGTCGGGGCGGCGGGCAGTGCCCGGGGCGAACCGGGGGGTGCGTCGAAGAAGCCGGGCAGGTCGTCGACCTCGCGGGACGGCGGCCCCGGCGGGGCCGGATCCGCTGCGGGGGCCTCCGCCGGGGGTGGTGTCGTCTTCGACCGCCGCCACCGGCGTCCCCGTGCCCCGTCCGTCACGCCCGACAGCATGTCAGCCGGTCGGGTCGATCTCCTCCGGGTCGCGCCCGAGCAGCACGGCCACCTGGTCGACGACCACGTCCCGCACCAGGTCGGCCAGGTCCGCGGGGTCGTGCGCCCGGATCTCCAGCGGCCGGCGGTAGACCACGATCCGCGGGGGGTGGTCGACCCCGCCCTCGCGCCGGCCGGGCAGCACCCGGGCCAGCGGCACGCTGCCGTCGTCGAGCACGTCGGCGTCCAGGACCACCTCGTCGGGGCTGGAGTGGTCGACCCAGGGCACGTCCTCGACGGCGAACTCGACGCCGGCGAGCTCCTTCTCCCAGAGCCGCTCGATGTCCTCGACGGCGTCCAGCACGAGGTCGTCGAACTGCTCGGAGCGGCTGCGCGACAGCGGCACCCCGGGCGGGACCAGCCGCCCCCGCAGGCCGCGGCCGTGCCGGTCGCGGCGTCGGGCGGGCGGTCGAGGCATGGCGGGGAGAGCGTACGGCCCCGGGTCCGGGGACCGGTTCAGCGCGGCAGGCGTCGCCAGAGCGGACGGGGGAGCAACCGGAACGCGTACGCCACCCACCGCAGGGCACCGGGTACCCAGACGGTGTCCCGGCCGTCCGCCAGCGCGCCCGCGACCGCCGCCGCGACGTCGTCCGGGGTGCAGGCCATCGGGGCCGGGTCCATTCCCTCGGTCATCCGGCCGACGACGAAGCCCGGCCGGACGAGGAGCACACGCAGCGGCGTGCCGTGCAGGCTGTCCTGCAGTCCGCCGACGAAACCGTCGAGGCCGGCCTTGGCCGAGCCGTAGACGTAGTTCGCGCGGCGTACCCGCACGCCGGCGATGGAGGAGAACACGACGACGGTGCCGCCCCGTGCCGCCAGCTCGGCCCGCAGGCGGGTCAGGACGGCCACCTGCGCCACGTAGTCGGTGTGGACCACGGCCGCGGCGTGCGCGGCGTCCACCTCGGCGCGGGGCTGGTCGCCCAGCACCCCGAAGGCCAGCACGACCACCGGCCGGACCAGCCCGGACAGCGCTGCGGACAGCGCCGGCCCGTGCTGGTCGAGGTCGTCGGCGTCGAGGTCGACCACGCGGACGCCCGTGGCCCCGGCGGCGTGGAGCTCGTCGACCGCGTCCGCGGTGCCGGCTCTCGGTCGGCGGGCCAGCACCACCTCACGGGGGCCCTCGGCGAGCAGGCGGCGGACGACCGCCAGACCAATCTCGCTGCGGCCGCCGACCAGGACGACGGGGGAGTGGGGGTCGGTCACACCGGCCATTGTCGGCTGCGCCGTGCCGACCGGTCCGGAGTGCCTGCTGACGAAGTGCCGTGAGCGCGGTTATGGTGCCAGCCGTGAGGCGACGGTGGTGAGGCAGTCCAGGCGCTGCTCGCGGAGCGGGTGCGCGCAGCCCGCGGCGGCCACGTTGACCTACGTGTACTCCGAGTCCACGGCGGTGGTGGGGCCGCTCGCGACCTACTCGGAGCCGCACAGCTACGACCTCTGCGAGTTCCACGCCGAGAGGCTGACGGTCCCGCGCGGGTGGGACGTCGTCCGGCACGAGGTCGACTCCGAGGACGCGGGTCCGACCGGGGACGACCTGCTGGCCCTGGCCGACGCCGTCCGCGAGGCGGCCCGCCCGGAGCCGGAGCGCGACCCGGCGGACGACGGGTCGGGAACCCGGCGCGGTCACCTGCGCGTCCTCCCCAACCTCCCCTGACGACCAGCGGCGGCGAGCGGCGGAGCCTGCTCGGTCAGCTGGGCCGGTTCGTCGTCGTCGGCCTCCTGGGCGCGGCCGTGGACCTGAGCGTCTACCACCTCGGGCTGACGGCGGGTCTGCCCTTCACGGCGGCGCGGGCCGTCTCCTTCGTCTTCGGGACCGCCACCGCGTACGCGCTGAACCGGCGGTGGGCGTTCCAGGTCGAGGGCGGCGCCCGACGGGCAGGTGGCTTCGCGCTGCTCTACGGCACCACCTTCTTCGTGATCCTGGGGGTGAACGCCCTGGCGCTCGCGCTGCTCCCCGATGCCTGGTGGCGGGTGACCCTGGCCTGGGCGGTGTCCCAGGGCTTCGGGACGGCCTGCAACTTCGTCGTGCTGCGCTGGGTGGTCTTCCGCCGCTGACGGTGCGGCCGGTCGGCGACGGCTAGGGTTCGCACGTCACGGTCCGCGTCCCGGACCGGCCTGAACCGAACCGACCCGAGGTGGAGCGCGGTGCCCGATCTGTCGACGATCATCAAGGCCTACGACGTCCGGGGTGTGGTCCCGGACCAGTGGGACGAGACCGTCGCCCGCGCCATCGGCGCGGCTTTCGCCGAGTTCGTGCACGCGGAGTCCGGCGCCACGGCGGTCGTGACCGCGCACGACATGCGCGACTCCTCGGTGCCCCTGTCGCGGGCCTTCGCCGAGGGCGTGCTGGAGCGCGGCCTGGACGTCGTCGAGGCGGGGCTCGGGTCCACCGACATGCTGTACTTCGCCGCCGGCAGCCTGGACCTGCCCGGCGCCATGTTCACCGCCAGCCACAACCCCGCGCAGTACAACGGCATCAAGATGTGCCGCGCCGGGGCCGCCCCCATCGGGCAGGACTCCGGGCTCGCGCAGATCCGCACCTGGGCCGAGCAGTTGCTCGACGGCGAGGCGGTCCTCGACCGCGAGGTGGCGTCCCCCGGCACCTCCAGCAGCCGCGACGTGCTCGCCGAGTACTCCGACTACCTGCGCGGGCTCGTCGACCTGTCCGGGATCCGGCCGCTGAAGGTCGTCGTCGACGCCGGCAACGGCATGGGCGGGCACACGGTGCCGGTCGTGCTCGACGGGTTGCCGCTCGACGTCGTCCCGATGTACTTCGAGCTCGACGGCTCCTTCCCCAACCACGAGGCCAACCCGCTGGACCCGGCCAACCTGGTCGACCTGCAGCGCGCGGTCCCCGAGCACGGCGCCGACATCGGGCTCGCCTTCGACGGCGACGCCGACCGCGTGTTCGTCGTCGACGAGCACGGCGACCCGGTCAGCCCGTCGGCCATCACCGCGCTCGTCGCGGTGCGGGAGCTGGCCCGGGGCGTCGGGACGACGATCATCCACAACCTGATCACCTCCTCGGCGGTGCCCGAGATCGTCCGCGAGCACGGCGGCCAGCCCGTGCGCACGCGCGTCGGGCACAGCTTCATCAAGGCCGAGATGGCCCGCACCGACGCCGTCTTCGGCGGCGAGCACTCCGCGCACTACTACTTCCGCGACTTCTGGCGCGCCGACACCGGCATGCTGGCCGCCCTGCACGTGCTGGCGGCGCTGGGGGAGCAGCCCCGTCCGCTGTCCGAGCTGGCGGCGGCCTACAGCCGGTACAGTGCCTCGGGCGAGATCAACTCCACGGTGGCCGACGCGGCCGGGCGCACCGCCGAGGTACGCGACGCCTTCACCGCGGAGGGTGGCAGCGTCGACGAGCTGGACGGGCTGACCGTCACGCTCCCCGACGGCGCCTGGTTCAACCTCCGGGCCAGCAACACCGAGCCGCTGCTGCGGCTCAACGTCGAGGCCCCCGACGAGGCGCGCATGGTCGAGGTCCGCGACCGCGTGCTGGGCATGGTGCGCGCGTGAGCGCCGACCCGGCGTCCGCGACCCTGGGCATCGACCCGGCCCTGCTGGCGATCCTGGCCTGCCCCGACACCCACCACAGCCCGCTGACCGTGGACGCCGCGGCCGCCGAGCTGGTCTGCCCGACATGCGACCGGGCCTTCCCGGTCCGCGACGGCATCCCCGTCCTGCTGCTCGACGAGGCCCGGCACAGGTCCGCATGACCTCGCCGGAGCTGGCCGAGGAGGTCCTCGACGACCCGGAGCTGCTCCGTGCCCGCGACCCCCGCGGCCTGCTGCCCGCGGTGGCCGGTGCGGGGGCGCAGGTCCGGGAGACCGCCGCGCTCACCCGGGAGGCCGGCCTGGAGCGGGTGACCGCGGCCGGCCGGCCGCGGGGGCTGGTCGTGGTCGCCCGCCGCGAGGGCGCCGTCGCCGCCGCCGTGCTCCGCGCGCTGCTGGGCCCGGCCAGCCCGGTCACCGTCGACGTCGTCCCCGGTCCGCAGTTGCCGGTGTGGATGGGCGCCTCCGACGTCGCCGTGGTGGCCACCCGCACGGGGGCCGGCGCCTACGCCGTCACCCCGGCCCACGAGGCCGCCCGCCGGGGGGTGGCGGTGGTCGGCATCGGCGCGGACGGCGCCCCGCTGCACGCCACCTGCGCCGGCAGCCGTGCCCCGTACGTCCCGCTGCCGCCCACCCGGGTGCAGCACACCGTGCTGTGGTCGCTGCTCACCCCCATGCTGCTGCTGGCCGCCGACCTCGGCCTGCTGGCCCCCGACCTGGCCGACACCGACGCGGTGGCCGACGCCCTCGACGCCGTCGCCGCCGACTGCGGCCCGGTCACCCCCACGTACGCCAACCCGGCCAAGACCCTCGCGCTGGAGCTGCTCGACGCGTTGCCGGTGCTCGCCGCCGAGGGCCCGCTCGCCGCGGCCGCCGCCGGCCGGGTCGCCGACCAGCTGGCCACGCTCGCCGGGCTGCCGGCCCCCGCCTTCCGGCTGCCCGACCAGCGGGTGGCCGCCTGCGCCGTGCTGGGCGGCCCGCTGGCCCCCGACGCCGGCGACGACTTCTTCCGCGACCGGTCCGAGGACGACGCCCGCCGGCTGCGGCTGATCACGGTGCGCGACAGCGGGGCACCCGAGGACGGCCGCGGCGAGCGCGACCCCCGGTCGGCGTCCGAGGCGCTGCAGCAGGTGCTGCGCACCGCCGCCGAGCGGTCCGTCCCGGTCAGCGGTCTGGCCGACCAGGGCGCGCCCGAGGGCGCCGGCCGGCTGGTCACCGTCGCCCGGCAGCTGGTCGCCGGCGACCTGGCCGCGGTCTACCTGGCCCTCGCGCTGGACGCCGAGCGGGCACGGGGAGGCGGGGGCAGACTCCTCCCGTGACGCAACCAGCCCGCCCGACCGCCGACGCACCCGAGGCGGACGGGGGCGGGCACGGCGGGGGAGCCAAGGCCGTCGTCGCCGCGCTGCTGGCCAACCTCGGCATCGCCGTGGCGAAGTTCGTCGCGTTCCTGGTCACCGGGGCCTCGTCGATGCTCGCCGAGGCCATCCACTCGGTCGCGGACTCCGGCAACCAGGTGCTGCTGCTGATCGGTGGCCGCACCTCCCGGCGGGCCGCCGACGCCGAGCACCCCTTCGGCTTCGGCCGGGACCGCTACGTCTACGGCTTCCTGGTCGCGGTGGTGCTGTTCAGCGTGGGCGGGTGCTTCGCCGTCTACGAGGGCGTGCACAAGATCCTCGCGCCCGAGGAGCTCACCAGCCCGGTGTGGGCGTTCGGCGTGCTCGGCGTGGCGATCGTGCTGGAGTCCTTCTCGCTGCGGACGGCCAAGAAAGAGACCGACGCGGTCAAGCGGCCGGGGGAGAGCTACTGGGCCTTCATCCGCCGCGCCCGCGCGCCGGAGCTCCCCGTCGTCCTGCTGGAGGACACCGCCGCGCTGTCGGGCCTGGTGCTGGCCCTGGTCGGCGTCGGGCTCACCGCCGCCACCGGCGACGGCATCTGGGACGGGCTGGGCACCGTGGCCATCGGTCTGCTGCTCATCGCCGTCGCCTCGGTGCTGGCGGTGGAGACCAAGAGCCTCCTGCTCGGCGAGGCGGCCACCCCCGACGTGCAGCGGCGGATCGAGCAGGCCCTGGTCGGCGGCGAGCACGTGGAGTCGGTCATCCACCTGCGCACCCAGCACCTGGCGCCCGAGGAGCTGCTCGTCGCCGCGAAGATCGCCGTCCGGCACGACGACACCGCCGAGGCGGTGGCCCGGGCCATCGACGAGGCCGAGTCCCGCATCCGCGCGGCGGTCCCGATCGCGACGCTCATCTACCTCGAACCGGACATCCGCCGGGCCGGCGCCGCGGTGCCCGGTGACGGGGCGGCGGCCCGGTAGCCTCACCGGCGATGTGGCAGATACAGAGCAGCGTCCGGCACTACGACTGGGGTCACGAGTCGATCATCCCCGAGCTCATGGGTCTGGAGGCCGACGGCCGGCCCTGGGCCGAGCTGTGGATGGGCGCCCACCCCGACGAGCCCAGCGTGCTGCCCGATGGCCGTGGCCTCGACGCCGCCATCGCCGCCGACCCGGACGGCCTGCTCGGTGAGCCGGTCCGCCGGCGCTTCGGGGACCGGCTGCCGTTCCTGATGAAGGTGCTCGCCGCGGGGTCGCCGCTGTCGCTGCAGGCCCACCCCACCAAGGCGCAGGCCGAGGCCGGCTTCGCCGCCGAGGAGGAGGCGGGGGTGCCTCGCGAGGACCCCACCCGCACCTACAAGGACGCCAACCACAAGCCCGAGATCCTCTGCGCGCTGACCCCGGTCGAGGCGCTGTGCGGCTTCCGGCCGGTCGAGGAGTCGCTGCACTGCCTGGCCAAGCTGCAGCTGCCCGAGCTCAAGCCCACCATCGCCGCCCTCGCCCGGGGCGGGCTCAAGGTCGCCGTCCCCCAGCTGCTGGCGCTGTCCGGCCGGCGTCGGGACTCCCTGGTCTCGGCCGTCGCCGCCCGGGCGGCGGAGTCGGTGGCCGCGAACGACCCCGAGTTCATCAACACCTACCGCTGGGCCGCCCGGCTGGCCGAGAAGTACCCCGGCGACCCCGGCGTGGTGATCTCGCTGCTGTGCAACCACCTCACCCTGCAGCCGGGCGAGGCGGTGTTCCTGCCCGCCGGCAACCTGCACGCCTACCTGGCCGGCAGCGGCGTCGAGCTGATGGCCAACTCCGACAACGTGCTGCGCGGCGGTCTGACGCCCAAGCACATCGACCTCGCCGCGCTGGTCGAGGTGCTGGACTTCACTGACGGCAAGGTGCCCGTGCTGCGCCCGGTGCTCGGCCCGGGCGGGCTGCGCTACCCGGTCCCGATCGACGACTTCGACCTCACCCGGGTGCAGCTGGACGCGCAGGCCGGTGAGCTCACCGCGCCGGGTCCGCAGATCCTGCTGTGCGTGGAGCAGACCGCCGAGCTGGAGTCCGACGGCGACCGGGTCACCCTGCAGCCGGGCGGGGCAGCGTTCGTGCCGGCCGGCCGCACGGTGCGCGCCAGCGGGCCGGCCGTGCTCTTCCGGGCCACCACCGCGCTGCTCTGAGCCGCGGCACGGGCCGTGCCGACGCGTTACCCTCGAGGACGGCACGAGCCCCGCCGAAGCCTCGGCATGCTCGCTCACGAACAGATCCGACGCAGCCGCCGCCATCGGGCGCGGCCGGAACAGACTCTGGAGCGACATGACCGCCAGCACTGGCGCGCGCACCCTGACCGACGGCGACTTCAAGGTCGCCGACCTCTCCCTCGCCGGCTTCGGCCGCAAGGAGATCACCCTCGCCGAGCACGAGATGCCGGGCCTGATGGCGCTGCGCGAGGAGTACGCCGAGGAGCAGCCGCTGGCCGGTGCCCGCATCGCCGGCTCGCTGCACATGACCGTGCAGACCGCTGTCCTCATCGAGACCCTCACCGCGCTGGGCGCCGACGTCCGCTGGGTCTCCTGCAACATCTTCTCCACCCAGGACCACGCCGCCGCGGCCATCGCCGTGGGCCCCGAGGGCACCCCCGAGGCCCCGGCCGGCGTGCCGGTCTTCGCCTGGAAGGGCGAGACGCTGGAGGAGTACTGGTGGTGCACCCAGCGCCTGTTCGAGTTCCGCGACGCCGACGGCACCGTCGTCGGCCCGAACATGATCCTCGACGACGGCGGCGACGCCACGATGCTGGTGCACCTGGGCACCCGGTTCGCCGCCGACGGCGCCGTGCCCGACACCACCGAGTCCGACAGCGAGGAGTACGGCGTCGTCCTGCAGGTCCTGCGCGACACCCTCGCCGCCGACCAGCAGGTCTGGACGCGCATCGGCGAGGGCATCAAGGGCGTCACCGAGGAGACCACCACCGGTGTGCTGCGCCTGTACGAGCTCGCCCGGGACGGCCGCCTGCTGTTCCCGGCCATCAACGTCAACGACTCGGTGACCAAGAGCAAGTTCGACAACCTCTACGGCTGCCGGCACTCCCTCATCGACGGCATCAACCGCGCCACCGACGTCATGATCGGCGGCAAGGTGGCCGTGGTCTGCGGCTTCGGCGACGTCGGCAAGGGCTGCGCCGAGGCGCTGCGCGGCCAGGGCGCCCGCGTGATCGTCACCGAGATCGACCCGATCTGCGCGCTGCAGGCGGCGATGGAGGGCTACCAGGTCACCACCCTGGACGACGTCATCGGCATCGCCGACATCGTGGTCACCACGACCGGCAACAAGGACATCATCTCCGCCGAGCAGCTGGCCGCCACCAAGCACCAGGCGATCATCGGCAACATCGGCCACTTCGACAACGAGATCGACATGGCCGGTCTGGCCCGCACCCCCGGCATCGTCAGGACCACCATCAAGCCGCAGGTCGACGAGTGGCGGTTCCCCGACGGCCACACGATCATCGTGCTCTCCGAGGGCCGGCTGCTGAACCTGGGCAACGCCACCGGGCACCCCAGCTTCGTGATGAGCAACTCCTTCACCAACCAGGTGCTCGCCCAGATCGAGCTGTGGTCCAACCGGGCCGCCTACGAGGGCCAGACCCCCGGCGTCACCGTGCTGCCCAAGCACCTGGACGAGAAGGTCGCCCGGCTCCACCTGGACTCCCTCGGGGTCAAGCTGACCGAGCTGACCAAGGTGCAGGCCGACTACCTCGGCGTGCCGGTCGAGGGTCCCTACAAGAGCGACCACTACCGCTACTGACGCACCCCACCGCACCCGCCCGGGTCAGCCGACCCGGGCGGGTGCGGTACCCGTCGGGTCCGCACGCGCACAATGGGCCCGTGCCCTCCTCCGCCGTGCCCGGATCCGCCCGCGGTCGCGTGCTGGTCGTCGACGACGACGCCGCGCTCGCCGAGATGCTCGGCATCGTGCTGCGCCGCGAGGGGTACGAGCCGGCCTTCGTCGCCGACGGCGCCCGCGCGCTGAGCACCTTCCAGCAGGTCCGGCCCGACCTCGTGCTGCTGGACCTCATGCTGCCCGGCCGCAACGGCCTGCAGATCTGCGGCGACATCCGCGCCCAGTCCAGCGTGCCCATCATCATGCTCACCGCCAAGGGCGACACGATCGACGTCGTGCAGGGCCTGGAGGCCGGTGCCGACGACTACGTCACCAAGCCCTTCAAGCCCGTCGAGCTGGTCGCCCGGGTGCGCTCGCAGCTGCGCCGGGGGGAGACCGGTCAGGCCGAGACGCTGTCGATCGGCGACCTGACCATCGACGTCCCCGCGCACCAGGTCAGCAGGGGCGGGGAGTCGATCGCGCTCACCCCGCTGGAGTTCGACCTGCTCGTCGCCCTGGCGCGCAAGCCCCGCCAGGTGTTCACCCGCGAGCTGCTGCTGGAGCAGGTGTGGGGCTACCGGCACGCCGCCGACACCCGCCTGGTCAACGTGCACGTGCAGCGGCTGCGCTCCAAGGTCGAGCGCGACCCCGAGCGCCCCGAGGTCGTGCTGACCGTGCGCGGGGTGGGCTACAAGGCCGGCCCCGCATGACCCGGCGGTGAGCCGTCGCGCGGCGGCCACCGCCGCCCTCCGCCGGTGGACGGCGGCCGGCTGGCGGGCCTGGCGCTCCTCGCTGCAGCTGCGCATCGGGGCGATCACGATGCTGGTGGCCGGCGTGGTGGTCGTCGTGGTCAGCGTGGTGCTGTTCAACCAGATCAAGGGCCAGCTGCTGCAGGTCAAGCGCAACGCGGCCATCGACCAGGCGCAGTCGGGCGTGGCCTACGCGCAGTCGCAGGTCTCGGGCATCGTCACCGGCGACGCCGCCAGCGTGCGGACGACGCTGGCCCGCACCGTGCGCGAGCTGCAGAGCCGCAACGGCGAGGCCGGCAACTTCGACACCGTGCTCGTGTACCGCACCGGCGACCAGGCCCGGTCGGCCGGCAGCCAGCTCACCCTCTACCGCAACCTGCCGCCGGACCTGGTCACCGCCGTGGACTCCGGCACCCAGGTCTGGCAGTACGCCACGGTGCCCGAGGGCAGCACCCGGGTGCCGACCCTGCTCATCGGGGCACCGGTGCCCATCGACGGCCCCGGCGGGGAGCAGGTCGACCTCTACTACGCGTTCCCGCTGGACCAGGAGCAGCAGACCCTGTCCCTGGTGCGCAGCACCGTCGCCATCAGCGGCATCGCGCTGACCCTGTTCGTGGTGGGCATCGGCGTGCTGGTCACCCGCCTGGTCGTCGGCCCGGTCCGGCGCGCCGCCCAGGGCGCCCAGCGGCTGGCCGAGGGCCGGCTGGAGGAACGGCTGGAGGTCAGCGGCACCGACGACCTGGCCCGGCTGGCCAGCAGCTTCAACGCCATGGCCGACAGCCTGCAGCGCCAGATCACCCAGCTGGAGGCGCTGTCGCACCTGCAGCAGCGCTTCACCTCCGACGTCTCCCACGAGCTGCGCACCCCGCTGACGACGGTGCAGATGGCCGCGGAGGTGCTGCACGAGTCGCGCGCGGACTTCGACCCGGCGCTGGCCCGCTCCGCCGAGCTGCTCTACGCCGAGGTCAACCGGTTCGAGGCGCTGCTGTCGGACCTGCTGGAGATCAGCCGCTACGACGCCGGCGCCGCCGAGCTGGAGGCCGAGCCGACCGACCTGGGCCCGCTGCTGCGCCGGGTGGCCGGCGACCTCACCAGCCTGGCCGACCGGCACGGCTGCGAGCTGCAGGTGCGCACCCCCGACCGCCCGGTCATCGCCGACGTCGACGCCCGGCGGGTGCAGCGGGTGCTGCGCAACCTGGTCGGCAACGCCGTCGAGCACGGCGCCGGCCACCCGGTCGAGCTCACCCTGGCCGCCAACGCGACGGCGGCCGCGGTCACCGTCCGCGACCACGGGATCGGCCTGGACTCCGACCAGGCCCAGCACGTCTTCGACCGGTTCTGGCGGGCCGACCCGGCGCGGGTGCGCACGGTCGGCGGCTCGGGCCTGGGCCTGTCCATCAGCCTGGAGGACGCCCGGCTGCACGGCGGCTGGCTGCAGGTGTGGGGTCAGCCCGGCCAGGGCGCCCAGTTCCGGCTGACCCTGCCGCTGACCGCGGGCAGCGAGCTCACCGGTTCGCCGCTGCCGCTGCGCCCCGTCGTCGTCCGCCGGGTCCGGAGCCCGCGGTGAGGGCCCGCGTGGTCGCGGTGGTCGCGGCCCTGGGCGTGCTGGCCGGGTGCGGCACGGTGCCCGCCAGCTCCTCGCCGGTGCAGATCACCCAGGTCGCCGAGCCGCCCGAGGACATCGGCATCGAGGCCCTGCCACCGGTGGACGGTGCCAGCCCCGAGGAGGTCGTCCGGGGGTTCGTCGACGCGATGGCCAGCACCACCCGCAACCACCCGGTGGCCCGGCTGTACCTCACCCGCGAGGCCGCCGGCGACTGGGACGACACCGACGGCATCGACGTGATCAGCGCCGACTACGCGCCGGTGGCGTCGACCGACGGGTCGGTCAACCTGACCGCCGGGCTGGTCGGCCGGGTGGACGGGGCCGGGGTGTTCAGCGTCGGCGGCGGGCAGGCCTTCACCACCACCTTCAGCCTGGCCCAGGAGGACGGCGAGTGGCGGATCAGCAACCCGACCGACGGCCTGCTGCAGCTCGAGCCGGACTTCGCCCGCACCTACGACCAGGTCAACGCCTTCTTCCTCGACCCGACCGGCACCCGCGTCGTCCCCGACCCGCGGTTCCTGGTGTCCGGGGAGTCCCAGGCCACCG
>Ga0325400_1003960_pt1 | contig 13573 bp, 14 predicted proteins | sample PopdelMetagenome_2_FD_205662 | JGI IMG/M metagenome (GOLD analysis project Ga0325400, IMG submission 205662) | Populus deltoides microbial communities from Bellville, Georgia, United States - Xylem-PdKOR-R1 | ecosystem: Host-associated > Plants > Phyllosphere > Stem > Wood/Secondary xylem... | reverse complement strand
GGATCGCCCGCCGTACGGGGCATCGCGGGGTTCACGTGCGCGATGCGAACCGGAACGCGCGGCCAAATGTCGGCGATGAAGTCGACGCAGGTTCCGAAGCTGCACCGCCCGTCGGCGTCAGGCGGGGAGACCATCATCAGGGCGCAGTCGGGCGGCGTCTCGGCCAGCGAAGCGGCGATGTCGGTGTAGCAGAGCGGCAGGAAATCGCAGCGGTTGCCGAGCGCCTTGAGTTCGGGCGTCAGGAAAAAGGTGCGGGCCCGCGACGACGGGTGGGTCGCCCACGCTTCCCGATTGAGCCCGGCGACGTAGATGCCCGTAAACGTCGCCGCCGTCAGGGCATCGTCCGACGCCCTGACCATGTCCGCCAGGACGCTGGACTGCGCCGAGCAGCCCGGCGCCCAGATCAGGCTGCCGGGCCGTACGACCGACGCAAGGCCGCGGCCGGGATGCAGGCGAGCAGGCCCCACGAGCCTATTTCACGAAGTCGTGGAAGTTCGGCGTCCTGCGGTCGGTGAAGGCGCGCACGCCCTCCTTCGACTCTTCGGTGTCGTAGAACAGCTTGACCGCATTCAAGGACAGCAGGCTGATCCCGCGGATATTCTCGCTGTCGGCGTTGAACGACCGTTTGGCGAGCGCGAGTGCGGTCGGCGAGCGCTGGCCCAGCGTTTCGGTCCAGGCATTCACCGCATCGTCGAGTTCGGCGGCGGGGACGACCTTGTTGACGAGGCCCATCTCATAGGCCTGCTGCGCGGTATACTGTTCGTTCAGAAACCACATCTCGCGCGCGCGCTTGTCGCCGATGTGACGGGCGAGCAGCGCCGTGCCCCAGCCGGCGTCCACCGACCCGACCTTGGGTCCGACCTGGCCGAACTTCGCGGTGTCCGCGGCGATGGTCAGGTCGCACAGCGTCGCGAACACGTTGCCGCCGCCGATCGCGAAGCCGTTGACGCGCGCGATGACCGGCTTCGGAATATCGCGGATGATCGACTGGAACTCGTCGATCGGCAGGCCGACGATGCCGCGGCCGTCATATTGCCCCTCGTGCGCGCTCTGGTCGCCGCCGGTGCAGAAGGCCTTGTCGCCGGCGCCGGTCAGCACGATCGACGATACGCCGCGATCGTCCGCTGCAAGCTTGAAGGCGGCGATCAGTTCCTCGATCGTCTGCGCCCGAAACGCATTGTATAGCTTCGGCCGATTGATGACGATCCACGCCGCGCGGCCCAGCACGTCGTACAGGATATCTTCGAACTGCTGGCTCATGTACGAACTCCGGTCTGGGGGGATGGTTGGTGGTTCAAAGCGTCGTCAGGCTGTTGCCCGGCGGGCGGCCGGGCGCGACGCCGCGAATCTTGTAGATGCCGTCGATCCGGCCGACGATTTCGCCATCGGCGACCAGATTGCCCTCGCTGAACAGAAGATGCTTGGTCCGGCGCACCAGCCGGCAGTGCATCTCCAGCCAGGCGCCGGCATGCACCCGCGCCACGAAATCGAGCGAGACCGTCACCGACGGCGTATCGTGGTCGCCGATGCCGGCCAGGTAACGGACCGAGGCACCCTGGTAGTCGGCCATGGTCAGCAGGACGCCGCCGTGGCACGAGCCGTAGGAATTGAGGTGCCGCGCCTCGATCCGCACGCCGATCACCGGGACGCCGTCGATCACGCGGCCGAAATACGGTCCCGACAGCGTGTCGAACCCCGTTCCGCTGCCCGGCAACGGTTCGAAGCCGTCGGGCACGTCCGCGGGGTTGGGGAGGGTTGGTGGACTGACCATGATCGATCTCAGATCATGTTCATCCCGCCCGACACCGATATCGTCTGTCCGGTGATGAAGGCGCCGTCGTCGGAGGCGAGCAGCGCGACGATGCCGGCATAGTCTTCCGGCTCACCCATGCGCTTCAGCGGAATTCCGCGGACCATCGCGTCCTTCCACTTCACCGCCTGCTCTCCCTCACCGAGCACGGCCGCCATCATCGGCGTGTTGGTCGGTCCAGGGCAAACGGCATTGACCAGCACGTTCTTGCGCGCCAGTTCCCGTGCCAGCGACTTGCTGAACGAGATCACGCCGCCCTTGCACGCCGAATACACGGCCTCGTCGCTGGTGCCGACGCGAGCGGCATCGGAAGCGATGTTGACGATGCGGCCTTCGCCGCGCTCCGCCATGCGGGCCGCCACTGCGTGCTGGGTGTTGAGCGGACCGTAGAGGTTGATCGCGATGATCTTGTCCCACAGCGGCTTCTGCGTTTTCAGGAACGGCGTCGGCTGGTCCCAGCCGGCGTTGTTGACCAGAACCCAGACCGGGCCGAGTTCGGCCTCGACCCGTTCTACCGCCGCGGCGACGGCGTCATAGTCACTGACATCGACGGCATAGGTCCTTACCGTGGCGGACGGGGCGAGTGCGGCGGTCTCTTCACCCGCTTCGGGCTTCAGGTCGAAGATTGCGACCCGGCAGCCTTCCTCGGCCAGGCGAAGCGACAGTGCGCGCCCGATGCCCTGGCCACCACCGGTGACGATCGCGACTTTTCCCGCCAAACCACGCACATGTCTCTCCTGTTTCTAGTCCGGCCCGATCTCGTCGAGGCCTGTGGATGAGTCATCGCCGATCATCGCGATCAGCGTGTCCTTGATCCGGTGCAGCGTCTGCGCGGCGGCATTGAGCTCGTCCTCGCCGATCCCCTGCAGGATCTCGTTCTCGACCCTCTCGACGTTCGAGCGGATGCTGGTGATCAGCTTCTGCCCCGCCCGGGTCAGGTAGACGCGGCGTGCGCGGGCATCGGCTGCATCGGCGCGCCGGTCGACCAGGCCGGCGCTTTCCAGGCGCGTCATCAGTCCGCCGACCGCCACCTTGGTCAGGTCCAGGTCGATCGCCAGCGCGGTTTGGGTCATCCCGTCGCGCCGCGACAGGAACGCCAGGACCCACCACTGCGATCGCGTGAGGCCCAGCGGCTTCAGCGTGCGATCGATGACGATGCGGCGCATCCGCGAGACATCGTGAACCAGGAAACCGAAACGCAGGCTGGTATTCAGGTCTTTCGGCAAGGCTCGTTCCTTCGGCGTTGAAGCCGAGGGGGTTAACCGATGTACGTTGCCCGCGGAAAGCATGGACTTCGCCGGCTCAGCCTCGGGCACGGCCGCGCAGCCGCCCCTTGAACATCTCACGCGAGATGATCGTCTTCATGATCTCGATCGATCCGCCCGCGATCTTGACGATGCGCGCGTCGGCGTAGGCGCGGCAGATCGGATACTCCCACATGTAGCCCCAGCCGCCGAACAGCTGCAGGCATTTGTCCGCAGCCTCGCAGTGCAGTTCGGACGTGACCATCTTGGCCATCGCCGCGTCGACGGGATCGAGCTCGCCGCGCATGAACAGGTCGATGCAGCGGTCGGTGAAGACCCGCGCCATCACCGACCGTGCTTTCAGGTCGGCAAGCACGAACTGGGTGTTCTGGAAGTCGGCGATGCTCTGGCCGAAGGCCTGACGCTCGCTCGTGTAGTCGACCGTCCACTCGATCATCGTCTCGACGACCGTCGCGGATCGGATCGCCTGTGCCAGCCGCTCCTGGGAGAGCTTGGTCATCATCTGCGGAAAGCCCTTGCCCTCCTCGCCCAGGATGTTCGAGGCGGGGACGCGGACATCCTCGAAGAACAGTTCGGAGGTGTCCTGGGCCTTCATGCCCAGCTTCTCCAGGTTGCGCCCCTTTTTGAAGCCCTCACGGTCGCTCTCGACCAGGAACAGCGTCACGCCCTTCGCGCCGGCCGCGGTATCCGTCTTGGTGGCCAGGACGACCAGATCGCACAGCTGGCCGTTCGAGATGAACACCTTCTGCCCGTTGATGATGAAGTCCGCGCTGTTGTCGCCAGGCGCGGCCGCAGGATCGCGCACGGCGCGCGTCCGCACCTCCTTCAGGTCGGATCCGGCGTGGGGCTCGGTCATGCCGAGGGAGCCGATCGCCTCCCCGCGTACCATCTTGGGGAGCCAGTCGCGCTTCTGTTCCTCGGTGCCGAACGACAGGATGTAGGTCGCGACCAGATCGGTGTGGATCAGGAAGCCGGGCCCGCTGGCACCGACCCGCCACAGTTCCTCGAACACCACGACGTCGTAGAGATAGTCGGCGCCGAGCCCGCCATATTCTTCGGGCACCGTGCAGCACAGCAGGCCCTCGGCGCCCGCCTTCAGCCACAGGTCGCGCGGGACGATGCCGTCCTCCTCCCAGTCGGCATGATGGGGCACGATCTCGCGCTCGACGAAACGGCGAACCGTGTCGCGCCACATCTCATGCTCATCGGAGAAGATCGTACGCTGGATCATGAGCGCGGTGTTCCGTCAGGCCCGCGACCGGCAACATCGATCAAGGCATCTCTCCTCGGTTCCTCGGCTCTACTTGTGAACCTGTTTACAAACCAACTGGAGGGTGTCAAGAGTGGACTGGCGGATCGGTGCATCGCAGCGACGCGACCGAAGAGAGGATGTGAAGGGCGACGATGCCGGAGAGATGTGTCAGCGCGATCGCCGGGTACCTCCCGCTGCTGCGCATCGATCGGAAGGCGGCGTCGGCGGCGCTCCGCTGGTCGGGGCTGGGCGGTGGCGTTGGCGGACGACGCGCGGTCGCCGGCTGGGACGAGGACGCGCTGACGATGGCGGTCGAGGCGGCGCGCGAGGTTGCGCCACTCTCGCCCGACCGCCTGATCCTGGCGTCCACATCCGGCTATTTCACCGAACGGTCGCAGGCCGCGATGGCGGTTGACGCCCTGGCGCTGCCGCGATCCATCCGCACCGGCGATGCCGCAGGATCGCGACGGGCGGGTACCAGCGCGATGCTGACGGCACTGGAGGGACGAGAGGAGTGGGTCGTCGCGGCAGGCGAGAAGCGCTTCGCCAAGGCCGGCAGCGCGCAGCACCTGCTGTTCGGCGACGGAGCGGCCGCCGTTCGCATCGGTGACGAGGGCGCGGCAAGGCTCGTCGGATCGGCAAGCCTCGCGCACGATCTGGTCGACATCTACGCGACGCGCGATCATCCCGAGCCCTATGCCTTCGAGGAACGCTTCGTCCGCGATACCGCTGCCGAGGTGATCTCGGCCGCGATCCGCTCCGCCCTGTCCGCCGCAGGGCTGACGGCGGCTGCGCTGAAGGCCGTCGCTGTTGCCGAGCCGCTGCCGAACACCTGGCCAGCGATCGCCCGCGCGCTCGGCATCACGGTGCCGAACGCCGCGACGCTGGTACTGGAACGGGTCGGCGATCTCGGCGCCGCGCAACCCCTTCTGGCGCTGGCGGTCGCGTTCGCCTACGCGCAGCCGGGCGACCTCGTGCTCTGTGCCGGATTCGGCAGCGGGTGCGACGCGATGATCTTCGAGGTGGCAGGCGAAGTGCCCGGTGCGCGTGCGGCCGCGGCTCTGCTCGGGGATGGCGTGGCCCTGACCGATTACTCGCGTTTCCTGTCGCTTACCGGCAACCTCGACCTCGCATGGGGCATGCGCTCAGAATTCGAGCAGAAGACGCAGGCGAGCGTGCTCGAACGCGGGGGGCGCGACGTCCACGGGTTCATCGGCGGGCGCGATAGCCTGGGCAACGTCCAGTTTCCCAAGACCGCGATGCCGGTCAATCCGGCGCTGTCCGGGTCCGAGGCGCTGCAGGATGTGCGGCTCGCCGACAGCACCGGACGGGTGATCTCGGCGACCGCCGACCGGCTCAATTTCACGCCCGATCCGCCGTTCGATTTCGGGCTCGTCCAGTTCGACAATGGTGCGCGCGTGATGATGGAGTTCACCGATCGGCCCGCATCGGGGTTCGCGGTGGGCGACCGCGTGCGGATGCGCTTCCGGATAAAGGGGCAGGATACACGGCGCGGCTTCCGGACCTATTTCTGGAAGGCCGCGCCGGTCGATCGTCCCGCGCTGGAGAACGGATGATGGCAAGCGGCATCCGCGACAAGGTCGCGATCCTCGGCATGGGCTGCACCGCCTTCGGCGAGCACTGGTCGCGCGGCGCCGACGACCTGATGGTCGAGGCGTTCGAGGAAGCGATCGTCGACGCCGGAATCGGGCGCGAGGACATCGGCGCGGCCTGGGTCGGCAACGCGCTGGACGACATCAACGTCGGCAACTCGGCACTGCCGCTCGCCCACGCGCTGCGGCTCCAGACCATTCCGGTGACGCGCGTCGAGAACATGTGCGCGACGGGGACGGAGGCGCTGCGCGCGGCAAGCTATGCCGTGGCGGCGGGGGCAGTCGACATCGCGCTGGCGCTGGGTGTCGAAAAGCTGAAGGACACGGGCTACGGCGGGCTGCCGCTGAAGACCAAGGGGCTCTTCAACGATCTGTGGATGCCCTACGGCTCGGCGCCGGGCACCTTCGCGCAGCTCGCCGGCGCCTACGCCGCACGCCACGGCATCGACGCCGGCGACCTCAAGCGTGCGATGGCGCACGTGTCGTGGAAAAGTCACCAGAACGGCGCGCTGAACGCCAAGGCGCACCTGCGCAAGCCGGTCGACATGGACAAGATCCTGGGCGCCCCGATGATCGCCGACCCGCTGGGCCTGTTCGACTGCTGCGGCGTGTCCGACGGCGCGGCCTGCGCGATCGTGACCACGCCGGAAATCGCGGCGTCGCTCGGCAGGCAGGATCCGGTACTCGTCAAGGCGATCCAGCTGTCCGCGAGCAATGGGTGGGAGTTGGGGTTCGGAGAATGGGACGGCAGCTACGTGCGTAACACGCGCGTCGCGGCCGCCCGCGCCTATGCCGAAGCCGGGGTCAGCGATCCGCGCCGCGAGATCGCGCTTACCGAGGTGCACGACTGTTTCTCGGTCACCGAACTGGTGACGATGGAGGACCTGGGTCTGTCGGATGAGGGGCGCGCACCGTTCGACATCCTCGACGGGCGCTTTGATCGCGGGGGAGCGCAGCCCTGCCAGATCGACGGCGGGCTGAAATGCTTCGGACACCCGGTCGGCGCGTCGGGCCTGCGCATGGCGTACGAGGTCTATACTCAGCTGCTCGGGCGTGCGGGCGACCGGCAGCGCGACGGGGTTCGGCTGGGGCTGACGCACAATCTGGGCGGCGCGCCCTTCAACAGCGTGGCCGCCGTGTCGATCTTGGGGAGGGGCTGATGCCGGGGCTCTGGTTCAACCAGTTCGAGGTCGGTCGGGTGATCCAGCACGAGATCCGTCGCACCGTGACCGACATGGACAACATGCTGTTCTCGTCGCTCACCTACAATCCGGCGGCGATCCACATCGATCACGCCTATGCCGCGTCGACGGAGTTCGGACGGCCGCTGATGAACTCGATCTTCACGCTGGGCCTGGTGATCGGCGTGTCGGTGCAGGATACCACGCTCGGCACGACGGTCGCCAATCTCGGCATGTCGGAGACGGTGTTCCCGCATCCCGTTTTCGCCGGCGACACCATCCGCGCGGAGACAGAGGTCAAGGCTCTCCGGCCGTCGTCGTCGCGCCTTGGGCAGGGCATCGTCACCTTCGAGCACCGCGGCTTCAACCAGCGCGACGAATTGGTATGCCGGACCACCCGGGCGGCGCTGATGCTGGGTGAACCGGCATGAGGATGCGGTCCTGGCTGTTCGTCCCCGGCGATAGCGAGCGTAAGTTCGCGAAGGCCAGGACCTGCGGAGCCGACGTACTGATCCTCGACCTGGAGGATTCGGTCGCGCCTGACGCGAAGGACGTTGCGCGTCGCCATGTGGCCGGGCTGTTGAACGATACGGGCGCACGCGACTGGCACTTCTTCGTGCGGATCAATCCGCTCGATGGCGACCTGACCCTGGCCGATCTCGTCGCGGTGGTGAAGCCGGGTCTAGACGGCGTACTGATCCCCAAGGCGAACGGGGCCGAGGATATCGTGCGGATCGGCCACTACCTCGACGCGCTCGAACTCCGCTCCGGGATGCCGCCGAACACCGTCCGCATCGCCGTGGTCGCGACAGAGACGCCGGCGGCGATGTTCGCGCTGGCCAGCTATGCGCCGGCGCATCCTCGCCTCGTCGCGCTGACCTGGGGTGCGGAGGATCTGGCCGCGGCTGTCGGGGCGTCCGACAACAAGGACGCGGACGGCGGCTGGACGGCGCCCTATGTCCAGGCGCGCGCCATGTGCCTGTTCGGTGCCGCGAACGCGGGGGTGGCGGCGATCGACACGCTTCACGCCGACTTCCGCGATATGGAAGGTCTCGCCACCGACTGCCGCCGGGCGCGACGCGACGGCTTCGTCGGCCGGATCGCCATCCATCCCGATCAGGTAACGACGATCAACGCCGGATTCACGCCGTCCGAAGCGGAGGTGGCCGCGGCCCGGCGCGTCGTCGCCGCGTTCGCCGCGCGACCTGGCACCGGCACGGTCGGCATCGACGGCCGGATGTACGACATCCCCCACCTCAAGGCCGCGCACAAGACGCTGGCCGCCGCAACCGCCTAGGAGCGTTCGCCGATGCAGACCGTGAGTGCCAAGCCCAGCGAACGGCAGGAGGAACTGGACACCATCCGGGAGGGCGTCCGGGCCGTGGCGAGCCGGTTCGACGACGAATATTGGCTGGAACGCGACGACGACGGCCGCTTTCCGCGCGAGTTCCACCGCGCGATGGCCGACGGCGGGTGGCTGGGCATCACCATGCCCGAGGAATATGGCGGCTCGGGCCTCGGCGTCACCGAGGCGATGACGATGATGAACGAGGTCGCGGCGAGCGGCGGCGGGTTCGCGGCCGCCTCGACCATCCACATCAACCTGTTCGGCCCGCACCCGATCGTGGTGAAGGGAACGCCCGAGCAGAAGGCCCGCTGGGTTCCGCGCCTCGTGTCCGGCGAGGATCAGGTCTGCTTCGGCTTCACCGAGCCGGACGCGGGCCTGAATACCACCCGCATCAAGACCTTCGCGGAGAAGGTGCCCGGCGGCTACGTCGTCCACGGGCAGAAGGTGTGGACGTCGACCGCGCAGGTGGCGAACAAGATCATGCTGCTGACCCGCACGACCCGGTTCGAGGACTGCGCGCGGCCGACCGACGGCATCACCATCTTCTACACCGACCTCGATCGCGCCAAGATCGACGTCCATCTAATCCCGAAGATGGGCCGCAAGGCGGTCGATTCGAACGCGATCTTCATCGACGGGCTGTTCGTCCCGGACGAGGACCGCATCGGCGAGGAAGGAAAGGGCTTCGGCTACATCCTCCACAGCCTCAACCCCGAGCGGATCCTGATCGGGGCGGAGGCGATCGGTATCGGTCGCGATGCGCTGCGCCGGGGCGTGAACTACGCCAGGGAGCGCGTTGTTTTCGACCGTCCGATCGGCCAGAATCAGGGCATTCAGCATCCCCTGGCCGAGAAGTGGATGTATCTCGAGAGCGCGTGGCTGATGGTGCAACGCGCGGCCGAGCTCTACGACGCCGGCCTGCCGTGCGGGGCCGAGGCGAACAGCGCCAAGTTCCTCGCCGCGCGCGCCTGCCACGATGCCGCCTGGCAGGCGGTCGCAACCCACGGGGGGTTCGGCTACGCCAAGGAATACCACGTCGAACGCCTCTACCGCGAAAGCGCGCTGACCCGCCTGGCGCCGATCACCGAACAGCTCATCATGAGCTTCGTCGCCGAGAAGGTCCTCGACCTTCCGAAGAGCTACTGAGGGGAACGCGCGATGGGGATGATGGACGGTAAGGTCGCGCTGGTGACCGGCGCGGGGCGGGGTGTCGGGCGCGGGATCGCCTTGGATCTCGCCCGCGCCGGCGCCGCGGTGGTGGTCAACGATCTTGGCGTATCGTTGTCGGGCGATGGCGATGACGCGAGCGCGGCCCAGCAGGTCGCCGATGAAATCATCGCGAACGGTGGACAGGCCGTCGCCGATCACCACAGCGTCGCGGACTGGCACGGAGCCGAGGCGATGGTCGGGACCGCGCTCAAGACGTTCGGGCGGATCGATGCGGTGGTCAACAATGCCGGCAACCTGCGTGACTCGCTCTTCCACAAGATGAGCGAGGCAGAATTCGACGCCGTCATCGCCGTTCACCTGAAGGGCAGCTTCAACGTCAGTCGGGCCGTGGCACCGCACTTCAAGGCGCAGGCGGCCGGTGCGTTCGTCCACATGACCTCGACGTCCGGGCTGGTCGGCAATTTCGGGCAGGCCAACTATGCCGCCGCCAAGCTGGGGATCGTCGGCCTCTCGAAATCGATCGCACTCGACATGGCGCGGTTCAACGTCCGCTCGAACGCGGTCGCACCCTTCGCCTGGACGCGCATGATCGACTCGATCCCGACCGATACGCCCGAGCAGCAGGCGCGCGTCGAAGGCCTGAAGAAGCTGGTGCCCGAGAAGATCGCGCCTTTCGTGGTTGCGCTGGCAAGCGACGCCGGCGCTGACGTGACCGGGCAGGTCTTCGGCGTGCGCAACAACGAGATCTACCTCTTCTCGCAACCGCGCCCGATCCGCACCGCGCACGCCGGAGAGGACTGGACGCCGGAGGCGGTCGCCGACCGGGTCTTTCCGATGTTCGCGAACGACTTCTATCCGCTTCACCGCTCCGCCGACGTGTTCACCTGGGAGCCGGTCTGAACCATGGCGATCGATGCCGACGCAGTCTGGAACCACAGCTTTCCGGCGATCGAGCAGACCTACACGGCGCGAGATGTCGTGCTGTACGCACTGGGGATCGGCCTGGGCCAAGATCCTCTCGATCAGGGCGATCTCGACTATCTGATCGAGACACGTACGAGCGTCCTGCCGACCTTTGCGGCGACGCTCGCCAGTCCCGGCCTGTGGATCCGCGATCCGGTGTTCGGGGTCGACTTCGCGCGGCTTGTTCATGCCGAGCAGGCAATGGTCTTCCACCATGCCCTGCCGCCGAAAACGACCGTGGTCGCGACCCCTCGCGTGTCGGCCCTGCACGATCGCGGCGCGGGCCGTGGCGCCGTGCTGGTCGTGGAGCGCGACATCACGGACGTGTCTTCGGGCACGCGCTACGCGACGGCACGGCAGACCTTGCTGCTTCGGGGAGACGGCGGCTTCGGCGGACCGCCCACGCCTGCCTCCCGGACGGCGACGCCACCGGAGCGTGTGCCCGATGCAGCCGCCAACATCCCGGTTTCCCCGCGTGCCGCGCTGATTTACCGCTTGTCGGGTGACTGGAACCCGCTCCACTGCGATCCGGACTTCGCCGCGGATGCCGGCTTCGCGCGCCCGATCCTGCACGGGTTGGCGAGCTACGGTATGGCCGCCCACGCGACGATGCGGGCATTCGACGCCGATCTGGCGAGTTTTACCTGCCGCTTCGCTGGCGTCGTGTATCCCGGCGACGAACTGGCGTTTAGCTTCTGGCGGGAAGGGGAGATCGTGCTGTTCACAGCCAGCAGCGCAGGCCGCACCGTGCTCGACCGCGGTGTCGCCACGCTTCGCTGACCCGGCGATGCGATCGTGAGCGGCGTCAAGTCGGCCGCCCGCACGCTCGCTCTGCTGGAGTATCTCCGGCAGTGCCGACCGTCGACGCTGGTCGAGATCGCGGAGGGGTTGGAGATGCCCGTTTCGTCAACGGCCGCCCTGCTGAAGACGCTGACCGCCGCCGGTTATCTGACCTATACGGCGGCCGATCGGCGCTACCGCGCATCGTACCGTGTCGCGCTGCTGGGCGAAAGTGTTGAGGAAGCGCCGGCGCTCGGCGATGGAATCTTGCTGGAGCGCCTTCAGGACTTGCGACAGCGCACTGGAGAGACGGTGATAGCCGGCCTGCAGAACGGCGCCTATGTCCAATATGTTCACGTCATCGCCGCGCGCAGATCGCTGCTGCAGCGCCTGCCCATCGGCAAGCTGCGGTTGATGGGCTACAATCCGATGGGCCGCATCCTGTTGGCGCATCTGGATAACCGGCGCGCCGTGTCGATCCTGAGGCACAACAACGCGAACTGGCACGAATCCGATACGCGAGAAACGGAAGGCGCGTTGATGGCCGGCGTGGAAGAAGCACGGGCATCCGGTTACTCCATGGGGCGCGGGCTGACCTGGCCGAATGCCAGCATCGTCGCGGTGGCGATCCGGCATCACGCAGAGGCACCGTTGATGGCGGTGGCTGTGGGTGGCCTAAACGCCACCATGCTGCCCAAGTTCGACGAGACGCTCGGCACCATGCGCGACCTGCTTGCGCCGTGGCTGGTCGGTCGCGCGCGAGCGTGAGGAGTCAGCCGCGCGCCTCGATCAGCGAGTGCGCACCGCGGGCGTAGGCCAGCGCCATCCGTTGCCCGAACGCCGCGGAACCCATATCCGTGCCCTGCCCGGACCGCGCTCGAGCAGCGATCGACTCCGACCCTGCGGCCGCGCGGAACAGGGCGAAGACCTGCTCGAACAGGCTGAGCGTTCTCGAAGCACCGGCGGCGTTGAAGTAGGCGGCGGCATATACTCCCGGCGACGGGATGCCGATGGCGGCGAGGTCGAGACCCAGCAAACCGCCATTCTCGTCCGGGCGCGTGTAATAGCCGGTCGCACTGTAAGCGAGGTCTGCCGCCGTCGGCCCCAACGTCGCGAGTTCCCAGTCCAGAATGCCGATCACTTCGGGCGTGTCGGGTGCGAACATCACGTTCGCCAGACGAAAGTCGCCGTGCGAAATGGCCACGTCCTCGCTTGGAAACGGCTGGTCGCTCAGCCATCTGGTGACGGCGTCCAGGTCCGGGTTGACGATCCCGGGATGCTCGTTGCGGAAGCGCGTCCAGCGACGGAACTGCCGTACGTAATAGTCGCCCGCTCGGCCGAAATCCTCCAGGCCCGCTCCGCGCCAGTCAAATGCGTGCAATCGCGCCAGCGCCTCGGCCATGGCGTGGTACATGCGACTCCGGTCTTCGTCGGGCACGCCCGGCAGCGATCCTGCATCGAAGACACGACCGTCGAGTTTCTCCATCAGGTAGAACGGTGTTCCGATCAGCGCCGGGTCGTGTTGGTAGAGGATCGGGCGCGGCGCCGGCACGTCGCTGTCGACGAAGGCCTCGAGCAGGCGGTACTCGCGATCGATCGCGTGCGCCGATGGGGCGATCTCGCCGGCGGGTTGCTTGCGGAGCACCGCCGCGCCGCCTCGCCACTCGAGGAAGAACGAGGGATTGGATTGGCCACCCTGCGTACGCACGATGGTGAGCGATCGCGGCGTGGTGCCGGTGTGCGCGCCGAGCAGGTCGCAGAGCCCGCCGATCTGGGTAGCTGTAAAGCCGGCGGTGGCATCGCCCGTCACGTGGTCGCCTCGGCATTCGAGCTGTCGGGGCGCCGCCGCCCGAACAGCGATGCGGCGATGTTCCGCATCTGGATCTCGTCGGCGCCTTCCGTGATGCGGTAGCGGCGGTGATGGCGATAGATGTGCTCGAACGGTTTGGCGCGGCTATAACCGATGCCACCGTGGATCTGGATCGCTTCGTCCGCCGCCTGGCAGACCAGACGATTGGCGCGGTAATTGGCGATCGATACCTGCGGGGTGACCGCGGCGGGCGATCGGCGGTCGAGTTCGGCCGCCGTCTTGAAGACGAACGCGCGCAGCAGCTCGCATTCGGCGTGAAGCTCGACCAGTCGGAACTGGATCGCCTGACGTTCGGACAGCGCCTTGCCGAACGTTCTGCGG
>Ga0325400_1003952_pt1 | contig 13585 bp, 9 predicted proteins | sample PopdelMetagenome_2_FD_205662 | JGI IMG/M metagenome (GOLD analysis project Ga0325400, IMG submission 205662) | Populus deltoides microbial communities from Bellville, Georgia, United States - Xylem-PdKOR-R1 | ecosystem: Host-associated > Plants > Phyllosphere > Stem > Wood/Secondary xylem... | reverse complement strand
TGAGTATACATATTTTTCACAAGTGCGTCTCTATGTCTTTAGTGTAATATAACAATCAGGTCTGATCTTCAGCTACTCCATACAACTGAACACATATTTGTGCGGAGGTGGGCTAAAAACTTTCTGTTAATCAAGAGTAAAAAATATATTCTACGGCGATTACAAAACTAGCATTGTCCCCACTACGCCTTACCCAACAACGACCTGACCTGACCTCTCCCTCCTCCCTTTTAGTGAGTGTTTGGGATTCTTCTAACATTTCCTCTTTTGCTACTTTCTTTTCCCCCCCACCATCTCAGTCTTTTCTTCAAACACTTTGTATGCATTTACAGTAACTGCTGATTCATTTAGGCAGTTTTATGATCAATTTTTTGTTTAAGTGATGAGAGAATAAGCAAGAAATAAAAAATCAAGCAAAGTGAAATGGACGGAGCAGAGCTGGAACTAGAGCGAAGGAGCAAGTTCTTGAGTAGTTTGATAGAGAAAAAGAAAGCCAAAGAGCATCAAGAGCAACACAGCAAGCTCAATGTTCGTGTCAGAGCTGCTGATATGCCCGTTCTTTTGCAAGACCGAGCTTTTAGGTGTGCTCGTGACCAGCTTGACTCCATGCCTGGAAAGCTTGATAGCAAACGCCTCGCTCTTGCCCTGAAGAAGGTTAGAAATTAAACAAGTTCCTTGCTTTTCTGGGTTTCGATCTTTGTTTACTCTTCAACCTTTAAAGGTTCTGGTGATTATAAATTATTTATTCTTTTGTTATTAGAGGGTTTATAGTAATGGGTATCGAGTAAATTTTGCATAGAGGCAATCCTGTTGACTGTTCAGGCTTTAACCTGAGCTTCAAATGTGCTTAAGTATGAAGCTAAATCGGCTTGTTGGGTTTTTTTATGGGTGTGTTTAGTGTAGATTAATGGCCACTGAGTAAATTTTGAGTATAGGTGGTCCTGTTGAATGTGCCATTGCTTTAAGTGAAAAATGGTTGGGTCCTTTTTATGCTCTGCTGGGTTCTAATCTTTAATTAGGGTATGGTTTACTCTGATTATTAAAGTTGGAATCCTTTATGTGAAGAGGAAAGTGTTTGGCACGTGGTCCAATCTTGCAGCCGTGTTAGATTTTTTCTGCTACCATTATGAAACAGCCAAACTGAGGATAATGGTTTGAATCTTGTCAGTAGTGTGTGTATAGAAACTGCAAGTACAGGTGGCCCTATTGATCATTTGTGTTGTTAATTCTTAATATAAAATTCACTGAATTTATTTTTATTCTTGATTGCGAAGTTGGTCTGAACCCATTATTTTTTACCAACTCTTTGCTTGATTCTACTGGAAGTATGAATTCCTTAGATTCCAAAGAAATTGAAGTTGTGCAACCATATGCATTGAGTTATTCTTTATAATATTTAGTTAATTAGAATAACCAAATAAATAATACATTGCTGGTTCAATTATTTTCTTGCTTTAGATTTTCTTTTGGTTGATTGCCAGTCTGAATAGCTTCTCTGAATCACTAATTGCATGTGTTCAGAGGGAAGGGAATTACGTGAATCTGAATATGGGTTTCCCATCAACTTACCCGCCGTAATTTAGTTCTGTTGGAGGACAAATTTGACTTTTCTCTCTTAATTGAGGGTAGAGTTGAGACTTTGGATTACCGATACATGATACATAATTTTCTTGCAAATTTTGTTGTAGAATTATTTCATTAAATGTACGAGAAAAAATAGAAATATCTGGATGGTTTTCATATAGGTCGTGTTTAAAACAGTAAAAGGGATCCAACCTGCTGATGACCTGGCACCTTTATGATCCCAGAAAACCTGAGAAAACGAGCAACTGGATTGCTTGCTGTTTAGACTATATATAGGGTATCTAAATCCTATTAAACTGCTAATGAGTTCTTAGAATTTGTACATATTAAGAGAGCAAAGCATTCTCACAACTCCAGCGTTCAGCAGAATTCTTGGATATGTAATAGGGGCTGCCCATGAGGGCAGGTCCAAGTCCAATATCACTTATGAAAGGAGTTACAACTCCCTTATGAACTGTCTAGAAGCAGTTTTAGGTCAGTTTTTGAAAAGGGAAAAGTAATATAGAAAAAATACTCTTGTTATTTCTCTGTCAAGGTTCTCTACATTGTGGATGGCACTTGAATTGTGGAAATTGCTTCTTTCCCCTATGATTGCGTGTTAAGCCTTTAAGCAAGTAAATAACAATGATCTTGGAACTTCTGCAAACTCCACTGCTCGGAGTAGGTGTAACCTAGATTTGTTAAATCGCTTCATTGGTAGCGAAGCTATGGTTATTACAAGAAGAAACAAGAGAAAAGAGATGAATGCACTGTCATGGTAGCAAAATAGAAAATGTAAATGTTGAAATATAAGGCATATTGACTCGTCAGGCCTAAGCTTGTTACAGCTTTCCTTAGTGTACTATCAATTGCGTAGGTCTCTTGCAGTTGATGTTAGCCTAGGTAGCTCTTGCAACCCAGATGTTCTACTGTTCAAACTAGAACTTTGTCACTTGCATTTCTCGGGGATATAGTTACTTATACCTGCTCATTTGTTTCCAGATTTCTGAGACTTAAAGGAAGCATTGCACCAAAGCATCAAGCAGTGAATTTTGCTAGATTTACCTCTTTCTCAGTCTCTTTAATTTTCCTTTTACCTCTATCAGAACACCTACTTGTATGCAATCATTATCTACATCAAACATGGAAATTACCTATTAGATTTGTTTTAAGAAGCAAACTTTTGTATGATAAATGAAAAGAAAACTGGAAGCTGGAAAATGGGGAGAGAAAGAAACAGCTATTTATAAGGTGGAATGTGAGAACACAAGAAAAGAAAAATTGGCAGATTCCATCATCTTTGAAATATGGTAATGTTTCCTGTTTGATGCCAGCTTCAATGATTCTCGATAAATTTTTACACATGGAAATGTTATCTCTATCAATCTTGCATCAATTTATTTTGACAAGTCAAGCAGTTAATAGACCTGGATAAAATAAGCCAAAGATCAAGTTTCTAGACTAATCATTTGCTAGTGGAACATAGCTATTGCACACGTGTGCGTATGTTACTCGGATTGAATTTTCTAGAGTGCCATGGGAGCTGGGAGGGAAAAAAAATGACACCTGGCAAACTTCAACTTTGAAGAGCGAATTGGTCCATACTTCAGGTGGTTTTTTATAATTTCCCTTTAGATTATTTGGCACACTGCTTATAAAGAAGGCCTTCATTGAAGCTGCAAGGCTTTGATGTTTAAATACAAGAAAACATAGATAGGCGAATGTCCGCTGTTCTCTATCCTTTTGTTACCTAAGAGATAATGATGATCATTTAAGCTTGAATTTATGGAAATTGTTCTAGGAAGTGCCGTTTAACAATAACGATCTAACAGATCACAGTTTTTACTGGTTTGCCAGGAATTTGATGCTGCATATGGTCCAGCTTGGCACTGCATTGTTGGAACTAGCTTTGGTTCATATGTTACTCATTCCACAGGAGGTTTCTTGTATTTTTCGATCGACAAGGTTTACATCCTTCTCTTTAGGACTGCTGTCGAACCTTTAAACCGTTGACAGTTTACAAATTTTGAGTTTCAAGCTTTTCTATGTTGTTATTGATATCGTACATTTGATTTGCCAGTTTGTGTAAAATTACCGGCTAAGATTATAGTTTCTGTTTTTTTTTCCAGCTGTATAACACTCCTCATCACAGGAGCACAAGAGATTGGTCCTCTTTTACTATTTTTTTTGCTGCATTATGTTCTCTCCATTACAAATTAATTAAACCAGGCAGGTAGCATCGTATCTTCGGTCCAATTTATTTGTGAAGGATTCTCATTTCTCATGGTTTAGATATTTATTATGAGATAATGCATTTAACTTCTACATATTATCTGGCAACACAAAACGATGATATTTTTGGACAGTGGATCCTCTCACTAACAATTTCACTTGCAAAAAATCACAAGTGCAGATGAACGCCTTTAAGATACGAAATTCCTGGGAAGTCAACTAGCCGATCCTTTATTTTGATTACGGAAACAACCAAATTATAGCCATTGGCTCGTATGGAAATGCTACGGATCTGTGCAAATGTTGTCTTTGTTATGCTTCCATAGGTGGACCTACGATAATTTGGATTCTTGCGTTCATTTGCTTAGCAAGCAAGAAATGAATAGGTTTTGACAGGGTTAAATGACTGGAAGTCGCAATTACAAATGTGCGGTTCACATTGCTATACGTATGTGTAATGTTACTCGGTTCCAAAACTCTTCTCTCTTTATTTTTCTTGTCTGGCTGTGTCATCCTTTTACACCTCTTTCCTTGAACTCTTCCCCTTTATAAATTATCTTTTGAACTCAAATTACAATATTTGAGCTTGATTGGGGACATGGGGATTTTACATTATGTAGAGAACAAAATGCATGAAAGTAAAGAATACTTTATGCAGCCTCTGCAAATTCTGTATGCTTTTTTTTGTCATCTTGGTTCCAAAAATAGATATACAAACCGAGAGACGGAACCAGGGCCACCTCATGAGGCTCTATTTTTTGTCCTGGCTTACCTCGATGTATTTGACCTTCTTGTCATGAGTGAAGTTTGCATGCCACTCAGAGATGCAGTGAGCAAAGATGTATTACCGTGGCGGAATATCATTATTGAAAGGCCTTTGAACTCGAGATTGTCTGATGAGATTCTGGTGCAAATCACTTCGAAGGCACATGGCAGACTCAGAACTTTGGCTCTCATAAACTGTTTCAAGATCACAGATGATGGCCTTCAAACTGTCATTGAGAAAAATCATTTAATCAGTAAGGTATGATTACCAGGATGGACCTTCGTTTGTTTCTTATATTCCCTTTATTTTTATTTTTTTATTTTTGATGATGATTAAATTGATTTTTTTCCACTGCCGTTCTCTATCGCTTTGCTATTTTAGCCACAGAGAGAGAGAGAGAGAGAGAGAGAGAGTTTCGATACTTGCCACCGTTTTTCTAACAACTAATTATCTAGGTTAAGGTGGGCATGGATAAGATATGTTTGGAGGGGATTGCATTTTCATTTAAAGCAAAAGAAACCTAATCTTATCAAAATAATAAGTGGACGATATTGACTTGAAACAGTTCAAGGATCAGATGAGTGAGTGGCTTCCTGAGGTAAAAAATAACTTAAGTAATTCAATTGAATTGTATATTTTTGGTCGATGGAATAAGTAGATTGAGTGACTTGCTGTGAATCAAGTTGAAATCCCATGAAATATTTCTGCTCGTTCTTTTTTATTTCAATTGAAATTGCTTCAATTGATAAATTTACCGCAGTTGCGGAAACTCGTTGAAAAATAAGAAGATATGGCGAATGACTAGCAGTCGTCAGTAACAGAAACAAAGTGTATCATGAATGTTCAAAGGCCTAACACCAGTACTCGTGCAACAAGTATATGTAAATCACCAAAGCAGTAAAGCACTAACCCAAGGGTTAGACCGCTTGCTCTTATGAAAGTACTAGGTTGCCTTGGAAGGTGGCGCGTCTTTAAAATGATCTGAGAAATAACTTAGTCTCAACTGACACTAAAGCTGGTTCAAGAATATCCATAATTTTGAATAAAAAGGAAGGAAGCACTTTTTTATGTGGAACAGAAAGCATTCAGGTAAATCCTTATTATTATTTTTTGTCTTTTGGCTCAGCTCCACGTACCCGGATGCTCTGGCTTAACCCCTGAGGGAATCATAAGAACTGTGAAGACACTATCCCAACATCACAACAGCTTAGAGAGTTTACAGATAAACGGTATCCACAACCTAAAGAAAGAACACCTGGAAACAATTTCTTCTCATGTTCAAATGAACCCACCGCATCAAAAGCCACAGCCTATCCTGTATCATCACCATAGCAGTTCCTTAACATCAAGAAACGAAGAAAGTAGCCGCATGATTGATGTGGACATCTGTCCAAAGTGCAATGAAGTAAGAACAGTTTTCGACTGCCCGAGGGCGACCAGCAAGAGTGGGAGAGAGCAGTCATTCACCCATTGTAGAGGATGCTACTTTTGCATTAGTAGGTGTGAAGAGTGCGGACAATGTGTGGATGATGAAGAACTGGAAGAGACTCTTTGTTTTGGTATTTTGTGTACAGATTGCTGGCTTCTTCTTCCAAAATGTTGTTTTTGCAACCAGGCATACTGTAAGCAACATGAGAATCAGCAGTGCAGTCTTCCAGACAGTACTGGGTTTCTATGTGACCTTTGTAACGAGAAACTCGAAACTTATGGGGAATTAGAGTAGTGATATTCAGTAATATGTTGAGACAGAGAAATCTTCAAACATATGGCACCTTTCTCAACATTATATTTCATATACATGAATCCATACAGTATGTATGAACATCACGTAAGAGCAGGGCTAAAAAGCGCGTTTAACTTGCGAACTTCAGAGCTTTTATACAAGGTCCCTCAACTTTAAATCCTTGATTCTGGTCTCCCAACTATTATTTTTTAACAACATTTTTTCATGTAACTCACCATTTACCTTAAACTAAAATTTACAGTGAATTTTGACTCGCATGTTTCTCAAAAAAGAAACAAAAATTATAGATATATTGAAAAAAGAAAAAGAAAAGGAAAAAAACAAACAAGCAAATGGAAGGATTCTTAAGAGGGAACAAAAAATAATTGATGGGAACAAAAAATTGAAATAAATAATCTATTTTCATAAAGACAAACTTGATGAGCGATCCTCGGAATGTCGTGCATGAGTCGCAATTTTGACCCAAAGGCCTACAAGAACATGTGCAGCAAAACCATTTGACATTGTACTACTGGGAACAACGTTTGACCTGAAAATCATCACGCTACCAATCAGAAATTGAACACATCACAAATCCAGTTCAAAGAATACATATTCTGCCATAAAAAGATAGTTACAACTTTACAATAATCATCCAGAGTTCTTTTCGCTGGTCTATAAAAAAATCCAAATTCACCAACTCATGTTAAAAAACTACTCCGTGGCTATTTGACCAATCAACCTGGCCACCCCCTTAACTCCTCTCCAGGAAAACCAAAATTGGGTGTGCCGCAAGTTGTCTGATGGCATAAAAAAACAAATGTTTTGAATGATTCCAATGCTATCCAAGGGTTACAACTGATACAAATGCACAAAGTTTTACAAGCAAACCATGCTCATTAGTAAAACACCTATAATCACAGAGGTTGTGAAGGAACCCGCACCATAGAAATATATGGAATGGCAACTAGATGTCGATGAATTTGAAGACGGTGCCAGAGAAGTTGTATTTGGGAAGGTGCCATTTCTTCCAGCACTACATTAACATAAAAGAGTAGAGTAAAGAAATGTCAGCAAACTACTCTTGGCAATCTGGCGTATCCAAAACAAGAGTTATGAAATGCAGTGCAAAGAGAATTAGACAGACGAGTGGAAAATAGCAACATGAAACAAAAATCAGGCCTTTAAATCAATTGTACAAGCTTTAGTTTATACCTTCCAGGAAATATACAGGAACCATGACCTGCAGAAGAAAAAGAAAATAAGAAACTCATATGCGATAGGAAAACTACAAGGGAATAAACAAGCAACAAAAACTCTTGTCACTTGTGCAAGCATCTCTAGTAAAACCCAATCTGGCAGTTTCGAGAATTAAACAACCTAAATCATTAACAGGCATGGCCACTTATTTTTGCAGTGGAGTAGCTTTTATGCTAGATGAACACTTACTGCAAAGTTAATATACCATTAGCCAATTAATGCTCACCAAGTAATTCATATCCCCACTGTAATATAGTTGGTTGTTTTCTTCTCAAATCCTATTTTGCTGGAACTATAATTGCTTACTTGGGTCACTGGTGGTGATGGTGGCTACCCCTTTAAAATCACAAGTACCAGGAGACTTGGCCATTTTCTGGAAATAAGCATTGAAAGCATATGTTGAATGAGCAACAACATTATCTGGCTCATAGCATGGCTGCCCTTGTAACAAGAATGAGCAATCAACTTTCCCAGGTCCACAAGCCCAATCAAGAGCTGCCTGTAGCATCTTTGGGTCAGCACCTTCCTTTGCAACACAAAAGGTTTGGTTTGTGGTGTCATTTGCAAGTAAAGTACCAGCACCAGTCAAGTGTAAGGTATAAACTGGCATGCCGTTGGCATCAAAAAGCCCCCAGTTCTTTTCGGAGACTGGCCCGGGTCTCGAATCCTCATTATAGAGCTCATAAATATATGTACTAACCACAATCCCAGGATGTTTGGGAGTGCCTGTGTTATTAAGCACATGCCTAATCAAGTTGCTGTTGTAAGTGTTAGCATTGTCAAGTGTTGCGTCTGGCTCAGATGAGTCACCTTTGGATGGCCAGCCAGACTCAGTCACAAAAATAGGGATTTTCGTGAAGTTCAGATAGGACATTGAAAAATATGCTGCATCAACAATGGCATCAAAGACGTTAGTGTAATGAAGGAGTGTATTAGCATCCACAGCTTCCTTGTTGGGAGGGAGGGGGCGGAAAAGCGCATAGTCCAACGGGATAACACCATTTGATTGCATGTAGTCATAGTATGGATATACATTTAGCATAAAGTATGACCCTGTGGACTGCAAAAATTTAAGCAAGGGAACCATGACTGGATCCCAAGAGCGATTAAAGAAGGCTTGGGAAGGAGGGAAAGAGTCAAGGATGATGGAAGAAGACTGAGGGGTAGAGACTTTAATTTGGCCATCAAGATTGGAGGCAACAAGGGCAGAATGGATAAACTTCAGGGCAGAGACCAGGACAGGGGCAGCATTTGGAAGCGTAGTAAGGATTTCAGATCCAACTGCAATGGCTGTGATGTTGGTGGCAGGGACATGGGCTATTACATTGCGAGCAACCCAGTTGGCTGCAGTGGCATTAGATTGACCAATGCCAAGGAGCTGCTCATTGGGAACTGAAACAGTTACACGGATTCCTGTGTTGGCAAGTGCATGGAGCATGGCTCGGTCTGCATCATAGAGCCTGACATGTCGAATGTTCTGAGCCTTAAGAAGGGCTACCACCTGAGTTGGACTTGGCATGTCAGAGAGTGCTGTGCCAATATTCACACCAATGAAGGCATCTGGTAAACGAGAGAGAGAGAGAAAAAAAGCAATTCAACAGTAGGATTTAGACAAGCAAATTGTCTTTGTTGATAGAAAAGATTTCATCTTCATCAAACCACTAAAAGTTTCTGTAACTATATTATGAAATATGAACATGGACATTGCAAAACTATGTTCAGAAAGACTATCAATCCTTGGCCAGAGAAAATCTGAAACAAACAAGGGAAGAACGCATTTTGACATTCAAGAGATAATAGTCAGGCATGGAAAATAGCATGGAAAATAGCTTCTATACGCTCAGACACAAAGTGTGGAAACTGTAGCTCATTTGACACCAGTTAGGTAGATATCCATGATCATCAACGCATTGTGTGCCTTAATTTATGACCCATACACTACGCATTCAGAATACAAGTATTAACAGTAGACATGGTTGCTTAATAATGGAGGCAAAATCTATAAGTAAACTAAAAAGAAATATAAATGCAAAATTAACTCCTTTCTACAGTGACAGCATCTAGTAATTTAACCATACCAATTCCTAAAAATGGGATCAAATTAGTCCCACTAATCCCAATCCAGTTTGGAATCACCATGATAAAAACCAACACTTTTCTTATTGAGCAAAACTTAAGATGGCACCACCAAATAATGGGGGCCCACACGTACCTCTCATGCTGAATCATGTACATGACTGTTAAATTGCAGATTGTATTTATCTACTTTGTATAACTATACATAGTATCCATTGATTATCTACATGAAAAGGCATTGTAAATACAAACATCATTATTTGTCTTCTTTTCAGAGCTCCCTAAGACTTAAAAGCATTATGAAGGGTAAACTATATATTTACCCTTTTGGATTTATTAATATTTCTACTTCTACCTCCATACTTTAAAGTTTCCCAATATTAAATAACCAAGGAAACGTTCACTTTTTTTCATACTTTGTATTGTCTTTTATTATTTTTCCCTTTATAACTCCCCATGCATATTAAGCATCTAGAAAAAAGCTGCTAAAAATCTCAAAATCAAATTCAGAAGTAGGCTATTTAATGGTTAATGGTAACATTGCAACTTTTCACTTTTCAGGAACTATAAGGGTAAGGTTGAAAAAATTTAAACCATAGGAATAGAAGTGGAACATTGATAAATCCATTAGGGAAAAAGTGAACTTTGCGTACCAGGAAACCATTTATGGAATTACAGCTTTATCCTTTCCATTGTAGAGAGAGATTGTTGATTCTGTCTAGAATGCATCATGCCATTGTTAACCTGAAAACAGACTCTTCTACTACTACTTCTAAGCTTAGGTACAATATTTAAGATACTATATATTATTCTAGAACTTCTATATGGGTTAATGAATTATTATCAACAAAATATTTGTTTATTGAGCAACATATTATTTGAGTTCCTTTATTAAAAAAATGTTATTTGAGATGGGTTACACTATGTAGTGAGTCATTGGACATTTGATGTGCATTCACCATGTATAATTAGGGATGACAATTTAACATGAACCTAGTGGAAATGACCCCAAATGGATGGAATTTTTTATAGTTGCCTTACCCGATAGGTAACGAATAAAATATGAATAAGAATATTCACAAATGTGATCCAAACTCAACTCAACATATATATAGGCCAACATTGACATAACACACAAACACATATGTATAAGATTTATAATATCGCCATTTAATATATATGTATACATATCTCAAATATATATTACTCTTTTATTTTATGTTGAATAATAAATATCATTTAAATAGTGAATACTCAAATAAATTCCTGAAATTCGATGGATAGTATGAATATCTAAATTTTTTATCCAATGGCTAATGGATAAGATATGGATATGGTAGAAACCCGACTCATGAATACCCATTACCATCTTTACAAGGTCATTTTGAGCTTGCTGCATGGAGAGATGCAGGTTCTGCTTTAAAACTATAAATAATATAAAATAGTAAATGGTGTCTAGTAAATAAATGACACATCACACAATTTATGTAACACTGCCCTCCTAACTTTGATCATGATTAAGCCTTGCACTTAGTAGACCATCATCAACTTCAAATTTTTTCCAAATATCAAATCTCTAGACATTGAAGGGGAATGAGGATGACTTCTATAATATCCTGACAATCAGATCCACAATGAGGATGACTTCTGTAATAAAAAAAAAGAGCTCTGGGCAAGAATAAAACAGTTAGGGAGGTGATGGCTTTTGCATACTATATACATCCACTACCAAACTGGGGGGTGTACAATGCTGTAGTGGAATACATGTATGCAACAGGTTGTGGTACTAGTAGCAAAACAACAACAATATCCTTGGAAAGAGATTTCTAGGATTCCAATTCATCCAATACAAGATGCTTTTGCATCCTCATGCTAAGGGTTTTTTGGTCCTACAGCGTATTTAATAGAAATGTATCACAGAATATGCTAGTTAAAGGACTGCCACGAGCTGGGAAGCAACATGGTAGAGATTCCCCCATTAAAAGAGAGGGTTGAGATGAGATCAGAGGTTTTCAACTAAGGGAAAGATTTTTATGCAGAGGCTTCTACTTTGATAGCAACAGATTAAAATCAAATGGAAAGAAAATCTTTCAACATACATGCCATCCTTTTCTTATACAGGTTTCAAGAAACAGACCTGCAATGAAGTAGAAGGAAACTATTGACTAATTAGTACACTAACCCTGCAAATTCAACCAAATAACACCTATTTTATTGCAAACTTAAATTATAGTACAAATAATCCTATCTTCCTGTTCAGACTAATCACTGAAAACCAAGCTAGTGTCACATAGTAAGAAGAAGAAGAAGAAGAATACTATTTCAAACGAAAAAACTTAAACTATTAAGTAGAGATAACTGAAAAACTGCAAAAAAAAAATAAAAAAAGATACCCAGCAAAGGCACACGCAAACTTAACTGGAGAACTACAAGAAAGAACTTGAAAAGAAAGGGGAATCGAGGTAAACAGAGAGAGAGAGAGAGAAAAGCAAACAGGTAGAATAGAATGGCAACTAATGCCTACAAATCATTGTTTCAAGAATAAAAATGAATTAAAATAAGCTAGCTAAGAGGACTGAGCTGCAGCGAATAAAAAAGATAAAGAGTATGAAACCAAAATAAACCAAGCAGATTAGAGAATCATTACAAGAAAAAACAATAAAACCATGAAAGCACAAAGAAAGAAGCTTACCTTCATCAGCAGAAACAACAGGCACCGTCAATAAGAAAAGCAGGAGCAGCAGAGCCATTGAATCTTCCGTCGCAAATTAAATCTTCTATACCTTGAAAAAACCACAAAAACCCAGAAAGGAAATGTATTAGAGGACCAATCCGAAAGACACTAGAAGAAAACAAAAAAGAGCCCGCGGAGAGGAGGTAGAGAGAGAAAAGTTTGCTCCTTTTGAGGTCTCTCTCTATCGTGGGAAATGTTTTTGAACAAAACGAAGATGGGCTTCGTTTAGTTTAGTTTAATTTAGTTGTGCAATAAAGAGACAGAGCGTGTGGGCAGGGTTTGTTTATTCCGGCATTTCCTACAATGCCTTTGGATTTGACCTCCTCGAGTGGTTTCTTTTCTTTTCATAACCATTTCTATTTTCTAGAATAGCTTAATTATTATAACTTCAAATGTAGTAGCTGTAGTGGTGTTCTACAAGTACGGTTTTTTTAATATATATATATATATATATATATATATATATATATATATGCATTCTTTCCATCAACTTGATGTATTTGATAAAAGATAAATTTCCTTAGATATCATTTTAAAATTCGAATTAAAAAATCAATTAAGAGATTAAACTTCTTTTACCACTGGAAAAACTAAAAGCACTAGTCTACAAACAACATGTTTATTCGTACTGGTATTGATTACTTAAGTGTCGGATACTGGAGGGCTGAGATTGAGCGGAGGTACATGTTAAACTGTGAGGATAGCAACTTTGCTTCAAATTGAATGGAGAGAGGTGTGACTGCAGGCTTTTAATGGCATAGGAGAGGGCTTCACTTCACGGTCTACGAGGAGAGTTCCAGTGCTGACGTGGAGGCTGAGCTGGATTCAATCAACGGTCATATTCCAAGTAGAAAGTGCACCCTTTTCTTTATTACTAGGAGTTGTGCCGTGGTCGGGTTTTTTTTTTCAATAAAAGAAATAAATATACAAGTTTTTTCAATATTTTTTTATATAAAAAAACTTCAATCACAAATATAAATAATGATATATGTATTTAATTAAATAAATTAATATTTGATAAAAAAAATAACTATAATTAAAATATTTAAAATCACAACACATGTACTCATTTATATCTAGTAACCTTGTTTTTTACAATAATTCTTTTTCAATGAAGCAATTACTCACACTAATAAAAGAAAAAAAAGTTATCAATAAGAAAAATTAAATGAAATTATAAAATGCAATTATCAAACAACTCATTATTGAAAGATAAAATTTAAAAAAAAAA
>Ga0325400_1003950_pt1 | contig 13595 bp, 8 predicted proteins | sample PopdelMetagenome_2_FD_205662 | JGI IMG/M metagenome (GOLD analysis project Ga0325400, IMG submission 205662) | Populus deltoides microbial communities from Bellville, Georgia, United States - Xylem-PdKOR-R1 | ecosystem: Host-associated > Plants > Phyllosphere > Stem > Wood/Secondary xylem... | reverse complement strand
GAATTTAGTTTTGATGAACTTTGATAAATTTCACTCAATTCTTCTCCCTCTCAAGCCTTAACATGGCTGGCCACTCCCCTATTAAAATCCACTCCCCACTTGTTTATATATTTACAAGTTTTCCTCTCTTTTTCATTTAAGTCCTTCCTTCTTTTGTTTTAAAACCATTTGGCCCAAAAGTTTGACTTATTCAATTTAAATCCTTGTCCCACATTTATATTATTAGATAATAATTTCTACTCTTTTAACTTCTATATATATATATATATATAATTATTCCCCCCCTTTTTTTTTTGTAAATCAAAATACATGAATTTATCCGGGAGTTACATCCAGTGCCTAGGTAAAAGAGATTGGGCTCATGCACCTAGGCCAATAAAAGAAGGCTTAATGTGCATGAACCGTTTGGCTTGCTTGCTTCACCTTAATATTTGTTATATTTAAGAGTGGATGACACTTCGTCGGTTCTTTTATTTTTTAAGAAACTATGAACGTAGACTACACTCCATCTATCATAGCACATGATGTCTCATTTGTTGGTCCAATTTTTGATGATCGGAGATGTGGATGGAAAGTTATGTAGGGGTGTTTTTGGGTTGAATTCGTAACCTCAAAAAATACTAAATCAATCAGAAAGCACAAAATCAAACCAAAAATTTAAATTCTTTCCTAAACCTAATCTATTTTTTTTTTATAATAACATGGGAGCTCAAAAACACATCATTGGCATTTCTCTTATCAAAAGGAATCCGGTTACATCAAAATTAAATTTTTTTATGGTCAAAATGTGATATACTAACCACTTTCTCCTCTCAAAGTTTAGGAATTGAAACATAAAAAAAATGAAATTTAGTATTGAAACGTGAAACCAACAAAAAGAGGGACTAAAAAGGAAACACTTAAAACTATAGGGACTGGAATGATTTTTTTTTCAGGGAGAAAAACAAAAGCAGTATTTACCTCCATGGTGGCATTGAAACTAGCGCTATAATAAAATAACAGGGAAATATGATTTTCCTTCAGTTTATTTTAGTGCACATAACGGCTTGTTGAGAGTCCCCATGACTGAACGATCAATGATGGAAGCATATTTTTATATTTCCATCCTACAATTATATGTAACGTGACCACACCACCAAAAGGAATTTCAACGCGTGAACATTTTATTTACTGTTGCCCACTTGCATATCGATTCTAGAAGTTGGATGGTAATTATCATCCTGGATCGAAGTTCATGTACTTAAAACGTGATGGGACTTTAATTTTGTGTTTAGCATTGGAAGAAAATCTCCATAATTTCAGCTTAGCAGACAATGTTCAATAATGTTCCCACACGCAACCCCAAAAGGGCACAGAAATCAATTAGCGCCGCTTGTTTTGTGATTTTATGTTAAACATTGGAAGATCAAATCGCACTGTATTTGGTAACAATCATTATTATTATTATATTTCTCAGAAAAAAAATGCTAATATTATTATATTATTGAAATGATACCCCTTTCTCTCTTGTCTCGTGCATTTCAACTAGGTTCATAGTTTGGGTAGGGTGCTCTCACCTCTTCTTCGCTCTCCTTTACTTTTCTCCTTTATTCCTATTTACTTTTGAGTTTATGGCCATATTTTATGTTCTAAATTTGAAGAGTTTATAGGTGAATTGACCGCCTTCGCTTAGAGCACTTTTTTTTGCCATGACAAAAATGTGGTAATTTAGGAAGTTAAAACCATACCATTACTCGCAGTAAAACAAGATGTAATTGGCTACGAGGATTTACCCTTGTATCGAAATCCTTACTAGCTTCGCTCAAAACTTCAAGCTTTCTAGTAAAAGTCAATCTTTCTTTCACAGCTCTAAAACGAATAAAAATACTTTGTTTCTATACAAGTGATTCACTGTTAGATTTAATAGTTTTACCAATAAAAATTTTTACTAGTATTTACACTAGCAGTCCATCAGTAGACATGTTATCGATGGACTCACGAACATAAACAATCTGTCAAAAAAACACTTATCAGTAATTTATGGACTGTCGGTGAATCCATCGATAATAAATATACCGATTGATTTACAAACAGACAAAGCGCATCAACAAAAAAAAAATTACTTGTTTTATTTCATCGGTAAATATAACATATCGCTAATAGAATATCATTTGTAAAAACCCAACAAAAAAAAAAAGTAAAACTAGAAATGACTTCACTGTCGCTGCCGATTTCTGAATCGACAGCAACACAGTTTGCTACTGATTTCTAAATCGGCAGTGACATAGTTTTTATTGTCAATTTCTGAATCAGCAGCAACACAGCGTTGTCGATTTCTAAATTGACAGCGACACAGTTTGACTATCGATTTCTAAATCGGCAGCGACATAGTTTTTGTTGTCAATTTTTGAATCAGCAACAACACTGTAAAAACCCAACAAAAATTAGTGTTGGACCGGCCTATACTAGGGGAGAATTGGAACAGAAACTAGCCCAAAAATAACCTAAAAGAGGGATAAGAACAACATTGTCTAGCATCCAAACACCCCACCTCATTTAAGAAGGGGTATAAATACAAGGGAGAGAAAGAGAAAAGGTGACTCTCCCTCTCCCCAAGGTCTAGCTGTAGGCTGCTGGAACCGCCCCTCTCTATTTCCTAAGAGAAAACAAAATTGAACAGCTGTATGCCCACCTTCCTTGAGAGTGGAGTGAGAAGAGATTAGAGAGGAAGAGAAGTGACAAAACTTGGAGGAGGAGGAAGCTTAGACCTCCTTCCAAAACTGGCTGCAACCATTGTTGGAGTACAACCCATCCTTCTTAAGGAGAAAAACTAAACACAACCAGCATGCATGCAATCTTTCTTGAGAGTTGAGTGAGAAGTAGGCTAATTGAAGAAAAAAAACAAAAAACAAAGGAGAAGGAAGAGCCTAAAGGGTCGGCTGGATAACAGGTGAGAGAAGGAAGAAACTAGACTGAAAGAGAAGAACAGACCACCAAACCTCTTCCTAGAGCAGTTGAGAACCATGAGGTATAAACCAGAACTCTTCTCCACCGTTCTTGTGATTTTGAAACCATAAAGGAAGATGAAAACCCTAACTAAATGACCTAGGATTTTTTAGCAGCTGCTAAGGAAAATTTAACTAGGAAGAGGGATGAAAATAGGGCTGAGTATAGGACCTAATTCCAGAACTTACAACAAGAGAAATGAACAATTTTGATTAAATGCAAAAAAAAAAAAACTTCAAGAGAAGGTTGGCCATAGTGAGGGTAGGATAGAACATGGATTAAAGGGATAAAATTCAAAGATGGTGACCTTGTTAGAGTTGCTTAATTATGTGAAACCAAAACAGAACCTATGTTGCGTTTATGACAGAATTTCTGCATATGTGAATGATGAAATTATGTGAAAAATATGTTAGAAAGTGTTATGAACAGAATAGTACTATCATTTGAACCTTAGAAACATCTGGAAACCAGAACTAAATTCACTCCATGTTGATGCCTTGAGTTTGTGTGTGTAATGGATGAACTTGTTTAATTAGGAAGCAAATGGTTATACATATGAGTATGATATGTTATTGGCTATACTATTATGTTAAAGTTGATGAAATACATGCCAAAGATTGGATGAAAGAGGTATATATGCTTCGACCAAGAATATGAACATTGACGAAATCTCACATGATTAAGCTTTATAAGTTCGTGTGAAATAGCATGAATATGGGACTTGTTTACGTTTCGTTGAATTGCTATAAATTATATTAATGAATTTTGGATAATACCATTGAGGACTTAAAGTGATGTTGGAAGGGATGAATTAGGGAAAACCTTGCTAAATGAACATGTGTTAATGTTTGTGTTGTTTGGTGATGAGTGATTAATGAAGTGTGATTCGGTAAGGTTTTATTCCCACCTAGGGTGTGAAACATTGGTAGAGGGAAGCCTAGCGGAAGCCTTACGTTTGGCTGAAGGGAAAGAGTGAAACTAGAAATGATATCATCGTTGCTGCTAATTTCTGAATTAGTAGTGACAGGGGTTGCATTGACGATTTCTGAGTCGGCAGTGACTCAATTTCATCAACAATTTACGCGTCAATCATAAATCATATACGCTAACGATTTCAGCATCAGCCGGGAAACTGTGTTGCGTTGATGATTTCTGAGTCGGTAGCAACTTAGTTTTTGATAATGATTTCTGATCAACAGTAGCCCATGTGGGCTGGTGATTTCCATCAAGTATGTTGTTCCCAGCAAATCAGTTTTACTGTCGAATTGTTGTGTCAACAGTGAACCAGTTTTCGCTATCGAATTGTGGTGTCAGGAGCAAATCAGTTTTTGCTGCCGAATTTATGGAGTCAGCAGCGAATCAGTTTCTCTGCTGAATTTGGTGTTAGCAGCGAATTAGCGAATCAATTTTCGCTGCTGAATTGTAGAGTCAACAGCGAATTAGTTTTCACTGCTCAATTTATGGAGTCAGCAGTGAATCAATTTCGCTGCCAAATTCTGTGCTGCCAACGAACCAGTTTTTGTTGCCGAATTCTGTGTTCCAGCGAATCAGTTAGCTGACGAGTTTGCATCACTAACAAACTAGTTTCACTGATGATTCTGTATTCCAGCGAATAAATTCCTTAACAAATCTGCAGCACCAGTGAACCAGTTTTGCTGATGAAGTTCTGCGGTAGATTACATATCGGAACTGGTTCAATGATTAAAATGATTGCATTGTATGATTGTAATATATAAACACTAGAATATGAACATGTGCGTTCTTGAAATTTGTATGGTGACGAGTTGTTTGATTACCAAAATGCAAATGTACTGATTTATGACCATTGATGTGTTAGGTGGTGCAACCGAGACTCGATCCACGACCGGACAAGGACATCCCACGAAAGGAGTAGGTAGGTGATTTCCACCATCTTCTAGCGTAACGTTAGTTTCTAAAGTGAATTTATTACGAAGGATCTATTGTTGTGTTATATGAAATGCTAAACTATCACGAATGGTTGAATAAGTATTACAAAGAATCTACCATTATATTATACTGAATGTTAATTGTCACGAATAGTTGTATGAGTATTACGAAGGATCTATCGTTGCATTATACTGAATGTTAATTGTTATGAATGGTTGTATGGGTATTATGAAGGATCTATCATTGTATTATACTGAAGGTTATTTGTCACGAATGTTTATATAAGTATGGTGAAGGATCTACTGTTATGTTATACTAAATGTTAAACTGTTATAGAATGTTTATTCGAGTATTATAAAGGATCTATTATTATGTATACTGAATACTAAACTATTACGAATTGTCTGTACGAGTATTACGAAGGGTCTACTATTACGTTATAGTGAATGTCAAATTGTTATGAATCATTTGAATGAGCATTACAAAGGATATATTATCATGTTATAGTGATTTCATAAACCGCTTATGGAACGTTTGTTTGGTTTATGATTAGCTACGGCTAATAGCATCTAAGATAGATGACCAGGTTGTGATTGATGATTAGCTTTGGTTAATGACATCCTAAGTGGATGACTGAGATGAATAAATGATTAGTTTCAGCTAATGACATCTTAAGGGAATGACCAGGATGAACAAATGATTAGCTTCGGCTAATGACATCTTAAGGGGATGACCTGGATGAACAAATGATTAACTCCAGCTAATGGCATCCCAAGTGGATGACTAGGATGAATAAATGATTGGTTCCGACTAATGGCATCCTAAATGGATGGTCGAGATGAATAAACGATTAACTTCATCTAATGGCATCCTAAGTGGATGACCGGGATGAGTAAATGATTAGCTTTGAGATGAGTTAGTTTCAAGAATTGATGTGTTCATGTGTACTATGTTTTGTAGATACCAAGTATATAAAAGAACTATGATTGTTATGCTTTGAACAGAGAATACCATTAGTTTGGTTAATGATATTTGAGATGGATGATCAGAATGAATAAATGATTAGCTTCAGCTAATGGCATCCTAAGTGCATGACCAAGATAAATAAACGATTGGCTTCGGCTAATGGCATCCTAAAAGGATAGCCGGATTTGGGAGTTATGAGTTAGTTTCAAGAATTGATGCGTTCATGTGTACTATGTTTTGTATATACCAAGTATATAAAAGAACTATGATTGTTATGCTTTAAACAAAGAATAACGTTAGTTCGATTAACAATAACTATTACAGAATGTTTATTCAAGTTTTACAAAGGATCTATTGTTGTGTATACTTAACACTAAGCTATTACAGAAGGTTTGTACGAGTATTATGAAGGGTATACTATTATATTATAGTGAATATCAAATTGTTATGAATCGTTTGAATGAGCATTACAAAGGATATATTATCATGTTATAATGATTTCATAAATCGCCTATGGAACATTTGATTGGATTATGATTAGTTTTGTCTGAACAAACGTGTTAATCGCTCAATTAGTCGTTCGATCCTTTTTGTTAAGACTTGTAATGAAAAATTAAAATGAAACATGGATGTATATGTGCGAACATGTAGATATGATGTGTATGAATATACGTATGTGGTATTCTTCTTATGAGGATGTTATGTTGTGAAATTACATGAAGTTAGGATAACGAAAGTACTAGTTCTGTAACTTGTCATTCAACACTCTTGTATGAACTCGTGATGATAACGAGACTATAACAAAAATATGACTTTATGAGTATGTCAATATGATGTAATGTAAACTTATGAGTATGAAAATATAATATTATACGCATGTGTATTGAGAATCCATTTTATAGGAATGTTGATTTACATTATCTTACGTGGATTGTGCCTTATTAATGAAAAGAATGCAATTATAAATCTACAAAATGATATGGTGAAAAACATCCAGAAGCTGACGACCTATATAAAAAGCATTCCATTGATTTTGGCTTTGAAAAAGCCAGGTCGTACATCATTTGTAATTTCGTTGGTGCGTTAATAGTAGTAGTGGTATTTGTAGTAATTCTTTTTCAACTCTCTGAAATATACCGACAGTCTAGTTCCATTGGTATCCTCATCAGTAATAGTGGTATTTGTAGTAATTCTTTTTCAATTCTTTGGAATAAACCAACAGAGTTGTGCAGTCGGTAATCTCGTCAGTAATATTTTAAAAATATTTTTTAAAAAGAATATATTGAACAAAAGTAGAAAAATAATTAAAAGAAAACAAATTAGTATAAAAATCAAATATTTATTACAAATTTAAACTTTTGTACATTCAAATACAATAAATCTAACATATAGGCGGCACTGGAGGAGGCTGGTCGTCACCAGGACCATAGAGCCAATTAGAGGGTGCACATAAACCGGTCATTTGTGATCTCTACTCTATTACCAATCAGTGGAGTTCTTCATAACAACATTAAGTCGTTCATATTTATCATTAAGATGGGTCGTTCGATCTTGTGCTCATTAGTCTAACAACATCATGAACTTCCGAGTTTGAATGCTTGGAATCAATTACGAGCATCCAACGATCAAAGTACTATGGGCCATCTATAATTTCTTGGTTGTAATAGTAGAGAGGTTATACACCCGATTTCTATCAAGTCTATCGGATGATTTTGTCTCCAACTACAAATCTAGATTGATATCTGGATTGGTTGAAGGATCGTCCTTGTATCTCTCCTTCAACCTGCTATTATATGTATCCTGAAAAGAAAACATAAATTCATCAAATTCAAGGAAATAATAACTTAAGAAAAAAATAATAATTGAAAGCAACAAACCATAAAGTGCTAAGCTCGACTATCAACGAACTTTTGCATTTTTTTTTAGCGATCATCACTCTACACATGTGTTTCAACAAAAAGCTCCATTGGGCTTGGCTCGGGTCCAAGAATCGTAGCCTGCAATAAAAAAAACTTTTGTCAGTTAAATATATGTATAAAATAAAAAAATTAATAAAAAATGGATGTAATAAAAAAAATCTTACAATCCGCTTCGCCTACGAAACAAACAGATTAGAGTAGTCGGTATGTGTAGTAACAAAATAGTGAACATGCCAGTTCTGGTTATCCGTACCGAAATGTGATCATTGAGTGAAATGTGTGGACATCACTTGCTGAATGTATCCTGCTCATACAACCTTTAAGACGTACGACAATTTGAAATCCTTCCAAACAACCACGCCATTCTAATTTGGAAGCTCTCTTTCTTTTGCATATTGTTTTGATTTCTTTTGCGCCTCGTACCAAAAAATTACACAACATTTATGGTACAAATTAATTATCTATTAGTAAATCCAAAATAAAATTTTAATATTTGGAATAAAAAGTTATCTTGAATTCGATCTTACCTCATTGTAGTGTGATTCTCCCAAACCCTTATCGCAACATTATTGTCAACTCTCTCCCATTCAAATTTTCCATTAAAGTAAAAATTTATAAAAGGAAAATTTTAGTAATATCAATAAATGGTCCAAATTAACATAAATAAATATTTAAGCTAGTACTAACATTGAACCTTGAAAATCATGCATCAACCTGCAATTTCCGTTAAAGATGTTTGGAAACCTGACTCTATTGAAATAATGAAATTTTTTTTTGACAATTAAAGGCTGATGTTGTTATTCTCACAACCTCAATGTTTGTAAACCTGAAATTACATTTGTTAAATGATATTATTTTTTTCAAAATTATTAAACAAATCATTGTGAGAGTAAAACAAACTTATATTGAAAGGTTGTCCTTCCACTAGGCCTCGTACTTGAGGTAAATGCATCCTGTTGTAAAAGGACCCTCTCAATGTCGTGGCATCACACTTTAACAAGCCTGTGTCGTGAGTCAATGCTTGTGCCTCAAGTGCTTGTTCTTGGTCGGCACCAAATGATTTATAGTTGTCAGCATTGCTGCTAGAAGAACTAACAATGATCTTGTCCTTGCAACATGCAATAAACTCTCCCCCATGCATCAACACAATTAATAGATAAAAAAAATTAAACAATTTCTATTTTTAAAAAACATTTGGTAGCATCTCCCATATACGGGAGACTATCCAAGTTTTTTAAACCTGAAAATACACATCATATATGTCACAAACCAATTGATTTTATTCAATTTCTTCTAACAATTTAGCACAATTCAATTTCATAGAAAATTTAAATTTTCTACATATTTTTAATCATAAATTTACAGTAAATTATTCTAAATTTACAAAAATTAAAATTAATAATTAAAACTAATCCTACACATTTAATTGAAATTGAACAAAAAAATTGAAAAAAAACAACTAAAATTCTACAAAATAATGCAAAACTTATTACAATAACAACTAAAACTCAACACAATTATTTCTAAGTGATAATATTTTTAATCCTAAATTTACAAAAAATTATTCTAAATGGAATAAGTAAAAAATAATAATTAATATTAATCCTACACATTTAATTGAAATTGAACAACAAATAACTAAAATTCAACAAAATAATGCAAAAAATATTTAAATAACAACAAAAATTCATGTAATTTATTAATTCATAAAATTATTAAGAACATAAAATTGAACAAAAATAATGACAAAAAAAAACAAAAATAATGCCAAAAAACACAACAAAAAATAAATAAATAATTCTTACCTTAATGGCGTGCTTTATTTCGGCTCTTAATTAAAAAAGAAATGAAAAGAAAAGACATTGTTAACAAACCCAAAAAACATATAACAAGAAAAATGAAGAGAGACAACATACCTTAGGATAAGAAGAGAAGAGAATGCTTGATCACATGTGAGAAAGAGAGAGAGAAATGGGTTTGTGAGAGAAGAAGAGAGAAGTAGATAAAGTGTCATGATTCCAATATTTTATTTTAGTTTTTACCGACGGGATTATCGATAGACAATTAAATATTAATATTTTTAATATTTCAGTTGGTGATTTTGTTTGTAAAGTCAAATGGAAATTTTTAACTTACACAAAATTTTTCAAAAAGCCCCTTCAAATATTACTAATGACTTCATTTCATCAATGATTTTGTACGGAAAAAAAGTGAATAGTCAAAAGATCATTAATTATCACCGCATTGAGAAGTGAACATTTCTCATGATCTCTAGAATATACCGGTGGACAGATTCCATCGATATACCCATATGTAATGAACATCGTGAATAGTGTCATTAAAAAGTGAACAATTCCCATAGTTTCTGAAATATACTGACAGACACATTCCATCGGTATGTCCATATATAATGAACACCGTGAATAGTGCTTGGGTGAAGAGGCACAGTTCCTATAGTCTCTAAAATATACTGACAGACATATTCTATCATATACCCACATGTAATGAATACCGTATATAGTGCCATTGAGAAGTAAACAGTTCTCATGGTCTCTAGAATATACCGACAAACACATTTCATCAGTATACCTATATGTAATGAACATCATGAACAGTGTCAGGGTGAAGAGGAACAATTCTTATGGTCTCTAGAACATATCGACGAATACATTCCTTTGATATACCCCTATGTAATGAACACCGTGAATAGTGCTAGGGTGAAAGGGCACAATTTCTATGGTTTCTAAAATATATTGACAGACACATTCCATCGGAATACTCATTTGTAATGAACATCGTGTATAGTGCCGTGTTTGTTTTAATAACAATGTTAGGGTGAAGGGGAACAATTCCTATGGTCTCTAGAATATACCGATAGACACATTTCATCGATATACCTGTATATAAATCGGGAACAGTGTTAGGGTGAAAAGGAATAGTTCCCATGGTCTCTAGAATATATCGACAACCATATTCCGTCTATATACCTGTATGTAATAAATACTATGAACAATGTCAAGGTAAAGGGGCACAATCAAGGTTGTCGAAAACATGGCACAAAAAATACAAAATAAACTCAGATTGTAAAATCGTATGGAATTTTTTTTCATACATAGTTCAAGTACCTTAAAATACATGGTTCAAATAAAAATATATACATAGTTCAAGCATCTTCAAATACATGGTTCACATAAAAATTCATACATAATTTAAGTAACTTTTCATTAACTAACAATTAACAAACTTAAAACAAACAATTTGTTGGTGTGTCATGTAAACTAAAACTAACTTTATTGCCTTCATCTTTCTCATTATTCTTAAGACATTCATTAATATCATTACCATTAAGAGGATTATTAGTGTCACCACTAGTACTAACATCAATATTGTCAATGTTCTTAAACTCAAAACTCCTTGAATTCTCTAGATTATCATTAATTTTAATCTCTAAATCATCTCCAGTACCATGACTCTCCATTTCAGCATCATTAGGAATTTCTTTTGCATCACTTTCATCTTCTTTACCATTTTTTCTTCGTGTTACACTATCAATGACACCAAGCAAATCAAAGTTTGATGAACCATCATGTTTTTCTCCCTCGGATATCCAATCATCATCAAATAAAAGTTCATCTAAAACTACATCAAAATCATCAGCTTGCTTCTTAACTTGGTTATCATTCAATTTAAGATTGCACATTACAAATACCAAGTCATTCATTTTTTTTCTAGTGCAAATGATTTCTTCGTTTTATATGAACTAAATAAACAATTCAAATTTATAAGATTCTTATCAAATATTTCAACATTTAAAATAATAAGATTAAAAAAACTCACCATTTCAAATGCACTCTAGATATGCTCATATCCAGATGAAGTACAAGTCAAGCTTAGAACTCGGATTGCAAACCTTTGTAATTCTAGACATTCATCCCCATAACAATCCCACCATAGAGCTAGAGTTTTTTTATCCCTTGCTGTATTAGTAGCTTTAATGTCAAACAACCCTTTTGCATCCTTGAATGATTCAAGTTGTAAGTCAATTTTGCACCTTTCAATTGCATGCATTATCCTTTCTAAGCATTAATTTAATCCAATTTTAATGTTAGCATTAACGTTAAAATTAGGATTATAATGATAATGAGGATTCAAATAATAAGCTTTTGCATGTAAAAGTCTATGAAGTTGAAGTTCTCATCTTGTATCAACAATATTTCATATAGGTATATAACTATAAAAAAACAATAAAAATATCATTATAATATAGAAAAATCTCAATTGAAAATATCTCTCCAAAGACATTCATATTAATAGACGACAATATGTGAAATAAATAATTAGCAAGATTGATAAATTTTTTTTATAGAACCAAACTTCACTTGTATCTTCTTTTTTGCTCGGTCCATTACTTTATATACAAAATCCATAGCTGGTTTCTCATCTAAATCAACTAATCAAAGCACTTTAATTAGAGGGTATGCTGCCTTAATACATATAGTGACATCATGCCAAAACCTGTTGTCTAAAACATAGTTTTGAATACATTTTCCTTCTTCTATTCTTGAAAACCTACATAACCTTCACTGTTTGGAAGTAAATATAGTCATCATCTGCATTTTATGATCATTCAAACATCCTAGAGTCAAATATGCAGTAGTAAACCAAGTGTCAGCAGACATAATCAAATCCTTTCCATTTGTAAAATATCTTAACATGAAAATAAGAATAGTTCTTGAATAAATATATGAGGTGATTCTCCTCCCCTTAGCAATAGTTACTTGATGAACCCCTAACTTCTTCTCAAAATCTTCCAATATCATGTCAATACAATGGGCAACACATGATGTCCAAAACAACTTCTTTCTTTTTTTCATCAATAATTGTCCTGCTGGCTTATAATTTATAATATTATCGATGATTATTTGCACAACATTTTCATCTCTAATCCTCTTCACAATGACATCCAACATCTCAAATAGCTTATCAACAGTCTTGGACATATTAGAAGTATCCACCGATGACAAAAAAATTATCTCTTTAGGACTATTAACCAAAAAATTACAAATACAATGTCTTTTTTATCTGTCCAGCCATTAGACATTATTGAACAACCTGTTTTTTTTCATTCTAGCTTGTACTCCTCAAGCAAGTTCATTGTTTGATCCACTTCTTGCTTCAAATACTTCTATCTACTATCATGGTAAGATGGAGGCTTCAAACCTAGCCCATGCTTTGCAACCAATTCAAGTGCCTTAAAAAACTTGAGGTTTTTTTACATAGTTAAATGGAATTGCACTAGTGTAGAAAAACCTTGCAATTTGTCGACATGTTTCTTCTCTAATATCCTTTTTTAGCAATTGATTTAGGGTTGTTTGTGTACTTCCACTTCCACTAACTACTCTCTTTCTTTTGTCCTTAGAGCTAATTTCTTTCATTTAATCATCATCATCTTTTCCAATATATTGATGAGCCTTTCTTTTATTTTCAGTTACTTCTAGATTTTTCACCAAAACACCTAAAATCATATGCTTAACATTTTCTAGCACTTGTTGGCATGGCTCAAAATCCTTACGAGTGCAAGCCAAATGATGTTTAAAATGAAAAATGCCTCCACTGATAATTTTTTGACAATACTTGCAATGAAATTTTCTAAAATTCTTATCAATATTTATATCATGTTGCCATCCCATATTAAGCCTATTATGAGAAGAATTTTTTCTAGATGCCATATGTTCAACAATTCAAGAATCAACTCAAATTAGCCTTGTAATCAATACAAACATTATATGATTCTAATTAAATTTTAGTTAAAAAAAA
>Ga0325400_1003947_pt1 | contig 13605 bp, 10 predicted proteins | sample PopdelMetagenome_2_FD_205662 | JGI IMG/M metagenome (GOLD analysis project Ga0325400, IMG submission 205662) | Populus deltoides microbial communities from Bellville, Georgia, United States - Xylem-PdKOR-R1 | ecosystem: Host-associated > Plants > Phyllosphere > Stem > Wood/Secondary xylem... | reverse complement strand
TTCCTTGTCAATACTAAAAGATATTGTATTTAAAAATGGAAGGCCCTGAGTGAATTAGGTCTCCACTCTCAAATAACTTTCCAGGTCTCCACAAATATCTCACACCTCCTAATTTGCACATAATTACTATAAAAAGCAAATTAAATGGTCATTAGTTTCTGCAAAGACAACATGGACGCACCATTTTTTTTAAAAAAAGCAATGATCAAATGTTTACTATAGGGCTAATTGGCGATGCAAAGCATGTATTATATGATATAAATGTCTATTTGAAATGGGACTTGTCCGGCTTGGCGAGCATGGCCCGTATAAAAATTCAAAATTTGCCTTCATTTCTCCATCATGCAAAATAAAATTTCGAAACCATTTTTTTTCTTGGTTTCATAGCCTTCTCTGTACCTCAAGAAACAATTTTTTTGCTAGTGGAAAACAATGTTCTTGTCTTGATCATAGGTTAGTGCTCATCACCAGGCACCAGCTGGAGGTTTTGCCTTTGATCTTTTAGGAAATGGAGCAAGAAATCGAATAAAGCCTGGCTTTATAGCTTTATCTTAGCTCAAAATATGTAAAGATGACTGTAAACATTACCAAAAATAGCAAAAGTAGCCACCTCAATTTCATGAAAACAAACATTATCGTATAAAGTCCTTGTCATCAATAAAGTAAGAGATCGAATCTCTAGTTATGTTTACCACGATATAATCAGATTTCTCACGAGGAAATAATCGGACGAGATAGTATGGGTGGCCATGGCTGTTCATAATTGCGGTACCCTACAACCCATGGCGCACGACAGCACATGGCGAAACAGCTAGAGAAAATGCGGTAAGATTAAAGAAGACAGTTCAATAGATAGAGACATTGCTAACGTGCGCCATTGAAGTTAACTGCACACCCCTCCCATTTCACATCCATCCAAACCTGCCTGTTAATAGCACGGCAAAACCACTTCCCCATAAAATCTGAACAGCTTTTCCATTATAACAAACGCCGTTAGCTGGGAATCACCTATCATATATTGACACGGCTTAACGTCTAATCAACTCCGTTAGCTCCGAGCAAATAAAAAACAACCGCCTTTTTTTTTTTGGTATTAAAATTATTACCATCTCTTATCCGGTAATAAACAAGACAACGTTTCGAATCTCCTTGTGTCCAGGCTTGGAAACAACAACGTTTTTTTTTTTAAAAAAATGTTTTTTTTAAAGATTTTAATATTTTTTCCCCAAGAAAAATAAAATATGGATTTTGTCAAATTTTAAAAGTCTTTCTTGAAAGTAGAAGTCGTGGTTGATATAGGAGTAATTTTTATAATTATAGTTTTAAAAAATAGGTTTTAAAAAAATATTTTTAGTATGATTTTTAAAAAATAAAATTTAAAAGACATGTATTTCATTGAAACTTCTGTAAAATAAATTTTTACATATAAAATAAATAAAAAACACATCTTTATAAATAGAAAAAATGAATTATCTTAGCTTTTAAAAATAAAGATTTGAAGGACAATTATGTATGAGATTTCTCCTATTTATTTATTTTTGCTTTAATTTTTTTATGTATGTTTTTAGATTATTTTAATATACTGATATAAAAAATAAATTTTAAAAAATTAAAAAAATATTATTTTAATACGTTTTCAAACAAAAAATAATTTAAAAAACAATTTTTATCACAATATCAAACACTACTGTAATATAAAAAAAGTTATTTAATTAATTAAATAATTTTTTCTTGATGATTATATAAAAAATAAAAATTATTGTAATACCAAACAATCTTAAAATTCATAAAATGAAGGGTTTTAGATTTTATTTTACTTTACTTAGTAAAATAAAATGAAAGTATTTGAAAATGCATTCCCAAAGCGTGGGCATTCTTTTGATAGAGACAAGTAGTATATACTGAACGTTAAGAAAAATAATAAGAGAATACAGGTGACCGGCTAATGCCGGTAATAAGACTGGTTAACATTTGACTGCAGTTGAAATGATTGCAACTCTGTTTTGACCAGAGATGGTTAAAGTCTCTCCTCCTCCACAAACAACACACGAAAAAGAAAACGCACACAAAGAAGATAGAGAGAGAATAATAAAGAGAGAGAGAGAGAGAGAGAGAGATAGAATTGCAGAGATAGAGAGAAGTGAAGAGCGAAATTGAAGCATAAACGAGGAAGTTTGATGGAGAAATGAGAGAGTAGTAGTTTTATGGTGTTGGCGTGTGTAACTGTGAAGATTAATTGTGTTTTAGAGAGAGAAAGTGGAGAAATGGTTGATTAGAGTTGGATTATTTGTGAAATTAAGTTAATTATTCTGTTTTAAGAAGAGATCTAAAGTAATAGAAGGAAAGATTGTGATAATTTTATGGCTTCCTCAGAGATTTCAGCAAAAGCTAACAGTGGAAACATTAAAGGAGGAGGAGAGAGCTTCTCTTCTGGTTACAGTGAAGCCATGGAAGGGCAAAAAGGTCATTCCACCCATCCAAGCTCAGCTAGAGGTACAATTCACGCTTCAGTGGATGTTTGAAGTGATTTTTTTTTTTGTGGATTTCTCTTTTGGATTTTGAGTTTGTTTTGTGCTGTTGTAGATGCTGAGACTGCGTTGTATAATGAGCTATGGCATGCTTGCGCTGGTCCTCTAGTGACTGTACCTCGCGAAGGAGATCATGTGTTTTATTTCCCTCAAGGACATCTAGAGCAGGTTTGGTTTTGTTTTGTTCTAGCTATATCTTTTTTTTTGGCCTTTTTCTTGGAGATTTTTTAGCTATAATTCAGCAATCATTTTTGCGGGTTAGTTTGTTTTCTGGACTTTTGAAGGTTTTGTTGTTGGATTTTTGGTGTGATTGGGTTGTGAAATGGGTGTAGGTGGAGGCATCGACGAATCAGGTAGCAGACCAGCAGATGCCGTTGTACAATCTTCTACCGAAGATCTTGTGTCGTGTGGTTAATGTTCAATTGAAGGTATGCGAAATCTGCTTATTAGTTCGTGTTGGGTTTTTTAGGGTTTTGCGTGTCTGGCGGTTTGCTTCTGCGATTAATTTGTGTGTGAATTATCACAGGCTGAACCGGATACTGATGAGGTGTTTGCACAAGTGACTCTACTTCCTTTGCACAACGTAAGTATTCGCTGTTGATTTGTGATTATGTAGCGTTCGGGATTGGAATAGAAATTCTGATTTTTTTCCATGGATTCTTTAATGTCAGCAAGATGAGAATGCATCGGAGAAGGAGCCTCCTCCACCTCCACCACCGCGATTTCATGTACATTCATTTTGTAAAACCCTGACTGCTTCGGATACCAGTACTCATGGTGGTTTTTCAGTTCTTAGACGACATGCAGATGAATGTCTTCCACCATTGGTGGGTTTTTACAGCTTCTACCTGGGGTTTACCTGTGGACCTTCTTGTTGAATTAGGACTTCAGTTGTAAGTTTGGATGTTTAATACTTGCTGAATTACAGGATATGTCAAGGCAGCCTCCAACACAGGAATTGGTTGCCAAGGATTTGCATGGAAGTGAATGGCGATTCAGGCACATTTTTCGGGGTAATCATCTTATACTTAATGACCCTGTTATTTCCTCTAATACACCTGTGGTGGGAACATATTCAAACCTTTCCCACCTATTTGTGAATGTATCGAGACCCCTTTTAGTATAATATCTCCATTGTTGCGATGATGATGTCAACTTGCTGCCATAAAGCTTTAATGCATTTAGCTTCAACTTTCAAGGCATGGATTGTTGTTGTAGCATTTAAGCCACCAGTTGCTTGATACACAAAATGATTTTAATGCCAGGTCAACCACGGAGGCACTTGCTTCAGAGTGGATGGAGTGTGTTTGTTAGCTCTAAAAGGCTTGTTGCTGGTGATGCCTTTATATTTCTAAGGTCTGTTTTCCTTGTTATACCCATTAGATTTGATGTTCTAATTTAATTTTGACTTGTCTGAGTGGAATAAAATGTGTATTTTGCATTTTATAGAGGTGAGAATGGAGAACTTCGAGTTGGTGTTAGACGAGCAATGAGACAGCAGAGTAATGTTCCATCATCGGTCATATCCAGCCACAGCATGCATCTTGGTGTTCTTGCTACCGCATGGCATGCTGTTTCAACAGGGACAATGTTCACTGTTTATTACAAGCCAAGGTGAGTGGTTTATTACTAACATGTGTCGAGAACAAATGAACTAGTAGAGTAATTTATTTATAAGTTGATATGCAAATTTGTACATGTTTTGATTTTCCTTGATTTTGATTTTTGTTCATCATGGGATTTGATTGTTGATTAGCATGGCCTGGTTCCTTGAAGTGGAATGGTCTTGTTTTTGTAACTTATTCTGGTAAACAAAAATAAGGGGAATACATCTATCATATCTAAATATTAAAATGTACAATCGAGCGATTAATTTCTTGCCTTCGGTTGGTTACCTTAATTATTCTAATTGTCTTGCAACAGGACAAGTCCTGCTGAATTCATTGTCCCATTTGATCAATACATGGAGTCTGTCAAGAGTAATTATTCCATAGGGATGAGGTTTAAAATGAGATTTGAAGGAGAAGAAGCTCCTGAGCAAAGGTATGACTGCTGCTTGCTTTCAGGTTTTGTGCTGAAAGCTACATGTTATTTGGAAGTTTGATGTACCCTGGCAATTTCTCGTCTGTGATTTAAGCTTTGTAGGATTATTGGATGTTTGTGTCCATGGAAAACGTAACATTTTGGTGGTTCATGATTTTCTGTTGTAGATTTACTGGCACCATTGTCGGAATTGAAGATGCTGATCCCAGTAGGTGGAAGGATTCTAAATGGAGGTGCCTTAAGGTAGTATTGTAGTATATATGATGGCATGTAGCACTTTCATTTAGAGTGCTAAACAGTGTTTTATGTTCCTACCAGGTGAGATGGGATGAAACTTCTACAATACCTCGACCAGATAGAGTTTCACCATGGAAAATAGAGCCTGCTCTTGCACCTCCTGCACTAAATCCTCTTCCAATGCCCAGGCCAAAAAGGCCCCGAGCAAACATGGTGCCCTCATCTCCCGACTCCTCTGTTCTTACCAGAGAAGGTTGGTTCTGTCGTTCATTGATGATGTCTGTAGATAATTTAAGTAGTTAAAATGATATTTAAGTCTCTTGACTATTAATGTGCAGGTTCATCCAAAGTAACTGCAGACCCTTCATCAGCAAGTGGATTTTCAAGGGTCTTGCGAGGTCAAGAGTTCTCAACCTTGAGAGGCAATTTTGAAGAGGTCAACGAGTCTGATGCTGCTGAAAAGTCTGTTATGTGGCCACCCTCAGCAGACGATGAGAAGATTGATGTGTTATCATCTTCAAGAAGATTTGGATCAGAGTGGTGGATATCCTCTGCCAGACAGGAACCGACCTACACAGATTTGCTATCTGGCTTCGGGGCAAATGCTGATTCATCCCATGGGTTTGGTGCTCCGTTTGTTGACCAAACTGCTGGGGGCGCTAATCCAATGAAGAAACACTTGTCAGATCAAGGGCAGTTCAATTTGCTTGCCAGCCCATGGTCCATAATGTCCCCAGGCCTCTCTCTAAAGTTGTCAGAATCAAACTCTAGGGTTGCAATACAAGGCAGCAGCGATGTAACATATCAATCAAGGGAAAATATCAGATACAGTGCATTCAGTGAGTATCCCATGCTTCACGGTCAGAGAGTCGAGCAATCTCATGGAAACTGTATGATGCCTCCCCCGCCATCTCATTTTGATAATCATGCTCATACAAGAGAGCTAATACCGAAACCCAAACTGGTGCAAGAACATAATACCGGAAAATCTTTGGATGGAAACTGCAAGCTATTTGGTATTCCCCTGAAAATTAGTAAACCCGCCACACCAGAGCAAGCAGGTTCAACAAACATGGTGAAAGAACCGATGGTTCACACCCAACCTGCGAGTCACCAACTCACATCTGAATCAGATCAGAAGTCAGAACACTCCAGGGGTTCAAAGTTGGCCGATGAAAATGAAAACGAGAAACCATTCCAGGTTGGCCACATGCGTACGAGGGACAGTCATGGAAAAGCACAAAACAGCTCAACCAGGAGTTGTACAAAGGTTCTTGCCTATTTGCTCACCAAACATCTTTCTTTGGTTACATGAGATGTTTGGTATATGCCTGTTAGAAAAAAATTCATAAGCTAATTGCATCTTTTGTTACTTCAGGTTCACAAGCAGGGGATTGCACTTGGTAGATCTGTTGATCTTACGAGGTTCAATAACTATGATGAGTTGATAGCTGAATTGGACCGGTTGTTTGAATTTAATGGTGAATTACTGGCTCCCCAAAAGAATTGGTTGATTGTGTATACTGATGACGAGGATGATATGATGCTTGTTGGAGATGATCCCTGGCAGTAAGGACTCTTTAAATTTTGTTTGAAAAGTTTATTGTCTGTTGTCTTTTGACTCAGATATAGGCATTTGTCTGGGTTTTTTCCTGCTGTGGTCTTGTACAACTGGTGACATCGTGTGTGAAACAGGGAATTCGTCGGCATGGTTAGGAAGATTGTTATTTACACCAGAGAGGAGGTACAGAGGATTAAACCAGGCACTTTAAATTCAAGAGTCAATGAAAATCCATCGGGCGTGGAGGGTGAGGATGCTAAAGAAGCCAAACATCTGCCACTTCCTTCAGCATCTAGTCCTTTGAATTGTTAGATTTGGCTTCCTCGGGTTCAAGGTAATTTTCTAGTTGTATAAAGCAAGTTTTTACACTTCTGTCCTTGCATTCCTTAGCTGTAAATCCTGTTCAAATGCCATGAGAGCCCTTTCCCTTGCGTTTAACTATTTTTAGAATGTGGATATTAACAGAAAATTATGTGCTGTCGTTCTTATGTCAGGTTTTGGGTTCAGGCAGCTAGAGAGTGCAATGGCTATTTCAGTTGGTAAGAATGAGATGGGTGCCAGTCTACTACTATTCAAGATGTCAAGTTTGCTGGTATAAAAAATAGATGCAAGAATGATATAATCCAATTTTGGACCTTTTATGGAGCTAGTATTGTATGGTGTCCAGTTATACATAATTTATATATAGCCGCAATGTCTAGCGATACCTGTGCTTTTTTTCTGAACCAAACCATCCCGAACCTTGTACATAACCACCTTACCTTTACCCTACCTCTTAATGTAAGTAAGTTTATACATCATCTAATGGGTTTTTGGGCAAGTCTAGCTCCCTCTTCTCCTAATGTTCCATGTTTTTGGGTTCCGTGGTTCTGGCCATCCCAAAGCGTACTAGCAAATCATTTATCGTGCAAGGACTCCCAGAATTGGTTTCTAACATTGATGTCTATCACAAGTGTTTGTTATAATGTAGGCTCGAGAAGTTGGTGGAGCCTCGGAGGTCATGATTTTAGGCATACAGTGAAAAAAAGGTAAAGAGGTGGGTGGTGGGTGGTTGTGACAGAAGAGTGACCCGTTCTGCTTCTCTTGGGGAACCCAGTAAATAAAGGGGTTTCAGTCGCCTGCATGTGGGTTGCGGGCCAGGGCACCCGTTGGTGAGGGGTTTACATTGATGGGGAACGAGGGGGTGCCCACATGATAAAGATAAGGCAAAAACGAAACTGGGTTTCATTTGTTGCAGCCAATTGACGATATGGAAGTGTCATCTTATCTGATCCAAGGCATGTACTTGATGTTTTCCATCGGATTGGATCAAAGGAAGTGGACGGTTGGGAATCTGAGTTTGTCACTCATCTTGCTTTGAATCACTTTTTGCTTCCTTGCCATTTTAAATTTTGGTTTAAGCAGTGGGGATTTCCTGTTCCAAGGACTGCATCTGCTGCTTACCTGGTTTTGTTCTTCCATGGTTTCATGTAGTATCTTGCTTGGTGGATGATGGGAAATTCAACGTGGTCTTAAGTAAAATCAAAGTGTTGCACACTCATTTTATGATAGGCCATGCTTGCTGGTATTATGAGATCCAAATCAGGAACGTTACCGTGAGTATGGTTCATCTTCATCAGTTAACCATGACACACTTGTTTCTTGTAAACATATTAAAAGTACCTCGTGCTATAATAGTTGTAGTTTTTTTTAATTCCACAGGGTAAAAGATTTTACTTGGAAAGTGAAGGCTCTTTTACAATATTTTCCGCGGTGAAATCCCATGGAAAGGACTTGTGTGGCCTGTGTAAAAACAAATTAGAAATCAGGGTAACTAGCTTTGGCAAGACAAATGAACTGTTACAGTGCTAAAGACATGGAGAATAAGTGTGAAAATGTTTCTAAAGGGTAAGTGGAAAGCTCTTTAAATAAACCTTGATTCTCAGAGTTGGATGATCCTTCTTGCTGCAGAGATGAAGACTAGAAAATCTTGAGTTGAACTCAGCTAGTATATGAGGAGAGGCCAAGTATTGTAAATTGAACAAGCATGGCAAGTCTATATGTGCAGAAGTTTGAATATTCTATGTACGTTGTGGGTTTGATTATTTATTTCAATATAAAATAACATTCGAGCGTTGTTAATGCATGTCTTGGAAGAAAAAAAATTAATGGACATGATGTTATTTGTTGATATGATATATTCAAAAATAATTCAAATAACTAATAAAAATATAGTTTAATTTAAAATTTAATATAATAACATATATTAAATTCATTCAAATTAACTTTGATTAATTTTGCAAATTTTATTATTTAGATTATAAAAACCTTACAACCAAATATAAAACAACTAATTTTTTTTATTAAAATAAATTCGCAATTAACTTAATATTTTGGATGGAATTAAAACCAAAATTAGCAAAAAAAATAAGTTGAGTTAATCTGGATTAACCTGCTAAACATGAGTTATAAGTGCGAAATAACCCAATAAAAAGCAAATCAAAACAAAATTATGAAGCTCAATTTTCAATTAAAAAAAAAGCACATAAAATTGTCTGAGTCAATCGATTAAATTTATTAATCGGGTTATAAGACTGAGATAACCTCGTAAAACACGAACTAAAACAAATTATGAAGACTAATTCACAATAAATCAAATATTGAAGGATAAAATTAAAAAAAAAATCAATTAAAAAAACTTAAATCAATCAGCTTAACCTTGACTCGAGTCGTAAGACTACGATAACTGTATAAAAAACAATTGAAAAATAATTACAAAACTTAATTTCCAATCAATTCAATGTTTGAAGGATTAAATTGAAGAAAAAAATAAAAAACATAAAAAATAACTTAAGTCAACTCGGGTTAATTTACCAAACTTGGATTAAAAGACCGAGATAACTCTATAGAAAGCAAATAAAAAATATTATAAAGTTTAATGTTCAATCAACTTAATGTTAAAGGATAAAATTGAAAGAGAAATATTCAAGAGTAGAAAAATATCAAGTCAACCTAACTCGCAAAACTCACAAGCCAGGTCATAAAATCATGATAATCCCATAGAAAAAAAAATAAAAAAAATTATGAAACTCAATTTCCTATCAGCTCAACATTGAAGGATGAAGTCGAGAAAAAAATAATTAAAACAAAAAAAAACCTTGAGTCAACATAGCTAACCCACAAAACTCGTGACCCGGATCATAAAACCGGAAACTTCATGTAAAAAAATCAAAACAAAATATAATACTCAATAAATTCAATATTAAAAATAAATTAAAAAATAAGTCTGCACCAAAGTGAATGGGCTTAGTTTTCACTGTTTTTTCAAAGCCAGGCCCCTTTAGTATATATTTGATTAATTAATTAATAGGTATTTTTATTGAAATGCTGAAAGCAAGGCAGGAGATTATAGAATCTTGATTCTTTCAAAAATTCAAACTGATGGTGAGTTTTTCTGCATGATACCTATCCTACAGCAGCCTTTAGAGGCAACTAACTAATAACACTATTGGTGACATAGAAGACCACTTTGATTGATAGAAAGACAACAATTGAACAACTTTTCCCGTCACCAGGCAACTGAGCTTCATAACGTTTCTTCAAGTTCAACTGATCACTACATCGCGCCATGGAAGCCAGCTGAATCCAGTAGGACTGCTTTAATTTGATCTGGATGCATGTCCTGCCCTTCTTTGCATTGCTGAGAAATAAAATGACATGTCAGTAAGCCAAGGATGAAACACATACAACGCAACAATCGCATCCAAGTTTGTGTACATCTAAATAAGAAGGCAAACCCTCGAACAGATGCAAGAAGAAGTCATGAGGGAGAGTATATCCAATGTGCTATAAATAAAGCCATTTGCATGATATACATCCCAAGATTTTAAAAGAGATTTGCAAACAGACAAGCTCGAATCTTTGCTATATAAAAAGGTTGAAGTTGGAAAATCATATGGATCAATGCGTAAGATACCTCAGAGTTTCACTTCCAATTTAATGGAGAATAAATACCAACTAATGGGATCACCATAAACAATATGATATTTGCTTTGTTTTTAACTAACAGGTATCATTTTAGACAAGGCTTGCACCACATGATGTGGAGTTTAGCTGTATATTCTAGATTAGGAAGTAAAGGAGAAAGCGTACCTCAGCTCGGAAGATATCCATGGCAAAACCATTGAAACAGCTAATGACAGCTTGCTGGATGTCTAGCCCAAGGTTATCCAAAGCTCTCATAGTGGAGAGCAAAAGACCTGGTTTGCGGCCACAAAACATGTGGATGTTTACAGCTCGCCCTTCTCTCACTCTAACCTCGACCTGTAAGTTTAGCAAAATAGTAACTCAACAGATGAAACGCTCATGTAATATAAAATGAACCACCCATTTTAAAATATACTCTTGAGAGCAGACTACATACAACCAAGTAATGAGAAATGAGACCAACATTGTGCTTGATAGGTTATTCAGAGCCCACAATATCCAAGTGTTCCCTTTTTTGGAAATTTTAAAAACTGAAACTGTATGTCATAGAAGTATAAAATAGGATAAGCTAATTCAGCGACCATGCTAAATCCAACAGAGGCAATAAGAAAAAAAAAATAAAAAAATTTACCCTTGCAGGTTGGCCATTTGGGCTTGGCAATGAGCCGGGGCAAAGTTTGTCCATGATACGGCTGGGCAGTGCTGATGGAGTTGGTGTCAAAGGATGAAAACTAGTGGTTGGCGTCAATGAAGAGCTGGGAGGAGTTGACTCCAATTCATTATGGAGGTCATTAATCCTTTGCAGAAGTTCTTTCAAGTATTCAATTGCATCCCCAAGGATTGATGCCCTATCCATCTGTCAGTGCAAGGCCAATAAAACTCCATAATATGATTTTAAAGCACGGGTGAAAAATTTGAGTTCCAAAATCCAGATGCATCTTTTAATAATTTGGCTTAAAGAGCGGAAGAGTTCTGTTTTCCTCCAGAAACGTCAGATTTTGGAGAAAGCATTTTTGAGATCAGCCAAATTAAACAGAAAGTGCAAAAACTGAAAGACTATTGTTTCAAGAATTTGTCATCTCTATTATGAATCTCAATATTCCTCAGTCCAAGATGAACTATTGAATCGTCATGCCAAAGAGTGATAAAATTTCAAAGGCAGATACCAGAGTTCAGCCAATGCAGACAGTACAAAAAATAGGTCATTTTGAATTTGTTTGCTTCTTCTGTGTTTCCTGAATCAGTAAGAAAAACTAAATGGGAAATGATGTTTCGGAGGAAAATTCAAAAATATACTCTTAAGATCCACAATACAATGAATAAGGCTATGTACTTTCTGATTGAAGGAAGCTTAGGAAGTACAAACAGTTGGGAGTAGGCTGCAAATTATGTTGGACTGTGAAGGGGAAGAGTTTGGCTTTCGGCAGAACTTTCACAAATTCAAGGTATCCTGTGATTTTCTTACATGGTTCAAAGCTTAAAAGTTGAAATAAAATCCAACCTTTATCTTTTCTCTTGTTCAATACACAATCTCAGATCTCTTAAGTAAGCTTGCAAATAATATCAGAATCAAAAGCTGTGTATTGGAAGTGGATTTCTCAAAATACTCATTGCTGAATGCAAGCTTGATAATCAACCTTGTGAATAAGTAAACCAAACACAGACTATACCATGGCAAGAAAACTATACCAAGCAGGAAACACAGACAAATTAGAAGCGTCAGGAACATGGAGCTTCTAACAGGCACAGATAGAGAGGATTGTTAAGTCTATGGAAGAAAGCAAAATATATCAGCAAAAGGAATTGAAAGTCATAAGATTTAACCGATTCATAGGAAAGAAGGAAGAAAAGAAAAGAAGAAATCTGCAATTCAACAACTTCATGATGGAGAAAAAATAAAGGATTATGGTGGAAAGTAAACAATGGTACCAGGTTCCATGTGAGAGGATTTAATGCAACTTTTTTTATCCATGCAAAAACAAAAGATGCTACTCATTCAAAAAAACAAAACAAATTACAAACACATTCTCTCTCACGCTCAAAGACATACTAAATGATTGTAAGGACAAAAAATAGCAGTGAACAATTCAAATTCACAAGAAAATGATGAGGAAGAAAATTCTTACTTTGCTGATCTTAGGAACAACAGACCTCAGCATGTACAGCCTATCATTGAGCTTCTTCCGGCGCCTCCTCTCTGCCATCAAATTCTTAGCTGGAAGCCCCCTTTTTTTCCCCTTTTGATCCACACCACCACCAGTAACACCACTATTCGCCTTTGAACTATTTCCACCATTCTTACCAGTCTCCTCCACCTTAGTATTCTCAGTAAATTCATCAGAATCATAATTCAAACCCGACCCATCAAAGCTAACATCCTCAAGAAAATCATCTCCACTACTAAATTTTCTCTTCTTGTCATTCTCTTCACTAATTTGAGTCATTTCTCTCTTCCCTTTATCTCTCTCAACTTCACCCAAGTTCTTCCTCAAAGCTGCTCTCTTTTGAAACAAGGTAGGCTGTGCGCCCATTGAAGGGTAAGTTTCAAGAGGCCTTAACAATTTAGACCTGTTAAAAAACAACTGATTCCCCGAAATCTCATCGAGCTCTCTAAAACCATTAAACCCAGGACCATTTTCAGGCAACTGAAGCATGCGGGAACTTGAAAATTGTGGATCAGAACATAAATTAGGAATACTAATCTGACTGTTTGAACTCAAATCAGTGAAATTCCCCAAATTCCCCAAAACACCACTTCCCCTGTTTAACAGAGATGAAACATTTGCTGTTGTAGTTGAATTTGTTCCTTGATTCTCAAGGAAACCAATTTCACTCAAATCAAACCCATGCTCTAAAGGGTTGTTAGAAACCACATTGAGGAGTGAAGACAAAGTGGGCTTTGGATGCATAAAGTAATGTACCTGAGAAGGATCCAAATTGTTGAAAACTGAAGAAGAAGGTGAACAAGAAGAGGAAGAATCCACTTGGTGAAGCAAAAGATTATCTGGGTCGACAAGACTTGGTGAAAAAGTGAGGTCTTTGATACTATCTTGATGGTTTTGATGAACAGTACTATTGTTGTTAGTCACGTACCACTCATCTTCCACTTCAAACATAGATTTGAAAGTAGAAAGAGAACCCATTTCTTCTTTTCCCTCCAACATAACCCCACCACAACCAGCTGCAGTGTTGGTAATGTTGTTGTGGTGATGATGGTTTGTTGTTGAATGTTGCTCTTCTTTATGATCTTCAAGCCAAATATTGTTGCTA
>Ga0325400_1003946_pt1 | contig 13608 bp, 11 predicted proteins | sample PopdelMetagenome_2_FD_205662 | JGI IMG/M metagenome (GOLD analysis project Ga0325400, IMG submission 205662) | Populus deltoides microbial communities from Bellville, Georgia, United States - Xylem-PdKOR-R1 | ecosystem: Host-associated > Plants > Phyllosphere > Stem > Wood/Secondary xylem... | reverse complement strand
GAGGAGGCGGCCACCGCCCCGGCCGGCAAGGCGGCGCGGCGCGGCCGGCCCGCAGGGCTCACCCGCGTCGTGATCTCGGCCAAGGCGATCGCGATCGCATGATGGCCTGTCCGGGAACGTGCCGGGGGCACGGTTGCCGGCAAACCCCGATTCGAATCGGGCGCGGGACCGGCCGGCGTCCCGGCACTCCATTCATCCGCGATAGCACGAATCCGAAGGGCGTTTTGCGGCCTATTCATCCGCGAAAGCACGAATCGCGGGGGCATTCATCCGCGATAGCACGAACGATTTTCGCCATTCATCCGCGAAAGCACGAACCGTGAACGCTTCCGATGTTGGATTTTTGCTGCGAAGGTCGTCGGCACCGCGGCGATCTCCGCCGCGGCCAGGGAACAAGCGAGCGACCGTGACCACATAAAGGAAAGCCCGGCACGAAGGCCGGGCATCCCAGGGTATTGATGGAGCGACGTCGCCAAACGTCGATCCGGGGCCACTCCTGCAGGGCTCCCTCCGTCTACTCCCGTCCGTCTTCCGGATCAAGGATGCGCGTTTCGCGCCACGGCCCCCTTTTGTCTGGTCCTGGCCCTCGCGAAGGGACGGACGATGACGGCGATTACCCTCGGCCAGGCGGCGACGCTGGCCCTTGGCGGCTTGCGCGCTGCCGACGGCACCCATGCGCGCGGGCGCAGCGACGCGCGGCACCACATCACTGGCGCCCCCGTACGCCGCGACAGCATCGAGGCGGGGACGTTCGAGGAGATGTTCTTCACGGTGCCGGCCAGGGGCGAGTGCGACCGGCTGCTGCGCATCGCGCGGGTAATGCTGGATGCGGGACGCAAGCTGAAGCGCGCGGCACGGGCCGAGGGGCGGGTGCTGACCCGCAGCGAACGGCTGATCGCCGGGCTGGGTGCCGGCGCGGTGCGGATCTACGAGGAGCTGCTGACGCTCGCCCGGCTCAACCGCGGCCGCGTCTATCCCAGCTACGACCGGCTGGCGGAACGCACCGGACTCGGCCGCGCGACCGTCGCGCGCGGGCTGGCACAGCTGGAGGCGATCGGGCTGCTGGTGCGCCAGCGCCGGTTCCGCCGGGTTGAAGGTGCCGGGCCGGGGCCGCGCTATGCCCAGACCTCCAACGTCTATCGCCCGACCCCACCGGCCGCGCTGCCTGCGCGCCTTCTCCCCCATCTGCCGCGCTGGCTGAAACCCGCGCCGCTGCCCGACGACGCGGTGCAACACGAGGCGGACCGGCAGGCGGAGACGCAGGCGATGCTCGCCACCCTGTCGTGCCGCGATCTGGCGCGGGCGACGGTGGGCGGGCCGTTGGGGCGGATGCTGGCGCGGCTAGGGGCGACGATCGACCGCCGGTCGTGCGAGTCTCACGACGACCCTCAACCCCAGATGAATTCATCCGATACGATAAAAATGAGTCGGTCTAGTAGACCGACAACGACCGAAACCGACCCCCGAAACAGCAACAAAAAAACAAGTATGGGGGTGACGGCTACGCCACCACATGCTCCCTAGAGGGAACAGGCGGTTGTCGATGCGGCCATCATACGAGCGGCGTGTGTCGACCTGTCGGATCACCTGCCTGTTGATAGAACACGGGTTATCGCGAACGCCCCCCGCAATGGCGTGGGAGCAGGAGCAGCCCCGCGATGACTAGCGCAACAGGTACACATCGTAACTCTCGTCGACCTGCACGGGGTCGTAGCGGGCCAGGGGGGTCGTGGCGGCTAGGAAATCCCGCGTCTGCTGCGGCGTGACGGAGAAGGTGATCCCGAAGACCTCGTCCTCCACCTTCGCCGGCGCGGCGGGGTCCAAGGCCCGTCGCAACAGGATGACGACTGGCCGCCCGGTCCGGTGCCGCAATTGCCGGGCGGTGGCGAGCATCTCCCCTAGGCTGAGGTCCCTGTCATCGAAGAAGGTGAAGCGGACCACGCGCCCGAATGTGCGCTGGCGCAGCAGCCAGGTCGGATTGGGTGCGTAATAGCCGAGCGCCTCGACCATCACGTCGGGATTGCTTATGACGATGGCGCGACGCAGGTCGGGGCGATGCAGCAGCCGGCCCAAATCCGCCGCCCGGCTGTAGACGCCGCCACCGGCCTGATATCCCAGCTGGACAATCGCATACCCGACCTGGATCGCGAGGAGCAGCGCCAGCAACACGGAGGCAACGGGGCCGATCCGGCGGGCGACCGGTTTCACCGAGGCGGACCAGCGGCCTCCCCCGCCCTGCGCGACCATCCAGTGCAGCGAGAGCACGAACGGGAACAGCAGCGCGGTATGGCGGTATCCGCCCGGATACACGAAGTGGAAGAACAGCAGCAACGCCAGCGTTCCGGCGAGCCCGCCGGCGAGCCCGGCAGGCGTCCGCACCAAGCTGAGCGGCAGGGCCGCGACCAGCACGATCAGCAGGACGTCGGTCGCGGGCCGCCATTGCCACAGGAACATCGGCAGCAGGCTGGCATAAGAATCCACGATCTGGACGCTGGCGAGCAGCACTGCACCCACGCCGACCTCGTGCAGGTGTGGGGAGACCGCGGCATCCTGATAGGGGGGGTAGACGGTGACGAAACACGTCAGGGCACCGGTCGCCGCGCATCCCGCAGCGATCGCCCAGGCGCGCAGCGCCGGCGCCTTAGTCGCGGTCGGGCGCCAGCCATCCGCCCCGATGAGTTCGACCAGCCAGAACAGCAGCAGGCCGGCCGCCAGCAGCACCGAGGGCACGTTGGTGTTGCAGAGCAGGAACAGCAACGCCCCCGGCACCCAGCCGCGCGCCCAGCCCCGTAGCCGTCGCGGATCATAACGGTCCGCGAACAGGAAGATCAGCAGGGCGCTCATCCCGTAGTTGCGGGCCATCGCGGTATATTCGAAGACCATCCACTCCCCGAACAGCGCCAGCCCGATGGTCAGCCCGCAGAACGGCGCGCGGAACGCCAGCATCGCGGCCGCGCCGATCCCGATAATCGCCCCCGTCGCCGGCAATATCTCGCGCACCGGCACCAGCGCATGGGTGGCGCGCAGCAGGAGGTACCAGGTCGCCGGGTGGCCTTCGCCTTGGATAGTGCGCAGCATGTCAAGGACGCCGGTGCCGCTCAGCGCGAGCGTGAATGCGCGGACCTCGTCGCGCCACAGCACGTGCGTCACGGTGAAATAGCAGGCCAGCACCAGCCAGACGGCGAACAGCGCCGCCCGCTGCCGCGGGTTGGGGCCGCGCGTGCCGGTGTCCGGTAGGCTGAAGAAATCGGTCATCCCCCGACGGTCTAGGCGGGGATGGTTAGCGGGGCGCTAACGCATCCCCCGCTTTTACCAGGTTTTTAACGCTTTTCCGCCCATAGCGGGCCCTCACAGGGGCGGGCGCCCCCTTGGCAGGGACATGACGGGCAATGATCGACGGGCGCAAGGTCGCGGTGGTGTTGCCTGCCTATAACGCCGCGCGGACGCTGCGCCGCACTGTGGCAGAAATCCCGCACGATATCGTCGACGACGTGATCCTGATCGACGATTGCAGCTGCGACGACACGATCACAGTCGCGCGCGAACTGGGGCTGCACATCGTCTGCCACCCTGCGAACCGGGGTTATGGCGGCAACCAGAAATCCTGTTACGAAGCGGCGCTGACGCGGGGCGCCGACATCGTGGTGATGCTCCATCCGGACTATCAATATTCCCCGCGCTTGGTGCGGGCGATGGCGGCGATGATCGGCAGTGGGCATTACGACGCGGTGTTCGCGTCACGTATCCTGGGGCAGGGGGCACTAGCGGGCGGCATGCCGCTCTACAAATATGTCGCCAACCGCTTGCTGACCGCGTTCCAGAACGTCGTGATGGGGCAGAAGCTGTCGGAATATCACACCGGCTATCGTGCTTGGAGCCGGACGGTGCTGGAACAGTTGCCGCTCAGGACCTGTTCGGACGATTTCGTGTTCGACAACCAGATGGTAGCGCAGACCGCTTGGTTCGGATTCCGGATCGGCGAGATATCGTGTCCGACCCGCTATTTCGCGGAGGCGTCCAGCATCAATTTCCGCCGCAGCTGCACCTATGGGCTAGGCGTGCTGTGCACCGCGATCACCTATCGCCTCGCCCGCTGGGGGCTGCGCCCGTCGGCGCTGTTCGCGGTCGAGGACGAGACGCTGCTGGTGCCGCTCACAGTCTGATCGTCGACCTGTCGACAGGTCGGATGGTGCCTGATTCCATCATTGGGTGGTCCGCCGGCCCGCACGATCCCGCCCCGCCCGCACGTGCTTAACGTCTCTTTCAATCCCGTCACCTATGAAGGATGGCGATGGCGAACATGACGAGCGAGCAAGGGCACTATGTCCGTATCCGCGAACTGACGCGTTACGGGGCGGTGGGCGGCAGCCTTGTCGTCATCGAATACGTCATCTATGTCGCCATCGTTCAGCGGTGGCCGCAGGCGGTACTGCCGGCCTGTCTGCTGTCGCGGCTCGTCGCCGGGGTCGCCGGGTTCGTCGGCCATTCGCGCTATTCTTTCGGCTATGCCGATCTCTCTTCCTGCAACGCGGTGCGCTATGCGCTGAGCGTGCTGGCCAACATGGCGCTGGCCTCGCTGATCCTGATGGCGATGCTGCCGCTGCTGGGCGCGTTCGCGGCCAAGCTGGCGAGCGACGGGGTCGTGATCGCGGCGGGCTATGTCGCGGGCCGCACCCTGGTCTTCACCCGTTCGCCGCGGCGGGCGGCGATCCCATGAACGCACCCATGAGCAGGACCGCGACGGCGGACCCGTCAATCGCCGTCGTCATCCCCTGCCACCGGGTGACGCGTCACATCTTCGCGCTCCTGAACGGTATCGGGCGCGAGGTGCGCCACATCATCGTCGTCGACGATTGCTGTCCCGACCGGACCGGCGAGCTGGTCACCGCGCTGTGTCGCGATCCGCGCGTCGTCATCATCACCCATGCCGGCAATCTGGGCGTCGGTGGCGCGGTGATGACCGGTTATCGCCGCGCGCTGGAACTGGGGGCCGACATCGTCGTGAAGCTGGACGGCGACGGGCAGATGGACCCCGCGCTCATCCTGCAATTCGTCAGCCCGATCTTGGACGGGCAGGCAGATTACACCAAGGGCAACCGCTTCACCAATATCGAGGACGTGCGCGCGATGCCGCCCGCCCGACTGTTCGGCAACGGGGTGCTGTCGTTCGTGACCAAGGCGTCGTCGGGCTATTGGACGCTGTTCGATCCCACCAACGGCTATACCGCGATCCACGCCGCGGTGCTGGCCCGCCTGCCGCTCGACAAAATCCGCCCGCGCTATTTTTTCGAATCCGACATGCTGTTCCGGCTCGGCACGGTGCGGGCCTGCGTGATCGATATCCCGATGACCGCCATCTATGGCGACGAGGAGAGCGGCCTGCGCATCGGGCGCGTGCTCGGCCCGTTCCTGACGGGTAATCTGGTCAATGTCGCCAAGCGCGTCCTCTACAACTATTTTCTGCGCGATTTCAGCATTGCCTCGGTGCAGTTGCTGATCGGGATCGCCTCGCTGGTCTTCGCGCTGGGGTTCGGCGTGCGGGGCTGGATCGTCAGCGCCGCCACCGGCGCGACCGCGAGCACGGGCACGGTGATGCTGGCGGCGTTGCCGGTGATCGTGGGGATGCAGCTGCTGCTATCCTTCCTCGCCTTCGACATCGCCGCGATGCCGAACCGCGCGCTCCATCCCCTCCTCACGCCGCGCCGGCGGGGCAGGGCGGAGGCGGAGCGGGGCGCGGGGGCGAACGAGGGACCGGACCTGCGGATGGTCGACGCGGCGTGATCCGTCCGCGGTCGTCGCGCGGGGGGTGGCCGGCGTTCCTGTTCGACCCGGTCACGCGCTGGGCGTTCCTGCTCGGGTTGCTGGGGGTGCTGCCGCTCGTCCTGCTGACCCCGCCGTTACAGGTGGCGGACGAGCCACAGCATTTCGAACGTGCCTACCAGATCAGCCGCCTCGACCTGATCGGCCATGCCCATGGGAGAGGGGCCGGTGCGGTCCTGCCCGCGTCGTTGTCGGCGATGGTGCGCGACGTGCTGGGCACGAACGCGATCGATGCCGACCGGGTGGTCGCCCCCCGCCCGCTGTCGCAGAGCCTGGCTGGGCTGCGCCGTCCGCTCGACCCCGAGCGGGTCGTCTTCACCGACTTCGCCGGTGCCGCGCCCTATTCGCCGCTACCCTATGCGCCGCAGGCGGTCGCGATCGCGCTGGGGCGGGCGGCCGGCATGGGGCCGTTGGCGCTGCTCTATGCCACACGGCTCGCCAATGCGCTGGCGGCGATTGTGCTGCTCGCCCTAGCGGTGCGGATCGCGCCGGTCGCGCGCGCGGCGTTCGCCTTTGCCGGGCTGATGCCGATGGCGCTCTATCAATATGCCTCCGCCTCGCCCGATGCGATGACGATCGCGACCGCGCTGCTGTTCACCGCCATCGCGGCGCGGGCGATCGTGCGGGGCTGGACCGGCCGCACCGTGGCGGCCGCGGCCCTGCTGGGCGCCGTCTTCTGTTCGCACAAGCTGGTCTATGCACCGGTCCTGCTCGTCGGGCTGGTGCCCGCGATGCCGGGCGCGCGCCTGCGCGGGGTGGTGATGAACGGCGTCGTCGTCCTGTTCGCCACGGGGGTGGCGATCGGCTGGCTCGCGCTGAACAGCGGGCTGGCACTGACGCGGCTGCCGGGCACCGACGTCCATGCCCAGGCGGCGTTCCTCATCGCGCAGCCAATGGCCTTCCCGTCGATCCTGTGGGGCAATCTGCGGACCGATGCGGCACGGTATCTGGTCGAGATGGTGGGCATGATCGGCTGGCTGGCGATGCCGCTGCCGCCCACCGCCTATCTGCTGTCCCTGCTGGGCATGACCCTGGCGATCCTCATCCGCCGTCCGGGCGAGCCCGAGCTGCCCCGGCTGGCGGGTATCTGGCAGCTGCTGCTGGTGGCGGGCGGGATCGCGCTGGTCGCGCTGGCGCTTCATCTCACCTGGAACGTGGTCGGCAGCCCCGTCATCCTGGGGGTGCAGGGCCGCTATTTCCTGCCGCTGCTGCCGCTGCTGCTGCTCGCCTGCACCGTGCTGATGCGGCTGCCGCCCGATGCGGAGCGATCGCGGCTGTTCGGGCGCGTCGTGCCCGCCGTGGCGATGGTGCAGATCCTTACCCTCGATGCCGCGATCGTTACCGCCTATTCGGTGTTTTGACACCGGCAAGGGCGATCATGCCGTGCGGCGGAAGCTTTGCACGGTGATGTCGGGCGGCAACAGCCGCAGGAACGGGATCAGCAAGGCGCAGCCGGCCCAGATCGCCATGTCGACGGGCACCGGGTTGCTCTTCGACAGACGCAGCCGCTGCCAGAGCCGGCGGAAGGGCAGCGAGGGGAGGGCGAAGCTGTGCTCCTCGCCAAGCCCGTATCGCCCGCACAGCCGTCGGGTATCGTCGCGCGTGAAGTAGGAGAGGTGCGGAGAGGGCATGCCCTTCTGCCACATGCGATCGAACGGCCCCTGCACGCCGAACGCGGCGAAGGCGCGCGCCAGCCGATAGAAGAACCCGCCGCGCGACGGCATGTTGAGGACCAGCCGCCCGCCGGGGTTCAGATGCCGTTCGACCGCATGCAGCGCGGCGCGGATGTCGGGCAGATGCTCGAACACGTCGTTGAAGACGATGATGTCGAATCGCTCGCTATCCTCCAGCGCCTCGGGGAAGAAGCCCGTCCTGATCCGATGTGCGCCATATGTCGCGGACCGGCGGGCGATCTTGGCATCGGGCTCGATCCCGAAGGTGACGATCCCGCGCCGCTTCGCCTCGTCGAGGAACCAGCCATGGCCGCAGCCGACCTCGAGGAGCGTCAGCCCGGCCAACTCGGCATCCCCGAACGCCCGGTCGAGCACGATCCGGAAATTGCCCTGGCGCAGGTTGCGCAATGCGGCCTCGCGGGCAGCCTCGTCGAGATGCTCCTCCTCGCTGGTGATCCGGGCGGGAACACAATCGAGCGTGGACGCCTCGAACCCGCAGGCCGGGCAGCGATGCAGCCAGTCCGGTGTCGCCTGGCGAAGGGCGGTGTCGCAGATCGGACAGTCCATAGCCCGTTGATACGGACCGGATGCTAAATGGGGATTAACGATGAGGCCGACCCCGTCGTTGCCCCCCGCATGGCAGCCTTGCCGATCCGACGTGTCGACACGTATAGATGCCGACATGCCGACGATCGCGATCATCAGTCAGAAAGGCGGGGCCGGGAAGACCACGCTCGCGCTCCACCTCGCCGCAGCCGCGCAGGAGGCGGGGCGGGTGGCGCTGGTCATCGACACCGATCCGCAGGCGACCGCCAGCCAATGGGCGTCGTGGCGGCAGGACGCACCGCCCGAGGTGATCGACAGCCCGCCTCCACGCCTCGCCGCCAAGGTGGCCGCGGCGAAGGGGCAGGGGGCCGACACGATCGTGATCGACACGCCCCCCCATGCCGACAGCGCCGCGCGCGCCGCGGTGGAGATCGCCGACCTCGTCCTGATCCCGTGCCGGCCGAGCGCGTTCGACCTCGCCGCGATCCAGACCAGCGCGAAGCTGGTGCAGCTGCTGCGCAAGCCCGCCTTCGTCGTCTTCACCGCGGGTAGCCCCAACGCGCCGCGCATCTATGCCGAGGCGGGGGAACTGGTGGCGGGCTACGGTACCCCGTCCTGCCCGATCCTGATCCCCGACCGTGCCGCCTATCGTCATGCCTCGGCCGAGGGGCAGACGGTGATGGAACTGGAACCCGCCGGCAAGGCGGCGGACGAGATCAGACAGCTATACCAGTGGATATGTCGACAGATCGACATGACGACCCAGACCTCCGGAAGGATTACGGCATGAGCCGCAAGCCCAGCTTCGCCAATCTGCGCGACCGCAGCGTGCCGGCGCCGGTCCCGGTGGCGGAAGCCGCCCCGGCCGATCCGGGCGGGGGAGGGGCCCCGCCCCGCCCGAACAGCCGCGAGGGGCGCAAGCAGATCGCGGGCTTCTTCTCGCCCGACATGTCGCTGGCGATGCACATGCTCGCCCGCCGTCAGGGCCGCAGCCTCCAGGCGCTGATGGCCGAGGCGTTCAACGACGCGCTGCGCAAATATGGCGAGAGCCCGATCGGGGATTGAGGAGGACGGGTCATCCCGGCGCCCCCCCTGTCGCCGGCATGACCCCGCATCGCCATCAGAAGCGCAGACGCACGCCGGTGGTGTTCGTCTCCTGATGGTCGTGGCGCCCGGTCTGGGCGGAGGCGGTGGTCAAGAGATCGAGGCCGCTGCGCAGGCGATAGCCGATCCCGCCCGCCGCGGTCCCGACCAGCTGCGCACGCGTCGCGCTGACCCCGGTCAGGCCGAGGCCGCCCCCGGCTCGATCCCGTTATGATTTTCAACCTGCGCAAAGTTCTTCATGACATGGTCGCTGGCGGCCTGATGCTCATTATCGCATTCCACAATTTCGGCATGCGACACCGGATTTATGCTCACCGATAGCAAGCTTGGCTTACGCTGGGCGAGGATAGGCCGTAGATTGCCCACACCTCCTAGCGTATGCTCAAAGAAAGATTCAGCGATGACCCCGCTACGTGCCGACGCATAGCGGTTGATTGACCGGCTCGAGACGAAGGAAGTGCGCCCGATTGCGCTTCTCTCACTTCAACGCATTGCTAAGTCCAATGATCGAGAAGGCCGCGTTCGATACGGTGGTCAGGAACTTTTGGAAATCGGCCAGCGGCGCGTTAGAGACATAGATCACATCACGGTTTTGGATTTGGAAATCCTGCGCGGCGAACAGGGCGGTGCCGTTGCTCATATCGAGCCGATAAATGACAGGAATCTTCCCCGCAGCGGTGCGGCGTGCCGAGGCGGCGATCGCAGGCGGCAGGGCAGCAGGATCTTCCAGCCGGAAGATGAATACACCGTGGATACTGGCGCGATCGTCGCGCAGACCGCCGATCCGGCCCAGCGCTTGCGCCAGCGACAGTCCGCCGCCCTCGAAGGGCACTTCGGCATTCTGTGCGACCGCGCCCAGTGCAATGAAGCTGTATGGCTGGAACAGTGCGGTCACCACATCGCCGGGTTGCAGTACGACGTTCTGCGCCGGATCGCGGATGACGGTATCGAGAGGCATCGCCGCCGTTCGCCCGTTGCGCGCCAGTTGCACTGTCATTTTGCCGATCGGCTGGCGGGAACCACCGGCGGCTGCCAACGCATCAAGGAGGCGTTCGCCGCGCGGGGTGAGCGGCATGCGGCGGCTGGTCACTACTTCGCCCAGGATGGTCACCGAACGGCTGTCATTCTGCACTACACGCACCACCGCCTGGGGGGCATGAGCCCGCCCGGTGAGCCGCGACGTGATCAACCGTTCGACCTGCTGCGGCGTGCGCCCGCGCACTGGCAATTGCCCGATGAAGGGGACAGAGATCGTGCCGTCCTCGCCGACCATCTGCTGGGGGATTGCGGCGCTTTGCGCGACCATCGGGTTGGCCGCAAGTCGCGCATCGACGCTGGTCGCGCCGAATAGCACGGCGGGTGGCGCTTCCCAGACCGCAATGTCTAGGATGTCGCCGCTGCCGATGACCGTCCCAGCCGGCTGCGAGGCGCCGAATATCTCGGCAAAACGCTGTCCTTGCGCCAGCAGCGAGGTACGCTGGATGACATTCGTGTTGAGTTCCATCACCTGAATGTCGCCTGCAGCATAGCTTTGTGCGTCCACATGGCGGATCGTGCGCGTCGATGGCCCCGACCCGCCGAATGAGGAGCAAGCGGACAGCGCAGCCAGGAGCATCATGCCGCCGACCGATCGCAAGCGGGTCATCACAGGAACTTTCGGTAAAGGGCGGCGAGATTGTCGCGATAGATGGCGGGGCCGAACTTCGCAGCCTGTTCGCGCCCGCGCCGGGATAATTCGATACGCAGGTCTGCATCGGCATCCAGCCGGCGGATCGCTTGGCTGATTGCGGCGGTATCATAGGGGTCGACCATCAGTGCCGCATCGCCCGCGACCTCGGGCAACGACGAGGTGTCGGAGCACAATACCGGTGTGCCCAGCGACATCGCCTCCAGCACCGGCAATCCGAAGCCCTCGTACAGGGACGGGAATAGTGCCGCCTTCGCGCCGCGGATCAGGCTGACCAGCAGGCTGAACGGTGCATATTGCAACTGGATCACGCGTTTGCGGTGGAAGATCGAGCGATCGGCGATCTGGAACCATTCTAGGCTGTCATTGTCGAGCAGACGCAGTTCCTGTTCCGATTTCCAAGCTTGTGCGCCGACCATCACCAGCGGTGCATCGACCTTGCTGGCCAGATAGGCCTCGATCATCCGGCCGATGTTTTTCTTTGGCTCGATCGAGCCCCAGAAGAGGAAATATTCCTTGAAGCCGGTGCCGGTCGCACCCTCCACCTCGCGAGCGATCTGCTCATCGGGCTTGTCGCGGTATTTCGCGGGAATCTCGACCGACTGATAGGTGTTGGTGATGCGATCGGGCGCGATCCCGGCGATCTCGATCAGGTCACGGCGCGAGCATTCCGACACGGTCACGAAATGGTCTGCGGTGCGATCCAGCTTCTTCAGCAGGTTGAAATAGCGGCGCTTATGATCGAGCGTTGCATAAGGAAGCCGCAGCGGCACCAGATCGTGCAACGTATAGATGTTCGTCGCCCGCTTGACCCGCAGCGGGATGGGATAGGTCCAGTGCACCAGATCGGGCTTAGCGGGCATCCGCACGTTCGACACCTCGCCCCACAGCTTGAACGCACTTTGCGACCGCTTAAACACGTCGGTAGCGTTATAAAGTGTATCGTAATGCGGCATCCGTGCGCTGTACTGACGGGAAATGACCTTGCCGGTGATCGGCACCTCGGCTGCGACATGGCCGAGTGGTCCGAGCAGCGCGCGATGGGCCTGCTCCATGATCTCGAGTGCGCGGTTGCGTTCCCCGACATTGCTGTCGAAGAAGGCGATCTCGCGCATCAGCGGCTGGCGCGACGGCGCAGCGCGATTGCCGTAAAGGACCGACGTCTGGTAGCCGAGGTTGCCGATCTCGTAGCTGAGGTTGCGGGCATAGGTGGCGACCCCGGTGCCCTTTTCCAGCCCAAGATTATAACCATCGATCAGGATGTTCTTCATGGGTTTCGTACCATAGGAGATGAGGTCGCACCGGTCATTGTTCGGTCTGCGGCGTGACGAGATGCTGCAACGCTGCATGGGTCAGCGGCCAGTCGGCGAAACCGCCCAGCGCGATCAGGAGCGGCAGGGCGTCCTGTTCGGCTACGATACCGTCGATCAATTGCTGACGTACCTGTTCGGACGTATCGGACAGCGCGATGACGCACAATGTGCGCGCCCATTCGGCGGTATCGCCGTGCGCCGGAGGAACCGATGTTGGGAGCGCGTAACTGCTGACGACGCCATGCGCGCGGGCATGGTGGATCCATGCGGCGTGCGCATCGCGGACGCGGTGGTCCGATAGCATCGCGAACAGCAGGCCATCGAACGTGGCATGGCGGCGCAGCAGGTCGACCACTTCCACCTCATGGACATCGGTCTTCCACAGCAGGCGGGTGAGCACCTCGATATCGGGACGTCCCGGCACCTGATTCTTCACCGGCCCCTTTACATACGGATGGACCGGCCAGACACTAGGATCGATGCCCTGCCGGTCCAGCACGAAGGCCAGATGTTCGTACACGTCCCTGACGGGCTCGCCGAAGGCGCAGGCGGTGCGATAGGATGTCTCGGCACGCTGGAAGTCTCCGCCTTCCTTGGCGACATGCGCATGCTGGACCCAATAGGAACGCTGATACGGATGGAGCGCCAGCGCGGCGGTGTATCGCTCCTCCGCCTCCGCCCAACGTCGTTCGTCGCGCAGCCAGTCGCCTTCGCGCACCAACATGGTGAAGCGTTCGTCCTGCAACGCCCGATGCTGCGCCACTTCGATCAGCGCACCGCGATCGTTGGTGGTCGAATGATCGACCACCGGCGCGGCGATCAGCCCGATCCGCTCGCGGAACTCGCCATACGCCGTCTCGAAATCGTCGTAGAGCGCCAGCTTGCCTTGATGGAGTAGCGCGAAACGGTTGCAATGATCGCGGACATAGCCCGCGTCATGGGAGATCAGTACCATCGCTCGATCGCCACGTTTGCCGAACAGTTCGTAATTGCAGCGGTCGTGGAAGCGCGCATCGCCGACCGCGCCGATCTCGTCGATTAGAAAGCAATCGAATTCGATGATCATCGAGATCGCGAAGGCCAGCCGTGCGCGCATCCCAGACGAATAGGTGCGTACAGGCTCCCTCAAATAGGCACCCAACTCGGAGAAATCCTGCACGAACGCTAGATTGTGTGCGAAATCCTGATCGTAGATGCGGCTGATGAAGCGGACGTTGTCGACGCCGGTTAAGTTCTGCTGGAACGCTCCGCCGAATGCGAGTGGCCACGACACCGACATCGTCCGTTCGACCCGGCCCGACGTCTGCCGTTCGGCACCGCTGATGAGGCGGACCATCGTCGACTTGCCCGCGCCGTTGCGCCCCAGGATGCCGATTCGCTCGCCCATGCGCAGTTCGAGGTTGATGCCGTCGAGCACGACATTGTCGCCAAAGCGCGTACGATAGACCTTGTGGACGCGTTCCAG